>Ga0316191_10003492_pt1 | contig 11628 bp, 8 predicted proteins | sample Eddworburr2cm_MG_FD_204928 | JGI IMG/M metagenome (GOLD analysis project Ga0316191, IMG submission 204928) | Coastal sediment microbial communities from Maine, United States - Eddy worm burrow 2 cm | ecosystem: Environmental > Aquatic > Marine > Coastal > Sediment | place: USA: Maine | collected... | reverse complement strand
CCCTGTGGTTCACATCTGACATGGATACCGCATTTAGTATGCTGGTCATTGCCCGGGTAATCGGAGGCATTGGAGTGGGTATTACCTCTGTGGTTGCTCCCATCTATATCTCCGAACTGACCTTGCCCGAGAGCAGGGGAAAGATTGTTTCCATCTATCAGCTTTCCATTACCCTGGGCATCCTTCTGGCCTTTCTCATCGACTGGATTGTCTTACATGGTGCCGGCGATGCAGCGGGTGTCATCGTGCAAAATGCGTCCCCAAAATTCTTCGAATGGTTGTTTGTGCAGGAAATCTGGAGAGGTATGTTAGGTACGGAAGTCCCTGTGGCCCTGCTCTTTTTCATATTGCTCCTCTTTACTCCGGAAAGTCCACGGTGGCTGGTGGCCAATAAAAGGGAGAATGAGGCCATAGAAACCATGGTCAAAATTGCAGGAGAAGTTCAAGCAAAAGTGCAATTGAACGAGATCAGGGAGATGATCAAAGAAGAGACAGGGGGGATCAGAGAGCTCTTCTCTCCATTTCTGAGACGTCCCTTTTTAATAGGGATTCTCTTACCCATGTTTTCTCATCTCAGCGGAATTGCAGCCATCATGTATTTTGCTCCCAATATTATTAATGAATCCATTGCCAGTGTGGAGAGCTCATTTCTGGGGGCTGTGCTCGTGGGACTTGTGAATTCGGTCTTCACATTTGTGGCCATTCAATACATCGAAAAAACGGGAAGGCGCAGACTCTTGCTGATCGGCGTGGTGGGTGCGTTCCTTTCCCTGGCCGGAGTAGGGATCATGTTTGCCCTGGGATCCACCCTGATCATTATTCCCTTGCTGTGCTATGTGGCCAGTTTTGCCTTTTCGTATGGTCCTATAGTTTGGGTCATCATCAGCGAGATCTTTCCTACCCGCATCAGGGGACTGGCAGTTTCCATTGGCAGTTTTTCGCTTATGTTAACCGGCTTCCTTATTACCCTTACCAATCCTCTGTTGATAGAATCGATTAAGCCTTCCGGCACCTTCTTTTTGTATGCCGGATTAACCCTGCCGGCCATCTGGTTCATTTGGAAATTTGTCCCCGAAACCAAAGGAAAAACACTGGAGGAAATCGAAAAGTACTGGAAGAGTCTTAACTAAAAATCATCTGCGGCATTCCCCCGAATCTTGAAACTGTAAGTGAGGGTGAAGATGGGTTGTCCGAAGATCGACATTTTGTAGCCATTCACCGCCCCTTCATCCAGCCTGAAATAAATGGAATAGGGATTTCGCCTGCCCAGCACATTATATACAGCAAAGGTAAGCGATGAATGATTCAGTTTCTTTGCCAGGAGATTACCGTTGTAGGTTACAGCCAGGTCGAGCCTGATATAGTCCGGTACCCTGTATTCATTGCGCTCGGAATAAAAGAACCTGGTCACTCCTCCATATTGAAAATATCCAACCGGGTAGGTGATGGGTCGACCTGTATTGTAGACGAAATTCGAGGTCACGTTAAAGCGCCTTGACAATTTTGCATTGACCACCAGCTTCAGGTCGTGTGGTTTATCGTAAAGTGCAGGAAAATAGTTTCCATTATTGATAATTTCCTCATCAAATTCACCATTCACTTTGTGAAGAATGCGTGCATAGGTGTAGCCAAGCCATCCTGTAACACTGCCCCTGTTTTTCTTCACCATAAACTCAATCCCGTATGCCTTGCCCTCCCCGTTCAGGAGGACGGTCTCAATTTGCTCGTTCATAAGCAGGCTTGCCCCACTTTTGTAATCTATGATGTTATCCAGATCCTTGTAGTATGCTTCAATGGATGCCTCTATGGTGTTCCTTGAGAAATTTCTGTAAATACCCAGTGAATACTGGTCACCGCGCTGCGGTTTGATATAGTTATCGCACAGTTTCCAGATATCAGTGGGAGAAATGGCAGCGGTATTGGACAACATATAAACGTACTGGAACATCCTCTGAAAGCTTACTTTGAGAGACAGGGCTGGCCCCAGTAAGATGCGGGATGAGATCCTGAATTCAAGATTCGGATAAAGGCTTTTTACCTCCCCGGCACTGTAATGTACAGTATCCTGCATGCTCTCCGCGGAAAGCGGGGCATCCCCTGCATACCTGTATTCACTGCCCGGTCCGAAGGATGAATATAGATTAAATCTCAAGCCTCCAGAAAGCGTTATTGAAGGCGAAATGGAATACACATCACTAATGTAAACCGAACTCTCCAGCGCCTGCTCTTCTTCCAGCTTTAGATACGATACATTGGATGAATCATTCAAGGGGAATTGTTCACCAGGGGCAAGCTCATAATATGTGGCGTTGAGGCCAAAGTTGACTTTATGCTTTTCCGAGGGAAAATAGGTGAAACTTGCTTTTGCCAGGCGCTGATCCAGGCGATAGCGCATCCCTTTCATGGCATGCGGATTCTCCACACTATTGATCTGGTAAGAGTAATCACTCATGATAGCTGAAAAATCAGCAAAGAGGTTCGGTTTGAAATCATGATGCCACTGCAGGGTGGCGGCCCCGTTGACATAAGAGAATGCGCTTACCTGGTCAAAATCAAAGAGGTCCTTGCTGTAATATCCTGATAAGGAGATCCTGTTATTCTGGTTGATCTGAATATTGGTCATTCCCTGGATATCATAAAATCCGGCCCTGCTGTTCTGAAGACGCTTGTCGGCCAGCTGTTTCAGTATCCAGTTTGAATAGGTACTCCTGGCGCTAAGGATGTAAGTTGCCCGCTTCTTTACCGGACCCTCGATCATAAGCTTCCCTGTGACGGGGCTTATGCCTCCGCTGACTCTAAATCCCTCCTTGCTGCCTTCCTTAAGCCGGACATCCATCACCGACGAGATCCTTCCGCCGTAAGCTGCCGGAATTCCGCTCTTATAGAGTGTGACATCTCCAATCACATCGGAATTGAAGGTGGAAAAGAAACCAAAAAAGTGAGATGGATTCAGGATGGGGGCATCGTTCAGCAACATCAGGTTCTGATCCGTACTGCCTCCCCGCACATTGTACCCGGCGGCCGCCTCCCCGACTGACTGTACTCCCGGTAGCAGGAGGGAACTCTTGATCACATCGACTTCTCCCAGACTCATTGGGATTTGCTTCAGCATCTTTATGTTGATCTTTTCGGTTCCCATCCTCATGTTGAGCACCTGGTTCTCCTGCTCGGCCGAAACGGTTACTTCTTCCAGGAGGTTGATTTTCTCCTCCATTTCCATATCATAGGTTCCCCCGGAATAAACTATCAGGTTCCTGATGGTGGATTTCATGCCCACTCTTCTGAATTCAACCGTATGCTGTCCTCTGGGAAGAAGCAATTCGTAGTTCCCTTTTTGATCCGTTGAAGCGCCGATCTGGAGTTTCCTGACATAGACAATTGCCCCCAAAACAGGTACATCAGATCCAGCGTACAGAACCGTTCCGGATAATGCTACCTTCCCTTCCCTTTCCATTTCCGCCGGGTTTCCTATTTTATATAACCTGAACTCTTCATTGATATCATTCTCTTCCTCCACAGCTTGCCCGTTCACACTGTAAGTGGTAGTATCCAGTTTCGACATGCGATCGGCCAGATATTTTTCATACTCTTCCCGGAAATTTGTTTTAATGCTATATCCTTCCGAGAGGATCACCTGCTTGTTATCGTTAATATAAAAGGTAAAACCGCTCCCGGCCAGTGCATGTGCCAGTATCTGTCCAAGCTCTTCCTGCTCTGCATCCACACTTACATAGAAGCTGTCGACCCAGTCATCGGCATAATATACCTTACACCATACCCTTTCTTCCAGAGAGTCGACTAACTCACTGAACAAGACATCATGCAGACTCAGAGTGAGCTTATCCTTCTGGGCCGCCAGGGGAAGGCACAACACAAACAAAATGCATATGGATAGCAGTTTTCTCAAGCCTTCAGTCGATTGAATGTTTTAGAGCTGTGTAATAGTCAAGTACTCCTTTGAGCTCTTCTTTGTCAGCCCCCCTCACCTGTATCTTTGTTCTTTTCAGGTAATCGTTTACTTCCGAAGCCTGATCTGATAGCGCTTTTAATAAACTTTTTTTGCCCGTGATTTTATAAACAGCGCCGGAGTTAAAAATGTAGCGCCCCATTGTGTATTGATAGGCTACTATACCATCCTGAATCTTCTTAACCGCACCATGGTCTATAATGAAATTACTGGCTCCCTCGCTCACAATCTCATAGAAGCCACTGCTTAATAATCCTTCCTGACCCTCCGGAAACTCAAGATACCTGAACCTGGCCCGGCCGGATGGAAGTTGGAGGGTGAATTCCTCAATGATGTGGCTGTTGACGTTCACTGTATTTATCAATCCATCGAAAAGCGTATGGGGACTGTAATAGACTACCAGGTCCTTGTAAGTGTCATATAGTAACAAAACATTCTGATACTCTGTTCCGCGGATAATCACTGACGCTGAAGGAAGAGGATCCTCCGGAATAAGCGGGGATGATACCCGCGGCTGGAAATAGTATTTGTATTCCCTTCCGTTTAGAAGTACATCTGAGGGATGCAGGATGTTATGATAAAGTTCTTGCAGGTCACTTTGTCCAGCTTGTTGAGCGCTTAGCGACAAGGAGAAAAGGAACAGCAGAAGGATAATTGAATATTTCATTTTAGCTCTATCATAATTATTGCACAAGCAGTTTCTTATATATAAAACCGGACTTCCCGTCCAGGGATATTCCTTCCACAATAACAGTATAGTCACCCGTATCATCTGAAGTGTAGAACTCAAAACTGCTGCTCCCGTCCTCCAGGGTTTGTAGATCAGGGTTCCAGTATAGGGTGTTTCGGAAATCGGCAAGCGGACTGTTTTTTAAGGAATCGTTGCTATATACCGGACTTCTGAAACAGGATTCCTCAGAGAATGCAGCATAAGCCTGCCTGAAAATTGAACGATCGAATTCCAGCCCTGCCATCCTTCCTTCATCTGTGACAAAGTGTATAATGCCCTCAAACATATGGCCGTCAAGGAAAAACCTCAGGTTGATCACCTCAATCCTTTCCATTTCATTTATGCTGATATTCAGAATCTGGTCCACATCATCGAATGGGACTCCATCTACAAGCACCAAAGGCTTATTCTCGAAATTCGGATCATTGTTCCCGTTATCTACCCATAAAGAGGAAAGACCATCCTTCACCCTGACAGAGACCTTGGGCACAATCTCCTTGATCACTTCCCGGGTATTCTTCAAAAGGATGTAATCGGATATTTGAATGCGATATTCCGGTTCACCATAAAAGTCAATTTCAGATACATCGGGAGTGCCTGCAGCATTACTTTGCCGGTATGGCTTGTAGATATTCTGGATTTGCATATTGATGATACCCTGATTCAGGGCCTGGAGTCTCGTGGTATCCAGGTAGAAGGAACCTGGCAATGGATGATCATATCCGTTATGGAAGTCAGGCTCAAGTTCAACATAATAGTCACTCACTGAAGAATCTGCCGGCTGAATAACAATCTCCTGCACCCCCAAATCATCAAGGTTAAAATAGAATTCCCCCTTATCTCTGGTTCTGTAAACCTGGCATCTGGCTGTTTTCCCTACTATCGACAAGACTATGTCCTCATTAACGATGGGCTCATCGCTAAGGCTGTTCAGCATGGTCCCGCCGAGAACAACACCTTCCAACTCGGGCATAAATCCTAATTCGGGCACACCTTCCAATTCGGGCACATATTGTGCAGGGAACCCAGGCTCTTCTTGTCCGGGAGAATGGACCAGATCCTGGATGTTTGTCCTGTGATCATTATACAAGCAGGATTTTGAAATGGAAACTGAGAGATCTGCCTTCACAGGATTACCTGATGAATCTGTAGCCTTAATATTTGCCTTACTCCTTTCCCGGGTACCGTAAGTGCTTGAATCAAAGTTGAGCTCCAGAAAAAGATCCTTGTCCGTCTGAACCCTGTGAAAAGTATCCCTACCCTCGCTCACCGTTATCGGACTCCTCACCCCAATATTCTCCATATCTCGAAATGGATTGATAAGGGAAATCGTCCTGAATGAAAAATCCCCTGCTGGATAATTCTTCATCCAGCTGGTATAGGCACGAAGCAGGTAATTCCCGCTGCTCAGCGTGTCGGAAAGAGTGAGCCCGACACTTCCGGACTTATCAGGTACATGCAGCTTAATCTGATTGACAGGGTAACCGGTCTGGTTAAGCAGTTCAATATAGACCACTTTGCTGAAATTGTCAGGTTTGTTTCCCAGTGCATCCAGCTTATATACTTTTATCCATAGCTGCTCGCCAACCACATATAGATCCCGGTCGGTCTGGAGATATATCACCTCTCTAAAATCCAGAGGACTGTCCTGTGTCCTATCCAGCGTCCTATCCTGTGGACTGTCCTGTGTCCTATCCTGTGAGAATCCTGGGTGCCAGCATAACAAGCCCAGGCATACCAGGCAAACAGCCTTTTGCCATACAGATTTTAAGTTTATGTCGATGCATGTATTCATGTAATCATCTAGTCCCAAGTCATTCCATATCCACCCAAAAATCGGGTCTTTCCGGCTTTCCGGTCAGGGAGCAGTCTGCACATTCATCGCTGGTAAATTGCCAACTTATAGGGAACCCAAAATCATCTTCTTCGACCCAGAATAGAACATATCCATCCTTCAATAAATTGTCATAAAGTCTTTCATGAAGCACCCTGTTGCGGTAAATAATGCGTTCACACGGATATTCATAAACAGGAAGGTTCAGTTCATTTGCCTGGCTCTGGGTAATATACATTCTCTGGCTCTGTACAGCTGAAACCTGGAAATATCCCAGCACTTTCTCATGATCATTGTTGATACAGCGGATATTCCCTTCGATTGGGAAGGGCTGTTTTTCAAAGATTTCCCCTCCGCTTTCGGTGATCTCCTTCAGGTTCTCCCAGAATGAGAATTCCTCCTGGGATAGTGAAAATTGCCTGACCAGGATGCTGTATTGTTTCAGCAACCTGTTGGATCTGCCGGAAGCAATAAAATGAATGGGCTTTCTGCTTATCAGGCCGCTGCTTTGCTCAGTTGACGAATGTATAAGAATCTGTTTGGAGAGTTCATATTTCCAGCAAATATCGTTTTCAACCTGGGCAGTTTTGTAAAGTTTATACCCAAGGTCCTCATGGAATATGGGATAGGGGACACGAAATTTCCATACTTCTTCAAAGTCCCAGCGAAAGAATTGACAAGCTTCATCCTGATTATCAGTATCCAAATAGATCCTGAGCCCTTCCTCTTCAAGCTCATAGTAAACGCTGTCAATACGGGGAACCTCTGTCATGGTACAACCATCTGATATATACTCCAGCCCATCTTCAGTACTGATATGCAAGGTGTATGTTCCTCCTATCCGACCCCTAAACTGTGTTGAATCTGATTTGTAGAGACCTGGTTCAAGCTCATGAAACACAGTGATCACTCCGATTTCGTCAGCCACACTTACATTAGCATGGGCAACACCAACAGGAGAAGCGTTCACGTCGAGAAAGGTTCTGGAGATCTTTATAGTATTAGAAGCAAGCTCATCGGTGATCATGGCTTCCACCACCAGAAGCGATTGATAATCCTCAAGTTCCAGGTGGTACGGATCAATACAGTTGCTTACTAAAATGATCAACAGGAACCAGATCAGGACAGGCTGTTTCATTTAGTCCTAAATTATCTAAATATATGCTCCAAACCAAACCCGGTCAATGCATGGCATATCCTCCAAATTAATTATTGCGGAGTGTATTATTCTTTGTAAATTCCTGAAATAATCTCTATAAAACTTATTCACTTGAAAACACTAGCCATTTTTACTGTATGCCTGCTTATGGTCCTTCCCGCATTTTCCCAGACCCGTGTGGTTAAAGGGAAGATCACCGCCTTTAACCAATACCCGGTGCAAAATGTGGAGGTGGCTTCCAAAAAAACCAAATCTGCTGTCAAGACCGATTCATTGGGTCAGTTTGAACTGGTCTGTAGTGAGAAAGACGTGATCGTGGTCAAAACACCGGGCTTTAATCCCCTCAATAGGCGAGTGGACCCTGGTGAGGATAATGTCACTGCTAACCTGATCTTCAAGGATTCCAAGAAGAACCGTGAGGCCGTTACCGGTTCGGGGTATATTAATCCTGATCAGCTTTCCTATGCCCTGACACACCTTATGGATGAAAATAATGATTTCTGTAACTATTCAGATATTTTCACTTTGCTCAGGACCAATTTCCCCGAACTTCAGCAAACAGGTGGAGCAGGTGGAGGATCGCAAGGAGTGTATGTGCGCGGGCAGAAATCCATGAGTGAGGGCGCAAAAAACGAAGCTGTCTATGAGGTCGATGGGATGATTGTAAAAGATATTTCCTTTGTGATTCCATGTAATATTGCCAGCATTAAAATCATGAAGAGCGGCGGAACTGCCGTATATGGTACCCAGGCTGTCAATGGAGTGATTATCATAAAGACCAAGGGACGCTAGAACCAGATCCACGGACAATAAGAGAGTCATGTGTAAACAATTATTTCCAGGGATAATCATTATTCTTGGATCGCCAAATTCAAAAGAAGGCGAACTCTATAATGTTGCCAGGCAGCGTTGCGAGAAGGGAATTCAAGAGCATCTGATTCACCCGGACTGGAGAATAGTACTAACGGGTGGTTTTGGAGAACATTTTAATACAACTGAGCAGGCTCATACTGTTTATCTGCATAAGTATTTGACCGAGAGAGGCATAGCTCCTGAAGTGATCATTGACTCTGTAATGAGTACCAATACGCTTGAGGATGCATCCCTCAGCAAAGCAGTAATCGTGAAATACCATGTTGAGGAGATTCTGGTGGTTACATCAGATTTTCATTTTGATCGTGCACGGTACATATTTGAACGTGAGTATTCGGATACCAGTATTAGCATTCGTTTTTCTTTGTCCTATACGGATGAGAGTACCTGTGGATTTGATTTGAAAAGTCAAAAGGCACACGAGAAGAAAGCTCTAAACTTATTAAAAAGCAAGATGCAAAAATAATAACTACCTCATATACAACATAAAGAGAGCAAAATGAAGTATGCACCTATAAGAACCGGCTTTCGGCACATTTTACTGCTTATTGCAATAGGTCTAATGCCATTGATGTCGTGCAAGCAAGAATCAGCTGATCTTCCGAAAATCATGGGCATTTATGGCAATCCCACACCTTTCTGGGATAAAGAACTAAATCTCAATAGCCTCGGGGTGAACGCCATTTTCATCCATAGCGGATCCATCAACCATGATATCCTGAATATGGCCAGGGCTGAAGGATTAATGGTATTTGCTGAATTTGCCACCCTGAATGGTAAAAATTATGTAGATAAGCACCCCGAAGCCTGGGCGATTAATGAGAAAGGTGAAAAAGTGCAGGCTGCATCCTGGTTTATGGGTGTATGTCCTACCGATCCTGGTTTTCTTAAGTACCGAAGAGATCAGCTGCGGGATTTACTTTTGGAGTATGACCTGGATGGTGTTTGGCTGGATTATGTACACTGGCATGCACAATTTGAAGAGCCGGAGCCCATTCTGCCTGAAACGTGTTTTTGTGATCATTGTCTTGAGACTTTTTCTGAAGATTCCAGGATCCAATTAGCTGAGGGTACAACTTCAGATAAGGCACAATGGATACTGAATGAGCATGATAAGCTATGGCGCGACTGGCGATGCAAGGTCATTTTGAATTGGACGGAGGAAATGAAAAGCATATTGGAAGAAATTAAGCCGGAGGCGCTCCTTGGACTATATCATTGTCCATGGGATGATATGGAATTTGATGGTGCCAGGCGACGTATTCTGGGATTGGACTATGATATGTTAAAGGAAAGCATCGATGTCTTTTCACCGATGGTATACCATGGAAGAATGGGAAGAGAACCAGACTGGGTCCAGGAGAATATAGATTGGTTTTGCAAGCGCCTTGATATAGGAAAGGATTCCTACCCCAAAGTATGGCCTATAGTCCAGGCATATAATGATCCGCAGGTTATATCCACTGAAGAATTAGAAACGGTCCTGAGGCATGGATTATCCGCCAGGTCCACCGGAGTAATGATGTTTACTACACATGCGGTAGCTGAAGATGAAGGCAAGACAGCAGTGATGAAAAATGTGTATACCACACTAAAATAAGAGTAAGCTATAACAAGGTCATACAAATTTCTCTAACGGACATACAAATTCCTCCAAATGGCGTACACATTGCTGCCCCACTTCCAGAGGCTAAATGGAATTGCTGAAAACGATTCCTGATGAATCTACGAATTCCGCAGGGAGTAGACCATCAGAACTTTCCCGTGCCTCAGGAACATTTTTCCATCAAAGAGATAAGGATGCGACCAGTGGGGGCCATTCCCTTTTTCAATCCGAAATGAACTAATGACCTTGAAACCGGATGGATCGGGTAATACAAGACCCACATTCCCTCTTTTCTCCTCATACACATACAACAGGCCATCGGCATATACCATTTCCCCTTTAGAATTCCATTTCTCATCGTACATCACTTCGCCGGTGTTCCAGTCCAGGCAGGCCCAGGCTCCTGTGCCATTGCTTATCCAGTAAGATCCATACAGGTAGTCATCCAGTTCGATGAGCCCATGGTGATGGTTGTCCATGACCTCATTCGAATAAACTTCCTCAATGACTGATACATCCTCATTGACTTTGAGCATTTTAGCCGGATAGTTGTATCCGATGGACACAAAGATCATATTTCCCTTCACCACCGGTGAATTAGCCCAGATCATGCCCTTGGGCTGCCATTCCCAAATTGAAGAGTCAAAATACTTATAGGAACTAAGGATTTCACCATTCCCGGGATCTACAATATATAAGTCACTAGCAGATGCACCTAAAATATAATCCTTACCATTGAATTTACTCAGAATGGGGGAAACATAGGATCGGTTACCGTCGACGCCAGGAGATTTCCAAATCTCTTCTCCGGTCATTTTATCAAAAGCCACAAAGGTGGCCACAGAGCTGGCAGGGGAACAGATCACCTTGTTGTCGACGATCAGCGGGGATTCAGACACACCCCAGTTATGCCATTCAGCCTGATAGTCTTTGTCCACATCGATCTTCCAGTTGATATCCCCGGTTTCGGCATTCAGACAGACCAGTTCCCCAACCCCGCTGATGATGTATATCCTGTTATCCTCGATGGTGGGGGTGCTTCGTGTATTGGGATAGGACTGGGCCCATGACTTACCATAGGCAACCTGCCAAAGCTGCTTGCCCTCAAAGTCAATGCATGTTAAATGGTCCATGTCTCCTATCTTCCCAGAGGCATAGATGTTCTTCCCATTGGAGATGACGGATGAATACCCCTCTCCGATGCCTTCAAATTCGAGCAGCAATTCAGGACCACTTTCCGGCCACTCTTTCAGGAGATTGCTTTCCGGAAATTTCCCATCCCTGTCGGGTCCGCGAAATTGATAAATCTGTGCATTTGACAGTGAAACAAGTACAACACACAATACAACAAGCCATAGTCTTTTCATCCGTTCTTTTTTTTAGGAATGTAAACATACGAATTCCGGCTGAAAAATTCAGATCGCAGAATCAAGATGCTTATGCACAATGACTATGCCAA
>Ga0316191_10003491_pt1 | contig 11628 bp, 7 predicted proteins | sample Eddworburr2cm_MG_FD_204928 | JGI IMG/M metagenome (GOLD analysis project Ga0316191, IMG submission 204928) | Coastal sediment microbial communities from Maine, United States - Eddy worm burrow 2 cm | ecosystem: Environmental > Aquatic > Marine > Coastal > Sediment | place: USA: Maine | collected... | reverse complement strand
CCGAGCGCCTGCGGCGACGGCCTCCAACGGGAGCCTGCCGGCCCTCGGGGGGGAAGGGCTCGCAGGCGCGAATCTGAGCTACTTCTGGAACGCCCGCACGCACATCGGCGTGACCGGGTACGGAGCGGTTCCGAAGTGGCGAGTGGATGGAGTCGAGCTGGACTTCCAGGAGCACGCAGCGAAGCCGTTCGGCGGCGCGTTTGGGGCAATCGGGGTTAACGCGGCCGCCGGGTTTCGTCGCCAGAGCTTCTTTGCTGAGCTGGCGCGTAGCTTCGATCGGCAGACCGACGGCGGAGGCGGTTACGGCGCAATCGCAAGAAGCGTCACCACGCTGGATGCCGGCGAGCTCGAGGTGTCCGCACGCTACTATGCTCCCCAGTACGCGAACCCGTACGCCCGGGCCACGGCCGCAGCCGACGAGCTCGACGGTCTCCGCACGAGGGACGAGGCGGGGCTTCGGGGCCGGGTGACGACCGAGCTAGGCTCACGACTCGCGCTTCGAGCTCTGGGCGACGCGTGGCGAAACCTCTCTTCGGGGCACCTCAAAGGTCTGATCTTCATCCGAATCGACGCACGCATCTCCTCCTCGTGGAGCGTTGCTGGCTGGACGGAACATCGGAGTGCGTCGCGGAAGACGTCGTTGGCGGTGCAGCTCCGCTTCACGGCGGTCCGGGGGGTGGCGCTCTCTTGGCAAGTCCAGCAGCGTTGGCTCGACGCTTCACTGGCGACGATCCGGCGGCAAAGAGACCTCGGCGTAGTGTTCCACCTCGCGACCCGCCCTCTGGACCTGCTGCGGCTTCGCTTCCGCGTGAGATACGATTTCGAAGACCTGTTCGACAACCACAGGATGCCGCAGACGCTTTGGAGCTACCTCGACGCTGCGGTCACCGTGCGCGAGCAAGACACATTGAACGTCCGGTACGACCTCCGCGCGCATCTCGACGCGCGAGAGTCGACGGTGCGTCGAGTGCCGAACCCAGAACATTGGCTGTGGCTCGAATACGTCTTTCGATACTGACGGTAGAACCATGCCTGACGAAGCGCTAGTGTCCCTGGCGTGAGCAAATTCAGTGAAACCCTAGAGGCGGCGAGAGTGCTGTATCGAGCCGGGATCTTCAAGCCCATCCGGCCGGACAAGACCATCCGGATCATCCGAGCCGCGAAAGGTTGGGGCCGGTCCCCTGCAATGGGCTTCATCGCGCTGGCGATTCGCCAGCCCGATGCGATCGCCATCATCGACGACGAAGGAACCGTCACGTTCGACGAGCTGAACCGCCGCTCGAATGCCCTCGCGCGCGGCTTGCGTGAGGCCGGTGTCGCTCCCGGAGACGTCGTCGCCGTCATGGGGCGCAACCACCGCCGCTTCGTCGAAACCATCCTCGCATGCTGCAAGGTCGGCGCAAACACGGTGCTCATGAATACGATGTTCGCTGCGCCGCAGCTCACGGAGGTCGGGCAACGCGAGAATGTGACCGCACTTCTCTATGACGAAGAGTTCGAAAACCTCCTCGACGGCCTCAAGGGAATACCTCGTTTCGTCATCCATGGAGCGGGCGAGGACCCGAGCATCGACAGCGTCATCGCGGACCATGCGGATGACAACGTGGAGCCGCCAAACATCGAATCACGCTTCACCATGCTCACCTCGGGCACCACGGGAACACCGAAGGGCGCAAAGCGCGGATCGCCGGAGGGGATGATGCCCATCGCCTCAATGCTGTCACGGATCCCGTATCGAGTAGGTGAGCGGACGTTAATCGCAGCGCCTCTCTTCCACTCCTGGGGTTTGGGCCAGCTTCTACTGGGGCTGGTTCTCGGCACGACTTATGTGCTCAACCGCCGGTTTGATCCGGAGGCCACGTTGAAGTCGATCGCCGAACACCGGTGCACGACTCTCGCCGTCGTCCCGATCATGATGCAACGAATCTTGGCGCTCCCAAATGAGGTCAAGCGCAAGTACGACCTGAGCTCGCTCCGAATCACGGCAGCGAGCGGCTCGGCGCTGCCCGGTCATCTCGCGACCGAGTGGATGAACACGTTTGGAGACAACCTCTACAACTTTTACGGATCGACCGAGGTCGCGATGGCGACCGTGGCGACCCCGGAAGACATGCGCGCAGCGCCGGGCACCGCGGGGAAACCGCCGCTCGGCACGGCCGTCAAAATCCTCGACGAGCACGGGCAACCCCTACCCACCGGAGTGACCGGCCGGATCTTCGTTGCCAACTCGATCTCGTTCGAGGGGTACACGAGCGGCGATGACAAGGAGCGACTCGAAGGAATGGTTAGCAGCGGTGATGTCGGCCACTTCGACGCGGGCGGCCGACTGTTCGTCGACGGCCGCGACGACGACATGATCATCTCTGGCGGCGAAAATGTCTTCCCACGGGAAGTCGAAGACCTGATCGCAGGCCGCGACGACGTGGAGGAGGTCGCTGTAATCGGCGTGAGCGACCCGGAGTGGGGCCAACGCCTCAAAGCCTTCGTAGTCCTCAAGCGAGGCGCGACCCTCGGCGAAGACGCGGTGAAGGCGTACGTGAAACAAGCGCTCGCGAGCTACAAAGTCCCCCGCGAAGTCGCGTTCATCGAAGCCCTTCCCCGCAACGCGACGGGCAAGATCCTGCGCCGAGAGCTGAGCTAGGGGACGCGCTCCCCTCCCAAAACATCTCGAATTCCAGATGCTTGCGCGCCCAACCACGCAGTCGCGGGCCCACGCACCGATTGATCGCTAGCTTGAAGTCATGTCTGGTGGGGAATGGACCCGTCGCGTCTGCGTGGCGATGGCGGTCAGTTGCATGATGGTGGCGTCGCCCTCGACGGCCATCGCCGAAGTATTCGCCGGGGGTCCAGACGATGACATCGAGGCCATGATCAACGGCCTACAACCGGGAGATGAGCTCGTCCTGGCGGGCGGGATGTACACGTTGAGCGAGCGATTCTCGTTTGCGATCACTGGCACTGAGAACAACCCGATCGTCATTCGGGCGGACGATGGTGAAACCCCGCACTTCCACCGTCCAGACGCCAATCAGAACGTCATCGACATCGACGATGCCGAATTCGTGACCCTCCGCGGTATCGAGGTTTCAGGCGGCTCCGCGGGGATCCGAATCAGCGGAGCTCGTTTCCTCACGATCGAGGGCTGCGAGATCCACGACACCGGGGACGTCGCGCTACGCGCGAACGACACCGGCGTCACCTACGAGTCGCTTCGAATCCTGCGCAACCACATCCATCATACGAACAACACCGGCGAGGGCATGTACCTCGGTTGCAACAATAGCGGCTGCGAGGTGGTCAACAGTCTGATCGAGGGAAACTACATCCACCATACGGATCAGCCTTCCGTCAGCCAAGGCGATGGAATCGAGCTCAAAGAAGGAAGCTCAGGCAACGTGATTCGCGACAACGTGATTCACGACACGAACTACCCATGCATCCTCACCTACGCGACGAACGGCAACCCAAACATCATCGAACGGAACGCAATGTGGAGTTGCGGCGACCACGGCATTCAGTCCGCGGCTGACGCCGTGATCCGCAACAACATCATCCTGAGCGCGAGCGCAGATGGCATCGCGATGCAACCGCACCAAGCCGGAAGCCCTTCGAATCTGGTAGTCGTGCACAACACGATTCTCAACGCCAGCGGCGACGCGATTAGTCTTAGAGGCATTACAGGGTCGGTCATCATCGCGAACAATGCCCTCTACTCGCAGAGCGGACGCGCTTTCTACGCGAACGGAACCGCGGACCTCGTCTTCTTGGGCAACGTGGGCGTGGGTGAGGCGTCGATGCCCATCGCAACAGGCAATCTCGATCTGGACTTCGTGGCTGCGGGCTTCGCGGGAGCTCCCACCATGGACCTGTTTCCCGAAGGTGGAGGATCGCTGCCCGGGGCCGGCAGCGCAACACACGTACCTGCGGACGACTTCAATGGCACGCTACGACAAGGCGCGCCCGACGTGGGCGCCTACGCATACCTGGACGACGGCAACCCAGGCTGGACGCTCGCCGAATCGTTCAAAACGCGGGCGCCGAACGAGGATCCGGGCGCTGGTGGAACCGGCGGTGCCGCTCACGGGTTCGGGGGATCGACCGGCGCGGTTCCCGGCACCGGCGGCGCTCTTGCCGAGCGACCGCATGCGGAAGACCCATCGGGTTCGGGATGCTCGATCGGGCGGCACGGCCATGGGCCACAGCTGCTTTGCTGGCTGCTTGGGCTTGCGGCCTTGGCCAGGCGCCGAGGCGCTCGGCGATCCTGGCTGCACTGACCCCCCAGGAAGGGCGAACTGGGCTATTCTCGCCTGATGGAACGAGCGCGCGAACGCGCTTCATCAATCGCCATCTTGACGTCCATACCGATGGTGGCGCAGCTGATCGCCGGGCGCGCAGTGCGCGACGCGGTGTTCCTGACGGAATACGAAGCCGTCTATCTCCCTCGGGCCATGCTTGCGGCAGCGCTCCTGTCGCTCGTCGCCGCCGTGTTGGTGGGCCGTGCGATGCCACGGTGGGGGCCGCGGCGTACCGCTTTGGTTCTGACGACGATCAACGGCGGACTATTCGTTTTCGAGGGTGCACTGCTCAGCGCGGCGCCGAAAGAAATCGCCGCGCTCGCGTACGTTCATGTGAGCATCGTCGGCGCGCTGGTCGTCAGCGCATTCTCGTCGATCGTCAACGAAAGGTTCGATCCCCTGTACGCGAAAACCGTGGTCGCCCAGGTGGGCACCGGTGCGGCGCTTGGAGGTGTGCTTGGAGGTGTCGCGGCTTTGGTTCTATCGGATGTGTTGGAGCTCGGTACGGTGCTGTACGGTCTGGGCTCGCTCAGCGCCCTTGTGGGCTTCGGCGTCTGGAATGTCGGAGCCTCGCCGCAGAAGACGAGACACTCCCAGCAGGAGGACGGCTTCGGCATTGGAGCCATTCGTAGCGACCCGTATCTGGCGAGGATCTCCCTAGCTGTGGTGCTCCTCGGTGCCATGGGCGTCTTGCTAGATTACGCCATGAAGGCGGAAGCCGACGCTCGATTCGCCAACTCGGCCGAGCTGCTTTCCTTCTTTGCGACCTTCTACATGGTGACGGCGCTACTGACGTTCCTCATGCAGGCTGGGGTGGCCAAACCGCTGCTCGAGAAGATCGGACTCGGCGGTACCATGGCGGTCCTTCCGTTGGCCGTCGCGGTGAGCGCAGGTTTGGGCGCGGCCTGGACTCAGCTTTGGACGGCGACGGTGGCACGAGGAACGCAAACCGTAGTCTCGAGCTCGCTCTTTCGATCTGGCTACGAGCTTCTCTACACGCCCATTCCTCCAATCAAGAAGCGAGCAACCAAGGCGTTGATCGATATTGCGTGCAACCGAATAGGGTACGGGCTTGGCAGTGTGCTCGTCATGGCGATTGTCGCCACGGTGGCGGCGCCGGATGCTGCGATTTCGTGGGTCATGCTTAGCGCGATGCTGATCGCGCTAGCGTCCGTATGGATGATACGCCGGCTTCACTCGGGCTACGTGGACGCCCTCGCGACGAGTCTCCGTGCGGGGTCCCTCGTCTTGCATTCCGACGAGATCGTCGACGCAACGACCTTGCATACGCTTGCCCAAACCGCAGGGGGGCTCGATCGGCAAGGCATTCTAGAGCGAGTGGCCGAGCTCCGTGGACGTGGAGACGACAAACGGCCTTCCGCAGATCAGACCATCGACCAACTCACCAAGCTTCTCTCGGACGATCCGGAGCAAGTGTCGAGCGTCCTCGTCCAGAGATCGCTGAGCCCGCATTTCGCGTCCTACGTGATCGAGCTTCTCGGCGATGATCGGTACGCAAGAGAAGCGTATGGGGCCCTTGAAAAGATGGGTGCGTCAATCACGGGCCAGCTCGTCGACGCAATGCTCCGAGCTGAGAGCCCCATTGCGGTCCGACGACGACTGCCACGACTTCTCCGCAAGCACAACAACCCGCGGGCCATCCGAGGGCTAGTTGAGGGGCTCCGGGACGAGGCGTTCGACGTTCGCTATCGCTGTGGGCACGCGCTCGCCGACTTGCAGAAGTTCAACCCAGATCTCGACCTCCCACGGGACGAAATCATGCTCGCGGTGGAGCGGGAAATGGCCGCAGATGACACGCAGTGGCAGCACCGGCGACTCGGAGAGGAGGTCGCACCGGAGCTTCGAAGCGAGATCGATGCGCTGCTGGAGTCTCGGGAGGATCGGAATCTCCAGCATGTCTTCACGCTGCTGAGCCTCGCGCTCGACGGCGATGCGATCGTCCTCTCCTTGCGGGCGCTCTCGAGCGAGAACGACAATCTGCGCGGCACTTCGCTCGAATACCTGCACAACGTCTTGCCCGAGCGAGTGCGCGACTCGCTTTGGCCGCGGCTCACGGAGCGATCTGAACGGCAGAGCATGCCCACAGGGAAAGGCTCTTCGGACGAGCTCCTTCGGACGATGCAATCCATCATGATCGACCGGGATCGTCTCGGTGAGTGAGCTTGACGTCGATGGTCCGCACGGCCTCGAGCGCTCCGTCGCGCGAATGGCGTTGCCCATGCGTCGCCCACCAAGCCCGCGCGTCTTGTGCAGTCCAAGCGTCCACACCTTCACAATCGATCAAGGCTTGCTCGAGCTCCGGGGCGCTAGTAGGCCGATCGCTCGGTTCTTTGGCTAGGCAGCGCATGATCAGCACTTCGAGGTCTCGCGGAAGCGGGCGCCCGAGTCTCGACGATGGCGGCTCGGGCTCGGTATGCAGGTGATGCGCGCAAAGCTCGACGATGGACTCGCCGGTGAACAGGTGACTTCCCGTGACCAAGTAGTAGGCAACTGCGCCGAGGGAATAGATGTCGGCTCGACCATCGACCGAGTCTGGTGCGATGATCGATTCCGGAGCCATGTACTGGGGCGTCCCAGCAAGAACGTCGTCGTTCGTCATGTCGACGCCACCTTCATGCCGGGCCTGTTTGACGAGCCCGAAGTCCAACACCTTGACGAAATCTCCTTCGTTGCCGTGCGGGTGCAGTAGGCGCACCATGATGTTTCCGGGCTTGATGTCTCGATGGACCAACCTAACGCCGTGCGCCTCAGCGAGGGCCGAGGCTGCCTGTCGCACCAAATGGACCGCGCGTCCTACAGGCTGCGGACCCGTGCGGTTCACGATGTCCGTAAGAGTGAGCCCATCGACGTACTCCATGGCGTAGTAGAAGAGCCCATCGGCCGTGTGGCCGTAGTCGAAGATCGTGATCGTGTTCGGATGTGAAAGCTGCGCGGTGAGTTGGACTTCTTGCTCGAATCGGCGAACGTTGTCTTCGCCGGCTTTGCCCGGGGGGAGCAACTTGACCGCCGTCGGGCGCCGTAGGAACGCATGACTTGCTCGGTAGACGGCACCCATGCCGCCTTCGCCTAGCTTTTCCTCGAGCCTGTACTGACCAAGCTGCTCGACGTCGCGCACGCGACGTCGAAGCCCGTAAATGACGATCGAGGTCGCAGTACTGAGCACCACCGTGATGGTCCACCACACGGTGGTCTCCACCAAGGAGCCGGACTTCAAGCAGGCCAGCAGAACGAGACCGACGACGATTCCGAGCGCCATGGTCCTTCGGCCTGAGCTCGGCACGAGGATCGCACGGCCCAAGACCACGTTGGAAAGCACGAGGAGAGCAACGAAGTCGGGCCTGTTCGCTGGCAGGAGGAACATGGTCATGACGCCAGTTGCAAGCACGCCGACCGACAGCGCGACGAGCTCCGCCACGCGAACGAATCGAGCGCTGCGGGCGCCCCGTCGGCACGAAAGCCAAAGCATGAGAAAGGAGCCGGAGGCAACCACGTGCCACCAGAACGCCGGATGCGAAAACCCTTGGGTTCGCCCGCCCACGAGCATGGCCACGGCACGGTACAGCAAGAAGAAGAGATAGCCGCCGCCAATGAGGAGTCCGAACAGCGCAACGCGACGCTGAAGAAACGCGCGCTCCTCCTCAGTGTACGAAAGCCCTCGAACGGTCGCAGGGTGCATGTCCAGCCTCTGTCTTACCACGGACCCGAACGGGAACTGGAGGGCGAGTCGGTGCCAAGAGAAAAGGCCCGCAGTAAGGCGGACCTTTTCAGGGTTAGGAGGTTGGTCCTCCAAGACGCCCGAGTGGGCTCTCGAAGCTACTTCCGCGCTTGGTCGAAGAAGGGGTGGAGCTGATTGCGAATCACGTCGAGCGGCTCGGGGAAAGTCTCGGGCTTCACGACGCCGACGTTCGCGGGCGTGCGACCGGTTTCGTAGACGAAGGTCCCAAAGAGAATGTCAGAAACGGTCGTTGCCGACGCGAAGTTGCCTGCCTCTTCGATGACCGTGCTGTGGTGAAGTCGGTGGTGCGCCGGCCCCATGATTAGGTATCCAAGCCAACCTAGCTCCACATCGATGTTCGCATGCACGGCGTACGACTGAATCGTGCCTACGTACGCGGCAATGATGATCACCGTGGGATCGAACCCAAGCAGGGCCAGGGGCAAGATCTTCGCAAGTCCGCTGTAGATGCTGTTGACGAAGTGAATCGTGTTGTTGTTCCAGGTATTGACCTTGTCCGGCGTATGGTGAACACCATGCACCTTCCAGAGCCAACCGACGTGGCCCCAGCGGTGCAGCCAGTAGCCTGCGAAGTCCGCGATGAGGATGCCGAGGGGAAGGGCAACGCCGAATGGCAGAGCGTTGTCCCAGGTGCCGACGGCGGCTATCGCGAATGCGACGCCCATCTTGGTTGCGGCATCCATCGCGCCGTTGAGTCCGAAGTAGAAGAAGTCGCGAAGCGCTTCTTTGCGGTCGGGATGCCACTCGGGCTCGTAGGGCATCACCCGCTCGAGAACGAACAGCGCGACGATCGTCGTCAGGAGCCCCAGGGCAGTGACTGACTCGAGTTGCGCGCCTGTTCGCAGAGCCCATGCCACGAGGGCGGCGTTCGCGGTCAGGATGAGCGGATAGGCGACGTAGCGGCCGATCGTGTGGCTTTGGGGCTCGGTGTTGGCTTGAGCTGAAACGGCGGTGTGGGCTGTGACGGTTTCCATGGTGACCTCCTGTGCGCCGACTCCTTGCGAGCACCGTGCCAAACAACAGAGAGCAGTCATTTCAGGTGGTTAGCAGAACGCAGCGCCCCAATGTCCGCCCCATCGGACATAAATCGGACACCCCCCGGGTGTCCGAGGGAACCGAATCGGACACTCCAGTCAGCGCCGTGGGATCCTGTGCTTCTCCATGCGGCGATAGAGCGCCTGACGGCTGAGCCCGAGTGCACGAGCCGTGCGCTGGATGTTGCCGCCATGCTGCTCGAGCGCCTTTCGTATGGCCGCCGCCTCGTCCTCGATCGTCTCGGAGCCCGACCGATGCGCGTGCGAAGCCGACCGAGGTACATCGTCGACCGATGGCATCGAGAGGAGCTCGGCGCGGATCGGTCGACCGGCCGCGAGGATCGCAGCGCGCTCCATGACGTGCTGCAGCTCCCGAATGTTCCCCGGCCAGGCATAGCGTTCGAGACTGCGTGCGACCGCCATCGGCACGTCTGGACGCGCCACATTCAGCTCCTTCGCAGCATCCTCGAGGAAGTGCAGAGCCAGGGGAAGAATGTCCTCTACGCGCTCGCGCAGCGGCGGAACATCGATGGGGAACACGCCCAAGCGATAGAACAAGTCCTCGCGGAAATTGCCTTCGGCAGCTTCCTTGCGGAGGTCGCGGTTGGTGGCAGCAACGATACGAACGTCGACTTTCCGTGTTTGTTCGTCGCCGACGCGCTCGAACTCCTGCTCCTGAAGAACCCGAAGCAGTTTGCTCTGGAGGTCTAAGGGGATCTCGCCGACCTCGTCGAGAAAGAGCGTGCCTCCATGCGCCAAGCGAAAGCGCCCTACCCGATCGCGCACAGCTCCGGTAAATGCGCCCTTTTTGTGACCGAAAAACTCGCTCTCAAACAGCTCCCTCGGTATCGAGGCGCAGTTCACTTTCACCAGGGGCGCATCGGCTCGTTGGCTCGCGCCGTGGATCGCACGTGCGACGAGCTCTTTGCCAACGCCGGACTCCCCGGTAACCAGCACGGTGGCGTTCGTCTGAGCGACGGCCTCAATCTGCGCCATCACCATCCGAAGCGCAGGACTGTCGCCGATGATCTCACCGAAGCGACCCGCGAGCTGCACCTCCTCGCGCAGGTAGTCGCGCTCCTGTTCGAGCGCGTCCTTGAGTCGCTCTATCTCACGACGCGCGGCGACCTGTCCTGACACGTCCCGAACGGAGCCGGTGAAGTAGACCGTGTCTCCGAGTGGTGTGTAGGTAAAGCGTACTTCCAACGGCAGTTCAGTGCCGTCTTTTCGCAGTCCATGCGCTTCGACGTATCGAATCGACATCCCTCGCGGGTCTTGAACCCGCCGCCGGAAGCCTTCTTCATGGCGCGCGCGATAGCGCTCCGGGATGAGGAGCTGGACCGATCGCTCCAACATCTCTTCAGCCTCGTAGCCGAAGATCCGCGCAGCCTCCGCGTTGACCAGTACGATGGACTGGGCTTCGTCGCACACCACGAACCCATCCGCGCATGTGTCGAGGAGATACGAGAGATGCGCGGTGGTAAGCGGCAGGTCGTCTCGCGCGGTCGGCATCGCGGAGAGGGTGTCCGGTCGCAATGTCCGATGTCCAGCACAAAGTGTCCGAACCGTGTCCGGTCGTAATCAGTTGTGATGAAAAGTCGAGTAATTCCGTCCCAGGGCGGCTGGCACAGCGCTCGCAATGGAGGGGGGCACCAAGGAGGTCCCCATGTACTGCATCTACAAAGAGCACATCCTGCCCCGCGGCGTTGAGAAGGCGATGAGCAAACCCGAGCACAACGAGCTTCGCAAGAGGGTCGTGAGTCAGGCCGCGGGCGTCGTGGTCGAGGTAGGGTTCGGCGCCGGATTAAATGTGCCGTTCTACCCGAACGCCGTCGACGAGATTCACGCTGTGGAGCCGGCGACGCTCAACCAGCGGCTCGCGCAGAAACGCATCGAGCGGCGTGAGATCCCGGTCCACTTCACAGGCCTCCGGGGCGAGCAGATCCCCCTGGACGCGCGCTCGGTCGACACGGTGGTCAGCACGTGGACGCTATGCACGATCCAAGATCGCCAAAGCGCGCTCACGGAGTTTCTGCGCATCTTGAAGCCAGGCGGCCGCCTGCTCTTCCTCGAGCATGGGGCCGCCCCTGATCCGGACGTTGCGCGCTGGCAGCGGTGGCTGAATCCCATCCAGAAGATCTACGCCGCCGGTTGCCAGCTTCAGGTCGACATCGCGGACGACATACGCCGTAGCGGCTTCGAACTTGGACGAGTCGACAACTACTACATGAAGGGACCGCGCTACGCCTCGTACATGTACGAGGGCGTAGCGGTCGCGAGCTGACTACTTCTTGGCCTTGCGCTCGGCGACCTCGGCCTGAACCTTCTCCAGGATGTGCCGAGGGGCGGGCGAGTAGTTCTTGAACTCCATCGAGAACTGGCCGCGGCCGGACGTAGCGGAGCGAAGGTCGCCGATGTAGCCGAACATCTCGCTCAGCGGGACGTCCGCCTTGATGCGGACGTTGGTGTGACCCTTCTCCTGCGAGTTGACGATGCCGCGCCGGCGGTTGAGGTCGCCGATGACGTCGCCCACATTGGCGTC
>Ga0316191_10003489_pt1 | contig 11630 bp, 9 predicted proteins | sample Eddworburr2cm_MG_FD_204928 | JGI IMG/M metagenome (GOLD analysis project Ga0316191, IMG submission 204928) | Coastal sediment microbial communities from Maine, United States - Eddy worm burrow 2 cm | ecosystem: Environmental > Aquatic > Marine > Coastal > Sediment | place: USA: Maine | collected... | reverse complement strand
GTTGTATATCTGAATATCCCCGCCGCTTTACGACCCGGGTGCTTCACTGATGGCCTGGTGGGGAACGCTGATCGGTGGAACCCTGGGGTTCATGTTCGGCGGTCCGCTGGGCGCGCTCCTGGGTGCTGCATTTGGCCGCAACTTTGATCGTGGCATCAGGATAACCGACGAACATGGTGCCTTCAGTGCCGGCCAGCAAGAGCGTGTGCAGGCAGCCTTCTTCACAGCAACCTTTTCGGTAATGGGACACATCGCCAAGGCCGATGGCAAGGTCACTCGTGAAGAGATATCTGCCACCGAATCCATCATGGGGCGCATGCAACTGAACGCCCAGCAACGCAAGGCCGCCATCAAACTTTTCAATGAAGGCAAGAAGGATGACTTTCCCCTGCATGACATACTGGAACAATTCCGGCATGAATGCATGCGCAGACGCAATCTGGTACAGATGTTCCTTGAAATACAGATTGCCACAGCAATGGCTGATGGTCATTTCCACGCCAGCGAAAAACGCATTCTGTTTACCATTGGCGAACAGCTGGGCTTTGACCGCGCCGCTGTTGAACACCTGTTCAGTTTTTCAGGCACGGGGCCATCGCCTGGCGACAGCCGGCCGCCGCCGGTATCCAGCGCGTATCAGGTACTCGGCATTGACAAGACGGCCAGTGATGCAGAGGTAAAAAAGGCCTACCGGCGCCTGATGAGCCAGCACCATCCGGACAAGCTGATTGCCAAGGGGCTGCCTGAGGAAATGATCAAGCTGGCTACCGAGAAGACCCAGAAAATCAAGGCCGCCTACGAACAAATCAAGGAAAGCAGACACCATTAACAGCTGCATTCTAGCGGAGGATATATGACCATAAAACACATCGCACACCTGTTGTTCCCGGTTGTCCTGCTGGGCGGACTCATCCCTTCATTGTCAGCCGCAGTGGTAGCCGATCGCCCCTTCGACAAGGTCGCGGAAAACACCTGGGTAATCCACGGCCCGCTGGAAATGCCCAACCCAGAAAACCAGGGATTCATGAACAACCCGGGCGTAGTATTAACCAGTGAAGGGGCGGTCATCATTGACCCGGGTTCAAGTGTACAGTCGGGTGAGATGGTACTGCGGATGCTCAAGGCGGTGACCGACCAACCGGTCGTTGCGGTTTTCAATACGCACATTCACGGCGACCACTGGCTGGGCAACCAGGCCATCAGGGCCGCCTACCCCGCCGCACCTGTATACGGACACACGGAAATGCTCGCCATGGTCGCAGACGGTGCCGGTGATAACTGGGTAGAACTGATGGACAGACTCACGGATGGCGCCACAAAAGGCACCCGGGTTGTTGGCCCCGATCACGCCCTCAAGCACGGCGACACCATCAAAATCGGCAACAAGACCTTCCGCATCCATCACTTCGGTCAGGCACACACACGCACGGACATCATGATTGAAGTGACAGAAGACGGTGTGGTCTTTCTGGGAGACAACGTCACTGCCGAGCGTATCCCGCGGATGACGGATGGCAATTTCACAGGCAACATCAACAGCGTTGACAGTATCCTGGAGGTCAATGCCAGTACCTGGGTTCCGGGGCATGGTCCGACGGGTGATGCCGCCATGGTGAAAGTCTATCGGGATTTTCTGGCGGCCGTGTATGCATCTGCCAGACAGGCCTTCGATGAAGGCATGGACAGCAGCGATGTAAAACCAATCGCACTCAAGGCGACGGTCAAATACAGGGACTGGGCCGGGTATGAAGGTGAAATTGGCCCGCAGGGTGCGCAGGCCTATATGGAAGTAGAAGCCGCCGAATTCTGATGGATGGCGAGCGTGATCAGAAACTCATGGCACCTGTCGCCTTGCCAGTGATCAACAACAAATCGGCCACATTGAAATCATCATCCGGTGCCGATGCCGGTTGCCCCCCGACTAGCGGCGCCACATTACCGCGGGCCAGCTGTTCATTTGATAGCGTCACCAGGTCCAGTGCAGCACGGCTGGCGATCAATACATCTGCCGCATTTACAACTCCGTTGTTATCAATATCACCCCAGACGAGCACGCTGGTGTTGTCCAGTGGATCGAATCCGGCCAGTGCTTCGGTACCATCAATAACACCATCCGCATCGGTGTCCGGATTGAGCGGGTCGGTATCCTGAAGGGAAGTATAAGCCATGTCATCATGATCCCAGGCGACTTCCTGGTAATCAGTCAGGCCATCGTCATCGGAATCGCCATCCAGCGGGTCTGTTCCAATAGCCGCCTCCAGAGCATCCGAGAGGCCGTCACTATCGCTATCAAGGGCGTTAGGATCGGGCAAGCTTGCAGGAACCACCATCCGCAGGCGCCCGAAGCCGGTGTACTGATCGTAACCGACCAGATTGCCACCCACCCCTTCGGGATCGAGGACATCCACGGCATTTGACCGCAGTACCTGGCGCAGTTGCCCCAGGGTTGCACCAGGGTGTTGCGACAGCAGCAGCCCGATGTAACCCGACACCAGCGGCGCAGCAAAGGAAGTCCCCTGACTCACATTTTCATAGGCATCGAGCCCGGGAACCGTCACCTCGTCACCCAGTATGTAACTGTATTGCGCTTCAAAGACGCTATAGACATAACCACTCCAGATAGCCTCACCCGGTGCCACGACATCCAGGACATCGTCTATCCGGCCATTGCCATCATCATCGAAGCCGTTATCCGGTATTTCACCTGCCGGTGCATAACTGGAAAAAGGAGAACGCTGATCCAGCCAGTTGGACGCTCCCACGGCAAGGGTACTAACCATGGCTGCCGGGAAGCGCACTGCCTCACCGCCACTGTTCCCTGCCGACGCTACCACGATGACACCTTGACTGACGGCGTAATTAATTGCATCTGTAATAACCGCGACCTCTGACATCCCGGTCGCATCAAGGTCATCCAGATCGAAGCCCCAACTGAGATTCAGGACATCCGCCCCCATGTCGGTCGCATAATAAATCGCCGCCGCAGCATCAGAACCAAAGCCTCCACCTTCTGCATTCACCATCCGGACCGGCATAATCTTGCAATCCGGGCACGCACCGGCCATACCCTCGTATTCGTATTCACCTGCAAGGTCAACTGTCGGATTATCGGTCATGGCCGCTGCCAGTGCCGCCACGGCAGTACCGTGAAACACACCAAGATCAGGCAAACCGTCGCCATCGTTATCAAGCCCGTCACCGACCGAGGGGTCACCGGTAAAGGTACCGGTAAAAGTAAATAGTTCGGCTGCCGGCTCCCAGACACCCTCGGGGATATCCGGGTCACCATCCTGGGAAGATGGATCATCCGTCAGGGGATCACCAGGATTATCACCCACAAAATCTGCACCGTGGACGTCATCGATCAGACCATTGGCATCATTATCAATACCGTCACCTTCAACCTCACCCGGGTTGGTCCAGATTTTGTCAATCAGGTCATCGTGATCGAGATCAACACCGCTGTCGAGTACCGCAATCACCACTGAGGGACTGCCGGTGGTGGTATTCCAGGCGCCCTCGGCCGCCACCTTGAACAGACCCCACTGATCAACGACATCCAGATTCACGCAACCCTCATCAAGCCCCGGGATACATTTGGTGAGGGGGTCATCGTCATCCCGGTACAAAGGATCACGCGGTGGAATCTGGTCAATTCGTACAACCGGATCGACAGTCGCCATCATGACGCCCGGCAGGTGACGGGCCCTGGCGACCGCTGCCCGCGGGCTGGCCTTTGCCGGAAGTGACAAGGTGTACCAGTTAGAACCGTATACATAACCTCGCTTCTGCAGGCCCTGTTTTTTGGCATGTGACAGAAAGGCCGGTATATCTGCAGCGGCTTCAAGTTTTACAAGGATATGTCCTCCTGCAAAACGTACTGATGCTGCCGGACTGGATGGAGTTGCCCTGGCGGGACCCGCGTGCGCAAGCCTTGATGCAGCAAATAAGTCGGTAGCAGGTGATAGCAGCATCGTAAAAATAAGGAGCAGGTAAAGGGTCTGTTTAATCATTTTGTCCCGTCCTTAGTCATCAGCTGACTTTGATGAAACAGTATCGGCCGACTTGTCAATTAATTGACTATCCATATATATGCAGCGCAAAGAAATGCAAAAATAATAAAAAGAATTAGGGACATAACAGCTTTGTCCCTACTATAGGGACCCGGCAATCGGCCATTTACCTGCAAGCATAATATTCAGACATGAGCACCCGAACAAACCCGCCTCCGACAGATTATGCCGGCCTCACCCCCGATACCCTGCTGGATGCCGTCGAGCAATGCGGTTACCGCTGTGACGGCCGGTTCATCGCGCTCAACAGTTACGAAAACCGTGTCTACCAGGTAGGGATCGAGGATGAAACACCGGTTATCGCAAAGTTCTACCGCCCCTGCCGGTGGTCAGATACGGCTATCGCGGAGGAGCACAGCTTTGCACTGGAGCTTGCCGAACAGGAAATACCTGTGATTGCCCCGATGCTCATAAATGCCTCAACGCTGCATACGCACAAGGGTTACCGCTTTGCACTCTATCGCCGCCAGGGGGGACACTGGCCGGAATTGAACTCGCAGCAGGACCGGGAACGGGTGGGCCGTTTTATCGCCCGCATACACGGGGTCGGTGCCACGCGACCGTTCCGGCATCGACCTTTACTGGATATCGACAGCTTTGGTTACTCGTCTGCCAGGTTTCTGCTTGAACATGGCTTCATACCTGCTCACATCGAAATAGCCTACCGCACCCTGACCGATGACCTGCTGCAGCAGATAAGTGCTGCCTATAGCAATGCCGGCGACATTCAGCAACTGCGCCTGCATGGCGACTGCCACCCGGGTAACATTCTGTGGACAGACCAGGGACCGCACTTTGTCGATCTGGACGATTGCAGGACCGGGCCGGCAATTCAGGATCTCTGGATGCTGATATCGGGAGACCGACATGAAATGCAGATACAATTAATGGATATTATCGAGGGTTATCTGCAGTTCCGTGACTTTGATCACCGCGAACTGCAGCTGATAGAGCCGTTGCGTACCTTGCGTATGCTGCACTATGCCGCCTGGCTGGCAAGACGCTGGGAAGATCCAGCCTTCCCCAGGGCCTTCCCGTGGTTCAATACTGCACGCTACTGGGAAGAACACATCCTTACATTGCGGGAACAGGCCAGTCTGTTGAACGAACCAGCTCTTGTTATTTAACCGGTCACAGGGAGTAAACCCGTGGCCAGCAACATCGCAATCGCCTGCGTCGCCTTTCTCCACTTGCTGTTTATGGTGCTGGAAATGTTTTTCTGGACAAGGCCCCTGGGGCGGCGCATCTTTGGACTAAAGCGTGAACTGGCAGATCAGACCGCCGCGCTGGCAGCCAATCAGGGATTATATAACGGCTTCCTGGCCGCCGGGCTCATCTGGGGATTGACATCAAGGGGGGATTCGACTGCCATTAGTGTATTTTTTCTGACCTGCGTCATGGTGGCCGGCGTATTCGGTGCGATAACGGCAAATCGTTCCATCCTGTTTATTCAGGCCTTGCCAGCTGCAATAGCCCTGGCAATGGTGCTGACATCAGGCTGATCGCTTTGAGACCAGTTGCATTTCATGCAACGGCCTTGGCCTGGCAATACCATAACCCTGCGCATAGTCGACACCAATCTCGGCAAGTTTTCCAAGGATGCGAGCGTTCCCGACGAATTCAGCAATTGTTTTTTTGCCCAGCACACTGCCGATCTGGTGAATGGAACTGACCATCGCACAGTCAATCGCGTCAGTCTCCATATCCTTGACGAAACTCCCGTCTATCTTTAGATAGTCAACAGGGAGGTTCTTCAAATAGGAGAAAGAACTCAGGCCACTGCCAAAATCATCCAGCGCAAAACGGCACCCCAAACGTTTCAATTCACGAATAAACAACGTCGCCGCCTCCATATTGGCAATCGCGGCTGTTTCAGTAATTTCGAAACAGATAATCGCGGGCGGCACATCATGGCTGTAAAACTCATTCTTTATAAAATCCAGGAAACCGCCGTCAGTGACAGAAGCGCCAGACAGGTTAATCGAAATTGTATCCAGTCCTGCGGCATCCGTAAGCTGATGACTGTCATACCAGGAAAAAGTATTCCTGACCACCCAGCGGTCAAGACTGTTAATCAGGTGATAACGTTCGGCCGCCGGCAGGAACACACCGGGCTGAACAATCTCGCCATTCTCATCGAGCATTCGCACCAGTATTTCCAGGTGGCCGCCAGCACCGGCATCCGGCACCACCGGCACGATTTCCTGATAATAAAGTACCAGTTGATCTGACTTGATTGCTTCATTCAGTATCGCAACCCATTTCATTTCTGCATGCCGGCGCAACAGATTCAGGTCACCTGGTTCATAAACACGATAGCGGTCACCGCCAGAGTCCTTTGCTTCGTAACAGGCCAGTTCAACCATGCTCATGATATTCGCCAGACTTTCGGAGGTGGAGGTGATCGGTGTAAGACCAATACTTGCGCAGACATCGAAGGTATTGCCACAGCTCGTGAAGCTTATCCCGCGAATAACTGACAGCATATTTTCGGCAACTTCCTTGGCATCCTCCAGCGTGCAGTTCTTCAACACAATGCCGAATTCATCACCACCAATACGGGCCAGAATATCGGAATCACGCAGGCAACCGTGCAAGGCCCCCGCGACATTCATGATCAGGTTGTCACCCGCCTCATGACAGCACGTGTCATTGACTATCTTGAGCTTGTCGATATCCAGTTGGCACAGAACATGGCACTCCAGCGCCCGCTGTGCAGACTCTATAGAATAATCAAGTCGTGCTTCAAACTCGGTTCGATTGATCAGCCCGGTAAGTGCGTCATGCGTTGCCTGGTAGGAGAGTTCCCGCTCCATCTTTCTCGCTTCAGTCACATCATGTATAACCAGGATCACACCCAGTGCCGACCCGCTATCTGCCATGATCGGTGATGCAGAATATTGAATGGAACAGGTCTCGCCATCATGGCGCTTCAGGGTGACATCCCTGCCTGATATGACTGCTTCCCCGCAAGCCAGGCATTGCCTGACGGGGTCTTCTGCCATCTCCCGGCTATCATCATTGTACAAACAGAAAATGCGCTGTATCGGCAACCCTCTGGCAATTTCACTGTCCCAACCCGTCAACATTGCAGCACTCGGGTTCAGATACTCGACCTGGCCATTGACATCAGTCGTAATGACTGCATCTGCAATTGAATGCAGCGTTACCTGTGCGCGCTCTCTTGCCTTGTTCAGCTCGTACTCGTCATGTTTGCGGCCGGTAATATCGAGGATATATCCGGCAAAATGCGTCAGCTGACCCTCTGCGTTGTGCACCGGGACAGTATAGTCGTAGACCCAGCGCACATCGCCATTACCACATATGATACGGTAATCAACTGCTGCAAACTGAATACCATCTTCACCACGCTCTGTTGCGGACGTTGTAAATCTCTGAATATCATTGGGGTGAATAATATCCATATAACGTTTGCCTTCCTGAACAAGTTCCTTGCTGTCATAGCCGAACTGTGAAACAGCTTCGGACACATATTCAATGGGCCGTCCTGCTGTTGCAGCCCAGCGGAACATCGTCACTGGACCTTCGGTAAATAACTGGCGTTCACGGATTAACTGGTCCTGTGCAAGCTGGCGTGATCTCGCCTCATGCTCCAGCGCCATATTGATGGCGGCCGTTTCCTGCAACAGATCATGATTCTCCTCTCGCAACTGCAATGACTGCAGAACGCTGCTGTTATAGTTCCGCGCTATCATCATCAGTACACCCGCGAATAACATACACAGCAGCCCCAGATTGTTACTGATACTGCTGTCATGCATCAGCATGGACTGTGCAGGAATCAGTATGGCTGGCACCATAAAGGCAACGTATACAGACAGCATGGCCGCATGGGAGGAAATGGCCCCTGCAAGAACACCGGCGAGACTCATGATAACCAGAGTCTGGTATACGACTGGCCACGAGAACTGGAAGATCAGCCCTATACAGCCCCACACAATGCCCGATACAAGCGCACCTGTTAAAAACAGGAGCGCCCAGCTTGCACTCTTTCTTTGTACACTCGAGGCACGATGGTATCGATAGACGAGCCACAGTCTGGCCGCTGTTTGTATAAACTGTGCGCCCGACCACATCAGCAGCGTGGCATGCTCCACGACATTCCAGAGTCCCAGTGTAACCAGCACGGCCAGCAAGAATGCGATCCCTACCGCCGCCGGTGCCTGTGTATATACAAGTTCAATTTGCTGATTGTCGATTTCTGACTCGAATACGCACGCACCAGCGGCAGAAATCTGCCTGGCATCCAGATGGTTACTGTTTGATAACGCCTGTTTCAAGGTCATTGCCATGTGAAAACTCTGCGCAACCGGGATCCCCGGCGTCAGAGATAACTGATACCTGTGTACTCACAAAGCTATCGGATAGCTGGCAGGGAAATTGAGACAGCGTACTCTCTGCTGCAAGGGCAGTCTTTCCAAACAAGGGGAGGGCAACACAGAAATAACAATAACCATATGAATATATTATATTTTTCATCTCCAGCCACCGGAGAGCTGCCAGCAACCGGCCTAGCTGATCGTGGCGATCTGCAACAGACGCCTGAACCATCCTGGTTCAGCACCGCATGCCTTGTTTACTTCAATCGTCAAACCTGCGCTGTCGAGGTCGACCTGCGCGGTTTTTCTCACCAGCAACCCTGACTGTGTCCGGTAAACCCGGTACAGGACATCTTCCTGCATGACGTCGTAAACAGAACTGCCGTAGAGTGTATCCACCGGCGAGAGGCGACCGTTATAACTGTCCATTATGAATAACAGGTCAAGCTGTTCCTCCGGGTACAGGTTGTAGCTCAGGTGGCGCCCGGTATTTTCTTCCTGCACGTCGAGGTAACGGCCAGCCAGGCGCTCTATACGGTACATCGAATCAAACCCGAGCAGATTTGCCCAGGAACGCCACTTCAGAAACTGTGCATCCATACGCCACTGGTCGCCATAAAGCAGGTGTTTCTCGGGATGACAGAAATCACCGGAGGCAATGGTTGCCTCGTATTCCTGCAACCCCGTCTTTCTGAAGCGTAGTTCCGCAATAGGTGATTCGTCCGTCAGGCGATGGAAGGTATACAGGTTGGACCCCACCAGCAGCAGCACTGTACCGGCCACGAACAGCAGACCGACAAGCGGAAACAACAGGATCCGTTTAATCATTCAGAAGAAAGCAGCCATTCTCTGCACGAAAAACCTACCCCGGGCAACGGGCAGCTACTTCCCGGCAGCTTCAGGGTCATCTTGCGGAAAATCGGCAAAGGTGTCTTTTACACGTTGCGTGGTATACAGATAATGAATAATAAAAATGGCAATGGCCAACTGGGCCCAGCCAAGCATATTGATGCGGTGCGTGAGGTCCACCAGGAAAGGTACAAAAATAATAATCATATTCAGTACGGCGGCGACAACCAGCAGCATCCTGCCATTGTGCCAGATCTTCCTTACCAGTCCGGAGGTACCAGGCTTTCTCTTTACGTAAGCGAAAACAAGTATTAACACCGGTATCGTTGCCAGAAAGGCGAGAAAAAAACCGAAATCAGTCGGATACACCATGTCCTTCAAGCCGCTCACGCTTGCAGAGTTTGCCCCCCCCCTGCCCATCTGTATGGTTGATACCTTCAAGATGAAGGGCCGCAGAAAATACGCAATGATAAGCCACGTTCCAGAATCCAGCTTGAGACTCATGTACTTGTCGTAAGCGGAGAAAGAATAGAGTTTCGACATGATTACCCGTCCGTTCAGTGTCACTGTCTGCCCGCATTAATATCCATGTAACAATAAATAATCCCGCGACATTACACAAATTCAAGGCAAGAAAAAGGCGGCCGAAGCCGCCTTTTCATCGACCAAACAGAGCAGCCTATTTCACTGTTGGATCAAGCTCACCACTTTCATAGCGCTTGTACATATCTTCCAGGCTGATCACCTTGATCCTGGAGGCATTACCCGCCGCACCAAAGGCCTCGTAACGCGCCTTGCAGATATCGCGCATGCCGTCAGTAGCTGCCCGCAGGTATTTGCGCGGGTCAAAGTTCGACGGGTTATCGGCAAGGTGTTTGCGAATTGCACCGGTAGATGCCATGCGCAGGTCGGTATCGATATTGACCTTGCGTACACCATTCTTTATACCTTCCTGAATTTCCTCGACCGGCACACCATAGGTTTCACCCATATCGCCGCCATTCTCGTTGATAATCGCCAACCAGTCCTGCGGCACAGAGGAAGAACCGTGCATCACCAGGTGTGTGTCCGGAATCCGGGCATGAATTTCCTTGATACGGTTTATAGCGAGAATTTCGCCTGTTGGCGGGCGGGTAAACTTGTAGGCCCCGTGACTTGTACCGATGGCAATAGCAAGTGCATCACACTTGGTATCTTCTACAAACTTGGCCGCTTCTTCCGGATCAGTCAGCAACTGGTCGTGTGACAGCACACCTTCGGCACCTGAACCGTCCTCTTCACCTGCCATACCGGTTTCCAGCGAACCCAGGCAACCCAGTTCACCCTCAACGGAAACACCGCAGGCATGCGCCATGGCAACTGTTTTACTGGTTACCTCGACGTTGTACTCGTAGCTCATGGGCGTCTTCATGTCCGGCCCAAGGGAACCGTCCATCATGACCGAACTGAAACCCAGCTGTATGGAACGCTGACATACCGAGGGTGAAGCGCCATGGTCCTGGTGCACACACACGGGGATATGCGGCCATTGCTCGACGGCAGCCTGGATTAGGTGACGCAAAAAAGGTGCACCGGCATAGGAACGCGCACCGGCAGAGGCCTGGCAGATCACCGGGCTGTCCGTCTCCTCGGCGGCTTCCATGATCGCATGCATCTGCTCCATATTATTGACGTTATAGGCTGGAACACCGTAACCATGTTCGGCTGCGTGATCCAGCAGTTGGCGTAAGGATATAATGGCCATTGTCTTCTCCTGAAATTCTACTGGTTTATCGTTAACTAAAGTGAAATATCCAAAAACAGGCTCGTTGAGCCGTTTGCTATATCGCCGGTAACAACATTACCGGCAGAATCTATTGCTCCATAGTTTCATGTTCACCAACACGAATGATTTTCATGGCGTTGGTACCTCCATGCACCCCCATCAGGTCACCCTTGGTGATAATAACGAGGTCGCCATCACGTACCGCTCCACGCCGCACCAGTTCATCAATTGCCTCGCGATTAACAGTCGCGTGATCCGGCGTCGTGACATCAAAACTGACCGGATAAACGCCCCGATACAGCGTCACCTTCCGGCGTGTCGCCACATGCCGTGTCATTGCAAAAATGGGAATACCCGAACTGATACGTGACATCCACAAGGGCGTTGCACCGGATTCTGTCAGGGCGGCTATTGCCTTCACACCCAGACTATTGGCAGTGTACATGGTCGCTTTTGCAATGGCTTCATCCGCACGTTTGAAACGAATATTAATGCGACGCTCGGACACGGACTTAATACGCTGGCGCTCGGCACCGGCACAGATACGGTCCATCGCCTCGATCACCTTGGCGGGGTATTGCCCGGCGGCCGTCTCGGCCGAGA
>Ga0316191_10003487_pt1 | contig 11632 bp, 9 predicted proteins | sample Eddworburr2cm_MG_FD_204928 | JGI IMG/M metagenome (GOLD analysis project Ga0316191, IMG submission 204928) | Coastal sediment microbial communities from Maine, United States - Eddy worm burrow 2 cm | ecosystem: Environmental > Aquatic > Marine > Coastal > Sediment | place: USA: Maine | collected... | reverse complement strand
TCCAATCACACCCGTAGAAGCAGAAAGCACCGTAGATGAGTCCACACCAGCAGCTTCGGCTGCCAAGTCTACCAGCTGTTCTGACCAAACCCTCTCCATCTCACCTACGCCTGCATTCGCATTGCCGGCATTGGCAACTATGGCTCGAATATTGGTCGAATTTTCGCGAATCGTTTTTTCTCCCAGATCAACACAAGCGGCCCTAAAACTGTTTTGTGTAAATACAGCCGCTGCTTGGGTTGGCACGTCAGCCACTATCAATGTGACATCTTGACGTTTACCTTTCAATTCAGGTGATTTCACACCGCACGATGCACTACCCACACGAAAACCGGGTACTGGCAAGGGGTGGCGCAAAGGGCTAGAGATAACTGGCATACTTAACTTTTCTTTCCATGACATTGTTTGTATTTTTTACCCGAACCACATGGGCAAGGATCATTACGACCAATTTTTGCATTTTGGCGTTTGTAGGTTTCCTGTTTTGGTTCAGGTTCCCTGTTACTTACGTTATATTTAATTCTTTCTGGTTCAGGCTGGGGCTCAGGTTCTTTGACTTCCACGCGGAATAAGGAAAGCACTGTCTCTTCCCGAATCTTTCCTAACATACTGCTGAACAACTCAAAGGATTCATGTTTGTATTCTTGAATCGGTTGTTTCTGAGCATAACCACGAAGACCTACGCTTTGACGCAAATGATCCATCGCCAACAAATGATCTTTCCAGTGGTGATCCAAAATTTGCAAAAGTAACCATTTCTCAAAGTTTCGCATTTGCTCTTCGCCAGCCTGTTCAACTTTAGCGCGCAAGTTAGCTTTGAGTGCCTCAGCGATTTTAGGCTGCATATCGTCTGCAGTATCCACATCATCAGCATCAGCCCACGCTTGAACATCTGCCTCCACATTGAGTTTTTCTTTTAAGGCAGTTTGTAGTCCTTCAATATCCCATTGATCAGGTACATCAGATAAAAACTCAATCACAAGACCATCTGCAAAATCCAAGACCATGTCTTCAATCACGTCTTGCACATCGTTTGACTCAAGCAATTCGAGGCGTTGCGAATAAATCACTTCACGCTGTTTGTTCATCACATCATCATATTCGAGCAATTGCTTCCGAATATCGAAGTTACGCCCTTCCACTTTCTTCTGTGAATTGGCAATGGCTTTACTTACCCAAGGGTGTTCAATCACTTCGCCTTTATCAAAGCCCATTTTTGTGAGCATACCCTGCATTTTATCGCCACCAAAAATACGCATCAAGTCATCTTCAAGTGATAGATAGAAACGTGTTGCACCAGGGTCACCTTGACGCCCAGAACGACCACGAAGCTGATTATCAATCCGACGTGATTCATGACGTTCTGTACCAATAATGTGTAAACCACCAGCTTCTACCACTTCAATATGCTCAGCTTGGCAAGCAGCGCGAATCTCTTCAGCTCGTTTTTCACGCTCTTCATCGCTTAGTTTGTCAGAAAGTTGGGAAATCAACATATCTGGGTTACCACCTAACATGATGTCCGTACCACGGCCTGCCATGTTTGTAGCAATAGTAATCGCACCTTTACGACCCGCTTGAGAAACAATTTCTGCTTCACGCTCATGATGTTTGGCGTTCAACACTTCATGTTTAATGCCCTTCTTGGTCAACATATCTGATAACATTTCAGATTTCTCAATTGAAGTCGTACCCACAAGCACCGGAGCACCTTGCTCATGTGTATAGACAATGTCTTCAATGATGGCTTCGAATTTATCGCCTTGGTCACGATAAATCATATCGCCCATATCATTTCGAATCATATCCTTATTGGTGGGCACAATGACCACTTCCAAATCGTAAATCTTTTTGAATTCTTCCGCTTCCGTATCCGCAGTACCTGTCATACCCGATAATGTTTCATACATACGGAAGAAGTTCTGGAATGTGATTGATGATAAAGTTTGATTTTCAGCTTGTATGGTTACTTTTTCTTTGGCTTCAATCGCCTGATGTTGACCATCTGAATAACGACGACCTGCCATCATACGACCTGTAAACTCATCAATGATAATCACTTCATTGTTGCGCACGATATAATCTTGTTCACGTGTAAATAGCGTGTGAGCACGCAAACATTGGGTTGCTGCATGCAGAAAGTTAATATTTTCCGGGTCATACAAATGACTATTAACAAGATGCCCTTCTTCACGGAACAGTTCTTCAATATGTTCCATACCTTCTTCAGTAAAGGAAACTGCTTTATCCTGCTCGTCTAAATCGTAATCAGAAGGGTTGAGCTTAAGAATCAAACTATCTGATAAGGTATAAAGTTCAGCTGATTGCTCAGTAGGGCCAGAAATAATCAACGGGGTACGCGCCTCATCAATCAGAATGGAGTCTACCTCATCGACAATGGCAAAGTTATAACCACGTTGTACCAAATCTTCGACACCAAACGCCATATTATCACGCAAGTAATCAAAACCAAATTCATTGTTGGTACCATAAGTAATATCTGAGCCATAAGCAGCTTGTCTGTCCTCATGCGCCATGTTGCTTACAATCACGCCTGTGGTTAAACCTAGAGCACCATAAAGTTTACCCATTTGTTCCGCATCACGGCTAGCCAGGTAATCATTCACAGTTACAACATGTGCACCCTTACCTTCTAATGCATTCAAATAAACTGCCAACGTCGCGGTCAACGTTTTACCTTCACCGGTTTTCATTTCTGCAATTTTGCCTTGATGCAAAATGATGGCACCTAAAACTTGGGAGTCAAAATGGCGCATCCCCAAGACGCGAACTGATGCTTCACGCACCACAGCAAAGGCTTCTGGTAATAAGTCATCCAAAGACTCACCAGCTTCAATACGGCCACGAAATTCATCAGTTTTGGCCCGAAGCTCTTCATCACTCAGTGCACCCATGGCTTCACCGAAGCTGTTTACTTTTTCAACAATGGGATAAAGGCTCTTAAGAATTCGTTCATTACGATTGCCAAAGACCTTGGTTAATAACTTTAACATGCTTTCCCCTACAGATATTTACTACGATAAAAAAATTTGACGCAAGATAACGTGATTCACATATAAAATCATGTGATTTCTAAACACCAAATATGCAGCTGCGTTTGAATAGCTCAACTCGTTTGACAACACGCCTATTTGTTAAGCTTTATTATTCACGTTCGTTCAAGTCAACCGCTACCAATAGCTTCTCAAGTATACTTCAAATGATCAGTCACAGTTTTTCTTAAAACCATCCTCAAATTCCAAATATTCTTCAATTTTCAGCAACAGTTTACCTTTATCTTGTTTAGCAACTTCTCGCCAATCTCGGTTTTCAATCACTGCAACCATACCATACAGCATATTTAAACTGGGTTTCATATTTGTGTCTTGTTTAAGTTTGATAAAAGTAGGAATAGCACCAAGTGCTTTTAAATCATTAAATGAATAGATTCCGATTTTATTCAACCATTGGTCAGACTTGGGTCCGATAATCACAAAATCACCCTACTAATGGCAAACACCAAGTACAGTAACGCGTTGCCTGCCTTCTAAAGTCAGCGATTTATCTGCTTCAACTGTTTCAATGGGTAATAAGGCTATGCCCAAATGATGCCCTCTCTCATTGGTTGCTAAGCTAGTTAACATACCAATGTTAACAGTTGTCTGAATTGGGCAAGGCAATATTTCTGGAAATGCTTCAACCTCAACACGGTACAACTTCTTCTTGATGCCGCCACGCCACTGCATGCGGCTGGTCACCTCTTGCCCAACATAACAGCCTTTATCAAAGCTCACACCATTCCGCTCAATGAGGTTAGCATTAAGCGGGTGTATATTTTCATCCCAATCCACGCCAAATGTCGGAACACCTTTAAGCACCCTTAGTTTAATCAAGTCAGATTCTTCTACATTAGCTTCCAAATTTAACTCACTTCCAATAAGCCAAACCCCACTATTTGCAGCTTCTGGCATGCGCAAAACAAACACCTCATTTTTTTTCGCAACACTTAGCGTTGATGAATCAGGAACAGGCAAATTGTTAGATAATAAAAAATCATCCGCAGCTTCACCTTGCACACTTTGCACTTGCCATGAAGAAACCACACCCACCCGTAATTGGTATCCCAGAGAAAACTGTCTTAATCGCTCAACCAGCCTTACAGCTTGAAGTTGTGGACAAATCATCACCACCTCATCCGCTTCACCCTGCAGTAAATAAAGTTCGGTAATGGCTTTCGCCTGAGGATTTAAAATTACCGAATACAAAGCCTGGCTCTCGGATAACTTTTTGACATCCTGAGTCAACTGCCCTTGCAAATACTTGAGCACTTCTTTACCAGATGCCTTGACCACAGAAAATGACTTCCGATGAGCAATATTAACTGAGTGTTCTGGTATGTTACTTTTTGCCATTTTTATCCTCAATTTCGCTGGAGCCTTTATAAATAAAAGTTTTTTAACGTTTCTAAAAATGTTTTCCACACAAGCTGTGGATAACTTTGTGGATAACACTGCATGCAACCCTCCCAATATTAAATACTTAAGCTGCATGGGTACTGTGTCTAAAAAATAGGCATTAGTCATAAAATCTTATTAAACAGTATCTTAGGTATCATTAGTTGCACAATCAGACGAAGAAATAGACCTAATTATGACAAATTTGTGACTGACCCCTGAAAAAGTGAATAAGTTACAGTGTCAAGCATTAATTTCTAGAGACATATGGCACATATTAGCTGCTTCGGATCCCGAAATGACCGCAAGTTCAATGGTAGCAGGCAGTTGTCCGGGGCATGGGGCTTCACAGGCATCAAACACATTCTTTGGCAGTTCATATGTTTTCTGAAGTCGTACCAACACTGTAGCTCTCTTTTCGCGAATCACGCGTGTTTGAACTGGCATAGGGAGGGGTCTAACAAGCACATCTTCCACCTCTCTTAAAACTGTTTGAAGGCATTCAGTCTGACTCTTCTTTAAGTCATCAGCGCTCACTGTCACACATACATGCTGCTTACCTTCATGCTTCGTCATTTGGTTTACATCAAATAACCACTGGCTGTAAGTGCCCAACATCCCCAACATGCTCGACGGTAAATGTATCTCTTCATCAAACCATAAATGAATATTAGTAATGACCTGGGTTTCGATTTCTTCTTTGATGCCCAGAAGACGATTGCGGGCAAAAGCAGGAATCGCCAATACCACAGCATCATGTTTGAGTTCAGATAAATCACGAATGGTGTGTTTTAGGTGAAAGTTTACGCCCAATTCTTTTGCTTTATCTACCACAGGGTTTATCAACCCCTGACTTAACGATTGATTGAACCAACCCATTTTTGCATGTTGATGAGAAGAAAATGATGTTGCTAATACGCGTGCAAAAGTTTTGGCATTGGCAGTTTCAAGGGGTTCATTCATGACCCCCAAACACAATACTTCCAACATATCCTGAATTAATAGATCAGGAGCCTGGATTTCCTCTAACCACGATTGAACAGTTTGCTCTTCATCACGATTCGCCATGGTTGTGGCAAGTTTAAGCATAGCGCGTACACTGGCCCAACCGTGTCCTGGCATCTTAGCTACTGCCAGCATCAAGGCTAAAGGTATCGGTAACCATAAGCGTGCGCCTAGAGAAAAGAACCCACGCTTTTTATCCCAGAGTGGCAAAGTTAAACTTGGTTGCCAGGTCACATGATGACTTGCACCCACATCTTCCAAAAGTTTTCGTGTTGCGAAATATGCACCCACCATCAAATGTGGGCCGTTATCCACCCATTCACTTACTGTTTCATCATAAAAAGATTTGGTGCGCCCACCTAGTTCTGGTGCAGCTTCATACAAATCAACTTTATAGCCAAGTTCCGCCAAGCGAAGTGAGGCTGTTAACCCTGCGATGCCGCCACCAATGACAGCAACTGTTTTTTGTGTTGTTTTTGCCACTAGAAATCCAGGCGAAGCGGCAAGTTTTTCTTTATCGCTTTTTTCTCATAACGCCTTGCTCGCCATGCTATCCAGATTTTATGCATGGGGCTAATTCGCGCTTGGTTCTTCCACACATCAAAACCAATGGACTCCAGTTTCGACAAATGTGCAAAATAAATCGCACCCATCATGATTGACGGACATAAACTTTGCCTGTCTTCATCTGGCAAAGCATCCAGCGCATCTGCATAAGCTTGTTTCGCCTGGGCTTCAAAATATTCCAATAATGACTTTAACCGTTGATTGGCTTCAGCATCATCTGTAAACCCCTGACGAATATCCTGATCAGTAACTTTAAACTTGGCTCTGGTTTGTTGGGGTAAATAAATGCGATTGAGTTTGGTATCCTCATATACATCACGCAAAATATTGGTCAGTTGCAGCGCATCACCCATACGAATAGCAAAGGTTTTAGACATCTCGTTGGTAAACCCGAATACCGCAATCGACATCAGCCCTACAACGCCTGCTACCCTATGACAATAAAGCATCAGCTCATCTTCGGTGACAAAGGGTTTACCCGAAACATCCATCAACATACCTTCAATCATTTCGAGTAACAGTTCTTTTTCTATGGTGAAGTATTTGATAGTCCACATCAGCTCAACACCTACTGGATGTTGGGCAGTGCCAGCATATACCCTATCTACTTCTTCTTTCCAAAACATGAGTTTATGTGTTGCGACTTCTTTATCTTTAATTTCATCTGCAATGTCGTCTACTTCGCGGCAAAAGGCATACAAGGCCATCATTGCCCGTCGTTTTTCAGGCGCCAAAAACAAAAACGCATAAAAAAATGATGAACCCGCACCGCGTGTTTTATTTTCACAATACTGTTCTGGGGTCATGGACGTCCTCGTTTGGCGAAATAGTGGGGGAACATTGCCAGCAATCCTATTTTAAAGCTAACCAATAGCCAATCAAGCTTGGTTAATACCGGTCTTTGATGAAGTGGGTGCTCAAGATTGGAAGTAGCCTTTAATATAGTTTCTCCGCCCGAAAGCGTTGCTGCAATCTGCAAACGCAAACGTAGAGGCAAATAAGGCAATAACCCAAAACCCATGCGAAATAGCTTCTCTGTTTCCATAATGGCTTGATTGAGTGCAGGCCTGATTTGCTCTGAGGATACTTCACCAATCAATAGGTCTTCTCTTTTCACATGGGCAAGTTTCAACCAGTCAGTAGCCAAGTAACATCGCCCTTTGGGAATATCCACTATAAAATCTTGCCAGAAATTAGTGAGTTGCAGCGCTGTACAAATCGCATCTGAGCATAACAAAGCATGGGGTGCATTTATGTTGTGCAACGCCAGCATCAAGCGACCAACAGGGTCGGCTGAATGTTTACAATAAAACTTGAGTTGCTCTAAATTTTCAAAACCTTGAAAATTTACATCCATACGAAAGGCAGTTAACAAATCTCGAAACAATTGCACAGGCAAAGCATGCGACTGCATCACATCAGCAAGCGCAATAAACACTGGATTTTCGCTCTTACCCTCAAGGCACAAATCAAGCTGCAGCTCCCAATTTTCAAGTAACGCTAAACGTTCATCTTTGGCATAGTCACCTTCATCAGCAAAATCATCTGCTGCTCGGGCAAAGGCATAAATCACTGCCACCGCAGGGCGCAGCTCTTTTTTCAACAGCAAAGATGCTGTAGGGAAATTTTCATAGTGTTGGTTGGCAATGTCTTGGCAATGCTGGTAAGCCTGCTCGAGAGCTTGATCTTTTTGCATTTGATTTGGCATTGGGGCATCTTAGAATGGAAGTTTAGCAAGGCAATAGCTATGCTTCGTCACCACATCATCGTAAACCATACAAAGAGAGTTCAACATGTTTAACAACTTAACCGATAAATTAGGCGCGATTGCAGGAAAACTACGCGGCTCCGTCAAAGTTTCTGCAGCGGATTTGGATGCAACACTGCGCGAAATGCGCATGGCATTGCTTGAAGCTGATGTGGCATTGCCTGTGGTTCGCCACTTGATGGATGCGGTTCGTGAACGTGCGTTGGGTGCTGAAGTTGCTAAGAGCCTGCAACCTGGTCAGGTTATTGTTAAGATACTAAACGATGAATTGACCATGGTTTTGGGTGGTCAACGCCGCAATTTAGACACCTCAAAAATTCCATCCGTCATCCTGCTTTGTGGTTTGCAAGGTGCAGGTAAAACAACCACTGCGGGTAAGCTTGCTAAATTATTACTAGCACAAGGCAAAAAAGTAGCCCTGACATCCGTGGATGCCACCCGCCCTGCTGCTCGTGAGCAATTGCAATTATTAGCAGAACGCGTGGATGTACCGTATTTGACAGGTGAAGGAAATAGCCCTGAAAAAATGGCTGCATCAGCATTGAAACAAGCCCGCCTTGGTGGACACCATGTTCTGATTCTTGATACCGCAGGTCGTCAGGTTGTTGATGATGGTTTGATGGCTGAAATCAAAGCAGTTGAAAAGGCAGTTAACGCCAGCGAACGCCTATTGGTACTTGATGCCATGACAGGTCAAACAGCACTGGAAATTGCTGAAAACTTCCATAGCTCTGTATCGCTGACTGGTTGTATCATGTCTAAAACCGATGCCGACATGCGTGGTGGTGCGGCATTATCTGTTGCCTTTAGCACTGGTGTTCCAGTGCGTTATGTGGGTACGGGCGAAAAGCTTGATGCCTTTGAATTGTTTGACCCTGAGCGCATGGCAGGTCGTATCTTGGGTCAAGGTGATATTGTTGGTCTTGTTGAAAAGATTGAAGCCAACGTAGACAAAGAAAAAGCCGAAGAAGCCGTTGCCAAAATGAAAAAAGGCAAGTTCGATTTAATGGATTTCGCCGATCAAATGGGACAAATGCAGAACATGGGTGGCATTGGTGGTATTATGAAAATGATGCCTGGCATGAATGTGCCTCAAGAAGCATTAGGACAGTTGGATGACAAACCCATTAAACGCATGCAAGCCATGGTTTATTCAATGACGCCCAAAGAACGCCAATATCCAAAAATTATCAGTGGTAGCCGTAAAAAACGTATTGCTGCGGGCTCGGGCACATCCATCCAAGAAATCAATAAAATGCTCAAACAATTTACGCAAATGCAAAAAATGATGAAAAAAATGAAAGGCGGTAAAGGCAAACGCATGATGCAAGCCATGGCTGGCAAGTTAGGTATGGGTGGTGGTATGGGTGGTGGTATGCCTCCAGGTATGCCCAAGTTCTAAACCCGCGTTCAAGGCAGAATCCTTTCTCTGCCTCACTTTCACCAATTCACAGGTGCTTAAATAACAAATCTATTGCAAGGTATCCAATTGGGTACTAATATTGCATCATGATTAATAAAGACCATGTTTATTTAGAAAAACTTCAAAACTATTACGCCTTACACCGCATCATTCCTGCACACAATGGCCTAGCGAGCCTAATTGGTTTATCCAAGCGTGGTGCTGCAAAGTTTGTCGACCGCATGGTATTTGCCGGCTATTTGGCCAAAGCACCCGATGGCAGAGCTATTCCTGAAAACTTATTTTTTGCCCGCAGCATCGTGGGTGTTGCCCCTGCTGGATTCGCTAGCCCTGCCGCTGAAATGCTGGACGATGCCATCACTATTGATGACTATTTGGTGGAGCATCCATCATCCACTGTCTTGGTTAAAGTCAGCGGTGAATCCATGATTAATGCAGGTATCCACGATGGTGATATGTTGGTGGTTGAACGCAATGCCAATCCCAAACTCAACAGCATTGTGGTGGCTATGGTGGATGGCGATTTTACCATCAAATACCTACGTAAAGATAAGCAAGGTATGTATCTGGAACCTGCCAATGATGCCTTTCCCATTATTCGCCCTGAGTTGGGCTTGGAAATCTATGGTATGATGGTCGGCTTATTCCGTAAAACCCATTGATTCACGCCAGCAATTGGTACAATGCCATTGCCCATGTAGATGCCGACTGTTTTTTTGCTTCATGTGAGCTAGTTCGACGCCCTGATTTAAAAGGGAAGCCTGTCTGTGTTTTATCCAGCCAAGATGCCTGTATTGTGGCAAAAACCTATGACGCAAAAGCCATAGGCATCACAACAGGTATGCCTGTATGGGAAGCCAAAAAGCTGATGCCCCAAGCTCATTATATATCTGCCGACTTTCGCTTTTATGGGCAGTTATCCGAAAAAATGTTTTCCATACTGCACCGATATAGCCCTGACATTGAAATATATTCCATTGATGAGGGTTTTATCGATATGAATGGTATCCGCACCATGCAACGCAAAACCTTCCGAGAAATTGCCGATCATATGCGACGCACTATCTTCCATGAGCTTGGCATCACAGTATCCATCGGTATGTCTACCACACGTATTCTGGCAAAGATTGCTTCAGAGATGAATAAACCCAATGGCTCTACCATCATCCCTGGAAGACGTATTGCTAATTTTTTACGCGAAGTGCCCATTGGTGATGTGCCGGGTATTGGCAGAAACAGGCAACATCTGATGAAAAAAATGAACATCAAAACCGCCCATGATTTTGCCACCACCCCCATAGAGCGCATCGACTTTATCTTGGGGAAAGTTGGTGTTGATTTATGGCATGAACTCAATGGTATACCTGTATACCCTCTGGTCTTGGAACCCACCATGCCCAAGAGCATTGCACGCACAGCGAGTTTAGGTGCCGTGACACACGATAAACGACTTATTCAATCGCACTTGTCTTACCACACCACTCGGGTAGTTACAGCATTGGTTCGCCAACATATCACCACATCCTCCATCACTGTATTTCTACGCTTAAAATCATTTGATGCCGTAGCCGATAAAGTACGTATCACTGCCACCAACGAGTTTTTCACTCTCAATCGCATCGTTATCGCACTATTCAAAAAAATATTTGTTGCTGGCAATGAGTATCGCGCTTGTGGCGTCATTGCATCAGCCATTCAGCCCGACACACAACAAGGCGATTTGTTTGCAACAACCCATAATATCAATTCGCAACGTTCACTGATTGAGGTTATGGATGATATCAATCAGAGGTTTGGTGCACAGATGCTAAGACCCGCCGCCGCACTCAACAAACCAAAGCAACATATTCGTTTTAAGTATCCCGTTTTTTATGCTTAACCCCAGTAGGTAAAAACACAAAGGCTTCTCTATCTTAGAGGAAAATTGACCCTAGTTTTTTATATACTTGCACATAGTATTTAACGAAGCTACTGTCTCCTGCTAAAATTTTCTGAGGAGGAGAATATGCAGTCAAGCCGCGACATTAATGACTTGCCGATGAAAACCTTTTCAGAGGCAACCATTGTTTCACTGGCTATTATTTCAGTAATTATCTTTATATACAGCCACTTATCATGGCGTAATGATGTCCATGAAAGCACTCCGGCACTGGATCAGGTGATGGAGTTGAAGGTACAACTGATGAGCAGCCATGTCCTGTTTGAGGAGATGATGAAAGATCATACCAACGTATCCATGGATCTGGTACGGGACCGCATTGATCACACGCTAGAGATGACCGTTAAGTCGATTGAAGGTAAGATGCATATTGGTGATGCGAAGGGAAATCTTCCTGATGACCCCCTACTCATAGCAGAACTTATGGCTTTAAAAGTCATGCTTGAGGAAATTTTGAAACATATTGAATCCCATCA
>Ga0316191_10003483_pt1 | contig 11640 bp, 9 predicted proteins | sample Eddworburr2cm_MG_FD_204928 | JGI IMG/M metagenome (GOLD analysis project Ga0316191, IMG submission 204928) | Coastal sediment microbial communities from Maine, United States - Eddy worm burrow 2 cm | ecosystem: Environmental > Aquatic > Marine > Coastal > Sediment | place: USA: Maine | collected... | reverse complement strand
ATCCGCATCGAGGATTCGAAACGGTTACCTATCTGCTCAATGGGCGCATGCGGCATCGTGACAACGCCGGTAACGAGGGTGTCATCGAGCCTGGCGGCATACAGTGGATGACCGCCGGTCGTGGCATCGTGCATTCCGAAATGCCGGAGCAGGAAAATGGCCTGATGGCCGGATTCCAGCTGTGGATCAACTTGCCGGCGGCACACAAGATGTCGGCTCCAGCCTACCAGGAGCATGACGCAGCGCAGATTCCTCTGGAAACGCGCAGCGGCACGCAGATCAGGGTGATCAGCGGTAAAACCTCCCAGGGGACGATCGGCCCCGTGGTGCAGCCATTGACCGACCCGCTTTACCTCGATGTTACGCTCGCACCCGGCATAGAATTCGAAGAAACCCTGGCAGCGCAGCATAACGCTTTTATCCAGGTCATCGAGGGTGTGGTTTCTCTGCAGGCCGGCGATCAGTCCCGTGTTCAGTTAGGGCGAGACCAACTCGCGGTGCTCGGTAAAGGGGAACGTGTCGTCGTGCACAATGAAGACCAGGCGAGCCGCTTTCTGCTGGTAGCCGGCAAGCCACTGAACGAGCCCGTAGCCCGTGCCGGTCCTTTCGTGATGAACACAGAGGCCGAATTACGACAGGCTTTCAGCGATTACCAGCGTGGTGATTTTTGACCCTGCCCGATTTCCCCTACCTCAATACCAGCTATCACTGTCGTCCCCGCAAAAGCGGGGACCTTGCAAAGTAATGACATCATACCGCGGCTGGAACACCGACTGCTGCAAACACCCCCGTAAACCCATCAAATACGTTCAGCTTCGCCTGTAAGGGTGGCAATGTTTCAAGATTCCCGCTTACGCGGGAATGACAATCGGGTTTTAAGACCGTCCAGCGGGCATTCGCCAGGTGTACATCAGGTGTTCTGGATGACGATATTGGGGAAGGCAGACGAGTGATCGCGCGCCTTGTTGGCCAGCCGGGCCGCGGTTTTGCGCGCGATACTGCGATAGATTCCGCTGATCTGGCTGTCCTGCATCGCCGCCACGGTCGGATATCCACTGTCGGATTGCTCACGAATGCGTATATCCAGCGGCAACGCGCCAAGCAGGTCGACGCCATGGTCTGCAGACATACGGGCGCCACCACCCTCACCGAAGATGTGCTCGGCGTGTCCACACTGACTGCAAATATGAATACTCATGTTCTCGATGATACCAAGCACTGGCACTTCGACTTTCTCGAACATTTTCAGGCCCTTGCGCGCATCCAGCAAAGCAATGTCCTGTGGCGTGGTGACAATGACCGCACCGCTCACCGGAATTCGCTGCGCCAGGGTCAGCTGGATATCCCCGGTGCCCGGTGGTAAATCGACGATCAGGTAATCGACACCGCTCCAGTGCGTGTCGTTGAGTAATTGTTCCAGCGCCTGGGTGACCATCGGCCCACGCCAGATCATCGGCGTGTCTTCCTCGATCAGGTAACCGATCGACATCGACTGAATGCCATGACCCACCATCGGTTCGAGGCTCTTGCCGTCAGCCGACTCCGGCTGCCCCTGGCAACCCAGCATGCGCGGAATACTCGGACCATAGATATCCGCATCGAGTATGCCAACGGTAGCGCCCTCGGCCTGCAACGCCAATGCCAGGTTGACCGCCGTGGTGGATTTACCGACGCCACCCTTGCCCGATGCCACCGCAATTATATTCTTGATGCCGACCAGCGGTTTGAGATTCTGCTGCACCGCGTGCGACTTGATCTGGCTCGTCACCTTGACCTCGACGCTGCCCATGCCGTCAATAGCAGACACGGCAGTGCGGACTTGCTGGATTAGTTCCTCGAAATACCCGGCCGCGGGATAACCCAGCTGAATTTCAATGTTGCAGCCGTCGCCATCAAGTTCTATCGACTTGACCGCCTTGCTGCTGACCAGGTCAACTTCCGAGTTGGTGTCAATGATTTGCGCTAACCGCGCTTCAATCTGTGATTTATCAATCGCCATGGGTTTCCAACGGGTTTTCAGGTTATGGATTCGAGCGCGCATTTTACCCGAGCCGGCCGCAATATATCACATAGTTTTTATGTGCGTGCTCACCATGCCCAGGCAACCCGCCGTCAGGAATGCGGCAATGCGGGCAATACCCACCCGGCTGCGGCTCTATTCCGGGACCAGCTGGCTAGCCTGCCGAAATGAGGTCGGAAGCCCTCCCCACAAGGCCATCGACAGCGGGCTGAAAAGCCGATTATTACCTTGCTAGAGTGCAGGCCCAGCACCTAAAATACGCTGCTTTACCCAGGTCAGCCACTCATGAGCCCCAAACCCCGTCAGATCGTGGTCACCAGTGCGTTACCCTATGCAAACGGCCCGATACACATCGGCCACATGCTCGAGTACGTGCAAACGGATATCTGGGTGCGCTTTCAGAAATTGCGCGGGCACGAATGCATTTACGTCTGCGCGGACGATGCACACGGCACCCCTATCATGCTGCGCGCCCAGGCGGAAGGCATCAGTCCCGAAGCGCTGATCGAACGCATGCACAAGGAACACCTGCAGGATTTCACGGATTTCGGAGTCGCCTTCGACAATTACTACAGCACCCACTCCGCAGAAAATCGCCATTTCGCCGAAACCATATATACCCGCCTGCGCGATGCCGGGCACATCCGCACCCGGGTCATCAAGCAGGCCTACGATCCAAAAGCTGAAATGTTCCTGCCCGATCGCTTCATCAAGGGTGAATGCCCCAACTGCGGTGCCGGCGACCAGTATGGCGACAATTGTGAGAACTGCGGCGCTACCTACGCGCCCACCGATCTCAAAAACCCGATCTCGGTGGTCAGCGGCGAAACACCGATTGAGAAGGATTCGGAGCAATACTTCTTCAAGCTGGAAGACTTCGAAGACATGCTGAAGAGCTGGACCCGCGCCGGTCACATTCAGACCGAAATCGCCAACAAAATGGATGAGTGGCTGGACGAAGGACTGAAAGACTGGGACATCTCGCGCAACGCGCCTTACTGGGGATTCGAAATTCCGGATGCGCCAGGCAAGTATTTTTACGTGTGGCTCGACGCGCCTATCGGTTACATGGCCAGCTTTAAACACTGGTGCACGCGGAGCGGCCATGACTTCGATACCTACTGGAACGAGGACAGTGTAACCGAGCTGTATCACTTCATCGGCAAGGACATCGCCCGTTTCCACACGCTGTTCTGGCCGGCGATGCTGCACGGCGCCGGATATCGCAAACCCAGTGCGGTCTACTGTCACGGATTCCTGACCGTAGATGGCCAGAAGATGTCCAAGTCGCGCGGCACCTTTATCATGGCGCGCACCTACCTCGACCACCTTAATCCTGAATACCTGCGATATTACTTCGCCGCAAAACTCGGTCCAGGAGTCGATGACATCGATCTCAGCCTCGAAGATTTCAGCGCCCGCGTCAATTCTGACCTGGTCGGCAAACTGGTCAATATCGCGAGCCGCTGCGCCGGATTCATCAATAAACGTTTCGACGGCAATCTCGGCGCGACGCTATCCAGCGACAGCTTGAATCAGCAATACCTGGAGACCGCAGAGACCATCGCCACTTACTACGAAAAGCGCGAATTTGGCAAAGCCATGCGCGATATCATGGCGCTGGCCGACAAGGTCAACCAGTACATCGATGAAAAACAGCCCTGGGTTGTTATCAAGGACGAAGCGCGCAGCAGCGAGGTTCAGGATATTTGCACCATCGGCCTTAACTGTTTTCGTCAGCTGGTGATTTTTCTGAAGCCAGTATTGCCGAATCTCGCAGCGAAGGCAGAAGAGTTCCTCAACGTTGCAAACCTCACCTGGGCAGATCTGGACAACAACCTGCTAGACCACTCCATCAACCGTTTCAACCCGCTGATGACACGCATCGAACCGGCATCCATCGAACGCATGATCGAGACCACCAGGGAGGATCTCATCGCCGAACAAAAGATCCAGCAGGGACCCCAGGACCCGACCTTCGAGGCGATTGCGCCACAGATCGACTACGACGATTTCGCCAGGATGGATCTGCGAGTCGCCCTTATCGTGGAGGCGAGGCGCGTCGAAAAATCCGACAAGTTATTGCAACTGACCCTCGATATCGGCGGTGAAACCCGCAATGTATTTGCGGGCCTTAGCAACGCCTATCGTCCCGAGGACCTGGAAGGCAAATTGACCATCATGGTAGCTAACCTCGCACCTCGTAAAATGCGCTTCGGCATATCTCAAGGCATGGTGCTGGCGGCCGGCGGCGGGGAGACCGACCTGTTTATTTTGCATCCGGATACGGGTGCGAAACCGGGCATGCGGGTCAGTTAATTGCATTACCGCCTGTTTGCAGTTGTTTTCACCCTGTTGCTGACGTTCGCCGTACCCGCGTCGGCCGTCGACTCCAAGGGAATATACAAGCTCAATCAGGACCGCGTATTCCAGGTGCGCGTGCTCAACCGCGAGACCGGCAAGAAATCGAGCATCGGCTCGGGCTTCATCGTTGGCGACGGTCATCAACTCGCCACTAATTACCACGTTATCAGCCAGGTCATCCTCGAACCCGAACTGTTTTACATTTCCTACCTCGGCAATGACGGCGCGGAAGGCGAACTGAGGTTGCAGGCACTGGATGTCGCCCACGATCTCGCCCTGCTGGCTGCCGAGCAGGCACTCGGGGAGGCCATCGAAATGAGCCCGTTGCCACCGCGCGGCGCGCCGATCTTCGCCATGGGCAATCCCCTCGATCTCGGCCTCAATATCGCGGTCGGCACCAACGGTGGCATTCTCAATCAGACCGACGACAGTCGCATTCTGTTTTCCGGCAGCCTCAACCCGGGCATGAGTGGCGGTCCGACCTTCAATGAAAGTGGGCAAGCCATCGGCATCAATGTTGCGACCGCACGCAACAATATCAGCTTTATCGTGCCGTCGCGTTTCCTGACGGATTTGATCAACCGTGCCAGCAACGCGGAGTTCGCCGATAATGTCGATTTGAAAGCGGAAGTCGCGCGCCAGGTACTGGCTTATGAAAATCATTATATCGAACAATTGCTGGCCACAGACTGGTCGAGCCTGAACTTGCGTCAGTTCCAGTTACCCGGAGTAATTTCGCCAACAGTTCGCTGCTGGGACAACAGCTCGAAACTAAGCGCCGTGGCACGTTACAAGCGCTACCAGATCCGTTGCGCCAACCAGAATCACGTTTACCTCGACGCGGATAATAACTTCGTCGGCAGGTTGATCTACGAGTATTACTGGCTCGAGTCCGATGAACTCAATGCGATCCAGTTTTACAACCTTTACGAAAGCCTCAACAAGGACCAGGTAGACTCGAAACCAGGGCGCGATATCGCCACCAATTTCAACTGCGAAACCTGGTTTATCAACGTGTCATCACAGCAAATGAAAAGCAATCTCTGCCGACGCGAGTACCTCGAATACCCGGGAATGAGCGACGTGTTGTTTACCGCGGCGCTGACCGGGCATGCGAATAAGGGTTTCTTTGTAACCCTGATCCTGACCGGGGTCGATTTTGATTCGACTTTGCCACTGATTCAGCGGTTTCTGGAGACTACTGAATGGACGCCCTGATCATCGAAATCAACGCGCGTGGCCTGCATCGATACGAGGTGATCAGTAAGGGCACGACGACCATCGGACGGGCGCTGGATAACGATATCATCCTGTCCGATCCAACCGTGGCGCCACATCACCTGCAGGTCGTGCAACATGCCGACGATTCGATAGAACTGATCAATCTCGCCAGCATCAACCCAACCCAACTCGATCGCCAGGTCATCGATACCCTGGTGATCGAAAAATTACCGGTAGCACTGGAGATAGGTCGCGTGCAGGCAACCCTGCTGTCGCGCGACCAGCCGGTCGCAGCGACCCGCCCGCTCGCCGGAAACCGCGGTCACAGGCACCCCTTCGGCCACGCTTACTGGGCACTACTGCTGGTGCTGGCCTGTCTGCTGGTCAGTGGCCTGGACTTTTTCCTGTCCTCCTACAACAGCTTCAAGTGGGGTGATTTGCTAAAACACCTGCTGCACGAGACGATACTGACCATCGGCGGCTTTGTACTGGCGCTATCGATACTCGAGCGGTTGCTGGTAAATCGCTGGGAAATCAGGCTGCTGCTAACCTCGGTGTGTCTGATGTTTCTGCTATACACGTCGTTCATGTGGTTTGCCGATGGCCTGGATTACCTGCTTTCGGCAAGCTGGCCGAGTGGCCTGTTGTACTTCGGCTGGTATCTCGTCATGGTGCCGGCGGCGATCGCCCTCTACCTCATCCACGTTTCACATTTGACGCGCGAGCGCAGCCTCCTGCTCGCATTGCTGATCGCAAGCCCGCTCGCGCTGCCGTCAATTTTGCAGAGTTCGCAGATGCAGCTGCTGTTCGATAATTTCAGCCCAACAGCCAGCTACCATAACAAACTCAGCTATTTCAACTGGCACCTGCGCGAGTCCGTCGACATCGAGCGCTTCATCGAACAGGCGAGAAAGCTGGAACCCGGTGCCGCTGCTGACTGATGCTCCATATCTGCAGGGCGCTTGATCTATTGGCATATTTAATAAAGACCTCAGTTATATTCGGTATTTTAAAAGGTTGCCAGGCTTTATAATCCCGCCATGCCAGAATACCTGTTACTTTTAATCGGCACCGTGTTCGTCAACAACATCGTGTTGGTGAAGTTCCTCGGGCTATGCCCCTTCATGGGCGTATCGCGCAAAGTCGAAACGGCCATAGGCATGAGCGCCGCCACCACCTTCGTGCTGACCCTGTCGGCAATACTGAGCTATCTGATCAACAGCTGGGTGCTGGCACCGCTCGACCTCGAGTACCTGCGCACCATCGCCTTTATCATCGCAATCGCCGCTGTCGTCAACTTCACCGAAATGGTGGTGCACAAAACCAGCCCGCTGCTGTACAACGTGCTCGGGATATTCCTGCCGCTGATCACCACCAACTGCGCGGTCCTGGGCGTCGCCCTGATCAACGTGCAGGAACAGAACAGCTTCATCGAATCGGTAATTTACGGTTTCGGCGCAGCACTGGGATTTTCTCTGGTGCTAATCCTGTTCGCGGCCATGCGTGAACGTATCAATGTCGCCGACGTGCCCGCGCCCTTCAAGGGTTCGGCCATCGGTTTGATCACCGCGGGCTTGATGTCCCTTGCCTTCATGGGTCTCGCCGGACTGGTCAAGGTCTAGTGCCCTTTCAACCTGATAACTACGGTTTCAGCGATCCTGTGGTGTTCCGCAAAAAGGCGCGGTGCGCAGGCACGCTAACTGAACTCGCAACTGGCAGGTTGAAAGAGCACTAATGCTGCTCGCGATTATCACCATCAGCCTGATGGCGGGGCTATTTGGCCTGATTCTCGGCTACGCCGCGATTCGCTTCAAGGTCGAGGGCAATCCGATCGTCGATCAAATCGATGCATTGCTGCCGCAAACCCAGTGCGGCCAATGCACCTACCCGGGTTGCCGACCCTATGCCGAAGCCATCGCCAACGGCGAAGCGCCGATCAATCAGTGCCCGCCCGGCGGCCAGGCAACCATTGTTGCGCTCGCCGACCTGCTCGACACCGAGGTACTCGAACTCAATGCCGAGCATGGTGAACACGTCGAGGTACCGCTGATCGCCGTGATCGACGAGCAAATCTGCATCGGCTGCACGCTGTGCATCCAGGCCTGCCCGGTTGACGCGATACTCGGTTCGGCGAAGCACATGCACACTGTTATCGCCGACGAGTGCACGGGCTGCAAGTTATGCCTGCCACCCTGCCCGGTCGACTGCATCGACATGATACCGATCGAACAGACCATCGACGACTGGAAGTGGACGCTCCCAAAACCAGTCGAACCAGGCTCATCGTGGTCCAGCGCTGATGCGTGATCTCCACCACTTTCATGGCGGTATGCGATTGCCAGGGCATAAAAACGAGTCCCTGGTCCGGGACTTGCAACAGGCGAGCCTGCCGGCGCAACTATTGCTGCCGCTGAAGCAACATATCGGTGAATACAACAAGCCATTGGTGGACATCGGCGACCGCGTCCGCAAGGGACAGGTGATCGCTGCCAACCCGGCGCTAATCTGCGCGCCCGTGCACGCCCCGACTTCGGGCACGATTTCAGCGATCGCCAAATTCCCGGTCGCGCATCCATCCGGACAGGCCGATACCTGTATCGTGATCGATGTCGATGGTGAGGATGAAGCCGCTACCGCGGTCCTGCCCGACCTGCAGCAACTCGATGCGCAGCAGATGGTCGAGCTGATCAGCCGTGCCGGCATCGTCGGCCTCGGCGGTGCGGCGTTTCCGACCTCGGCGAAGCTGGCGCGCGGCAACATGAACGGCATCGACACACTGATTATCAACGGTGTCGAGTGCGAACCCTATATCACCTGCGACGATATTTTGATGCGCACCTCGGCAGCCGAAGTGCTGCGCGGCACCGGTTACCTGCAACGTATCCTGCAGCCGCGATCAACGCTGATCGGCATCGAGGACAACAAGCCCGAAGCCATCAGGGCGATGACTGCGGCGCTTGCACAAGCCGGTCTCGCACAAACTGAAATCGTCGCAATCCCGACGATTTACCCGTCCGGTGGCGAAAAGCAGTTGATCCAGATCCTGACGGGCAAGGAAGTGCCGCACGGCCAGCTGGCCTTCGATATCGGCCTGTTCTGTCAGAACGTGGGAACCTGTGTCGCCATCACGCGAGCACTCGAACAGGACCAGCCACTGATATCACGCGTTGTTACGGTCAGTGGTGATAACATTCGCCAGCCGGGTAACTGGGAAGTGGCCCTCGGTACCCCGATTCGACATCTGCTCGAGTTGGCCGGGGGTTACCTGCACGGCACTACTGCGCATCTCGTCATGGGTGGTCCGATGATGGGGTTTTCGCTGGCGAGCGATCAGGTGCCGATCGTCAAGGCCAGCAATAATATTCTGGTGATGCGCGAGCAAACCATCCCGCATAGCCCGGGCTTCCACGACGAATGCATTCGATGCAGCAAGTGCACCGAAGTCTGCCCGGCCAGCCTGTTGCCGCAGCAACTCTACTGGCATGCACGCGCCCGGGCCTACGACCGTACCCAGGAATTCCACCTGTTCGACTGCATCGAATGCGGTTGCTGCTCGGCAGTCTGCCCGAGCGGAATTCCATTAGTACAATATTATCGCGCCGCCAAGAGTGAAATTCGCGCGGCACAGCAGGCACAGGTCAAATCGGATCGCGCGAGGCTGCGTTTCGAGTTTCGCGAACGCCGGTTGCAACTGAAGAAACAACAGGAAGAGGAACGCCGCCGCCTGAAGCGCGCGGCACTGCAGCAGAAGACCGCTAAAGCAGGTGAAGATACCGCCAGCGTTGCCGACCCGGTGCAGGCGGCGCTCGAGCGAGTCAAGGCGCGCAAGCAGGCTTTACAGGAAGAATCATCGTGACCAGCCTGTTCGTCTCCTCGCCTTATGTCGCTCCCGCCAATTCACTGAAACGACTGATGATCCAGGTCATCGTCGCGTTGCTACCCGGCACGCTGACCTATGCCTGGTATTTTGGCCCCGGCGTGCTGATCAACATCGCGCTGGCCTGTTTGTTTGCATTGATGTTCGAGGCCGCAATCCTGAAGTTGCGCGCCAGACCGGTCATGGCGCATCTCGGCGACTACAGTGCGATTGTCGCCGCCTGGCTGTTTGCATTATGCCTGCCGATGCATTCGCCCTGGTGGCTGGTGCTGGTCGGTATCGGCTTCACCATGATCGCCGGCAAACACGTCTATGGTGGTCTCGGCTTCAATCCGTTCAACCCGGCGATGGTCGGCTACGTCGTATTGTTGATTTCGTTCCCGCGCGAAATGACGACCTGGTATTTACCCGGGTCTGTCAGCGGCGACACGCTCACGCTCGGCGAGTCGCTCGCTTACAGCTTCGGCACAGCGGATATACAGCAATGGGATGCGTTGAGCTCGGCGACACCACTGGATCAGGTCAAGACCGGTGTCGGGCAACAGATTGCAATCAGCGAGATTCGCCTGTCACCCCTGTTCGGGCAACTCGCCGGCAAGGGCTGGGAATGGACCAGCCTGGCGTGGTTTGCCGGCGGCCTGTGGCTGCTGGTGACGCGCACGATTCGCTGGCATATACCCGTGGCATTGCTGCTCGGCGTAATGTCGATGGCAACGCTGTTTTACCTGGCCGACATGGAAAGCTATGCCTCGCCGTTGTTTCACCTGCTGTCCGGAGCGGTCATCATCGGTGCGTTTTTTATCGCCACCGACCCGGTCACCGCAGCGACCACCGATCGTGGGCGCATAGTTTATGGCTTGATGATCGGCTGCCTGATCTACGTGATTCGAGTCTGGGGCGGCTATCCGGACGGCGTGGCGTTTGCGGTATTGCTGGCAAATATGTGCGTACCTTTCATCGACTACTACACCCAACCGCGCGTCTACGGCGAACAATGATTGCGCTCAACCGTCGCCAGATCCTCATTTCGGGAGCATTCCTGTGGTTGTTCGCGGTCGTCGGCACCACGCTAGTCGCGTTCACCGAGTATAATACCAGCAGCGCTATCGCCGAGAATGAGCGCCAATTGTTGCTGCGCAACCTTTACGCGCTGCTGCCACGGGACCAACTCGACAACGACATCGCTACCGATACTCTCAGCCTGCCCGCCTCACCACTGCTCGGCACCGACACGGCAACGCTCGCCTACCGCGCGCGGCGTGCCGGCGAACCGGTCGCGGCGGTATTCAACAGCATCGCGCCTAACGGTTACAATGGCCGAATTCACCTGCTGGTCGGTGTCTATGTCGACGGCAGTCTGGCTGGCGTGCGCGTTGTCAACCACATCGAAACGCCGGGCCTAGGGGACGCGGTGGAGATTCGCAAATCACCCTGGATAAAGAGCTTCGATGGCAAGTCACTGGACAATCCCGGGGAAAGTGGCTGGCGCGTGAAACGCGATGGAGGCGAGTTCGACCAGTTTACCGGAGCCACCATTACGCCGCGCGCGGTGGTCGAGGCGGTGCACAATACCCTGCTTTACTATCAACAAAACGCTGATATGATTTTTGAATAAATGACCATGCAAAGCGAAATTACCCGTAACGGACTGTGGAGCAACAATGTTGCGCTGGTGCAATTGCTCGGGCTGTGCCCGCTGCTGGCGGTGACCAGCACGGTGATCAACGGCCTCGGGCTCGGCATTGCGACGCTGATCACCCTGGTGCTATCGAACTCGATCGTCTCGCTGATCCGAGGCTTCGTGCGCAACGAAGTACGTTTACCCGTGTTCGTGCTGATCATCGCGTCGGTGGTCACTATTATCGAACTGAGCATGAAGGCCATGTTCTACGAACTTTACCTTGTGCTCGGTATTTTCATACCACTGATCGTCACCAACTGCGCCATCATCGGGCGTGCCGAGGGTTTCGCCTCGCGCAACCCGGTCGGACCCGCCGCACTCGATGGCTTGATGATGGGCCTGGGCTTTCTGCTGGTGCTGGTACTGCTCGGCGGCATGCGTGAACTCATCGGCTTCGGCACCCTGTTTGCGCACGCCGAACTGATGTTCGGTGACGGCGCCAAATCGCTGATGCTGGACATCGATCATGATTACCCC
>Ga0316191_10003482_pt1 | contig 11640 bp, 8 predicted proteins | sample Eddworburr2cm_MG_FD_204928 | JGI IMG/M metagenome (GOLD analysis project Ga0316191, IMG submission 204928) | Coastal sediment microbial communities from Maine, United States - Eddy worm burrow 2 cm | ecosystem: Environmental > Aquatic > Marine > Coastal > Sediment | place: USA: Maine | collected... | reverse complement strand
ATCTTGATACCGGTGATGACAACGCTGCCGCCGGCGGTCTGAATCCGGGAAGCCAGAATTCCGGCAATGAGTACTGTGGCAATCAAGGCCAACAACAGGCGATTGTGGGGGTTGTTGAGCATCGTTGGTCCAGGCGGTTTGATCGTATGGAACCATAACATTTTCCGGCATTGCATACGGACAGGAAATGAAGTGAACGGGAGGCTACACTGGCAGCATGAAAACGTTCAGAAAAGCGCTGCAGGGCCCTGGATTTCCGATTACTGCAGAGTTGGCCTTACCGGGCCGGACTTCGCTGGATGAAGCGCTCAGGCTTGCTGTAACGCTGGCGGAATCGGTCGATGCGATCCAGCTCGGGGAGTACTCCGGCTCCTGGAACGGCGTCGCGCCCCCCGCACTGGCCAGCCTGCTGCTCAAGCGCAGCATTGATGCGGTGCCCAGGCTTGGCTGCCGCGACCGCAACCGGATCGCTTTACAGAGCGACCTGCTGGGCCTGCGGGCAGTGGGCGTAAGCAGCCTGATCCTGAGCAGGGGCAGCCAGGCACAGCCCGGAAACAAGCCGGATGCCAGGCCGGTTTTTGACCTCCGCTGCCGGGAACTGGTCGCCATGGCACATGCCATGAATGAAGAAGAATGGTCTGACGGCGATCATGAATTTTTCATCGGCACACAGGTAACCGCAGTCGATCGGTCAACGGAGTGGAATACGGAATGGCTCACCGCAAGGGCCTCGGCCGGAGCCCGTTTTCTGCAAACCCGCCCCTGCGCCGACCTGGATTTACTCAGGAATTTCATGCAGGGACTGGTCGAAGAGAAACTGACATGGGGCTATTCAGTGATCGTTACCCTCAGCCCGGACCCGGATCTGGAAGGTATCGATGCCTGTGCCCGGCTGATGCGGGAAACCTCGCAGATCCCGGGCGTATCGGGAATCAACCTGGTGATCAGCGGACACCCTGAAGCCGTCATCGAGGCAATTCAGGCTTCCGGCCTTAAGTCCGGGTAATCATTAAAATCGATCAAACCAAGCTCACACCTGCTTTCCGGACTCATAGGCGTCAATCAGTTCAATCATTTTCTGCCGGCCAAAACTGCCGAAGTGTCCGCAATGGAAGACCGTGGCCGGGATCTCGCGCAACCGGGCGAGCGTCTCGGAATAAAGATCAGGGTCAGCCCCCCGCAGCGAATCCAGAAGTTCACCATCGTAAAGGACATCGCCGGTAAATAGCGTTTCACTCGCCGGCTCAAAAAGACATATTGAACCGGGTGAATGCCCGGGCATGTGGAATACCCGGAACACGCGGTCGCCCAGATCTACTTCATCCCCCTCGTCAATCAGGCGGGTGGGCGGAGCCGGCAAAATCGAGTAGGTGTCGAAACTGAAGTCCTCGAAAGGCAGGGCCTGCAATACCTGCGACTCGTCTATTGAATCCCGGTAGTCGTTCCAGAGGTTGTCCTCATTAGTTGGAACACAAAGTACATGGGCCTCGGCCGGATGGCATAAACGGTCTTCAAATTCATGGTGGCAGCCAATGTGGTCGAAATGACTGTGCGAGGCTACAGCCAGCACCTGCCGCTCACTCAACTCCGCGACCGACTCCCGCAAACTCACCACGCCGAGGCCGGAATCAATCAGCAGGTCCCTGTCGCGCCCGCGCACATGCCAGATGTTGCAGCACAGGTCACGACTGACATGCGTTTCCCAGATCAGGGTGATATCGTTGCTGAACTTGCGGGTTTCATACCATTGGCTGGCGGCTTTCAGTTGCATACCCGGCATTGTAGAATCATTTCCACCAACGAGGGTAATCATGAGCCACACCGCGCCCACCCACAGCCCAATGATCAGTATCGGACCGCGGGTCCGAAAATCACCTTACTTCGACGCGACGCTGCGCTGGGGGGCGAAAGCCTTCACTGTTTACAATCATATGTACATGGCAACCCATTACGGCGACCCGGTTGCCGAATACTGGAGCCTGGTGCGGGACGTAACGTTATGGGATGTTTCCTGCCAGCGGCAGATTGTGATCAGCGGACCGGATGCACAGCCGTTCGTGGAACTGCTGACGCCGCGCGACCTGTCAAACTGCCCTTCGCATCGCTGCCTGTACGTGATTCTGACCGACCAGAACGGCGGCATCGTCAACGATGCCGTGCTGATGCACATGCGTGAGAACGAGTTCTGGCTTTCACCCGGCGATGGCGATGTCATCCTCTGGGCGCAGGGAATCGCTATCCAGTCCGGTATGGACGTGCAGGTCTCGGAAGGCGACATCTGTCCCTTGCAACTACAGGGACCAAAATCCCCGCACGTGGCTTACAAGCTGTTTGGACAAGCGGCGCTGGAGCTCGGCTATTACCACGTGATCGAGACCGAACTGAACGGATTGCGGCTGGCAATCAGCCGCACCGGCTGGAGCGGTGAACTGGGCTACGAGTTGTACCTGGAAGACCATATCCACGGCGACGAATTGTGGGAAACCGTAATGGCTGCAGGAGAAGAATTCAATATTGTACCGGCGGCGCCCAATACCATCCGAAGCATCGAGGGCGGGCTGCTGTCGTATTTCTCCGACATGCGGCGTGTCGATAACCCTTATACGTTCGGCCTGGACCGCCTGGTAGACCTCGACAAAAAGGCCGAATTCATCGGTCGTGAGGCACTCCGAAAGATCAAAAACGAGGGAGACATTCGAAGACTGGTCGGCATCGAGATCGAAGGCGAACCCATCAGTCACAACGAGAGCTTTTGGCCTGTCCTGGAAAACGGTGAGCGGACCGGGCATGTCAGCCGCTGCGTGTGGTCACCTCGGTTAGAGAGAAACATCGGCTGGGCGAATGTACCGGCGGCATCGACCGCTACCGGCACTCCGCTGACTGTCGCATGCCCGGATGGCGACCGTTTCGCCGTTGTAGTGGAAGCGCCCTGGTTCCCGGCGGAAAAAATCATTCCCGAAGGGATTGGGCAAGGCTGAAAAGGTAAAACAGATGGCCAAGATCAAAACGTACGAACTGGAGACACTAAGCCTGCACGCCGGGCAACGCCCTGATCCAACAACCGGCGCACGGGCCACACCGATTTACCAGACGGCATCCTATGTGTTCAGGGATACCGACCATGCGGCCTCGATTTTCAATATAGAGCGCACCGGGCACGTCTACTCCCGTATTTCCAACCCGACCAACGCGGTGCTGGAAGAACGTATCTGTGCGCTGGAGGGCGGGATCGGCGCCATTGCCACCGCCAGCGGACAGGCCGCCATGCACCTGGCCATCGCAACCTTGATGGGCGCAGGCTCCCACATTGTATCTTCGCAGTCACTGTATGGCGGCACACACAACCTGCTGGCCTACACGATGCCCCGTTTCGGTATCGAGACCACGTTTGTCGATCCGCGTGATCCGGAAGCCTTCAGGCAGGCGATCCAGCCGAATACGCGATTATTGTTCGGCGAAACACTCGGCAATCCCGGGCTGGAAGTACTGGATATTCCGCGGGTGGCCGAGGTGGCGCACCAGGCCGGCCTGCCGCTGATGATCGATTCCACCTTCACCACGCCTTATTTATGCAGGCCGTTCGATCTCGGCGCCGATATCGTGATGCACTCGGCCACCAAGTTCCTCAGCGGCCATGGCGTGGTTATCGGCGGGCTGTTGGTGGACGGAGGTGTGTTCGACTGGGAAGCCTCCGGCCTGTTCCCGACACTGACCGAGCCTTATGAAGGGTTCCACGACCTGGATTTCGCGGAAGAATTCGGCCCCGCTGCTTTCATCACCCGGGCCCGCAAGGAAGGCGCCCGCGATTTTGGCGCCTGCATGAGCGCAATGACTTCTTTTCTGATTCTGCAGGGTTTGGAGACGCTGCCCCTGAGGATGGAAAAACACGTGGCCAACGCGCGCAAGCTGGTTCACTACCTGGACCAGCACGAAGCGGTCGAATGGGTAGTCTACCCGGAACTTCCCGGACACCCGGACAATGAACTGGCCAAAAGCCTGTTGCCGAACGGTTGCGGCGCGGTCTTCAGCTTCGGCGTGAGGGGCGGGCGCGAAGCGGGACAGCGATTCATCGAGCGGCTGGAGCTCATTTCCCACCTGGCCAATATCGGTGACGCTAAATCCCTGGTCATACACCCTGCCAGCACAACTCATCACCGGATGGACGCAGCCGCGCTGAAGGCCGCCGGCATCTCGGAAGGCCTGGTTCGCATCTCGGTCGGCATCGAAAACATCGACGACCTGATCGAAGATATCGCGCAGGGCCTGAAGGCCTCTCAAAAGTCCCCGAGCAAGGGCTAAGGAAGCAAAACGTGCAGTTAGAAATCAACGGCCACGACGTCTACGTGGCGACCGGGAACCGAATTCCGGACCCGCAAAAAGAAACCGTTTTATTTATACATGGCACAGGTCAAGACCACAGCATTTGGGTGTTGCCAACACGCTATTTCGCACGTCATGATCGCAACGTACTGGCAGTGGATTTGCCGGGACACGGCCGGTCCGGAGGAGAGCCTCTGAAGACCGTATACGAGATGGCTCAATGGGTCATCGAAGTGCTCGATGCAGCCGGGTTAACGGATGCTGCAGTAGCAGGTCATAGCCTCGGTTCACTGGTGGCCATTGCGGTTGCCGCACTGCATCCGCAGCGGATTCGCGCCATTGCGCTGGTAGGAACTACCGTGCCCATGCCGGTATCGGATTATCTGCTCGAAAGAGCCAGGGAGAACAAACACGAAGCCATCGAAATACTTACTTTTTGGGGTTTCAGTAAATCCGCTCAGCTGGGCGGAAATGCGACACCCGGGAACTGGATGCTGGGCGGTGGCCTGCGCCTGATGGAAAAGGCAAGGCCCGGTGTGATTTATACCGACCTGATGGCTTGTAATGAATATCGCGAGGGAATGGAGCACGCAAAGATGGTTGAGTGCCCTGCCCTCCTGATACTGGGCGAGCGCGACATGCTCACGCCCGCCCGTTCAGCGGTGAAGCTGGCAGATGCTCTGCCGAACGCTGAAAAAGTGGTACTTAAGGGCTCCGGCCATGCACTTTTGGCCGAACGGCCCGACACCGTTTTGGACCAATTGATCAGGATGGTATAAGACTATGAGAAACCCCAATTCTTCAACGATTACCGGCTTCATGGATGGCGTAAGGCGCCGCAACCCGGGCCAAAAGGAATTTCAACAGGCGGTAAGTGAATGGGCGCATGATGTCATTCCCTGGGTGAACGCGAATCCAGCCTACCAGGGGCATAACCTCTCGGAACGCATGACCGAACCGGATCGCATCATTATCTTTCGCGTTACCTGGGAAGACGACAAAGGCCGGTTCCAGGTCAACAAAGGCTTCCGGATTCAGCACAGCAACGCGATTGGTCCCTACAAAGGCGGCCTGAGGTTCCACCCCAGCGTGAATCTCAGTATCCTGAAGTTCCTGGCGTTTGAGCAGGTCTTCAAGAACAGCCTGACCGGACTGCCGATGGGCGGCGCCAAGGGCGGCTCGAACTTCGACCCGAAAGGTAAGTCAGACGGCGAAATCATGCGGTTTTGCCAGTCTTTCATGAATGAGCTTTACCGGCATATCGGTCCGTTCACCGACGTTCCGGCCGGCGACATCGGTGTAGGTGCAAGGGAAATCAGCTTCCTGTTCGGCCAGTACAAACGCATTGCCAACCAGTTCACCGGCGTGCTGACCGGCAAGGGCCTGTCGTTCGGCGGCAGTGAAATCCGTGTTGAAGCGACCGGCTACGGCACGATCTACTTCATGGAAGACATGCTGCGCCACAAGAACCAGGGCATCGAAGGCAAGACCTGCCTGGTGTCCGGTTCCGGTAACGTTGCCATTTATGCGACTGAGAAACTGATCCAGCACGGCGCCAAACCGGTCACGCTGTCAGATTCCGGCGGATATATTCATGATCCGGACGGCATCACCAAGGAAAAACTGATCTGGGTGAAAGACCTCAAGGAAACTCGCCATGGCCGGATCTCCGAGTATGCTGATGAGTTCGGCGTGAAATACTACCCGGGTGAGCGGCCCTGGTCGGTACCCTGCGACCTGGCCTTCCCCTGCGCAACCCAGAACGAAGTGAATGGCGAAGAGGCCGAAACCCTGGTCAAGAATGGCTGCTATGGTGTGGCGGAAGGCGCCAACATGGGCTCCAACAATGAGGCCATCGCGGTTTATCGCAAAGCCAAGATATTCTATGGCTGCCCCAAGGCGGCCAACGCCGGCGGTGTCGCAGTTTCCGGCCTGGAAATGGCACAGAACAGCATGCGCATGTCCTGGAGCCGGAAGGAACTCAACCAACACCTGGGTGACATCATGAAAGGCATCCACGAGCGTTGCGTGGAGTACGGCACCGAGTCTGATGGTTACGTGGATTACCTCAGGGGCGCAAATATTGCCGGCTTCAAGAAAGTCGCCGACGCGCTGATTTCTTACGGCACGGCTGCTTAATTCAACTTATCTGTTATGACCCATTCCGCTCCCCGTTCGGGGGGCGGAATGGATTGCTGGAGACTATTCTCTTTTTTCCGCTTCCTTGAGAAAGCGTTCGGTCAACTTGTCCACCGACCAGGAGTCGGCCTTCTGGCTCGGCGGATACTCTGCAAATGTCTGCAGAAACTGGCCGGTCATCGCCAACCCCAGGTAAAGTTGCGGCGCTTTGTCGATCATCCAGTCCCAGTAAGTATTTGAATTGTGGTCCGCCCGCTCGAAAGGATCCCGCCGCAGATTGAAAATCTTGGGCAGCCTCAACACCACCATGGGTTCAGCCCATAACGCCATGGTCTGGGCACGCTGTTCGGCGTAGACGATCTTCCAGTCCCCCACCCGAACACCGACCGGCATGCCTTCGTCATCCAGGTAGTGAAAAACCGGCCGCGGCCCGTTCTGGGCTTCCCCGGTCAAATAGGGCAGGAAGTTATAGCCATCCAGGTGCACGCGGTACTGCTTGCCTGAAATGGTCTCGCCTTTCTTGAGCTTTTCAACAATGTCGGGTTCACCGGCCGCTGCCATCAGGGTCGGCACCCAGTCAAGGTGGCTCATGATGTCGTTGGACACAGCGCCGGCTGGAATTTTTCCGGGCCAGCGCACCATGGCCGGCACCCGGTAGGCGCCCTCCCAGTTGCTGTTCTTCTCACTGCGGTAGGGTGTAATGCCCGCATCAGGCCAGGTATTGAAGTGAACGCCGTTGTCGGTGGAGTACATGACGATCGTGTTTTCAGCGATACCGAGCTCATCCAGCTTTTTCAGCAATTCTCCAACCGTTTCGTCATGCCCCATCATCGTGTCGTTGTAGGGGCCCTGGCCGGAACGCCCCACATCGGATGGTTTGGTGTGGGTGCGAAAATGCATATGGGTCGCGTTAAACCATACAAAAAATGGTTTGTCAGCAGCGTGCGCACGGTCAATGAAGTCCAGGCCTGCCGCCAGGAACTCTTCATCCACGGTTTCCATCCGCTTGCGCGTCAGGGCACCGGTATCTTCAATACGGCCGTCGGCATAGGAATGGATTACGCCACGCGGTCCGAACTTTGCCTTGAACCATGGCTGGGTCGGGTAGTCGGCATCCTCGGGCTCTTCTTCGGCGTTCAGGTGGTACAGGTTGCCGAAGAATTCATCAAATCCGTGAGCCGTGGGAAGGTATTCGTCCTTGTCGCCGAGGTGATTCTTTCCGAATTGACCGGTGCTGTAACCCTCTGATTTCAGCAAGGTGGCCAGCGTCACATCGCGGTCCTGCAACCCGAGTTCAGCGCCGGGCAAACCCACTTTGCTCAAGCCGGTCCGAAGCGGCGACTGACCGGTGATGAACGAAGAACGGCCGGCGGTGCAACTCTGATCCCCGTAATAATCAGTGAACCGGGTGCCCTCAGCCGCAATGCGGTCGATGTTGGGCGTGCGGTAGCCCATGGCGCCGTCGTTATAGGCGCTGATGTTATAGACCCCGATATCGTCTCCCCAGATGATCAGGATGTTGGGTTTTCCGTCCTGTGCGAAGGCTGCTCCTGATCCGAGCAGACTTAATGCGGCAAGCAACAGGGGAACTTTGATCAACTTCATGTACAGAGATGTATTTTTCATATTTCCACTCACTTTATTCAGATCAAGTTTTCTGCACGAACTTCGGACTGTCTCACAGACACTGAATTACTTCGTGCCGGGTTCGCGGTCTCAGCTTAGCCCAGTATCGGAAATTTACGCTTTTTAGCCAACCGGCTCATGCCAGCCTGGATGACCGATTCAATTTCCTTGTATATCTCGCCGACGTAATCGTTGTCGTTCTCCCGCTCGGGATCAGTATCGAGGTAAATCGGATCCAGGAATTCCGTGCGAATCTTGGCTGGCAGCGGAACATGCTGGAACGGCGTGAGGTGCAGCGTCACACCAAATGGAATACTGAACGTGATCGGGGCCACGTCACTTCGCATGCGTTCCTTCAGGCCCAGCGTCCTGGCCAGGCCACGGCCTTCAGAGAGGACAAAAAGCGTATCATGCCCACCTATCGTCGCAATCGGCACAATGGGAACCCCCTCACGTATGGCCAGCCTGATAAACCCTGTCCTGCCGCCCAGCACGGCGATATCACGCTTATCCCAGGAGCGGTAGGCATCCACTTCCCCGCCCGGCCAGAGGATCACGTCATCGCCCTTTTTGAAAGCGGTCCCAATATTTTCCCGGCTCGGCGAAATCGTGCCCATACGCTTGAAATAACTGCCCAGCCCCGGGGCACTCATCAGCACGTCATGTGCGGTTCCATGAAGGCTTCTTTGTTCGCCGAAATGTCGCCACCAGGCCAGGGCAACCGTCCATGCATCCATGGTAAGTGGCCCACCGGAGTGGACACCTATCAGCAGCGAGGGATCATCGGGAATGCGCTCCCAGCCATCCATTTCGAGGCGGAAATAATAATCCATCAGCGTATTCCAGAGCGGTGCCTGTGCATTCATCAGCTCCGAATCCGGCCCGTCCAATCCTTCCCTTTTTGCAGAGCTTTTTGCACCCGGGACGGTTTGAAGCGAATGGGCTGCCTCATTCAGGCGGTCAAAAGACTTCTGGAGTTCGGCCCAGGCTTTTTTACCGAGTTCTTGTCCGGATGCAAGCCTGTTGATGGCGTCGGTCGGAATCGCGTTCAAAGAAGCGATGAGTTGTCTGAAACTACCCGGCTTTCCCGGTGCGACGCTGCCTGTTTTCGACTTCATCACTTTTTTCTTCTTAGTCTTCTTCCCGTTTTTTCCGCCGGCCTTGAAGGCTTTTTCCAATTGCTGCAGTGCGATTTCCAGGCCATCCGCAAGGCCCTGTGGATCCGGCAGTGCCCGGGGACAGGCCAGCAAACCGAAATCAACCCGGTCATCATGGCTGGTGACCGTGATGTTCAGCGCCATGCCGTCAATCAACATCGATAATGGGTATTGCCCAACCAGAATTGCACCGTTGAGATAGCGCGGTTCCCTCGGCCCAGGCACGTTGGAGATCACCAGGTTGGCTGCGGGCGGCAGGCGCTCCGCCAACCCCAATGTCTGGGTCAGAACGACGAGACCGCTAAGCAATTGGGTGTAGTTGTCCGAAGCCCGGGCCGATTGCCCCTTGAGTTCATTTTTAGCCAGCTCAATGGAAGACCTGATGACTTCCAGCCGCTCGCCGGCGTCGCTGATGTCGGTGGCCAGCGAGCATACCATGACGGAAACCCGGTTACCGGTTTCCTCTTCCTGTCCGCTTCGCAGTGAGACCGGAACCCAGGCTGTAAGTGGTTTTTTGGGCAGTTCGTTGTCTTCAACCAGGTAATCCCGCAGGGCTCCTGCGCTCATCGCCAGGACAATGTCATTGACCGTCGCCCCGGACACCCGTCCGAGTTGCTTGATACGGGAGAGGGAAAAGCTGCTGATTCCCAATGTACGATCCGGTGTAATCGCTTTTGCCAAAGGAGTCTTTGGCGCCATGAACGGAGCTTTTGCCGCGGTCTCCGCCAGGTTCAAAACCTTCAGTCCTTCCCTGGCCAGGGTTGCCGACAGCTCGGGCACCGTCCGGATTTGCCCAACCAGGCCCGACGATAACTTGCCCAGACGTCCGAGAAGCCCGGTTTCCGGAGCGCTGGCCCTCCGGCTGACCGGCGGTTGCCAGAAGGCATACAGCGCAGGCTCGTCCGGGGACTTCAGCAGGGAACCCACCAGGTACTCCATTGTGGCTACTCCATCGAGAAGTGCATGATGCACCTTGAAATAAATCGCAACACGCCGGCCGGAGATTCCTTCAATGAGGTAGCACTCCCACAGTGGTTTCGAACGATCGAGTTGTTTTGAATGGATGCGCGACACCATCCTGAGCAATTGCTCGTCTGAGCCCGGTTTGGGCAAAGCGGCAAAGCGGACATGGTCATCCAGGCTGAAGGCCTGGTCTTCCTCCCAGGAGGGTAATTCCAGCCCCCCGGCCAACCTGTAGTTGAAAGGCGGATGAGCAGAGCCGGGATCCTGCAGCCCGTTCATGAACTCTTTCCAGAAATTCCTGCGATAACCCTTTGGGAGTTTAAATATCCACAGGCCGGCAACATGTGACAGTTTACTCGGCGTTTCAGTTTGCAGAAACGCCCAATCTACCGCGCTCAGCCTGTGCTTCATGATTTACTTCAGCTCTCGCCGCAGGATCTTGCCCACTGCTGATTTCGGCAATTCATCAAGGAACACGACCTGCTTGGGCACCTTGTAGCCAGCCAGGCGTTCCCGGCAGAAATTGCGCACATCGTCTTCGGTAATTGAATCGTCCGATTTGACGACGAACAACTTCACGGCTTCTCCGCTGGCTTCATTGGGCACACCGATGCAGGCTGATTCCAGCACCCCGGGCATGGCAGCGACTTCCTCTTCGATCTCATTGGGAAACACGTTGAAGCCGGAAACCAGGATCATGTCTTTCTTGCGATCGACAATCCGGAAATATCCATCGTCCTCCATCACGGCAATATCACCAGTTTTGAAGTAGCCGTCTTCGGTCATGACATCGGCCGTGGCCTCCGGCTGGCGCCAGTAACCCTTCATCACCTGCGGCCCTTTCACGCACAGCTCTCCGGATTCACCCTGGGGCACTTCGTTGCCATCGTCATCGCGCAAGGAAATATCCGTCGAGGGCACCGGAACCCCTATTCCCTGCCGCTGTGCGGTTTCTGTCAATTGGTTTACGGTGACTACGGGGGATGTTTCTGACAAACCGTAACCCTCCTTGATGTAGCGCCCGGTCAGGTCTTTCCATTTTTGCGACACGGCCTGCTGAACAGGCGCCCCGCCACCCATCGAGATCTTGAGATTCGAAAAGTCGATATCACTGAATCCCGGTGTATGCAGCAAGCCCACATAAAGTGTGTTTACGCCCGTAAACATACTGGGTTTCGATGCAGCCCAGGTTTTGACAAAGGACTCCATGTCCCGTGGATTGGTGACCAGCACATTGATGCCACCCAACTTGAAGAACGTGAGGGTATTCACCATCAGGGCGAAAATGTGATACATCGGAATGGCTGTCAGGACGACTTCCCTGCCCCTTTCTATCATGCCGCAGGAAATTGCTTCGAACTGCTTGATATTGGCGAGCAGATTTCCATGGGTCAGCATGGCGCCCTTGGACAGGCCCGTAGTGCCGCCGGTGTAT
>Ga0316191_10003479_pt1 | contig 11645 bp, 10 predicted proteins | sample Eddworburr2cm_MG_FD_204928 | JGI IMG/M metagenome (GOLD analysis project Ga0316191, IMG submission 204928) | Coastal sediment microbial communities from Maine, United States - Eddy worm burrow 2 cm | ecosystem: Environmental > Aquatic > Marine > Coastal > Sediment | place: USA: Maine... | reverse complement strand
TTGATATTCGATCATAGCGATGCCAGACGGGATTTTGGTTTTAAACCGGGACCATTCCATTTGCATAGGGGGGATGTCGGATGAGTCGCCGGCCATTTGTTCATGTATCAATACACAGACCAGTATCGACTGCATTATTGGTGCCGGAAACTCGATGTTTGAAGTGGCGCCCGCAGGCGCTTGCAGCGTGGTGTTACTGCCACTGGCGTTTTATTTCGAGAGATGTCTTTCTGCCATGGATACCGCGCGAATTAAGACGATGTATATGAGTCCCCACAGCGCCATGATCGCCCACTGACCAGCCAAAGGCAGGTTTGAGGCGATTATGGCCGAGCCACAACAGGCCGTCATCAGGGTGTATTCGGCCAGTAACGTTTGTCTGTGCCCCCAGCCGATCCGCACAAGGCGCTGATAATAGTGGGTTCTGTGCGGCAGCCAGAAACGCTCGCCATGCCACATGCGTGTGGTGAGGGTAATACTTGCATCCACCACAAAGGGCGAGAAAATCAGTATGCCCAGCCACAGCGGCAGAATATTCTCGACGTGGGAGAGGAGGATGACGCTGCCCGCCAGTAATCCCAGCACAGTTGAGCCGGCATCGCCCATGAACAGTTTTGCCGGGGGGAAATTCAGCATCAAAAAGCCGGCGCAGGCAGCGACCGTGACAGCGCAGCCCAGTGCAAGTTCCACATGGCCGGCTTGCCAGGCCAGTGCGGCGAAGGTCCCGAATCCGAACATAGCCATGCCGGCCGCAAACCCGTCCATGCCGTCCATGAAGTTATACAGATTAATCATCCAGACCAAGAAAAGGAGCAGCGCGATTGGCAGCAGCACGCCCGGGTCGGGAATTTGATAGCTGTTCAGCAGCCATGCGACCAGACCAGTCTGAACCAGCAGGCGCAGACCAACGCTCAAGTTGTGCCGGTCATCCACCAGTGCGACGATCGCGAGGACAAGTATGCTGACAGTCAGCGGTAACCCAATGATTACAATACCCTGCCACAGCCAGGCTGCATACAGACCTGCGCCGCTGCCAAACAGCATGGCGATGCCTCCGGTGCGTGGTGTTGGGCGGGTATGCAGTGAGCGCTCGTTCGGCATGTCGGACACCTGCCAGTGGCCACGGGCATTGGCCAATAGCCAGGACAGGATGCCGGAAACCGTAAGGGCGGTCGCAAGCGCGGCGAGCATCAGTGGCTACGGTCCCCGTGTGCCGGTCTCACGCCGCATCTTGTCAGGATTCTGATCACGCATTTCATAATACGCGATTCTGGCCTTGAATGTCTTTTTCAGAAGCGGGCGTGTGCGCTATGGCATTGCCAAGATTCCTGGATGAATTAATAGTGTGCTGTCTCGTAGTGATTGACGATTTCAGCGAGCCGCTAAGCGGCTAGGCGCGTTCCCGGCCGGGTAGCATGCCTGGCTCCAAAAGTATGGAAGCGCACTGCATGGCCGGAATGTTTTTTCCTGCTCAAATCGATAACCACGGTAAAATTGCTGTTTTCATTTAGAGAACATCATGTTAGAGCTAAAAAGAGGTATTTCCGTATATATATTAACAGGTTATGCTAATGCCCGTTGGATTTAAATTGACCGGCGGCAACGATTCGGGTATTGTTCTGCGCTGTTTGAATTGCTTCCAATACCTCAACGATATCAGCATGCCATGCATCTTTACCCTATGATTTTTAACGGTGGCGCAGGCAGACGCCTTTGGTCCGTTTCCCGCCAATTCTATCCCAAACCCCTGTTGTCCCTATTCGGGACGCAGATTCTCGTGCGGGACGATGATATTGCGCGATATAAAGATGTGTATAACCGGATTGTTTAAGTGCCGAAACCAGATATGCAATCCAGGCCGTTAGACAGTACATCGGATCTGCACCCGATCCCGGTCTACATTGCCCCCTATGGAGGCAGGGGCGACGAAGTCAGTCTTATTGATCTATGGAGAGTGATCGCCAGGCGCAAGGGCATTATCCTGCTGAGTTGGCTGGTATCGATGATGTTGGCGGCCGCCTATATCTTTATTGCGGAACCGTCATATCGGGCTGTGGCGTATTTGTTACCGCCACAGCAACAGCAGATTCAGGGGCTGTTGATTGACTACCATGCCATAGAAAAGTCGGGTCTAGACATAGAGCCATACAATCCGGAGAGTGTCTATCGTGCTTTCCTCGACAACTTAGAATCGCAGGGCGCGCGCCGAGAGTTTTTCGATAATCACGAATTGATAAAACACTATGCCGCGGGTGAATCGACGAAAGATATCAATGCCGACCGTGTTTTTGAAAAATTGTTTAACGAGCGGCTTAAGGTGCAAGTTGACAAGCAAAACACGTTGTCTGTGACGGTAAGTTTTAGTGACAGCAACCCCATATTAGCTGCGCAATGGCTTAATCAGATCATTGATTATGCCAACAAGCGCACTGTTCGCCAATTGTTCAATGATGTTAATTCTGCTATTCAGTCAGAAATCGGCAAGATCCGCTTTCAAACAGACAGCAAATTGAAATTAGCGAAGCGGAGGAGGCTGGATACAATAATAACATTAAAGGAGGCTTTGCGTGTTGCCCAGGCGCTGGGTATTCAGGATACCAGTACATTTGCCAAGATGGCGGAAAGCACTCAGTCGGGATTAGTCGTCAATACGGCTGCGGTACCTCTTTATACACGGGGAACAAAGGCGCTGGAGACGGAAATATCGGTGCTTGAAACGCGAAAGTCGGATGAACCTTTTATTAGTGGTTTTCGTGATCTTCAGGAAAGGCGGGCTTTTCTTGAAGGTATTTACATAGATATTGATGCGCTATCGGCTGTCACCAATGATGCGGTTGCAAAAACGCCGTATCGGGCAGAGAGGCCACGGAAACTTCTTCTGCTATTTATCGCAGCGACGCTGGGTTTAATGATCGGCATATTCCTGGCATTTGTTGCAGCATTTCGGTCGAAAATTAACGATGAGCACGAAAAGGCCCGCGCGTAGCGGCTATCATTAGCAAACCGCGCGCGCCGTCATAATCGACAAAGAGTGCCATAAGTATAATAGTGAGTACGGCGTCTCCCCTCACGTTAGTTGTCTCCAGGTGTGCTTGGCTATGGTCGCACATCAGGATGTCCGGATGCCTTCTTGGAATGCTGTGCTGCAACGCTGTCTGACCGAATATAGCTGAAGAACAATGTCCGATAAGCAAGCAAATTTGATCGGCGGCCGCCGTCTTTCTCGCAACGTTTTATGGAACCTGCTGGGCACCGGGGTGCCGCTGCTGGTGGCTCTCGTTGCTATCCCAATACTGATCGAAGGATTGGGTACAGCGCGTTTCGGCATACTGACGCTCGCCTGGATGGTGGTCGGTTACTTTAGTCTGTTCGATTTGGGGCTTGGCCGGGCGCTCACCAAGCTGGTGGCGGAAAAGCTGGGTAAGGGGAAGGGTGACGACATCCCCGCGCTCGTCTGGACGGCGATGTCGCTGATGGCTGCCCTCGGTGTGCTGGGCGCGGTTGTCTTTGCCGCAGTCACCCCATGGATGGTGAGAGGCGTATTGAATATACCCTCAGAGCTACAGCCTGAGACCTTGACGGCCTTCTATCTACTGGCGGCTGCCGTTCCCATTGTCATAGGTAGCACCGGGCTGCGTGGCATTCTCGAGGCCCACCAGCGCTTCGGTATGGTTAACGCTGTACGCATACCCCTAGGGATATTCACGTTCCTTGGACCGGTGGCTGTGCTGCCTTTCTCCAACAGCCTGGTTCCGATTGTTGCAGTGCTGGTTGTTGCCAGACTGGTTTCCTGGTGTGCGTATGCGGTGTTGTGTATGCGTGTCGAACCCGCTCTTCGGCAGTCGGTCAGCGTGCATGGTGCAATGGTAAAGCCGTTGATTAACTTTGGCGGTTGGATTACGGTAACCAATATCGTCGGCCCTTTAATGGTCTATTTGGATCGTTTCCTCATCGGAGCCATGGTCTCTATGACTGCCGTTGCCTACTACGCAACACCCTATGAAGTCGTCACCAAGCTTTGGATTATTCCTGGGGCGCTCATGGGGGTAATGTTCCCTGCCTTCGTAGCCGCCTTTGTGCAGGATCGTATGCGCGCTTCCCGCCTGTTCGACCGGACTGTTAACTATATCTTCCTCTCACTCTTCCCTGTAGTACTCATAATTGTCACGTTTGCACGCGAGGGCTTGGCCCTGTGGCTTGGCGGCGAGTTTGCTGTTAATAGCAGCCTGGTGTTGCAGGTGCTGGCCGTTGGAGTATTCATCAACAGCCAGGCGTATGTACCTTCCGGATTGGTGCAGGGTGCGGGGCGTCCAGATCTCACCGCTAAACTACACCTGATCGAGTTGCCCTTTTATCTGCTGATTCTTTGGTGGATGCTCGATGCTTATGGCATCGTTGGCGTGGCCGTTGCGTGGGTACTGCGGGTGGTGGTCGATGCCGTATTCCTTTTTGCTATGGCACACCGCTTATTATCGCCAGCATCTCCGTTGACGCTGCGACCGGTGCTCAGGCCAGGTATGGCATTATTTGTTCTGGCTCTGGGCGCCGTGATTCCAGGGCTCGCCATGAAAAGTGTATTCCTGCTAGTGGTGCTGATCCTCTTTGTGGCAGTTGCCTGGTTTGTCATCCTGGCCACAGACGAGAGGAATATGATATGCAGCCGTTTGAAGACAATGCCTACAAAATAAGCAAGGTAAGTATGCCAAGCAGAACGAATGTTCAAGACACATATCCAGAATGGCCTGCCCATGGTCTCGAGTCCATACCCAACTGCCCGGTCTGCGGTGCAGGCAATCGAGAACTTTTGCACGAGGGTCTTACCGACCGGGTATTTTTTTGTGCCCCTGGTCGGTGGAATATGTACCGCTGTGATTCCTGCGCCAGCGCCTATCTCGACCCGCGCCCGACCTCTGAAACTATCGGTTTAGCCTATCAGCGCTATTTTACCCATGGGCCCAATTTCTCACCTGTGAGTTTTGTCGGCAAACTTCGGCGGAGGTTTGCGAATGCGTATCGAAACCATCACTATGGCACGCGAGATTATCCTGCCAGCATCTTCGGTGCCCTTGCCGTCGGCCTCATGCCGAACGCAAGGGCGATACTCGATGCGGGTATGCGGCATCTGCCCAAAGTAAATGCAGGGAAGCGGTTGCTGGATCTGGGTTGCGGTAATGGCTCGTTCCTGTTGCGGGCACGCAGCGCCGGCTGGGACGTTGTCGGATTGGATTTCGACTCAAAGGCGGTAGAAGCTGCACGTTACCAGGGTATCGATGTTCGTTTGGGCGGGGTGGAAGAACTCAACCCAGCAGACGAGCAATTCGACGTCATTACATTGGCGCACGTCATCGAGCATGCGCATCATCCGCTGGAGCTATTGCAGGCCTGTTATAATTTATTGAAACCGGGCGGATTTTTGTGGATTGAGACGCCGAATATTGCGGCTGAGGGTCACCGGCTATTTGGCGCTAACTGGCGCGGCCTTGAACCACCACGCCATCTTGTGCTTTTTACGGTGGAGTCTATGTGCAACGCCTTAAGTACAACGGGTTTCGCTGAAGTGAAAATTCAATCTTACCGCCCTTTATGTGACAGTATTTTCAGTGCCAGCAAGGCGATCGCGGAAGGTATCGATCCGTATTCAGAGTCGCGTCGAAATGGGCCGTCGGACATGGTGAAAAAAGCGGAACGGATTGCCAGGCGTGATCCTGCGCGCCGGGAGTTTATCACTGTGAAGGCATGGAAGAAGTAAGGGTTGTTTCGCATCTCCCCCAGTGCCAAGTTTGTGGGCACCAAATGGGTTTTGATCGCCGCGTGGCATTGGCGGATTGAGATTGCCAATGAGGATTAAATCACAGAGCGGAGATGGCCAACTGCAATATCTAAAGGTCGCGGCACTTACCGCTGGATGGAATGCTCCGTCTGCTCGTTTTAGAGTGCGCCAGTACCGCTACGCATTGGCCGAGCACGGAGTATCACTCAGGGAGCACTGCCCGTTTGTGAATCAAATGATCCAGCTGCCCGGCATTCTTGGTCGTGTCAGGCGTCGCTATATATTTCCGTGGTTATTTGTGCAGACGCTGATGAATATAATCGCTCGCATCCCTGCATTCTTCGCCGCAAGACAGGCGGATGTAACGCTTATTAACCGCTCCATTATCCCGGGGCTCGAGGAGTGCGTGGCTCTGTTGCCAAAGCCGCGTGTGTTGGATGTTGATGATGCCATCTGGTTGACTGATCCACGCGGTGCGGCGTCAGCAGCCCGTCTCGCCCAGCGCGTTGATGCTGTGATTGTCGGTAATGAGCATCTGGCAAAATGGTATCGGAACTACAACAGCCGGGTCTACGTGGTACCCACCGCGGTGGATACCAGGCGGTATCTACCACGTCAGCTGTCACGGCATACTGAAGGCTCTATGTGTACCATCGGATGGATGGGAACCGACGGAAATTTTCCTCATCTGGATCTTGTGAAGTCCGCCATCGAGGCCGTCTTGAATGATCGGTCCAATACACGCATGTTGGTTGTCTCTAATCTCCGCCCGAGCGGCTGGAAATTTGACAATGATCGGCTCGTGTTTCGGGCCTGGTCAGCGGCTACAGAACTTCGTGATCTGCAAGATATGGATATTGGCCTAATGCCTTTGCGCGATGATGAATGGGCTAGAGGAAAGTGTAGTTTCAAGATGCTGCAGTACCTTGCAGTTGGCATTCCGGTGGTGGTTTCACCTGTGGGGATGAATGCCGATGTTCTCAACGGGGCCGATGTGGGTTTTGGGGCATACAGTGAGTCTGATTGGGTAAGTTCATTGCACAACTTAATTGATGATGAAGCGCTTAGGCGGTGGAAGGGGGGCAACGGGCGGCAGTTAGTGGAGAGAAAATATTCAACGGAGTTTGTTGCTGCCAGACTCGCGGCAACCCTGCGCGAGATAGATATAGGGAAAACGTGCTAGCACGACCTATAACCAGAAATTGAAGTTGCGGCATTCTTATGATTAGGGGCACTCTAGTTAAGAAATGAAACAAGCGATTCAATCTTATCCGCTGACTATGGGGCATATAGTACTGTGGGTTGTCGCGTTGGCAGCCCCTTGTGCTATCGTTTCCATTCAAGCACCAATCACCATTACACCTGTCAGGGTTGTTTCCGTCATCGCCGGTGTCGCGGTTCTTTCAGCATGGCTCATGCGGGGTGCACTCAGACTTTCGCACAACGAGCTATTATTCTTTCTTGTTGCTCTTATGGTCAGTACCGTGTCCGTGATGCAAACCTCTGAGAGGTTGGATCAAGCCTTCTTTTTCTGGCTCTCGGTAGTGATGTTTATGCTGGTTTATATCGTAAGCAGTCACTACGCGCGCGCTCGCTCATTGAGCATAAAAAACCTTACAAATTTGCTGATTACATCCGGTGTAATCTATGCTTTGGTCGGAATTGCTGATTGTGTTTTTGGGTTTATTTACGGTCAGAGTCTGTGGAAAGTGTTATTGAATTACCCGAGCGACTCAAATTTCGACTCTGTATTTGCCGTTGGGAGTTTGGTTATTCCGCGTTCTTCTGGAATGTTTTCGGATGCTAACCTATTTGCTTATTATCTATTGATGCCGAGTTTGCTCCTCATGGTCCGATTTACTGAAAAACGGGAAGGGCAGGGCTATAATGGTGTGCTGCATCTCTCAGCGCTTTTTGTTGTTCTGATTGCGGTGGTTCTATCTATGTCGCGGTCAGGCATTGCCGTGCTAACTGGATCTGCATTTATATTGGGTGTCAAATATCATCGTATTAGATGGTATGTTGTGTCTCTTCTCTTTGGAGGCGTTCTGGCTGGTCTTTTTATGGTCACCGTATCGGACTATCCAAAGGTGCTTGGGGTGATAGTAGAGCAACGCCTGGAATTAGAAGGTGATGTGGCGGATATGGTGGGAGGAAACAGACTGGCGAGAATGCAAGCTGGCCTTGAAGCATTTGTGGCCAGCCCGGTTTTTGGTGTTGGTATCGGAGATATTGGGCGTTTTCTGCCGAACAATACCGCTAATTCAGAGATCGTTACCTCGCATAGTTTTTATTTAGATGTGTTGGCAGGTATGGGATTAATAGGATTCTCTGTGCTTGTCACCGGCATGATGTTTTATCTGTGGCGCTCGTGGTCCGCCGCGAAAGGCTCGGCAGCTTGTTTTGCCGCAATAACTGCTGTCATGGGAATCTTCGCGGTGCAACTGGTGTACCGCAACTTGCTTGAACCTGCTTTGGCATTCCAGATCGGTATTGCTGCCGCTCTGTGTCGGAAAAATATTGCGCATCGACAGAAGTGTAGGGATGGGATAACGACAGTAGTCGGGCTGGAGTGAAGATGCGTTTGCCTTTTGCGTTAGTAGTATTGTCAATAACCATTTGGGCTGCCTTATTGACTTGGTACAGTGTCCCCTTAGGGGTGCTTCAAGCGCTTGTTAGCGTCATGTTTATTATGGAGGCAGTATCGCTATTGTGGTTTCATCCCGATATGAGATGGTCGCCGAGGGGGTTGTTTATTGTAGGCTGGACGCTTCCTTTTCTCGTGGCTCAAGTCCCCCTGGATGTAGTTATATTCAACTTGCCGGAGATCACCCATAGTGGGTTCCTGGCGTTTTTTGTGGTAAGCGGGTTGTTTTACGTTGCAGAGCTGTTAGTGCGCGATACGCGCCCTGTAAGACAGGCCTCTACACTGGTCGCAAATTATTTCAGTGGAACTCTGGACCGGGCCAGGTTTTATGCCCCTAGGTATTTTTGCGTCAGTATAGCTATAGCCGCACTTATTGCCTATGCCGCAGCCTTGGCGCATTCTGGTTTCGTACCGCCCATACTTCGTGAACAGGTTACAGATACAGCGAAAGAATTTTGGGCTATTCCGGGTAGTGCAACGGTCTTTTCTTTGGTCAGGCTGTTTTTTGTCCTCGCTGTTGTTAGATGGCTATCGAAACGCTCCCACGGCATGCGAGGGTTGGATCGGGAAGACAGTTTGTTTATAGCCTTTACGCTTGTTTTGTTACTTTGTATGTTTACCTATGGAAAGAGGTCGATATTTATATATAGTATTTTGCCTGTTGGCGTGCTTGTACTATCTGCATTTTGGATTAAGGCTCGCAACTTAATGCTACTGTTTTTTGCAGTTATCGCTTTCTTTGTGCTCAATGCATATATACGTGCAGAAAATTTCGAACAGTATTGGGTTGGGAAGGATTTTCATCGCCTACCGTCAGCATTCTGGTACTCCTTAGTTCAGCCTGTAATCTATGTGCGCGAAACATTCGGAAATTTATGCTCAATTCTCGATGTGTCTATGCCATATCGAAGTCACCTATATAGTGAGCTTAGAGAAATCGGAAAAATTGTTCCTCTGTTTGGGGTTCTATTGGCTAAGGTAGGCAATGTATTATCACTACTATTTATGTTCTTGGTGTTCGTTTTCTATTGGATTGCCCACCGATTGGCAACCGGAGGATTGTGGTTGTTGATCTATTCGCTAATATCACCTGGTCTGGTGATGGTATGGACGGGGATAATTGTAGATAGTCAGAGTATGTATCGTCTTGTTTTGTTTCTTGTGGTGTGGGCAATCGTTGCTTCGCAAATACAAACTAAGAATATCCGTGATCTGGCATATGATACTGATATGAAGATGGTAAAGGGATGAACCCATACTGTATCCTGGTGGGTCATGCGAAAAAAGCGTTCACACCTTTCAGCCCTTCGCTGCACCTTCTTTAGTTGCAAGACACTTGCTATAGGAGTTCTACAGCGGCGGTCTTGTGCCGCGGCAGGCACAGCGAATGAAATATGTTTCAGAATTATCCGCGTGGCTTACTAGTCCAAGACGGAGTCGCAATTGAACCGACGTATATGGCGATTCGTGGCGGGAGTTACACCGTTGTTGTTGGCATCAGAGCATTTGATAGTGAATTGTCCTTGATGGGTAATAAGGTGGTAAATGTTCTGTTAGCACAGGTCACCCGGTTCGTGTGGTTGCCTTGAGTTCACTATGGCGGCCCAATTATCAAGAGAATAGACAGGAAGGTTAAAAATAATGTGCGGAATTACCGGGATCATGATGGCCAGTTCCTCTGGGTCGAATGATAGTCTTGAGGATTCTGTGAAAAGTATGAACAGTCAGCTTCGACACAGAGGCCCTGATGATGCCGGTGTCTGGATCGATCAACATGCAGGTGTTGCGCTAGGACATACTAGACTGTCGATTATTGACCTGACTCAAGAAGGCCACCAGCCGATGCATTCGCCTTGCGGACGCTATGTCATAGTCTTCAATGGGGAGATCTATAATTTTCAGGACTTACGCAAAATACTTGTGCCGGAAGGCCACCTCTTCAGAGGTCATTCTGATACGGAGGTTCTGTTGGCAGCTATTGCCGCATGGGGAATTGAGTACACATTAGAGAACTGCAATGGCATGTTCGCATTTGCATTGTGGGACAAGGAACAGAATAAACTCACACTGGCGCGCGACCGTGTCGGAAAAAAACCGCTGTATTACGGTTGGCTTGGTTCCAAACTGCTATTTGGCTCTGAACTGAAAGCCCTGCGGGCTCATCCCGATTGGCAGGGCCAGATTGATCCTGGCGCCTCTGCGCTATTTATACGGCATAACTATATCCCGGCGCCTTATTCCATCTATTCGGGTATCCGCAAGCTGCTATCTGGATCCTATGTTCAGTTTTCTTCCACCGACTGTCCGGGGTGTTTCCCCGATCCCATCAGGTACTGGTCGATAGTCGATGTGGCTATGACAGGCGTGAATGAGCGTGAAAGCCAGGGGGAAAACGCTATTATTGATCATCTCGACGAGTTGTTACACGCGGCTGTACAGGATCGATTGATTGCAGATGTGCCGTTAGGGGCATTTTTGTCCGGTGGTATTGATTCATCGCTTATTGTTGCATATATGCAAAAGTGCTCAGCGGAGCCGGTGCAGACGTTTTGCGTTGGCTTTGATGATGTCCGCTTTAATGAGGCTGAACACGCAAAATGCGTTGCTGGGCATTTGGGTACCGTACATACTGAACTCTATGTTTCAGAAAAAGAAGCGCTGGAAGTTATACCCAAACTTCCTCAGATTTATGACGAGCCTTTCTCTGACCTGTCCCAGATACCGACTTTTCTGGTTTCCCAGATGGCGCGCCAGTCGGTGACTGTTGCACTTTCCGGTGATGGCGGTGATGAGCTGTTTGCGGGTTATCCCCGTCATTTTGAAACGGCTGGGTTGTTTCACATGATGGGAAAAACTCCTTACTTCCTACAGAAGGTCGCAGGCGACCTCTTGGTTAGGCAGAAGGATAGACTTTCGCGATTGACTGGGAGACCTTCCGGAAGGTTTGAGCGTCTTGGTGAGGTTCTGGCTGCCTGCTCAATGCTTAAGCATCGTCATCTGGTTTCGTCGGTACAACATCCGCAAGCATACGTTGGTTCTCTGCATGAGCCGATGACTCCGTTAACAGACCCGGAAATTAATCAGCTTGGTCTGGATTTTACTGAGAAAATGATGCTATTGGATCAACTCACTTTCATGCAGGAAGACATACTTGCAAAAGTCGATCGTTCTACAATGGCGGTGGGACTTGAGGCCCGCACACCACTATTGGATTACCGTATAATCGAG
>Ga0316191_10003474_pt1 | contig 11653 bp, 9 predicted proteins | sample Eddworburr2cm_MG_FD_204928 | JGI IMG/M metagenome (GOLD analysis project Ga0316191, IMG submission 204928) | Coastal sediment microbial communities from Maine, United States - Eddy worm burrow 2 cm | ecosystem: Environmental > Aquatic > Marine > Coastal > Sediment | place: USA: Maine | collected... | reverse complement strand
AATCCAGTTGATGTCAAATGTCCAAATACATAGCAGAACTGAACCGCTTTGAAATCTGGGAATGATGATATCACAACTTTTTTAGGGCCTCTAAAAGTGCATAGATGTTGGAGAGGTATCTGAATAAAATAAGAGCTTAAAATTTTTCTTGTCATCAAATACAGGAGTTTAAATAGTTGAGAAAATAATTATATCCCACTTTCCACACCTTTTTTTATCGTTTTTAGCTATTTAATTCTACTGTATTTACGGAATGATACATTGATTCTCGTCAAAACTTGAATTTTCTTTACCCAGAGACTGGACATTACTTCCCGGATGTGTCATATTATTTGAAGCTGGTATGACAATTAGAAGGGAGGCAAAATGAGAGTGCCACTTGAGGTTGAAAAAGAGTTAAAGCGGCAAAAGATAGCGGCTTATGTTGTTGGACACTTACCAATCATTAAATCGTACGCAGTTAAGATCGGCCTTGTTGATATTATCAACGAGCTTGTTCCCAGCAAAATGGATGTGGATCCAGGAACCATCTTTCTGGGGCTGGTGATGGATACCCTGTCGGGTCGTACCCCGCTTTATCGATTGGATGAGTTTTTTCAAGATCAGGATACAGAGCTGCTTTTGGGAAAAAGGATCAATCCAGTAGTTTTTAACGATTATAATGTTGGCCGTGTTTTGGATAAGGCGTATGAAATTGGGGCCATCAAGATATTTTCGGCGATTAGCAAACGGGCGGTAGATGTTTTTGAAGTCAACAACCGTCACGTTAGCTTTGACACGACATCGGTCAGTGTTTTTGGGGATTACGATCTTTACAGCGACGATGAGCAAAGCTCGATGCTAAAAATAACTCACGGTCATAGCAAGGACCATCGTCCTGATTTAAAGCAGTTTTTAATATCAATGCTATGCGTTGATCGCAGTGTACCGGTATTCGGTAAGACCGAAGATGGCAATGGCTCGGATAAAACGATCAACAATGAAATCCTGACAAGTATTTCAAAACGAATGGCATCACATGGTCTGCAACCAGGAGCATTTATCTATATTGCCGATTCAGCGATGGTGACCCAAAAAAACCTGTTGGCCATCGGTGAGACTACGTTATTCATAAGTCGTCTACCGGCTAACTATAAGGAGTGTTTGCGGGTAATAAAAGATGCGATTGAAAAGGATCAATGGCATGATTTAGGCATATTATCCAGTACTAAAGCGACTGTTAAGCGGCCGGCAGCCCATTATAAAGCCTATGAATCAAGCGTTGAACTTCACGGTAAAAAGTATCGAGCTGTCGTGATCCACTCAAGTGCCCATGATAAGCGTCGTCAAAAGCGCATCGACCGAGAGTTAAAAGCAGATCGAAAGGCCTTGGAAGATCAATGCAAGGCGGTTTATAAAAAAGACTTTTTTTGTCTTGCTGACGTACAAGCTGCACAACAAGAACTTAGCAAGACGAAGTGTAAATATTACGTTTTAAATTCACAGATTGAACAAAGACCAAAGTATAAAATAGGACGGCCCAAGGGCGGTATTCCCGAAGTTAAACAGATGCGCTATGGACTTTTAGCAACCATCACAGAAGATGAAAAATCAGTTTCAAAGTTAAGACAACAGGCGGGTTGCTTTGTGATGCTGACCAATGTTCCCAAAGATGGAAAAGACAGTTACGACGCTAAAGACGTCTTAAAAGCTTACAAGGATCAATACGGCATAGAGCAGAACTTTGGCTTTCTTAAAGACCCTGTAATCGTAAATAGCATATTTTTGAAGAGGCCGGAGCGGATAGAGGTGCTTGGCTTAGTTCTTCTGCTTTCACTACTAATATGGCGTTTGATTGAAAGAGAGATGCGCCAATATGTTGAAAGAGAAAAACGAGATTTACCCGGGTGGAAAAGAAGGCGAACCACACGGCCGACAACCTTTATGCTCATGACCAATTTCCAAAGAATCATGATTATAAAAATTGGAGATAACCGACAACTCAATAAACCGTTTACTGAAAAGCAAATGGAGTATTTAGTATCACTAAAAGTTAACCCGAATGCCTTTATTAAACCTGGGGCTGGATAGTAATTGGTCCAAATTGTTCCAGTCTTGAAAACAGTACAAAAAAATTGACTAAAACCTGGTTTTTTAGGTGCTGAATGTACGCTTAAGAAGTGGATCCAGACCTTTTTGTTGAAATAAGAACCAGATTTAAGGCGGCTTTGGGTTGTTTGTAATGGCCAATGCCGGTTCAGGGCCTCTCCACCATTAGAGACATGGATGTGGAGGTTTTTCCCCCGCTTCTGCTCAGGGAGATAATTTCTCTGATAATCGCTATTCGATGCCAAGCTGCAGCCGCAGATGGGCATCCTGGTCGAGCAGTTGAATTTGAGAATAGGGCCCTTTTGGCAGGATGATCGCCAGACATGGACTGGTAATGATCTGGGGTAGAATCGCATCCTTTGGGGGATCGATCCAGGTGACTCGCAAAACTGCCGCATCATCTGATATCACCGCAAATTCGCGGTTTAGTTCAAGCCTGTAGCCGCCGGTCGGCTTCTGCCCCATCGCCACTATCAATATGCCTTCCCGGGAGAAATCAACCCGGGACGAAAGGTCCTGTTGCGCGCCGATAGTGTGTCTGGTGAGCCGGGCATAGGTTTTCTTGAATTGATCCGGACCATCAATCCAGATTGCATGGGGATTCAAGCGTTTTGTCTGACACTGGTCCCCCTTATACAGCAGCCGGACTTTTAGGGTCGGTTTATCCTTCGAATGACTGTCGGTACCCACACATCCGTTGGGGAAAAGCAAAATAAAAAGCAGTACCACAATTTTAAAATATGGCATATTCTACCTCGCTAGGTCCCTGGTTCTGAAGCGTTGCAGCGTCGGTCGGCCGGGCAGCGCACCGGCATCCAGCTGGGACGGGAAGCTCACATCAAAATTGGAGGTGAAATCCAGGCCGCCCTGGTCGTCTGAGATGGTAATTGGTAACGGCTGATCCAGGGTTAGGTAAGCGCCAAAGGCCTCTCCGGGATCACCGATAATAAAGTCGTTGTTTGAGTCCGTCCCGGCAAATATTTGATACGTTCCTGCCGGTATGTTGGCAAAGGAGTAGGCATAGCCTCCCGGGCTGAAGGGCACATTGTCCCGGGCTTTGATCTCAAAGGTTTCGGAATCTACCAGCAGGACGTAATGAAAACCGGCATTGCCCCCCACAATCGGGGTGACCACCTGCATACTGACCGGCACTTCGATGTCATTCACGGTGGGGGCGTCGGCATCGACCGTGATGGTGGCGGAATAGGTCCCGGGAGTCAATTGGTTGCGGTCGACGATTACCGTATAGGTCCCAAGTCCATCTGTATCGACGTTGGCCTCGGTAATAATCAGCCAAGGGACATCCGCGGTGACAGCGTTGACCAACAGTTGGTCACTGGGGTTGCCGCCGGCCTTTTCGACCCTCAGGGACGCCGTTGATTGGGGCCCCAAGTTAATGGCTGCCGGGTTCACGATTAACGTCAAGGGGAGGACCCCACCGCCAGCCAGATTTTGGGCTTCAACAAGGGCCCCAAAGGCATCGATCAGCCCGTGGCCGAATTGGTCATCGCGCCCGGCAGGACCCAAATCTTCGGAAATGAGGCCGTTGGCGAGCAGGATATCCAATTCCCCGGGTGTCAGGGCCGGGTAGATAGCCTTCATCAGTGCAACGACTCCTGCCACATGGGGGGCGGCCATGGAAGTTCCCTGATAGAAACAATAAACAAACTCAATTACACCGGTTGGATCAGTCCCACATGTGCTGAGCACCCCATCCGGAAACCCATCCGCATTGATATCGGCAGTATTATCTCCGCCGGGGGCTGCCAAATCGATGGTCGTGCCGAAGTTGGAGTATTGGGCCAGATCTTTTTTAATGTCCACCGCACTCACTGATAGCACGCCTTCATAAGCCGCCGGATAGAACGGCGTGTTGGAGGCGCTGTTGCCGGCCGCGGCGACAACAATAATACCTTCACCTCTTACTTCAGTAAACAGCTCCTGTGCGACCGGGGAAAAGCTGCCGCCGCCTAAACTGAGGTTGATAATGTCGGCTCTTTGCGCCGGCAGGGTTCCGGAGTCATTGTCCAGGCCGGCTGCATAGCGAACGGCTTGCAGGATATCAAAGTCGGTTCCGCCCCCCTGGCCGATGGCTCGCAGCGGCATGATCCGAGTCGACCAGGTGACGCCGGCACCCCCGATGTCATTGTCGGTCTCGGCTGCGATAGTGCCGGACACATGGGTGCCATGAAAGGAGCTGCCACCCAGGTTTCCGTCGCCGGGATCATCGGGGTCGGGATCGATACCATCGCCGTCCCCCGCCCGGGCTGGATCGCTGATAAAGTCATAGCCGTCGGATGTCAGCCGGTTTTGGAGATCCGGATGATTCAAGAGTACCCCAGTGTCGATAACGGCAACAATAACGGCATTGCTGCCGGTGGTTACATCCCAGCTTTGGGGCAAATTGATCAGGGGATAGTGCCATTGTCGAGGATACTGAGGATCATCGGGGATTGCCAGGGCTTTTCGAATATAATTGGGTTGCGCATACCTGACATCGGCCCGTCGGCGTAAGGATTTGATTATGTGCAAGGTATCAGACTTGCGTTGGGTGTTGCCTTCGGCCGCCCGATGAATGTTACGTGACGCGGTTTGTCGGATGCCCAATGCCCTGAAAGTCTCCTGTGAGCCGGCTTCCTCATCAAAACGCAGCAGCATTTCCCGAGTTAGGGCTCCGGCTTTTGTTTGCATTCCCCATAGTTGAGCTTGACCGGCCGAGCTGCGCAGGACCTCTGAAGCGGGGCCATCTTCTTCAAAACGGACGATCACCTCGCCGGGCACAAATTCGTCACTCAGTCGCAATGTTTGCGTCAAAGCGGTAGAGGAGCTCTGGCCGATCGTCAGGTTGTAATTTGAAGCCGAGGCCATCGCTCTGACTTCGATGAAATAGTTCCCGTCTGCCGGGGCAACCAGAGATTCCTGACCGCCTGGTCCCATGGCCACATCGATCTGGGTTTCTAAAGCGTCGTAAAGGTAGAGATCAAGATCCACCAGGGTGGGATTTGCTGCGATGAACAGGGTGATGATCTGGCCCGCGATCAAGCTTACACGAAAAAAATCGGATCCATCCCCGCTAATTTGTGAACGCCCGGAGGGACCGGTGCCGGCCAAATTGACATAGCCGCCGAGTATAACCGGATTGGGGAGGTCCTGGGCGTCAATAAAATTGTCATTGGGGGTATAGGTTGCCAAAGGATCATTAACATCGCTGTCGATAAGCGCATTGTCCGGTGCCTGTATTATCCCGCTCAGCGTAAAGGTAAGCGGCGACGGATCCGGCCCGGGTTGCTCCTGGCTACTACCTCCTCCTCCTCCACTGCCGCAGGCGGCGAATACCAGTGCCAACCAGACAGTGCATAATCTGAGCACAACCTTCAATTTATTCTCATTATATTTGCACATGATTTAAAAAACAAGGCGGACCCCATTTGAGTGTTTATTTTGCCTTCCATTCCATGATGGTCGACACCATACACGATACCCCAAGCCCTGTCAATTTTCAGGTAATATCAACCCCTGCCTACCCGACTCGGATTGAAAAGCCATTTGCCAAGGGCCTAAAGCTTTGATATGACAGCGTATTGCCGAACGAATCATTTAAGTGTCACGCCAAATTTTTTATCTTGGAGTTTGTTTCGTTTTTTGTCATCTTATAATTGAAACATCAGAACGCAATACCATTGAACCGGTTAGTTTCATGACCGCCAAACCCAATTACGAAGATTTAGAAAAGCGGGTCACTTCCTTAACCCGGGAGGTTGCAACCTGCCGCAATCTTCAGCGGTTTTTGCATCAAGCCGAAGAGACCGCCAAAGCGGAGGGGAAAAATCGGGTCATTTTTATTTAGTTGTGGATAGTCCAACCCGGACGAGCTGGAAAAATTGCCCTATCCCGTCGAAGCCAGCTCATAGTCTGCCATATAGTCGGTAAACCGTTCCCGTATTTTACCGGAATCCAGCCCAAATTGAGACGGTGCATATCGATGGCTTATCTGTTTTTTCTTCGGCTGCGTTTTCAGATTGGCCCGCAGGGAGTTTAACCAAACTGTATCGCTGTCCAGATCCGCCGCCCTAAGTATCCGGTTAATTTCTGAAAGTGGATCTGCCATTAAATCCGGATAACGAATATCGATAATTTGACCTGCAGCGGCTTTTTGCCGCGCCGAAAAACTTCGCTGCAGGCCGGCTGCGTTGTAATCCAGCCAGAATTGCCCCAAAGCGTCATCGTCAATACTTGCGCAAAAAGAGGAACGGGCAATGGCTGCCAGGCTGCAGACAGAACCGATGGCTTGATCTGGGTCGCGATGAAGATGGATAATGGTTGCGTCTGGAAACGTTTTCAACAGGGTGTCCAGATGCCAGAGGTGATAGGGCCATTTTAAGACCCATTGTTGTCCGGGCCGCTGCCAATTTAACAATTGTAACTGAATTTTGTAGAATTCGTAACCATGTTGAACATCTTGATCTAAAAGCCACCAGGCATAGGTTTTTGCTTCAGTGATAAAGAACCCGGTGGTGCCGTACAAAGCATTTTCAAATAGATGCAGACATTCTTCCGGATTTTCGGCCGGCATGGCATGGGCAACGCTGAAACCGGGAGACAGATACCTGTGAATGCGGCCGGTTCGACGGACCTTGCGAATGATCTTCTGAGAATCTACTTTGCGAGGATCAACGGCCGGGCAGGGATGGCGTAATTCCCACAATAGCGGTGCCCGCAAATGTGGATGAGACGCCAGCAGGTTGTGCAGGTAGGTGGAGCCGGTTCTATACCAGCCCGTAATAAATATGGGCCGCTGGATTTTTTGTCGGCCGATTTCCGGAAAACGTTTGACTGTTTCGATGATGCGCAGCCGGCAGCAGAGATTGTCCACCAGAAACTGCCTGAGGGAGAAGCGGCCAAAAAATGTGAGTTGGCCTTCCCTGCCGACCGAGTCCACCAAAACCCCGAGCGCTTCTTTAAAACCCTGAGCGCCCCAGTCAACCAATCCTGTTTTGCGGCAGGCCGTTTGGAGCAAATCGTTCATCTCTAAGGAAATGAGCTTGTCGGAAATAGGCTTTGACCGTCGGGCAACGGTGTTGAGCAGTCGAACCGGGGCAGGTGCATAGGGTCCGGTATATGTCGGTTGTCTATTGGACAGCATGTTTTTTTGTTGTTGAAACAATCACATTTTTCATCTAATTAATTCTCTGAGTATATTGCCCTATGTTTCAATGTCAATAATCATAAATTTGACAAGCTGATGGCAGCAACGGCAGGAGTGCTCATGGAGAATTCTGATGGACAACAACCAGCCTGAAATCCAAAAGACCCACAGCCTGCGATTTGAGGCGGAAAATACAAAAAACAAGGTGGCCGAGGAGGCTATAAAGCGGGCCCGTACTGACCCGGACCGGCTCGGAAAAGCGCTGTCGGCGGAGCAGGCCAGAGCAAACAAGCAATTGGCTGCTTCCAGTGAGTGCTTGAACCGGGAGATCGAACAGCGCAAGCAGACTGAGGCGACTCTGAAAGAACGCCTGCAGTTTGAGCGGTTGTTGTTCGACCTCTCGGCCCGGTTTATCAACATCACCCCTGATCAGGTCGATTTGGATATTGAAAACGCCCTGAGGCAGATACTCGAATTTTTCAGGGTGGATCGTTGTGGCCTGATCCGAGTTTCACCGAATGATAATTCATTTCGGATCACTCATGTCGCATATGATTCCGATATTCCTCCCGTACCGGAAAATACCAACCTTTCCCTCAATTTGTTCCCCTGGGTTTACGAAAAAATCATTAAGCAGCATGAAGTCGTCTCCTTCACCAGACGGGATGAGCTGCCGAGCGAGGCAGCGGTCGACAAGCAAACATACGAGGGATTAGAAATTCGATCCGCTCTGAACATCCCGATCTCCGTTGGCGCCGCATTGGATTACATCATTTCCATCAATGCGGTCCGTAAAGAATGTGTCTGGCCCGAGGAATATATTCCGCGGCTGCGCCTGCTAGGAGAGATCCTTGTAAATACCCTGCAGCTTGCGCAGACCCGGCAGCAGTTGGAGGAACGTCTGCGGTTTGAGGGCCTGATTTCCAATCTTTCGGCTGGTTTTGTAAACATTTCGTCGACAGAAATCGAAGGCGAAATCCATAAATGGCTTCAGCGCATCACTCAATTTTTCGCTGTGGACCGGTGCACATTGGGATTATTTTCCGAAGACGGGACTCAACTTAAACGTGCCTTTGAATATCATCTGGAAGAGGTCGAACCGGGGCCCGTTTCCATTTCGAAGGATCAATTACCATGGTACATCGCTCAATTATCTCAAGGAAAACTTGTGGTGATCAATCGGGTGGAAGACTTGCCGGCTGAAGCCGAAGCGGAGCGGCGCCTTTGCTTGGCCAAAAGCATGAAATCGCTTGTTTCAATCCCCATGGTAATCGGGCAGCGGACGCTGGGGTCGTGTGTGCTTGTGGCGATGCGTGCGGAGCGGATCTGGCCGGTTGATCTGGTTCAGCGGACGCGGCTGATCGCGGCAGTATTTGCCGGCGCGCTGGCTCGAAAGCGCTTCGAAGAATCGCTGCACGAAAGCGAGGCGCGCCTGAACCTGGCTGTCACTTCCGCAGAAGCGGGCCTGTGGGTTTTAGAGATGGCCACCGGACATATCTGGGCCACCGAAAAGGCCCGCGAGCTATACGGCTTTGCAGCGGGGCAGAAGTTGAACTTCGAGGATTTCATCCTTGCAGTCGACCCCGAGGATCGTGAGCGGATTCGCCGGAGCGTGGAGCAGGCCATACGGACGCGAGGGTATTTTCGGGAGGAATACCGCATCAACCATGCGGACGGTGCCATCAGGTGGATGGACGCTCGTGGCCGCCCGTATTTCAAACCGTCAGGGGAGCCGGAGCGCCTGATGGGTGTGTCCCTCGACATATCCGAGCGCAAACAGATGGAGGCGGCGCTGCGGGAAAGGTTGCGCGATATCGAGCAGCTCAAACAACAATTGGAAAAGGAAAACATCTACCTGCGGGAGGAAATCGAGCTGCAGAACGTGCACGAGGAGATCGTCGGCCGCAGCCAGGCCATGAAGGTGATTCTGGCCCAGGTTGAGCAGGTGGCCCGGACCGATGCCACCGTTCTGATCGAGGGGGAAACCGGCACCGGCAAGGAGCTTTTGGCCCGGGCCGTGCATCGACTGAGCGCCCGCAAGGATCGGCCCCTGGTGACGGTCAACTGCGCGTCGCTGCCGCCGACCCTGATCGAAAGCGAGCTTTTCGGCCGGGAAAAGGGAGCCTATACCGGTGCGATGACCCGGATGACGGGCCGTTTCGAGGTGGCCGACGGGGCCACGTTGTTTTTGGACGAGATCGGCGAACTGCCGCGGGACGTCCAGTCCAAACTGCTGCGGGTGCTGGAAGAAGGCCGGTTCGAGCGCCTGGGATCCACCAAACCCCTTAAGGTGGACCTGCGCATCATCGCAGCCACCAACCGGAATCTCGCCCACGATGTCGAGCAAGGCAAATTCAGAAAGGACCTGTATTTTCGGCTGAATGTGTTCCCCATTAGCGTGGCCCCCCTGCGCGAACGCCCAGAGGACATTCCCCTGCTGGTCTGGGCCTTTGTCAGGCAGTATGAAAAGAAGATGGGCAAGCGCATCGACCACATCCCGCGCAAAAGCATGGAGGATCTGCAGCATTACCCCTGGCTGGGCAACGCCCGGGAGCTGAGAAATGTCGTCGAGCATGCCATGATTGTCAGTAACGGCAAAACCCTGGACGTGCACCTACCCCGGACGGCGTCGTCCGAAATCCCTGCCAATCTCAGCCTGGAGGATGCCCAACGCCGGCACATCCTGAACATCCTGCAGAAAAGCGACTGGCGCCTTAGCGGCCAGGGCAGTGCTTCGGAGATTCTGGGGCTCAAACGCACCACCCTGCAGTCGAAGATGAAAAAGCTGGGCATCAAGCGCCCCAGCGGGTGATGACGAAATCTTGGCTTACTGCCGATATTTCGGCAAGAAAAATTCTGTAACCAGCAGCCCGCTCGAAGCACTTTTCAAAAAAATCTTATGTTTTAAGTAGGTTATCTCACCATCGACTTGTCGATACGCACCTGGCACGTATTTCGCTTTTAAATGTTTGAATCGAATCAATAAAAAAAATAAGGAGAAATGATGTCAGAAAAAAAATCAACACCTGTTTCCAAGGATGCTGCGGCCAAAAAGGGCGGGCTGCATCAATTTTTAGGCATCTATATTCTGAAAGCACGTTTGTTTCAGGTTTTTTATCAATGTGCACTTTAGGAGGAATAAAATGCGTTCCAATACTTTTATCAGCATGCTTCTAACTTGCTGCTTAACAGCCGGAATCAGCTTTTCAGCGCTTTCCGAGCGACCTTCATATTCAGAGTTATACCTGACATCCGGTAAAATGACGCAAGGTATCATACTGGCAAGTGATATCACCGACAGCGATGAGGAAGCCAACGTCGGCGATCCGGATGAAGAAGCCAATGTCGGCGATCCGGACGAGGAAGCCAACGTCGGCGATCCGGATGAGGAAGCCAACGTCGGTGATCCGGATGAGGAAGCCAACGTCGGTGATCCGGATGAAGAAGCCAACGCCGGTGATCCGGATGAAGAGGCCAACGTGGGTGATCCGGACGAAGAAGCCGATGTGGGTGATCCGGATGAAGAGGCCAACGTGGGTGATCCGGACGAAGAAGCCGATGCGGGTGATCCGGATGAAGAGGCCAACGTCGGTGATCCGGATGAAGAAGCGAATGCGGGCGATCCGGACGAAGAGTGAGGTTACCGACACGGAACAGATGAATGGAAAAATTCGTATGGAAGGTAAGCTTCATCCCGGAAACGAGTTGGCCATTGCGCGCACAGTTTTAGCGAATGAAAGAACGCTGATGGCTATTCTTCGAACTGCCCTGGGGAGTTTTATAGGTGGCGCCAGCTTGCTCAAATTCTTTGGTCATCCTGTGTATGAAATTGTCGGGATTATTTTGATGATTATATCGGCCGTAATCCTATTCGTTGGGATCAGAAAATACCGTACCATTAAAAAGCTGATTGGCGCTATTGATCCTGAGGATTGGCAGGCCCTTGAGGCGATGGTCAAAAAGAATCGAATATGAGCAAAAAACGATTATCTACGCTGCTGCTAACGGCATTTATGGTCATGTTTGTTATTCAGCCCAATTTGTCGGCTCTGGATGGCGTATCATCACTCCAGTGCAGCGGCGGCACCGTTTTATCCGGAGACTCGGAAGACAGCGTGCGGAATAAATGTGGCGACCCTCAGAAAGTGACCCAAGAAGACGCGGACTCTCCCATTATCTGGTTTTATAATTTTGGACCCTCTGAGTTTGTTTGTTATGTGAGCTTGACCAACGGAATTGTGGAACGTATCCAAATGGGCGGTTATGGCGAATAGAAAGGGTGGTCGGGATTGGACGGCATTCAGCGACGCGTCATGGGGCGGCGCCGGATCGAGAATGCGATCGTAAACCACTTTAATCAATTGCCGTCGAAGATGCGGCGCTTGGGTATAAAATGGAAAATTTGTTTTCCTGGACCAG
>Ga0316191_10003472_pt1 | contig 11654 bp, 10 predicted proteins | sample Eddworburr2cm_MG_FD_204928 | JGI IMG/M metagenome (GOLD analysis project Ga0316191, IMG submission 204928) | Coastal sediment microbial communities from Maine, United States - Eddy worm burrow 2 cm | ecosystem: Environmental > Aquatic > Marine > Coastal > Sediment | place: USA: Maine... | reverse complement strand
GGTCGAAGCCGCCAGAAACAATACGGCGACAATATCCTGAACAATAAGCACACCAACAGAAATGCGCCCATGCAGCGAGTTGATTTCACCGCGGTCTTCAAGCAGTTTCACAACGAACACCGTACTTGAAAAACTAAGCGCGAAACCGATAAGCAGCATTGCGTGCAGCTCAAGGCCTTGCACCAATGGCAAACCGCCAACAGCCAGCAACGCCAGCAGTGCAGCGAAAACGAGTGTAACGATCACCATGTGTAAGCTGGCCACGCCCCAAACCTGTGGGCGCGCCAGTGATCGCAGGTCGAGTTTGAGTCCGATTGAAAACAGCAACAGGGTGATGCCCAGGTCGGCGAGCTTCTGCAGAACATCACCAGTGACAATCCCCTGCGTGCTGAGCAAAAAGCCTGTTGCAAGGAATCCGATTAACGGCGGCAGCCCGATCAGGCGCGCACCGAAACCCATCAGAAAGGCAATGGTAATCCAGGCCACGTCACCAAGGGCTATCGCAATCCAGTCCAGGCTCATGATGTCGCTCCTGTTAAGTTGATGTGTTCTCTCGAAACCAGGCTTTCTTTCCGGCCGACATGCGGCGGCAATTTTAATCTATATGGACGAGTATAATCAGATACCGGTTAAAGGAGAGCACTCATGTCAAAATAATCGAACTTATACTGATTTACTGCCTGATTGTTTTCCCTGCCACACTGCTGCAAGTGGCTGAAAATGAGACCAACCCTGGCCCGTACCATGACCAAGCCCCTCCCGGTAAAAAGACGCCGGCAACACTTGTAATCTTCTTGGTTTCAATGTAAGATACTGATCTTATTGTTTTTTCTTCCCCTTCAACACTTCAAGGAGATAGACTATTACACTTTCCCTCGGCGACTCCATTCATCACCCTCAGCATGGCATCGGCACGGTGCAATCCATTCGAACAAGAAGTTTTTCAGGGCCTAAAGGCTCCAGATTCGCAAAATTGTTTTTCCCCCGCGAGGGACTGAGCATGATGGTTCGTGAAAGCGAACTTGCTGATGTTATTCGAAAACCTATTGAGAAATCAGAGGCCCAAAAGGTGCTGGCACATATCGGCGAATGGATTGGATCCACAAGCGAAGAGTGGAAGACAAGGTCAAAGGTGCAACAACGGAAGCTCGACGATGGCAATCCATTCTCTCTCGCCGAGGTATATAAAGCCTTGGTCTTGAGGAAAGAAGCTGGCACCCTCAGTGGTGCAGATCGCAACCAGCTGAGCAAGTCGGAGCAGTGTCTCTCAGAGGAACTGGCAGCGGCCCTTAACAAACCTTTGGTTAAAACTTGCGTGCTTATGGAGAATGCTGCTCTTAATTGAGCAGCTCAACCCGCCGGCCGGCCGGTACCTACTCCAGCATTCCGCTCAGCACTTCCCGGGCACGCTCAAGGCGATCCATCAACCGTGTCATGGGCTGTGTGCCATAGGCCTGCTTAATCCGTAGCTCAACAGAATCCAGGGCACGCATCAGGTCTGCCGCAGCGGCTGATCGTGCATCGCTCTGCGTGCTTCCAACGCTGCCAATCCAGATCGGCGCACTATGCGCAAATGGCATGTAGTGCATAATCGGCCACGGGTCATCCGGCTGCACAGAGCTATATGCCCTCGCAGCCACCCATCCGCCTTCCGGTAAATTCAGCTTGCCGGTCAGGGTCTTTGTCTCGCCTGCGGCAACGCCGGCCAGGGTTTCTGCAACTTGACCATTCACGATGATCTCAACCGTATCGATATTAACCGTACTTGCCAGCATCAAAGACCAGGTTTGCTGACCCGGGGATGTAACACCGCCGGGCCTGCTTTCGTCACCCAGGCTGAATATGAGGGCAGGCCCTGTACTGACAAATCCTTTGCCTGCGAAGGCGGCGGCCAGGATCGAATCATAACTTCTGTCCCCATCCTCAACGCGCACGTAATTGCGTGCGGTGCCCACGGCAGGCGTGCGGTAAAAATCTACCCAGGCATCCGAACCGGAGATGGTGGGAACATTTTTGCCTATGTTGAGAAGCCGGTACCATAAATGGGCGGCAGCCGTCGGGCTCGCCCAGGCGGTAACAATCTCCAGGCCTACGCCTTCTTCCAGGATCGCATCAGTGGGAAACTCAAGCGGAAACGTCGGGCTACTGAGGTCCAGAAATGGATCTGTTTCACCCCCGACCGGGTGCACATAGGTTGGAAATGCGCCAACCGTTTTTGCGTAGGCAATGACATCACCATTGGTGAGATCCGGGTCACCCAGCGTCGGGTTGGATGGACCAAAAAACCATGGCTCATAGGGCACATCCACGCCATTTAGCCCAATATGCCCATGAAAATGGGATCGAACTTCCTGCCCCTGGTCGACAATATATCCTGAGTTTTCGCTTTGAAGCCCCAAAATCTCGCGATCAATCCGGCGCTCCCACCGGTTCCAGGTCATCGGCGCAACATGATCCAGGTCCTCGCCTTCAATAATTCTAAGCGTCTGTTGATGGTTTGCCCTGCTGGTGCCGTCCCCATTAAGGTGATTATGATAATCAGCCGTAATGTAACCCGCCGCTTGTGCGTCCCAAATTGGCTCAAGCTTGATACCAACCTCGGCCACCTTGCTCTTTTTAACTTTTATAGTTGTAAACTCAACGGGGGTCATGGGACCCCTCGCAGCAGAAACGGTATAACGCCCGACCGGCAGGCTGAATTCTGCCTCACCATCAACATAAAAATATTGTCTGCCCGTATAGGGGTCTGAATAAGTTGCATCATCAAAGGATGTGACGGGATGACCATCCTCGCTTGTGATGACAAGACGCGCAGCCACTGGTTGACCATCTTTGCCGGATATTTTCACCACGGCTTTGCCCGTTGCAGTGCCATAGCGCCATTCTTTGATATCAATATTTTCGATGGCCCCGCCATAGGTCTTGATCGTTTTGAGGACGAACTGGCGCTGTTCGTCGGCCTCTACAAAATAAATCAAATTGCCATCTGCGCTGAAAGCGGGTGTTAACGCATATCGCGTCCCATCGGTCAGACGATGGCGAACCCGGGGGTCATCCAGGTCTATCGTCCAAAGGTGATAATCCCCGTTAATGGGTGCGCTATAAACCGCCAGCCGCTGTTTGGGGTGAACATCTGCGGTTAAATGGTAGGTCAATGTCTCTGCATGAACGATCTTGTCTTCGCCGGAGACAAAATCTCTCAGCCGGAGTGACCGGTGCGCTCCGGACCCGTGCAAATAAAGAATACTGTTACTGCCCGGAACACGCCTGATATTGCGCTCGACCTGGTGTAAATCGGTATGTTGTTGTGCGGTGCCGGAAGCCAAATGATGGCTCCAGACACTTAGCGAGCCTGAAACCCCGGAGGAATAATAAATATAGGCGCCATCTGCTGAAAACTCGGGGTCCAAATCGATGCCAGCGGTGTCGATGATTTTTTCGTCCCCGCTATCCAGGTTCAGAACGATCACCGCGGTATCTTCGCCGTAATCCCGAACAAATGCCAATTGCTTGCCGTCGGGCGAGAAGCGTGGACGCGAATCTATCCCGGTCTTGTCTGTTATCCTGGTTGCGATACCTGTTTCGAGGTCAACATTCCACAGCCAGCCTTGCGCCGCAATAGCCACGGCCTTGCCATCCGGCGACGGAGCGGGATCGGTCGGTCCGTTTGCAAGCGCGGGAAGTTCATGTTGCTCCAAATAAATCTGATGACCAAAGTCATCAAGCTTTGGATACCTGTTGGTCCATTGGGCATTCACATGAGACACCCAAATTGAAGCCAGCAGCCCCGCCAATATCATCAGTCTTAAAGTCTTGCTTCGGCCCATGCATTTATTTCCTCTCGTTATTATTTAAAAAAAAGAAAAAAAGGGGCCGGATACATTTTCCACGGCCCCTTTTCCAGGAAAGTGGATAAATGTATCCGGCCCCTTTTCCCCTGACCCCAGTTCTCACAATAACGACTCAATGTCTTTTTCTAAATCTTTCGGTTTTACCGTCGGTGCAAACCTGGCGATGACCTTGCCATCGCGATTGACAAGAAACTTGGTGAAGTTCCATTTGATCTTCTCGGAGCCCAACAACCCTTTTTGACTTTTTTTCAGGTACTTGAAGAGCGGATCAGCGTCATCACCGTTGACGTCAACTTTGGCAAACATGGGAAACGAAACCCCGTAGTTCAGCTGGCAGAACTCCGCTATGTCGCTTTCACTGCCCGGCTCTTGCCGGCCAAACTGATTACAGGGAAACCCAAGTACCACCAGCCCCTGGTCCTTGTACTTCGCATACAGCGCTTCGAGGCCTTCGTACTGTGGCGTGAACCCGCATTTACTGGCGGTGTTAACAATCAACATCACCTGGTTTTTATATTTCTCAAGTCCGGCCTTGTCACCCGTTATCGCTTGTACTTCAAACTCATATATATCTGCAGTCATGAAAACACCCTTGTCATTGTCGTTTAAAAGAAACACATCATACCCACTTTTGACATTCATCTTCAGGATTAGAGTGACCACTCTGACACTTGATGGCACTTGATTTTGACCCCATTGTTAATAATGACAGACCCATTTGACCTGGGTCCGTGGAGGAAAAAAGCCGGAGTAATATTGTTTTAGAACGCAGCAAAAGGAGAATAGCACCATGAAACAAATTTTCCTGATCCCGTTGTTTATATTGTTCTTTTTACTCGCTTCCTGCGATTTTGACCCAAATTCTGGGCGTGGATTCTCACTTCCGGAGGGAAATGTCGACAATGGCCGCACAACCTTTGTTGAGCTTGAATGCAACGCCTGTCATTCGGTCGGTGACATTGAGCGTGTTGCCGGGCGCGAAGGGCCCGATATCAACGTCAAGCTGGGCGGGCGAGTCACTACCGTCAAGACCTACGGCGATTTGGTGACGTCGGTCATCAATCCCTCTCACAAGACAAGCCGGCGCTACGTTAAACAGAATATTGCCACCGAGGGGGGCGAATTGAAGATGGTTGTTTATAACGAAATAATGACTGTGCAGCAATTGGTTGACCTGGTCACTTATTTGGAAAGCAATTATGAACTCGTTCCCGCCACTCGAACCGAGTATGCAACATATGGCTCACATGACGAGTAAGAAAAGGGGCAACGGCACACACCGTTGCCCCCTTCCCTGACCTGATGAATTACAACATCCTCCTGAAAAAGATTTCCCTTATCCACAACCCACATCTATGTAGATTGCTGGCAAGTTAGTGTTTATTTTGCCTATACTTTGCGCCTCAGAATAATAAGGAACACCCGTTATGATCCGTTTACCCCTTGCTGCATTGGGCCTTTTGGCCTTCACATCCGCCACGTCCGCCTCTGAACCCGTAGCCAAAGAATCGCTGCTGGCGCCACCTGAAGAGGCCACTCGCTACATCATTGTCTCCGACACCAACACGCATGGTAATGAATGGCGCTGGGAGACCGAAGACGGGGCGGTTGCCTTTCGCAAATCACAAAGCCTGCGCGGCTGGATCACCGAAACCGACGCGCTGGTGGTGCTGGGCTACGACGGCAAACCGCTGCGCATCCAGATTCGCGGCGTTACCCCCCGGGGTAATGCGGCGGAAGAAATGGTTTCCGATGAGAACGGCATCCGCTGGGATTCAGGCGCGGACACCGGCACGGCACCCCCGGACGGCGGATTTTACCTGACCAAGGGCGGACCGGACGCCATGTTTGGCCTGCTGGTTGAGCACATGCTTGATAAAGGTGAGGTACAGCTGTTGCCCACCGGTAGCGCCCGTTTGCGCGATGGCGGCACGCTGGCGATCGAGGATGACGACGGTGACCTCGAGGCGCGGCTGATTTTCATCGAAGGGCTGCAGCCGGCGCCGACCCCGGTCTGGGTGGATGGCAAGGGCCGACACCTGGCCAGTATCCGCGGGATGGGACTGATCCGTGAGGGTTACCAGGAACATTTCAAGACCATGCGCAAGATGCAGGAAGAAGCGGCACAACAGGCGGCAACGTCCGTGGCCAGGCGCTTTCTCACCGAAGACGCACGTCGCCCACTACTGATTGATAACGTGCGCTTGTTCGATGCGGATGCGGGCCTGTTTCTCGAAAACCAGGCCGTCACCACACAGGACGGCAAAATTACTGCGATCGGCCCGGCGGGCTCATTAAAAGTAGCCGATGGCGGCAGGGTAATGGACGGCCAGGGCAAAACACTGGTGCCCGGCCTGTGGGATTCCCATAAGCATTACGGCGACGGCTATGACCTGCTGGCCAACGTGGCCACCGGCATGACCAGCATCCGCAGCCCGGGCAATGCCTTGGATAAGCTGGTCTGGGCCAAGCAAGCACGCGCCGCGGGCGACCTGCTCGCTCCGGAGGTTTTTGGTGCGATCATCATCGACCAGGATCACCCCTTGTCAGCCCAGGGCGCGACGCTCGTGAGCAGCGAGGAAGAGACCATTGCAGCGGTGCAAAAAGCATCTGAGGCAGGCCTGTGGGGCGTAAAGTTCTATACCTCCATGAACCCCGAGTGGATCGCGCCGGGCGCTGCTGAAGCGCATCGTCTTGGCCTGAATGTTCTCGGCCACGTCCCGGCCACGATGCGGCCGCTGGAAGCCGTGCGCGCGGGCTACAACGAGGTTACGCACCTCAACTTCATCATCATGCAGGATCTGCCCCAGGAAGTGGTGGACGTATCCAACACGGCCGCGCGTTTCGAAGGGCCGGCACGCTATGCCAAGGATGTCGACCTGGACGGGCCGGTGATGACCGAGTTCGTGGCTGAACTAAAGCAACGTGGCATCTGGGTCGATCCGACGATCATGATTTTCGAGGGCTTCTTCCTCAACGATGAACCGCAGCTGCCCCCGGCTATCGTTCCCTACGAGGGAACGCTGCCAGCGGTACTCGAGCGCGGCCTGAAAACCGGTGGTTATCCGCTATTCGGAGACGTTACCCGTGATGACTTCATCAAGAGTTACGAAAAAATGGTAGCGCTGATCGGCAAGCTCAATGAGGCGGAAATACCAATCGTCGCTGGCACCGATGGCATGGGGCTGGAGCTGGTGCGCGAAATCGAAATCTACGAGCAGGCCGGAATGAGCAAGGCCCAGGCCCTGCAGACGGCCACCATCAACCCGGCCCGACTGGTGGGAATAGCTGACCGGACCGGTTCCATTGCCAAGGGCAAAGAGGCCGATCTGCTGCTGGTGAATGGCGATGTCAGTGCCGATCTTGGCGCCCTCAGGCGTGTCCACACGGTGGTCAGCGACGGCTACGTGATGGACGGCAATGAACTGCGCGCTGCGGCAGGATTTTCGGGAATGCCGCGCTGACCGGCACCCTGTAAAAAAAAGAAAAAAAGGGGCCGGATACATTTAAATAAGTGTATCCGGCCCCTTTTCTGGTGCATATCGCTAGGTTATGGATCGCAAGGGGGTCACTTCAAGGACCCAATATTGCCTGGGTGAAGTCTTTTAATCCGGCGATATAATCCTCCTGGCTGATCAGGAATCCGTTGTTATGGTCACCCCTGAGTTCCAGGAATTTCTTTTGGTGCTTCACCGCGGCATAAATCGCCTGACCCATGGTAAAAGGAATAATTTCATCATGTCTGCTATGTACCACCAGAACCGGGCAATCCAAACGAGCAGCGTAATCCGCAACCGGGTACTGCAACCTCGTTATCAAGCGTACCGGTAAGAATGGATAAAGTCGGTGGGCCATGTCCACACCTGAACTGAAACTGGACTCAATGATCACCGCTGCGGGGGGGTGCTGAACGGCCAACCATGCCCCGACAGCACCACCGAGGGAACGACCAAAGACAATAATCCGGTCAGCGGGAACCCCGCGACTATTGATCAGGTAGTCCCAGGCCGCCTGTGCATCGAGGTAGGTGCCTTGTTCACTGGCTTTACCGGTACTCTGTCCATAGCCCCGGTAGTCAATAATCAGTGTGTCTAAACCCAATTCATGGAAGATTTTTAGACTGTCCAGGCGATGGGAAATATTACCGGCATTCCCATGAAAGAACAGCAGAACCCCCCTGGAATCTACGGCGGGTATATACCAACCGTGTAGGCGTTCATTATCACTGGTTGTCAGTGACACATCTTCATAATTCAGACCGATCTCACTTGGCGATGCGCCTAATGCGCGGTCAGGAAAATTAGACAGAAAAACCATCCTGCCCTGGAACAGGTAGAGCATCAGCGCCAGCACCAGATAAACGCTGATCGCTATGGTTAAGATACTTACAAGAGTCCGCATGTCGATCGCTTTCCATGCAACATCTGCCCGGATGGCCCTGAAAATGCGTATTGCCATTTGTCGTATCCAGGCGTTAAATCATAGTATATCCCACCGCAAAAAAAGGGGCCCAAAAAAAGGGGCCGGATACATTTTTCATTTAAATGTATCCGGCCCTTTTTTCAGTCCGTTTTCTTGTGGTATTAGTTTACATCGGAAGATTTGGACTAAACTGGTTCTTATGACACCGCTTAAACAGGAATTCATCGACAGCTGCCCGATCGAGGGTGGTTTTCGTATGCGTGGGTTGGAAATGACCCGTATCGAGGTTTTCGTCGATGCGGCGTTCGCGTTTGCCGTTACGATGCTGGTCATTTCCTTTGATGCCATACCCACGTCGTACGAAGAGGTGATATTGGCGATCAAGGGAATTCCCGCTTTTATTGTTGCCGTGGTCCAGTTGGTCTGGATCTGGTATACGCACAATAAGTGGAGCCGGCGCTATGGCCTCGATACCGCCATGACGGTGACGCTCAGTACCGCGCTGCTGATCGTGGTGTTGATTTTCATTTACCCTATGCGGATCATGGCGGAGGGCTTTTTTTTCTGGGTCTCCCGCGGGTATTTCCACTACAGTTTTGACCTGAAATCGATTGATGAATTGTCTGCCATGTTCGTGTTCCTCGGCATCGGCTTCGTTGCCCTGTGCCTGGTATTCGTGCTGATGTACCACTATGCGGGATCACTGAAGAAGGAATTGCGCCTGAACGCATTCGAATCATATGAGACCAGGACGCTGGAATACCTGTGGATGGGTGCTGCGGGCGTGGGCGCCGTGTGTATTATCCTGGCGGTTACACTGCCATTGCAGTTCGTGCCATTTTCCGGTTTTGCGTTTGCCTTGCTGGGTGGATGGTTCCCGTTTTTGCGTTCACGGCGGGCCAGGAATTTACCGGGGAAGGGGTAAAGCAAACCTCAATCAGCAAAAAAGAGCCAGCAAAAAAGGGCCGGATACATTTTCCTACAATCTTTAGCACATTTGGCCATATCACTGGTGGTTATCCTGAGGCAAAGTCAATAACTCTTCAGTTGTGGAGTTTGACCATGCCGCGCCCTGCCCGACTCAACCTTAAAGGGGTTCCTCAGCACATCACGCAACTTGGGAAATTCCTGGGGTCAGAGTCAAGTGCCAGAGTAGACTGAAAATCACCCTGGCAACTAAAACCCTTTACCCGTTCGTTGCCACACTCAAAATCATCACTGCCATATGTGGCTACAGGTTCACCCGCTCAAAATGCAGATTTACTCTGGCACTTGACCCCGACCCCATTTATTTCGAACGCCCTATGGCGCTTTGCGAAAATACCATTTATTCTTATATTTCGGTCATTTGTGGACTTGGTATCTTGGGTAGATTCATCAAGGACAACGCAGTACTTATTGCCGGTATCGTTTTGCCGGTCGTTCTGGTTGCCGGCTTTATGATCCTCGCGCACATACCGAAATCCCTGCTCGATCCACCTCAGTACGATTTCCTGCTGGTCGTTCAAAGCTATGATCAGCAACAGCATCTTGGCTATAACCTGGCTTTCGAGGTCCGGGATGGCAGATTGACCGGTAAGGCCACACCCAGGGATGGCAACAATTATTCCAAAAGTCAGCGTGCGAGTCTCTTCCGGTACAAAGCGGACGGGAATGTTTTCGAGGAGCTGGTTTTTGAGTTGCCTGAAAACCTCGATGAACTGGAAAAACCCCTAACCTTCCCGATTGCCGAAGTTCAGAATCTGAAGCTTGATAAGCGCGCGCAATCGCCGGACGGATACACCTTTGAGTATCTCGGATACAGGGGGGGCGGTGGCTTGCTGGGTGAATTGTTTGGCTCGAGACGGCGATACGAAAGCAGTTGTGTATTGAAAAAGGATTCCGCTTATTTTGACCTGCCAGCACCGATTTCTAAACTAAATTACTACTCGCAAAACTTGTTTTTCATTGGCTGGGTGATTGATGAGGGCAATGCGCCATGACCGGCAAGGAAGACGCACTCGGGCAAATTGTCGATATCGCCGCACGGCACAAGCTGAACGCTGATGAAATCGTCAGTGCGCTGAATAAACAACAAGCACCAGACCAGGCTGAACGTTCATCCAGTGTGTTGGCCCGGATACTGGCTTACCTTGGCGGTATATTCGTGCTCGCCGGTATCGCGCTTTATATCAATATGCAGTGGGATCATTTCAGTGCCGCCGCGCGCGTACTCGTTACCCTTGGCACGGGCTTCGCTATTTACCTTTTCGCGCTGGTGACGATGACAGACGAACGCTTCGCCAGGGTTACAACGCCTTTATTACTGGTCTCGGCTCTATTGCAGCCGACCGGCATTATCGTGATGCTGGAAGAATATGCGCGTGGCCGTTCGCCGGAGAATGGCATATTGTTTATGTGTGTTGTCATGTTCTTACAACAGTTTCTGACCTTCCTGGCGAAAAACCGCACCGTGTTGCTATTTACTTCTATCTTTTTCGGGGCTGCCGGTTTTGGAACACTGTGCGACATCCTTGATGTTGATTTCGAAATTACCGGACTCGCGCTGGGCATTGGGCTTATCTGCGTTTGTTACGTCACAGATAGGTCCGTACACAAGGCGATTACACCGTTCTGGTACCTGGCCGGTGCCACCTTTTTCCTGGGCGGCGCGTTCGAGTTGCTCGACGGGAAGGCCTTCGAGGTTTTGTTTTTTGGTTTTGCCGCGGGTGTTATGTACCTCGGCACGGTAGTGCGTAGCCGGGTGCTTTTGTTTGTTAGCGTTCTTGCTTTAACCAGTTATACGGGATACTACTTCCGCGATAGCCTTGCTAATGCTTTTGGACTGATTGTTTTGGGGTTTTTGCTGATTGGGCTTAGTGCTTTTGCTATGAAGCTGAACCGGAAATATATTCGGGCTGAATAGCTTAAAAGGGGCCGGATACTTTTTATATCTTTTAGTAAATGTATCCGGCCCCTTTTCCCAGATCGATTTTTCTGAAAAACCTGAACTTATATTATATAACTGTAATATAATGCCGAATTCAATATCCCAAGGAGAATAGTCGTGGCATACGTGGAACTGAACAAGGAGAACTTCGAAGAGGTCATCACCAATAATGATACGGTGGTCGTCGATTACTGGGCGGATTGGTGCGGTCCCTGTAAATCCTTTGGTCCTATTTTCGAAAAAGTATCGGAAGATTTTCCCAATGCCGTATTCGCCAAGGTAGATACCCAAAATGAACAGGAGATCGCCTCTTGGTTCCAGATTCGCTCCATTCCCACGCTGATGATATTCCGTGAAAAGGTCATCGTCTTCTCGCAGCCGGGCGCATTACCCGAGGGCACATTGCGTGAGGTTGTCAGTAAGGCCGAAAACCTGGACATGGTAGAGGTCCA
>Ga0316191_10003468_pt1 | contig 11658 bp, 13 predicted proteins | sample Eddworburr2cm_MG_FD_204928 | JGI IMG/M metagenome (GOLD analysis project Ga0316191, IMG submission 204928) | Coastal sediment microbial communities from Maine, United States - Eddy worm burrow 2 cm | ecosystem: Environmental > Aquatic > Marine > Coastal > Sediment | place: USA: Maine... | reverse complement strand
ATTGAAGGAGTGACCATGAATTGCCTATTTTGCAAGATCCTGTCTGGTGAAATTCCGGCCGAAGTCGTTTACGAGTCGGACACGGCCGTGGCATTTCGCGATATCAACTCAAAGGCGCCGACGCATGTCCTCGTTATTCCACGCAAGCACATCTCGACGATCAACGATATCGAGAAAGATGATGAGTTGATCATTGGCAGTTTGTATACGGCGGCCAGAGAAATTGCGGCGAGAGAAGGCATTGCCGAGGAAGGATATCGGGCGGTGATGAACTGCAACGAAAGTGCGGGGCAGAGCGTGTTCCACATTCACCTGCACGTTATGGGCGGCAGGTCGATGGGGTGGCCTCCCTGGCCGTCGGATTAAGCGGTCTAAAATCGGCCTTCTGACAGCTGTTCTGTCAGGTTCACGATGCGTTTAAAACTTTCGTAGCGACGTGAACTGATAGCGCCCGTCTCGCAGCGGTCCTTGACAGCGCAGCCCGGCTCTCGCAGATGCCGGCAGTTCGCGAAGCGGCATTCCTGTGCTGCCTCGCGAATTTCCCGAAAGCCTTGCGATGCAACGGTCGATGACTCGAGTGCCGGCGCGTAGTCGCGAACACCGGGCGAATCGATGATCGATCCCCCATCGGGAAGCGAGATCATTGCAGAATTCACGGTCGTGTGTCGGCCTTCGCGTGACTTGTCTGATATTTGCGAGGTCTTTTGCAGTTCGTCGCCAACGAGGCTGTTGATGATGCTCGATTTGCCGACACCGGACTGCCCGACAATGATCGCGCAGTGACTGCGTAACAGGTTTCGAACGCCTTCAATGCCGTCGCCTGACTCCGCGCTGCAGGTCACGACGTCGTAGCCAATTGCCTCGTACGTGCCGAGTTCATTAACGGGCAGGTCCTGTGCCAGGTCGATCTTGTTGAAGACGATACCGGCACCGATACCCATCAGTTCGGCAGCGCACAAATAGCGGTCAACAATAAACCAGTCTGCTTGTGGTTCAACCGCAGCAACGACAACCAGGTAGTCGAGATTGGCTGCGAGTACCTCAACCTGGCCACGCATGTTCGGTCGCGTCAGTTCGTTGCGGCGTTTCGCTATCTTCGTAATCAACCAGTCGGATTCGTTTTCGATTGGCTCGGCATCGACATGGTCACCACACACCGGCTTGAGTCGCTTTCCCTTGATACGTGCATCGACTTCAACTGCGTTCTCGAGGCGAATTCGCATGCGCCGACTGTACGTGGCGATGACCGTGGCGTGTTTCATGACGGGAGTATAGACTGCGTGAGCTATGACGACATCAGCAAATGACCGCCTTACAAACCTGATCTGGATAGATCTCGAAATGACGGGTCTCTGTACACAGACCGATTCGATTATCGAGATTGCAACGATCGTGACTGACAAACACCTGAACGAACTGGCCGAAGGCCCGGTCCTGGCGATTCATCAATCGCCGGAGATCATGGGCGGCATGGACGAGTGGAATACACGCCAGCATGGGCAGTCCGGACTCACTGCTCGTGTTCTCGAGAGCGTTATTGACGCCAGTGAAGCGGAAATTGCCACCCTGGCATTTCTCATGGAGTGGGTAGACGAGGGCGCTTCGCCGATGTGTGGCAACAGCATCTGCCAGGATCGGCGCTTTCTTGCTCGCGAGATGCCGCGGCTCGAAGCGTATTTCCATTACCGAAATCTCGATGTGAGCACGCTGAAGATTTTGGCTCAGCAATGGGCGCCGGCAATCGCCAAGGGGTTTTCCAAGGAATCTGCGCATCTGGCGTTGTCTGATATCCGTGACTCAATCGAAGAGCTCACCTGGTACCGCGACAACCTGTTTGATGCAGATGTACTGGAGCTTGCCGCCAACAATGGCTGAGAAGCCGTTTTCCGAATACGCCGAACGCAACGCGGCGCCGATTCTCGAAATCCTGAAGCACGAGTTTCGCGATCGCTCGCAGGTGCTCGAAATCGGATCGGGGACAGGCCAGCATGCCGTGGCTTTCGCGAAGGAGCTACGCCATCTCTACTGGCAAACAAGCGACATGGATGCAAATCATGCAGGCATAAGTGCGTGGGTGGCACATGCGGGCATTGAGAACTTGGGGGCGCCGGTGTCATTGGATGTCCGCACAGCGCAGGTTGACGAAAATGCCTACGATGCAGCGTTCTCATCAAACACAGCACATATCATGAGCATCGATGCCGTCGAGAAGATGTTCACTTTGCTTGGGAGAGCATTACGCGACGGGGGAGTATTTTGCCTGTACGGCCCGTTTCAGCGTAACGGCGCATTCAATACACAAAGCAATGCAGATTTTGATGCCAGCCTGCGCCAGCGGGACCCTGCCATGGGGATTCGCGACATTGAACGTCTCGATGAGTTCGCGTACGCAGCAGGGATGCGCCGACAACGAATGTACGCGGTGCCCTCAAACAACAACGTTGCGGTTTGGCACAGAGGTGGACCATCGTGACAACACACAGAGGCGGCTGCCACTGCGGCCGAGTGCGTTTCGAGGTTGACGCGCCGGCACACATCGAGGCTACGGACTGTAATTGCAGCATTTGTCGCAAGAGTGGTTTCCTGCACTTGCTGGTGAGCCGGGATGAGTTTCGTCTCTTGCAGGGGGAAGACTCGCTGACGACGTATACGTTCAATACCGGGGTGGCAAAGCACTTTTTTTGCCGCTACTGCGGAGTGAAGTCATACTACATACCGCGCTCGCACCCTGATGGCGTCAGCGTCAATGTTCACTGTCTCGACCCCGATACCGTTGCCGCGGTCAACATTACTGCTTTCGATGGCCGCAACTGGGAGCAGAATGTCTCCAAATTGTCTCCGATAAGCGACTGATTTAACACACTATTAACTGGAAGGATCGTCGACGTTGCCTTATAGTTCCCGCATTATGAAAACACTAATTGCTTTCGCAGCCTCCGTCGGGCTGTTGTTTGTCTCAACCGCGTCGGCAGAAACGGCATGGGTAACCGACCAGTTTGAAATCACTCTGCGCTCGGGTCCGAGTACGAGTAATGCCATACAGCTCATGGTTGGCAGCGGTACGGCTCTTGAAGTTCTTGAGCGCGACGCGGACACCGGCTATACGCATGTACGAACGCAGGGTGGCACGGAGGGTTGGGTGCTGACCCGCTACCTGATGAATGAAGCCAGCGCACGCGAACAACTTCAGAGGCTGACAGGCCAGCTGACGAATGCGACTTCGCGTGGCAGTTCCCTGAATTCACAGCTGGCGGCGATCAAGGGTGAGCATGACGCCGCGAAGCGGCAGATTGCGACGCTGGAACGCGAGAAGGCAGCGGTTGAGAAAGAGCTTGCCGACCTCAAGCGCACTGCGGCCAACGTCCTGTCGATCAACGAACAAAACGAGTCCCTCATGGAACAGCTTGCGGGTGCACAGATTCGTGCAGATTCGCTCGAGCAGGAAAACCGGCAGCTAAGCAGCCAGACGACCCGCTACTGGTTTATGTCAGGCGGACTGGTGCTGCTCGTGGGGATTATTCTCGGTATCTGGCTGCCCCGTATTCGCTGGCAGCGGCGCTCACGCTACGATCGCTTTTAGTCCAGGGCAGGTCTGTGCCCCGCGTACAGGAGCATCCGGGGCGCTACAGCGATACTCTGATCAGACCTTCTCGCCAGCCAGGAACATCCACGTCTCGACGACGGTATCGGGATTGAGCGACATGCTTTCTATTCCCTGGTCGAGAAGCCAGCGCGCAAGGTCTGGGTGATCTGACGGTCCCTGGCCACAGATACCGACGTACTTGTTCTGAGCCTTGCATGCCGTAATCGTCATTGCGAGAAGTGCCTTGACCGCGTCGTCGCGCTCGTCGAAGCAATCGGCGACGAGTGCTGAGTCGCGGTCCAGTCCCAGCGTAAGCTGGGTCATGTCATTGGAGCCGATCGACATACCGTCGAAATGCTCCAGGTACTGCTCGGCGAGCAGGGCATTGGTGGGCAACTCAGACATCATGATGACCTTGAGGTCCTTCTTGCCGCGCTCGAGTCCATTCGCTGCCATCAGGTCGATGACCTGTTTTGCCTGCTTCACGGTCCGCACAAACGGGATCATGATCTGCACGTTGGTGAGCCCCATGTCCTCGCGCACCCGCCGCAGTGCACGACACTCGAGTTCGAAACAGGGACGGAAGCTCTCCGCTACGTAGCGTGCCGCGCCGCGGAAACCGATCATCGGGTTTTCCTCGTTCGGCTCGTATCGTTCGCCACCGATGAGGTTTGCATACTCGTTCGACTTGAAATCCGACGTCCGGACAATAACGGGTTCGGGTGCAAATGCGGCGGCGATCGTTGCAACGCCCTCGGTGAGTTTGTCGACAAAGAACTCGACCGGGTCCCCGTACCCCGCCATCTGCTCATCGATCGCGGCCTTTACATCACTTTCCTGTTGCTCGTATTCGAGCAAAGCCTGCGGATGCACGCCGATCATGCGGTTGATAATGAACTCGAGTCGCGCGAGACCGACGCCGTGATTCGGGATACTGGCAAAGTCAAAAGCGCGGTCGGGGTTGCCGACGTTCATCATGATCTTGACGGGTATATCGGGCAGCGAATCGAGTTCGATATTCGTTTCTTCAAAGTCCAGCCGGCCTTTGTACACAAACCCTTCGTCGCCTTCGGCACAACTGACGGTCACGTCAACACCATCCTGGATTTCGTCAGTTGCAGTGCCGCAACCGACAACCGCGGGGATACCGAGTTCGCGCGCAATAATTGCGGCATGGCAGGTACGACCGCCACGATTAGTCACGATGGCCGACGCACGCTTCATGACCGGCTCCCAGTCGGGGTCTGTCATGTCGGATACGAGAACGTCGCCTTCATGGACTCGGTTCATCTCTGCAACCGAGCTAATCACCTTGGCTGTACCGGTGCCGATCTTCTGGCCGATGCTCCGGCCGGAAATAATGACTTCGCCGGAATCCTTAAGCTTGAATCTCTGGATTGATCTACCGGTGCGGCTCTGTACTGTCTCCGGGCGCGCTTGCAGGATATACAGCTTGCCGTCATTTCCGTCCTTGCCCCATTCGATATCCATCGGACGCTGGTAGTGGTTTTCGATTGTTACGGCCATCCTGGCGAGTTCGATGACATCCTGATCGGTTATCGAGAAAGACTGGCTGTCGGATTCTTCGACATCGACCGTAGCCACGGTCTTGCCGGTTGCCTGATTGTCGCTATAGACCATCTTGATGGCCTTGCTACCGAGGTTCTTGCGCAGAATCGGGTGGTTGCCTTTCGCCAGGGCAGGTTTGTATACGTAGAACTCGTCGGGGTTTACAGCTCCCTGCACAACTGTTTCGCCAAGTCCCCATGACGATGTGATGAATACTGCATCGCGAAACCCGGACTCGGTATCGAGCGTGAACAAGACTCCGGACGCACCGAGGTCACTGCGGACCATGGTTTGAATACCGGCGGAGAGCGCAACCTCGCTATGCGCATACCCCTGGTGCACGCGATACGCAATGGCCCGATCGTTGAACAGCGAGGCAAAGACATGGTGCATGGCCTCAATCACGTTCTCGAGGCCGCACACGTTCAAGAAGGTTTCTTGCTGACCTGCGAACGATGCGTCGGGAAGATCCTCAGCGGTCGCTGACGAACGCACGGCAACGGAAATGTCCTCTCCGGCGCTCATCTCTTCCCAGGCGGCTGTTACTTCCTGCATGAGGTCATCGGGGAGTGGTGTCTCGAGTATCCAGTTGCGAATTGTGGCGCCGGCGCTCGTCAGCGCATCGATATCGTCGACGTCCAGGTCGTCCAGCAACGCGTTGATGCGTTTATCGAGGCCTGCGGTGCTGAGAAATGCCCTGTAGGCAGCAGCGGTTGTGGCGAATCCTCCCGGGACAGTGACGCCCAGATTCGAGAGGTTGCTGATCATTTCACCGAGTGATGCGTTCTTCCCACCGACGGTTTCAACGTCGTCCATGCCAAGTTCTGCGAACTTGATGACATAAGGTTTCAAGACAAACTCCCTTGTGTTCTCAGGCAGGAAATGGACAATCCTACCGATGAGTGAGCGCGCAGTATTTTTTATTTCGGATCAGACCGGCGTCACAGCTGAGACCCTTGGACATAGTCTCATCACGCAATTTGCCGGGCAGAACTTTCGGCAAGTGACTTTGCCATTTATAGATACCGATGACAAGGCGCGCGCGGCAGTGCGAACAATTGACGAAGCGGCAAAGAGCGACGAGCTTCGGCCGATAATCTTTTCGACGATGGTACAGCCCGATTTGCGCGAGATCGTGAGGTGCTCGGTCGGCTTGTACCTCGATCTTTTCGATGAGTTTCTGGACCCACTTGCTGATGAGCTTGGCACTCAGCCGAATTACGAACCGGGGCGAGCGCACGGGCTTAGTGATATCGACGCTTACATGAAACGTATCGAAGCGACCAATTTCGCACTGGCCAACGACGATGGCGGAGTTAGTCGCAACTACGATGTAGCCGATGTGATCCTGGTTGGTGTCTCGCGCTCGGGAAAGACCCCGACATGCCTGTACCTTGCCCTTCAATACGGCGTTTATGCGGCGAATTATCCGATTACCGATGAGGAACTCGAAACCGGAACGTTGCCGGATTTCCTGCTCGAACAAAAACACAAGTTGTTCGGCTTGACCATTGCGCCGGAGCGTCTCCGGGAGATACGCAAGGAACGTCGACCGATGGGCCGTTATTCGTCGGCACAACAGGTACGTTTCGAGTTACGCGAGGCGGACAAGATATTTCGTCGTTACGATATTCCAAACGTAAATACGACGAGCTTCTCGATTGAGGAAATATCAAGCAGGATTCTCGATAGTACCGGTGTTGAGCGCAGAGTTCGACCCTGATATCCAGCGCGCGTGCTGCTATATTGGCTGCATGTTACTTGATTCACACCTTGTACCTGAAACCATCGCCAAGCCCCGGAGTTTTGTCGGGCTGATGGCCCTTTATGAGAGCAACTACCTGCGTTTGTTGCGCCTGATACCCGAAGTTGACCGCCTGGATGGCTGCTTTCGTTCCAGGATCGCTGGGGAATGCGATCTGCACGTCGAAATTCTGGAACGCTGCAGGTACACCGTTACGCTGTCGCTGACCTACCACCTGGAGACCGATGAGGGCCTCCTGATTGACCCTGACATGACCGTTCGCGTCTATCTCGACGGGCAACTTGCCGAGGTAATGGCAATCGGTAAGCGGCAGCGCCATGCGGCCCTGCGCCAATTGGTGAGAGAACACCGCAAAGAACTGGACAGGCGGTGGCGCCGCAACATTGTGCTCAACAAATGGCTCGACTACCTCTGCGAGCAGGGGCACCTCATTCTCGAGCGTTAAACCGCAATAATTCGAGAATGTCGGCGAGTGCCGAAAATGTCGATTCAGTCAGAGTTTCCATAATAGAACGCTGCGATCATTACGTTTAGTGCCGTGCGCAACCCGTGCGTGTTCGGTATGTATGGTGAGATGAGGTATCCAGTGGCCAGCCTGACAGGATTATTCAAACCGGAGCCCGAAGAGGACCACAGCGACGATAAGCTCGTGGATCTGTTCCGTAATCGCGTCGAGCTGAAGAAGGAATTTGCGGCCCTGCGTAATGAGAAGTACGAGTTGCAGGACCGTATCAAGGAACATCGTGGTTCGATCGAGCGCGTTGAACAGAAGCTTCAACACCTGGAATCCCTGTTACTTGATCCGGAGTGGGTGCACAACGTTGCCGTTTTCTACCAGCTACGCAGGCTGGCGGCCCATTGCAAGGCGAAGGTCGCGCGCTTCGCGGAAGAGCTTAAACAACAACGTGAGCAACGCCAGCATGCGAAGCTGCTGGCGAAATGGAACAAGCAACGTCAGATCGAAACAGAGGACGTTGAGGCCCGTATCGGTGAGCATCGAATGCGCGTGCAGCTTCTCGAAGACCAGCTGCAGGCAGAGCGCCACAAGCTCTCGACAATGGGCGGTATCAGCAAGATGTTTCGCGCTCGTCCTCAGGAAGAGACCATTGAGCAGATTGAGGCATCAATCAGTGCAGCACAGGCCGAAGAGGAGAGCCTCCTGCGGGAATTGACGCGTATCGAACAGCTCGAACCGCCGCCGCCTGAGGGTCTCGATATCGCGACCAAGCGCTCGATTAATTTCATGGTGCTCGCCTTCGCCCAGCAGCTCTACCTGCAATACGCAGAGGATAATCTCGCTGTCCTGTCAAAAGAGTCGATTGAAAAGAGCGTGGGCGCGGTCAACTATGGCGGTAAGCCCAACTGTGACGAATTGCTCGAGATACTGGCGAAGCGCAGAGAAGAGGTGGAACAGTCCCCAGAGTCGCCCGAAATTCTGAAAAAGCGTGCCCGGCTGATCGCAGAGCACGCGGTGTTCCGTAACGATGATGCTGCGGTACCTGTGCCGGGCACAGTCGCGACGCTGTTCGACATTGATCAGAATGGCACCGTACGTCAGTCAGACGCCAACCTTCTCGGTGAAAACTACTTCGGTGTTGCGAAAGCCTTGAGCCGTTAGGCTCAGATATCCTTGCGGAACATCTGCCGTTTGAAGGTCACGGTATGGCCGTCAGTCATGCGGGGGGCACTCAGTTCCTGGATGGCAGAATCTTCCAGGTCAGTAAGGTCTTCCTCTTCGACGAGTGACTCTCGTTCTGAATCGGCGAATACCTCACGAACGGTTGCTTCCACACGTGGCTTGAGCAAATGATCTTTCGCCAAAACGCCGTCTTCGCTGGACGCCAGATCTGCCATATCCGAGGTATCGATATCGTGACTGACCTGCCGGGGTAGCAGGGCGTATTTGGCGACCTCGAGCGTCGCGTTGTGGCTGTCTTCGCAGAGGATTTCTAGGTCCGAGGCTGCCAGGACGGGCGCAGCATGCCATGAAGCCAGCAGGAGGAGTGCTGTGGCCGCAGTCAGTGTGCTGCGTTTCGACGCTGTTTGTCGTACTGCCATGGCTTGCCCCCTGTCGGTAATCTCTGCCGCCAATCGGATCGGTGTTATAGTCGAGTATAACACCCCGAAAAAGTCGGTCAAGTCAGCGTGGCGGGCGCGTCAGATCAGGGATTGGCCTGTGCCGCCTGAGGCGGCTTTGACGCGATTTCACGCAGCGTTGCGAGATCTGTGACGATACCCGCAGCCTGGTCCAGAAGAATATCCGGAATATCATCCGGCTCGATATCATCGAGACTTTCGATCGGCTCCAGGTTCAGTGCCGTACGCCTCTGGTTCTCGCGATCCAGCCTGCGCTGCAGCTCCTGTTCGTGTTCTGCACGACGCTCTTCCTTGCTGAGCGACACTGTTTTCTCGGCCGTCATTGCCTCAGCAGCTGCGATCATCTCCATCTGGAACTTGAAGTTCGGGTCATTTTTGGCGCGCTGCGCATGGGAGACTGTGAGTGACTCGATCGTGCTATCGAGCGGTTTGCCGGCACGAAAACGTGTCGTTGCCACTGTGTCCCACGGCAGGGCACTATCACGAACGCTTTCGCCAATGTGCTCTGCATTGATGTGTGATGGTAACGCGATGTCCGGATTTACACCGCGGTGCTGCGTGCTCTCGCCCGTTACGCGGTAGTACTTTCCAATCGTCAGCGTCAGCTGGCCGAAGCCTTTGTCGTCGTCACTGCGCAGGTACTGATCCAGTGAATACAGATTCTGGACCGTCCCTTTGCCGAAGGTCTGCTGCCCGATTATCACGCCACGGGCGTAATCCTGAATGGCCGCTGCAAAGATCTCCGAGGCAGACGCGCTGTAACGGTCGACGAGTACGGCGAGCGGCCCGTTGTATGCGACTCTTGCCACCGGGTCAGGGTCATCCAGTCGGCTTATACGCCCATTGGCGTTTCTGAGCTGCACGACGGGGCCATTGTCGATAAACAGGCCGGACAGGGCTGTTGCTTCAGTCAGGTGGCCGCCACCGTTGCCACGCAGGTCAATGACCAGGCCATCGATGCCTTCCTCTTCCAGTTCCGCAATGAGGCGCTTGACGTCCTTGGTTGTGCTTGTGTAGTTCTTGTCCCCGTTGCTCAACGCCTGGTAGTCGCGATAGAAACTCGGGACGTCAATCACACCGATAGACCATTCTCGACCATCGCGAGGCACGGTAACGATTTCGCTCTTCGCCGCCTGTTCTTCCAGCTTCACCTGGCCGCGCGTCAAATCGATGAATTTCTTGGGACTGCCGGGCAGGGAGTTGGCCGGAATGATCTCGAGCCGCACCACCGAATCGGCAGGTCCGCGGATCAGGTCGACCACGTCGTCCAGGCGCCAGCCGATGACATCTACAACTTCGCCGTCAACGCCCTGGCCGACGCCGGTAATACGATCTTCCGGTTGCAGGCTGCCATCGATAGCGGCGGGACCACCAGGAATGATGCCCGCAATTTTGACGAAGTCGTCTTCTGTTTGCAGTGATGCGCCAATGCCGAAATACGACAGGCTCATTTGCATGCGGTATTCCTCGGCATTGCGTGGTGACAGGTAGCTGGAATGTGGGTCAAGTGTGTGCACGAAGGAATTCATGAAGCGTTCGAACACATCATCGTTGTTAGTCTGGTTCAGACGACGCAGATAGCCTTCATAACGCTTCGTCAGTACTTCCTGAATTTTCTCCCAGGGCTCATCTTCCAGGGCGAGGTTCAGCGCGTCATTCTTTACCCGCTTGCGCCATATTTCATCGAGTTCCGCAGAGGACTGGGCCCAGGGTTCCTCGGAGCGATCAAACTGATAGGTCTCATCGATCGAGAAATCCGGTTCATTTTCCAGCAGGGATAAGGCATACGTCAGGCGCTCGCGCGTGCGCGTCTGGAATACCTCATACATCTCGAAAACCGGATCCATTGGTTTGCTCTTGACGACATCATCGAGCTGATACCGGTAGGTGTCGAAGTACTCGATGTCACCCTGCAGCAGGTACATGCGATTTCTGTCCAACGACTCGATGAACAAATCCAGTACTCGTGAGGACAATTCGTCATCAACCGCCACGTGGTTGTAATGCGATTTCTGCACGAACTGGGTGACGAGTTCGCCGACATTTTCATGTCGCTGTTCCGGATGGAGAAAGCTCTGCTGATCGAGCGCGGTAGTAGTGCTCAGGGCCGGCCATGCAAGGATGGCGAGCCCCAGACCCGCGAACCATTTGAGATGGCGAATTCCGTATTTCGTCAAAACGTTCTCCATAATTGCCAAAAAAGCTTCGGCATTACCTGCAATTGGGCTAGGCTAGTGTTCCTGCGTCCTTGGATCAAGGGCAGATTCGTCATAATTCACCAATGTTTTGCGGCCCTTATGAACCGCTTCGGAAATTAATACATGCGTCCATTGTCTGCTGTCACGCTGATAATCCTTGGGTCGAGTTTCGCGATCACCTTCAGCCTAACTGCCGTCATCATTGTCGTCCTTGTCCTCGGCGACGAGTATCCGCGCCTGCAACACGAGTTTGAGCCGTTGCTCAAAAGCCTGCTTGTCTTTCTCGGTATGACCACCATCGCGGCAGCAAGTTTCTATATGCTGGCAAAAAATCATGCCGCGCGATACTGGGCACAGGCTGCCATGTGGCTTGGTTTGCTCGGTGTGGGCCTCTATTACTGGCCCTGAGATACGCCTAGCGCAGCAGGCGGCTGCGACGACCACGT
>Ga0316191_10003464_pt1 | contig 11662 bp, 12 predicted proteins | sample Eddworburr2cm_MG_FD_204928 | JGI IMG/M metagenome (GOLD analysis project Ga0316191, IMG submission 204928) | Coastal sediment microbial communities from Maine, United States - Eddy worm burrow 2 cm | ecosystem: Environmental > Aquatic > Marine > Coastal > Sediment | place: USA: Maine... | reverse complement strand
AACAGTATTGCATAATAAAAGCTGTTTCAAGAGCTGCATTTTAAAGATTGAAATTGACAGAATGCTGTGTTCTTGAGTCGAGGGCGGCGGGCCGACCCACTCTACACCTGAAGATGGCAACGTGAATGCGGTAACGGTCAACCACAGGCATACATTTCCGACAAATTTCCGACATCATAGTGCTTAGTGGTGCTCTGTCGTGCTTGGTTGGCAACGGGCGTCGTCAAAAAAGCTATTTAAAACAATACGTTAAATTTCATTTGTTGAGCTACGAACCAGGCGGTCGCACGTTCGAATCGTGCCAGGCGCGCCAAAAAATTTCATAATTATCAAACGGTTGGCGCATCACGCGCCGGCCGTTTTTTGTTTCAGCATAACCAGTGCCGGACTTTTGCCGGACTTTTCCTCGCAGACCTTGTTGACCGCCACTAAAAGCTCCTCAAGCTCGGGGGCGGAGTAGTGTGTCGTGATGTCGCCGTTGCGATGACCCAGCAACACTTTACGGGTTTCCAGGGGGACGTTAGCTGCTCGCAACCGGCGCCCAAAAGTGTGTTTCAGGTCGTGCACTCTGACCTGCGATAAACCCACTTTCTTACGCGCGGTTTTCCAGCCGCTGTTGTTAATGGTTCCGACGGCATGGCCCTTGTAGGTGAAGACCTGCTCGGGGTGGATACCCCGAACCTGCTCAACCACCGACATAGCCACCCGATTCAATACCACCAACCTGTCCTCCCGGTTTTTTACCCTTTCTCCCGGCACGATGAACACCGAAGTATCCAGCTCTGGCACCTTGACCTCCCAGTCCCACTTGAGCTGGCACACCTCCTGTTCCCGACAGCCCGTATTGACCTTGAACAGCGCCATACGGGCCAGGTGGTCGGGAAGCGCCCGGAACAGCGTGCGCTGCTCCTCCCACGATAACGGGTAGGGCGGTCGGGCATCTGTCACCGGGAGCATCTGGATGAGTGGCGGTGTATCCAGCCACGTCAGTCCATTCTCGTCGCGCCACAGTCGGGCGGCCAGATTCAAAATCCGCCTGACCACGCTGAGCGCGGGCGCCCACGTCACTACCCGCTGCGCTTGGCAGTGACTTGGGCTTCTGAATCTAAAATCGCATTACGCTAAAGACACGTTCGTGTCTTTTTCAAGCATCAGTCGGACAAGCGCGATATCAAGGCTTCGTTTACTTTCTTTGACATGGCGACAAGGTCCCATTCATAGCCCGAAGCCAGCAGTGGCCCGATATCGCTGGCGAAGTTCCTATCATTTAGTTTTGCCGCAATATTCTCCTGGAACTGCTTTCTGGTTACGTTGTGTTCGCCGTGCTCCATGTAGGTGTAGAACGCCGCGATAATCTTCTCGGGATCTGCGGCCTCATCATCCAGTGCAAGTGCCAGATCGAAGAGATCACGCCCCTTCTTGCGCTGATAAAGCGCGCGGAGCTTTGTGCCCAGGAGCTCGCTCAGTTCGTAACTGAGTATTGAACATGATCCTTTGTACCAACGGGAGTTCACCTCAAACGGAATTTCTTTGAACCCTTCTACTGCGAAATGTTCACGCGTGTTGATTTCGACTTTCAAGCGAAGTGGTTGTCCGTCCTCTGACTGGAACCTGTAGGCCAAGGTCACAAGCGCGTTATTCTGTTTCCGTTTGGGTTCCCCAAGCCACGGGTCCAATACCTCCCTCAAGGCATCCATTACTGGACCGGCTGGTTCTGCATTCACCTGAACAAGGTCGATATCTTCCGAGTATCTTGCAGCTGGCAGGTGTAGCTTAAATAGGGCAGTGGCGCCACGAAACGCAAGAGCATTGTGAAGAGTCTCATGGGAGAAGATATCGACCAGCGCGCGGCTGATGACAAGATCCTGTTCGACCTGGGCATCATCTACCCATGGTGCTTGCTCCCTCCACTCCGTGATGTAGTCGCGTGGGATCATATATCCGGCTCAAGCTCTGCATTGACGATGAGTTTCCAGTCCTGCAGGCGTTGTCCCCCTTCGGTTTTTCGACCGGGGATGAGCATTGTGTACTCACGCGCGTGTTGGTCGACATAATCTCTCAATCCTGCAGCGCGATTCTCCGCGTCAACAAGTTCCAACATATAGCCGAGCCGCTGGACCCAGGTGATCGGGGCCGTTGCGGCTGCTTTTACCAGCGCTGAAGCATCAATCTCGCCAGCTAGTTCCGATAGGACGGTCGCGACCTGGTCCAGCCCGCCAACATGTTCCGGATACCCGGCCAGATCAATAGCCGTACCCTCTGGCGTGGAAACCCTCAGCTCCCCGCGGGAGGTGTTGAATTTTAGCACAGGCACGTCGTCAATGTTCTTCCGTGCGATGAACTTGACCCGGACTTTGCCGCAGTGGATCGGTCTGCGGTTTTTTTGCACGAAAACTTGGAACTCCTGCGGGCGTTGATGAGCGGCTCCGTAATACTGCGCAGCTGATAGAAGCCCGGCGTAGTAGTCTAGACCTTTGACTTTCATAAGGTCGGGGATGAACTGTTCAGCCGGAAGGCACCCCAATGAACGATATTCCGGGGGGATGATGACGTAGAATCCACGGGCTGGTGTGGCAATCAGCCCCTGCTTGGTGAGCCGGTTTAGCGCAAGCTTGCTGGCATCCGGCGAGACCTTCAATCCGTCTCGCGCCTCCTGTGAGGTAAAGCTATAGCGTCCCTTTGAGGCCAATGTCTCGATCAGGTCCTTCGCTGCTACGCGCTCTTTATTCGAATTCATTCTCATAAGGTATCTATAAGTAATACTTTATGCAAGCAAAAACGTATTTCTATAAGAGTCAAATGTGCATCACAAGGAATAGGTGAGCGGATTTTAGGTATTTTATGACGCGGAGAGGTCGACTTGGCGGGGGAATGTCATTTTCCTCTCTATCGCGAACCGCCGTTCTAACTTGTAATCCATTATGATGGCATGCCCCAGACCACTTAGCGTCCAGGCTGGGCTCTAGGCGCGAAAAGTCCTTGCCTGATTGGAGCCATTCGCGCGATATACATAATCGAGAGCCGCTGGCACATGTCTGGGCGTATTGATTAGGGGCTTTAGTAATATTATATATTCAAGCCATTGTTGTTGATGCTTCGCACCCGATGGCCGTAGTAGGTGAAGCCGTGTTCGGAATGTTGCCCGCGTACGCTTTCAAATACTGACTTAGCTACCCAATTTAAAACCACCAATCGGTCCTCCGGGTTCTTGACCGTTTCTCCAGTATTGAGATGCACCGAGGTGCCGAATATGCCGTTTGTGTGCCTACAATCACGCCTTCCTGGTTTCAGCTATTCCGGTATGCACCTGGAGTTTGGCCGGTGCGTCGCTTGAAGGCTCGCTGGAACGCACTTTGCTCGGAATAGCCCAACAGATAGGCGATGTCGACGAGACTCAGTCTTGGGTCATCGAGGTAGCTCAGCGCCAAGTCGTGTCGCAGTTCATCAACCAACTTCCGATAACTTAGCCCGCGGACAGCCAGTCGCGCCCGCAGGGCGGCGGGCGCCACACCGAGCTTGCCGGCGGCCTCACCGAGTTCGATCGCGCCGTCAGCCAACGAGCCGGATACCAGCTTCTGCAAATCGCGAAGCCAGGCGGGAGTCGCCGCGGTATCGAGCACTGCGAGTTGCTGCTCGCAGAGGAGTGTCAGTGATTGCCTGACCTCCGCGTTGCCCTGCTGCAGCGGCATATCAAGGTAGGCGGCATCGAAGCTCATCGCGTCTTCGTCTGCGCCAAAGCGCAGCGGACAGCGAAAGTACGCCTCATAGGGTGCCGGGTCGGCGGGCGAGGAGCGGAAACTGGCCCAACGGGGCATCACTTGGTCTGCCAGGTCGCCCGCAATCCGCTGCACCATCGCAAGCCAGCTGGCCATTACCAGTTCGTCCAGGTGTCGACGGGTAGCGGGCGCATCGTCGAAATCGAGGCGCCAGTAGCGAATCAACTCGTCATCCCGGATTTCGACGACATTTTGGCCAGCGCCTATCGCCAACCGAGAGTAACGTGACACCTGCGGCAAGATTTCCCGAGCCGTACGGCTGCTCATCAGGGCAAATCCATACGCGCCGAGGTAACCGGGCTGCATATGCTGGCCAAGATGGATGCCCAGACAGGGGTCGTCGAGGTGGCGGGAAGCGGTTTCGCAGAGCTGCAGAAAGTCCAGGTAGCCAATACGCTCGTCGGCGTCGTCGAGCACCGCAGGGTCGAGTCCGCACTGCTCAAAAAGCTTCGCCGCCGGCAGATCGCGCGGCGCTACATAATCAGCCAGCAGGCGCACGAAAAAGCTGGCGAGGCTGGCATCGTACGCCGCGGAGGTGGTAGTGAATTCGGATGAAGAAGGCATACCGCTGATGTCAATACATGATCGCGGGCGTGTCAATACCGATTAGTGTGTTCCCGGCATTATATACGCAGTATCTGACTTGGGCCGGTACTACCAAAAAGCGAGGAGTTTTCAACAATGTTCAATTTCACGTCGATTCAGATACCCAGCTTTTTCATCTGTTCCCGCCACCACGACGCCGAGCAAGGGTATGGCGTGGCACGTCGCATCATGGCTATGGTCCTCGACTGCAGCGATAGGACTGAAATCTCTGTTAAATACCATCTTCCAGCATGGCAGACCTTCCTCCGCCTGGTCTCCGGCTTTTTGCAGGGGTTCAAGTGAGCCGACCGCGGGCTAAACTGGTTGCACTGGGCTGTTCCGGTCCGGTCGCGGCGCCTGTAATCAACGGTTTTATCGAGGGAGGATTGAGCCTTCGCATACTGGCGCGATGTCCGGAGCCAGTGGCCCGACGGTATCCCGGCGCAGAGGTCGCCGCCGGTAGCATGTCAGATCCAGTCAGTGTCTCGCAAGTGCTGGCGGATGCAGATGCGGCATTTCTCATGACGCCGATGGGTATGCGCAACGATCCCTCGGGGGAAATAGCGATTGCGAAGCAGGTACTGGAAGGTGCGAAAGCGGCGGGGCTTGGACACCTCATCTACACGTCCGTGCTGCATGCCGACCAGCCATCGCCCGTAGGTATTCTGCAGGCGAAGTATGAGATCGAACGGCTGATAAAAAACGCGGGGATTCCCTACACCATACTTCGCTGTGGCTCCTACATGGAGGATGTCTTCGATCCGAGGCTCAAGTTGCTTCAAAAGGGCAGGTTTCTTTTTCCCATCGACAAACACCAGACCTTTTCCTATACGTCGCAGGCAGATATCCCGAGATTTGTCGTAACAGAACTGTTGCAACCGGGTGGGATACTCAATCGTGCTATCGATTTTGTAGCGATTCAGTCTTACCCCATCGTCGAGATCGAAAAGCAACTGGCCGAGGCGGCAGGATTCGCCATCAAAACGACACCCAAGTTCCCGGTGTTTTACCTGTTTTACGCCTTACTACCCTATTTTCGCATGACAAAGCACCGCTTCTCTTCAGTGATTCCCCTCATGCAGCACTTTGATCGAAATGGCTATTTCTCCGTTTCCGGGGATATGCAGAGCGAGTTTCCCGACTTCAGGATGACGTCGTTACCTGACCATTTGAGGAGGCTCTTTGAGACATAGGGATGTCGAAATGAGTTTTGATAAAGCGGCGCATTTCCAGCGTCATCTGCGCTGATACCGAGGAGGATAGCGTTTTGATTACAAAAAAGGGAGGTTTGGTTTGGTCGATACTGGGAGTTGTCGTAATACCACTCATTGGTTTCCTGATATTTGCACCTAATTCGAAAGGCATTGACCGCTATTTCGAAGACCAGCATTTTCACTACGAAACAATTCGTGTGGTCGCGCATGCCCCTTACGGCGGCGCAGACATTGGTGAGGTGTTTGCCGTCATCAGGAATATCCGGGAAGGGGATTTGGAGGACTGGTATCGGGAATGGTATCGCATGGCTGCCATGGTGGAAGCAAAGGCGCGAGCATACCAAGACCCGATCGGAAAAGGCCAGGGGCTGATGAGGTCTCAAAATTACTACAGAAATGCCGAGTTTTATCTCGATCCAGAAGACGAACGGCGCAAGGATACCTTTACCAGGAGCGCTCAAAATTTTCGCGAGGCGTTGCAGCTGCTCAGCGTGGAGTACGAGGAGTTTGATGTTCCCTATGAAAATAGTGAACTAAGAGCGATCTATTACCCGTCAAACCACCCGCAGTCGAACAGTAGGCCTTTAGTGATAGCTCATGGTGGGTATGACTCAACGCTTGAGGAACTTTATTTTTGGATTGTGGCACCCGCACTCGAGCGAGGTTATTCGGTACTGACCTTCTCAGGACCGGGACAGGGCTCGGTCATTCGTAAGCAAGGGTTAACTTTTACGCCAGAATGGGAAAAACCAACCGGCGCCGTAATTGACGCGTTTCTCCATAAGTATTCGAAACCACCCAACATGGTTTTAATGGGTCTCAGTATGGGAGGACTTCTAGCGCCCCGGGCGGCCGCGTATGACGAGCGGATAGACGGGGTGATCGCGTTTGACGCAATGTATGATTTTCAATCAACCTTGTTTTACGGTATTCCGGAATTCCAAAGAGGTATTGTCCGTTGGTTGTACGAGAACGAGTTTGAATCCGTGCTGGGTATGATTTTGGCGTTACGAGCCAGACTGGACGTGGGAACCCGATGGGGGCTGCAGAATGGTCAGTGGACGCTTGGTTTTGAGAAACCAGAGGAGATTTTCGATGCGTTTGCCCCTTATCATCTCAGGGAAGCGGCAGGGGAGGTGAGAGCAGATGTACTGCTGCTTTGGGGGGAAGACGACCATTTCATGGACACGAAACAATTGAGCGATATGCAAACCAGTTTGGTGAATGCCAGAAGCGTTACAACTAAGACCTATAATATGGAAGAAGGCGGGCATGAGCATTGTCAGACGGGTATCTTGAGCAGCGTGCACGCCGATATGTTTGGTTGGATCGCGGAAAAATTCCCCGATTAGCAGAACTTTACAATCAATAAGTGAAACTACTCCAATGGAGAGTTCCGGGCTTTTACCGCGCCCCTTCATGCCCAGCGGTTAGAAAAGGTTGTTATCACCGTCTAGAAAGGGACAGAGAACCTGCAGGACATGCCGATCTCGGTAACCGCCATGCAAGACGACAAGTTGCAGGACGCCGGCAAGGAAGACCATTTTCTCGGAGTTGACCAGGTGAATAATATGCAAAAAAACCTTACCAGTGCTTGCAGCGTAACAACCAAGAGTTACAGCAAGTATGAGGGTGGGATGGAGCATTGCCAAACAGGTATCTTGACGAGTGTTCACGCAGATATATTTGACTGGATTGGCAATCGCTTTCCAGCAACATCAGAGTGAGAATGTAATTTTTCCCTATCCATTTCTGATGAGAATCTCGAATAGTGTTGAACTGCCGATCACTTTTTTTGGCGGTAACTTTGAAAAGCATAGACATGCTCTAGCCCGACGAATCGGGTCTGAGCCTAGTCGGAAGCGTGATGTTTGAAAACTAACTTAAGAAGGTATAAAAATATGAAAAAAAATATTTATGTACGTCACTTTATTCTCGCCTTAGCTGGGATAGTAGTCGGCTTGATGTCTGTAAGTCTGATTTTCGACTTGGCTATTTATAACGCACCAGATTCTAAAGATATTGAGGCGCTTGCGACTCAATATTACTTCTATGTTCGAACTTCTTTTGTTCCATATATCGTAACGGGTACACTGCTCAGCCTCGTGGCTGCTTCACTGTATCGCCTAATATTCATGAGGAACTTGAGAACGATTTTGATAGCCTTAGGTGTTTTTGCTTTGAGTGTTTACTACGTTGCCGTTGTTTTCGAGCTTGAGGATAATTTGCCTCATTTAACAGAAATGGGCGACAGAGTGGATTCTTTGCTGCAAATCGGTTTTGCTCACTTACTCACATGGTTAGCAGGCTGGTTCACAATTGGGGTAATGATGTTCGAAGTTGATACCGACTGAGTGAAATGCAATATGGAGAGCCACTAATGGACTTTCTATCACCAGGTTTCAAGGGACTATAGTGCCCAAGGAAGAACAAACTTCAAGGGTGTCGGCTTCGGTGTGACCAATGCTGCTTCCACTGCTGTCTCACAAATTTCATTGAAATCTGAATTGTGTTTGTAACGTTCTATTTACCGGCTTTGGCGGATCTCCTCTGAGTAGCGGTAGGAGTTCGCGTCGCTCAAATAAATGGAGTTGTAGTAGTCGGATCATCTGCTGAAGACTGCTGTTGATGCGGCTCCTATATGGAGGATTTTTTCGATCCCTGGATCTCGCTACTGCGCAAGGGCAGCTTCCTCTTTCCGGTCGATAAGAGTCAGAAATTCTCCTGCACCTCGCAGGCCGACACTCCCAGGTTTGTGGCCAGCCGGCTGCCGGGTTTCGGAGTGGCAGTGGGCGACGTCATTGATTTCGTCGATCCGGTGCCCTACAGCCTTTTCGAGGTAGAGAGGCTGCTCGCGGAGGCCTACGGCTTCGTAATCAGAGCAACGCCGAAATTTCCGGTGTTCCACATAATTCGTGCCTTGCTGCCGCATTTTCGTACCGTTAAGCACCGTTTCTCTTCGGTAATTCCGCTTTTGAAGCACTTCGACAGAAACGGCTACTTCTCGGTTTCCGGAGATATGCAAGGGATGTTCCCCGAGTTCAGGATGATGTCCCTGCATGAGCATCTACGGACTTTGGTCGCGGACGCCGAGGGATAAAAAGCCAGTGGCGTCATAAGCCTGTTCACTCGACTTTCAGCGCGTCTCGGTACATCTGTACCTGGCAGCGAAATTCATACTTGACCAGGGTCCGGGGGAATTTCAATGGTCGTTATCGTGCTTACACAAAGGCTCTCGCTGATTTCGAGACGCCTCAACTAATTAGTTCAGCGGGACGGGCGCTACACTGACAAGCCGACAACTTTCAAGGTAAAGCTGCTCATTGTCGGCCGTTCGCTTGCTGCGCCGAGACACAGGCATCGGCCCGTGCGCTGATGTAAATTCACCAGTTCGATTTTGCCACTGAGATGCGACGGCCATATCGGCAATGTAGTCTCCGGCACGCTCGGCGGTTATTAAGAATAGCCTCAGCAGCGTGTAGCGCCAGGGCGGCATGTCTCGATAGATGTCAGATTCAACACCACCAGGATGCAGGGCGTTGGTAGTGATGTGGCCCGGCAGGCGTCGCGCCAGTTCATGATTACACATCGCGTTGGCAAGCTTAGCTTGAGCGTAGGCGCGGGTTCCCGAGTAGTTCTCGCGGCCACGCCAGCTTTCGTAGTCGATCTTACCGAGGTTATGCATCAGTGAAGAAAGGTGGACAATGCGTCCATCACCGCAACGATCCAGGGCCGGCAACAGTAGGTGTGTCAGGAGAAAGGGTGCAAGATAATTGATGCCGATTTGGGCTTCGTAGCCGTCTTGCGAGAACTGCTGTGTCTTCGGGTAGATACCGGCGTTATTGATGAGCACGTCGAGCGACGGAAAGTCTTCCAGGAACGCTTCGGCAAAGCGGCGGGTGCCGTCCAGCGAAGCCAGATCGAGACGCCTGAAACTGACTGATGCGTTCGGTGCCGCGTCCTGAATAAGCCGGATGGCCTCTTTGGCCTTATCGGCATTGCGGCAGGCAATGATCACCCTGTGGCCGCGGCCCGCCAGAGCTTTCGCCGTCGCGAGGCCAATGCCGGCGTTGCCACCGGTGACGAGTATGGTTTTCGAGCGTTGTGGATCGTTCATGGTATTTGCTTCGTTATTACTTCGATGGGCAGATAATGCAATCCCTGATTGTCCTTGTGGAAACTGGGTAGAAAAAGCTTGCCGCCAGCTGGCACGACTACAGAAATGTCGAGGACGCGGGAGCCATCGTGATGGCTGTAGGCAATGATTTCGCTGGCGTCGGGGGATAGTACGAGTAGGCCCGTGCCTGTGGAGGGCGGCAGCCATTCGGGGGGTATCCGCAGCAATGCAGGCTTGATCCAGGGGTTTTCGTGTACCCAGGTGATCAGGCCAGTGCGCTCTTTGATCAGCGCCGTCCAGATCCTGCCGTCGGCGTCACGGTCGAGGCCGTCCGGCAGACCCGGCAGGTTGTCCCAGAGCACGTCGTATTGGCCGGCTCTCGGGCCACGCAGGTGCGCGCGACCTATACGAAAGTTTACCGTTTCCGTTACCAGCAGGCTGACCACTTCACCCGTCTCTGCATCGGTCTCAATGAGCACGCCGTCTGCAAAGACGTTGTTCTCCAAGACCAGGCCAATTGCGTTCGTAGTGGTGTCGTAGCGCCAGATCCGTCCGTTACGTGCCAGGGTAACGCCTTCAGGGAAGGCGCCTAGCCCGGAGGAGGTCTTCGGGTGACTGAACGGCTCAGTGGTGTACACGTAGCGCCCATCGGGCGATACATCCAGGTCGTTGCAGAACTGCATGGGGCGACTATTGCTCTCGTCCAGGGCGTTCATTTCAGTCTCGTGCAATGGCTTCGGGTACACCATTTCCTCACCGGACGGGCTGGCATTGGGAATTTCCAGGCCGTCGTCACGCAGCTTTCCAGTGATAGGGACCCGGGTAGCGATTGCGGTAAATTCCTTCGTATCCAGGTCGAGCCGGTACAGGCCGGGGTTGTGTTCGTACTGGTGGTAGTCGAGCCGGGCCATGCAAAAATATATCTGCCGGTCGTTGCCCGGTACCAGGTGTGCCCCGGTGGGTGATACCGGCGAATACGCAAGCTTCTCAGCACTACCGGTGATGGTATCCACCAGCCACACCCATTCGTCACGCGCGCTGACCAGCACCTTGTTCGTGCCGGGTAGTGGTAGAATCTCGTCATGGCCGGGCAGCTCGGGTGCGATGGTAACAAGATCGGACTTGATGACATCCCCGATGTCGGCGTTAAGCAGCGCTTTCGGGACCGGGCCAATCGGACTTGGCCCGGCTGGCTCGTGATAGGAGGGCGGCGCCGAAGTGGCCCAGAGTATGACGCCGATGGCGGCCACACCAGCACTAACGAGTAACAGCTTTTTCATCGTGGCTCCAATGTGGATCAGTGTCAGGCAGGCTGCCGGTCAGCGGCTTCCGCTACGTGGGGTACGTCGGCCTGCAGCCAGTAAGCCCGGTGCGGTTCCACCACCAGGATCTCCTCAAACTTGGCGCCGCCGCCGTTCCAGCCGATGTGAGGTTCGATGGCCCACAGGCCGAGTTTCTTCCCCACGTTCTCAGCGTTGATGCTGGCCGAAGGGCCGGTTTTCAGAAAGGCGAGGTTGGTATCCAGCGAGAACCAGCTGAAAAAACTGCGGCCGAATCGGTGTCCCTTGCCGGTTTTCGGTTTCACGCGAAACACCCGATGGCCAAGTGTGCAGAACGGGTACTTTGCGTGAACATTGTCATAACCGGCTTCGGCGATGCGACGGTCCACCTCGTGCCAGATTTCGGCGGGCGTCAGTTCGCTTTCGAACATTGCCGGAATGGCTTCGCGCAGATGCAGCAGGAAGGCCTTGGCCTGATCCAGTCCCGGGTTGGGTGCGAGCGAGATGGTGTAGCCAACGTCGCCGATATAACCGTCGAGGATCGGCGCAACATCGAGTATCACCGTGTCATCAACCCCCAGGGTGCGATCACTGGGGTGGTAGTCTTCGTAGTGCGTGTACTCATCGAATCGCGCGTGATTTCCGAACCATGCAAATGGTCGATGAAGGTAGCGTTCGCTGCCGTTCGCC
>Ga0316191_10003463_pt1 | contig 11663 bp, 12 predicted proteins | sample Eddworburr2cm_MG_FD_204928 | JGI IMG/M metagenome (GOLD analysis project Ga0316191, IMG submission 204928) | Coastal sediment microbial communities from Maine, United States - Eddy worm burrow 2 cm | ecosystem: Environmental > Aquatic > Marine > Coastal > Sediment | place: USA: Maine... | reverse complement strand
TCTCAACCAGCACGCTGGTTTCTTCGCCGTTATTGGGTAGCGCAAGGATCTCAGGTATCACCTGCTGTACGTCCAGGCCGGCTTCCAGAAAGTCTGCCATGAGTGAATCCATGAACTGCTTGCTAATCACGGCGACCGGCCAGGCACCATCCTCTTGCGCAGTGCCCACTGCGAAGTGCAGGTTATCGACTTCTTCCGAGAGCTGTTCTTCAAGCGCATACGGCACGGCACGCAACAGTCTCTGCCGGCCGCGGACGGGGATGCTGACACGGGTCAACAACCCATCCGCCCCGGATACCAGCACCACGACCCGCTGGCCTGATGCCTCACTGGCCGCATCCGACAGCGTGCCTGCATGGATGCTCCCCTGCGGCTGTCCCTCACTGTCCAGCCTTAGCCAGCACCAGGCAGTCGCATTACCGGGATCTTTCCTAAGTAACAGTGTGTTACGCATACTTCGACCCTTGTCCCAAGATGCCCGATATCCTACCTGAAAAGTCGCTGTGGCGCAGGTAATAACCGGCTATTCCTGCGTCGGCAAAATACGTCTGCCGGTGCGGGTTCGGGATATTATCTGAAGCGTGTTCTCGCCGCGCAGCATCTTGCTGTCCAGTCGCGCCAGGCCGCGGCCAACACTGACATCGGTCTGCACGTTGAACCAGTCGCTTTTGACATCCACATCGATAGCCAGCTCAAGCCCGGCCAAGGCATCATGGGCAAGAAACGCCTTCTTGTCGGTAAAAGGCTCTCCATCACGCTCTTCATCACGTGCTTCAAGCAGTTGTTCAACATCACCTTCTTCGAGCTCAGCATGCAGCGCCTGCAGCACCACCGGGGTTGCCGTGTTGACATTGATAACCGTCGCTGCCGGCAAGGCGGTCACATGGGGCTCAAGCACCGCCAGCACCTCGGGGGTATAGCCTTTGACGAGACGTAATTCACTGATATCGACCAGCGGCCGGTTGGCCGCCCGGTAAGGCACGTCAGCCCGTAAATATTCATCATCCTCGGCACCATCCGGGAAGGTGGCATCGATATCGGCATCAATCCAGTCCTGCAAGGCCGGCGCCAGCGCTGCTTCCAGCCCGAGCACCTCCAGCAGGCGCTTGTAATAATCCATCTGTACCGTATCGACCTTGCCGCTATTCCCGACCAGGTTATTCACATTAAAGCGCCCCTGCAGGTCTTCAACGTGCCCATTCACGAAACCACCTTCCACGGGAATCGGTGGCAGTGCGGTGGACCAGTCCTCGTCCAGTGAATCATGCTCGCTTTCCTTACGATCGCGCCGCAAGATGACGTAAGCCCAGCTTTCAGCCGCCACGGCATAGGCATAGGCCTGTTCACCATTCAGCAGATTGCCGGTACGACGCAGGTCCACCTGAAAGCGCGCGGCCATGGCCACGGCGGCCACGGTGGCAAGACTGACGACCAGCAGTGCCGTGACCAGCGCCACCCCCTTTTGCCTATTTCGGTCGACTCTCCTTCGGGCAGGCACCCCATGAGGTCCCTCTCCCTCCGGGAGAGGGTTAGGGAGAGGGTTAGGGAGAGGGGGTAAATCGGATAACTGCCTTCGTTTATATCCCCTCTTCCTGGCCTTCTCCCGGAGGGAGAAGGGATGGCTTTCATGCCTTCCGTGGTCGTATTTCATTGCGGCAACTGGAACAACCAGACAATCGGGCCGTACATTTCGTGCTCCACCGTCACTTCCACAACCCTGGGAAGAGGCGACGGCGCAATCGCGGGATCGGCGCGGGTTTCTGTATCCGGCCACTGCTCTTTCCATTCATTATCCACTCCCAGGTAACGGATCTGCATCTGCTCAACCGTTTCGGTCAACAGCTGCACCAGTGGCTCACTGTCCTGGGCGCGATCAAGTACCGCCCACGTGTAACGAAGCAGTTGTTGTTCCTCGAGGGCATAACCAACCCGTTGCAGGTTACTGCGCTGGCGACCGGCGGGATTGCGCCAGCCAGCCCGGGTCAACTGGAAGGTCTCTCCCCCGATCAGTGGCGGCTGCACATCACCGTATTCATCCCGAATTGGCCGCAGCACCACCTGTTCGATATCGCGCTGCATAATCAGATACAGTTTCTGCAACTCGCTCAAGCGGTCAGCCGCAATCTCTGTCTGGGACTGCTGCGTCATGACCGCCTGCAGGCCGCCATAGGACAACATTGCCACCAGGCCGAAGATGGACAAGGCCACCAGTAATTCCAGCAGCGTAAAACCTGCACAGGCTACACATGCAGGGTTTCGGGTGCTCAATTCGGTTGCACCAGGAAGCCGCTTATCACCGAAATGGGTGAATCATCGTCTTCACTGTCGAGCGCAAAGACTTTCACGTCCAGGCGACGCAACTCCGCCTCTTCCGTCTGGGAAATAACCCCCAGCCAGCGCCATTCGCGCCTGCCCATTTCCTCGGTACCCTTGCGTTCGCCGACCTTGGGCCATTCCTTCTCCACCTGGAAGCGCACGAGCACGTTACGCGCCACCCACATGGCTATGGTCCGGTCACGCAGGTAGATCTGGTTATTGGTGTAGTCACTGGCCGCCTTGATCGCCGCCCCCATGGACAGTGCCAGCACCGCCAGCGCAACCAGCACCTCCAGCAAGGTAAAACCCGCGACACGGCTGTGTTTCAAAAGGTCTCCTCCACTTCCCAGCTCAATGAACCCAGCAGTGACGCTGTCAGGTGGTAACGCAAGCGACTTTGGGGGGACATCAGAATGACCGTGAAAGGGGTCATCTCGCCGCTGGACAGGATGAAGACCTGCGGCTGCAGTTCCTCTTCCTCATCTTCCGCTTCATCAACCGCCCCCTCGTCCTCTGCCGCGGAAGCAGTCAGTATCGGTGGTTCACCCTCTATCTCAAGACGCAATTCGATGTCTGCCGGCAGGGTATAGGCCTTTAACAACCTGTCTTCCGCGGTTGCCTGCCAGAGGTCTTCATTCAGCACCAGGAATTCGTAACCGTCTTCGCTGAACAGCACCGCCAGTTCCTCACCACGCAGTATCGCTTCATCACTGGCCAGTTCCAGCAGGGTCACCATGCGCTGTGTTTCCTGCTCCATCAGCTCACCGAGGTCATCACCTCCAAGTGAGAGCATGGCAAACGTAAAGATGATCCCGATAATAACCAGGACCACCATCAACTCGAGCAGGGTAAAACCGGCGGATCGCCTGACGAGAGACACAGGCCGGATGCGCATAGTGACTTATTGCAGCTCCCAGTTGCCGATATCGTCATCGCTCGGCTGCTGGTCCGGACCCAGCGAAAAGATATCGATGGAGCCGTTTTCGCCTGGGCTCAGGAATAAATACGGCTGCTGCCAGGGATCCAGTGGCAGTCGGTCGAGATAACCCCCTTCTTTCCAGTTAGCGGGCTCCGGTGACGAGGGTTCCTCAATCAGTGCCTCCAGACCCTGATCCGTGGTCGGGTAGACGTAATTATCCAGCTTGTAGAGATTCAGCGCGGCTTCCAGTGCCCGGATATCCTGTCGGGCCTTGGTCTTGCGCGCCTGGTCAGGACGATCCATGACCTTGGGTACCAGGATAGCGGCCAGAATACCGAGAATGACGACCACGACCATAACCTCGATCAGGGTAAAGCCATGTTGCTTGTGCTGCCTGTTTTTCATTGGATATAACCTTGCTTGCTCAGATAACGGGACCCGGCAGAACTTGCCGGGCGAATAGCGTTCATTCTAAAGGTTTTGTGACCCGGGAAACAGGCGCTCGTTCACTTACGCAGGGAAACAGGAACAGCTAGTTGAATGCGAGCTGATTACGCACTCTCAGGGCATACAGGTGTCGCTCGGCATCCACCAGGTGCTGTCCCCAGTGCAGGCGATAGCTGGATTGCCAGGCCTGTGCGGCACGATGCGGCCAGGCCTGAGCCATCAATTGAAGACCATGCTGCAGGTCGAAGTAGATATCAGTCAGGTCATCCGCCAGGCTCCCCGACATGTGCATTTCCTCCGGTGTGGCATCGAATTCCAGCCAGTAGCTGTCGCGCTCACCGAGGCGCTTGCGCAGGCGGCTGTAAAGCTCGAAGCGCTCATCGAGATCAACCCCGGAAATTTGCATGTCACCGGTATCGTAGGCATTCAGTAATGTCACCGCAGAATGCAGCCGCGGCATCAGCTGGTACAACGCTGCAAGCCATTGATCCGAGTCGTCCGCAAGCCCCTCGATCAATTTGCAGTAATGTTCGGCCACGCCGACCATTTCGGATAGGGTTTCTGTCAGTGTGGCCATAGATATTACTTATATTACAGTAGGTTACTATTATCCCGAACGGTGTAACAACCCTTAATGATAAGAGTGTAGTCAATCTGGCGGGAATTGCGCATCAGACTTCAACCATCTCGAAATCTTCCTTGGAAGCACCACATTCCGGGCATACCCAGCTATCAGGGATATCAGCCCAGCGGGTTCCCGGTGCGAACCCCTCTTCGGGCAATCCCGCCGCCTCGCTATAGACAAAACCACACACGACACACAGGTATTCCTTGTAATCACTCATGAGATGACCTCATTATTCTGTTGCCTGCCATAATTGGCAGTGAAGGGTAATGAGTCCGGGCTTGAATGTGAAGACCATAATGAAGACAGCTATTTTAGCCACGGAAACACACGGATAATTTCTATGAAGGCATTTTTATTCCGTGTTTTCCGTGTGCTTCCGTGGCCAACTGGATATTTATATTCTCCCCTCGCCTTTAACCTTTAACGCATCGCCATTATCATCAGTGCCATGAAAAAACATCCCATCGTGATGACGTTCTCCGGCCATGATCCATGCGGCGGAGCCGGGATACAGGCCGATATCGAAACACTGGCCAGCCAGGGCTGCCTTGCGTCCACGGTCATTACGGCGCTGACGGTGCAGGACAGCCGTGACGTGATCGACTTCCAGGCGATTGATGCCAGCCATGTGATTACCCAGGCACGCGCCGTGCTGGAAGACATGCCGGTTGCGGCCTTCAAGATCGGCATGATCGGCAGCGTCGAGAACGCGGAGGCCATTCACAGCATACTGCATGATTACCCGCACATTCCGCTGGTACTGGACCCGGTTCTGGCATCCGGTGGCGGCACCCAACTGGGTGACAAGCAACTGCTGGAATCGATCAAGGTGCTGTTGCTGCCACGCACGACTGTGTTGACACCCAACAGTGTCGAGTCCCGGCAACTGGCACCGGAAGCCGATACGCTGGATGCCTGCGCATTTGCCCTGCTGGATCGGGGAGCAGAGTATGTGCTGATCACCGGTACACACGAAAACACGCCGCATGTCGTCAATGCCCTCTACCACGCCCATCGCAGGATGGAATCATTTACCTGGGACCGCCTGCCCCACAGCTACCACGGCTCCGGCTGCACACTGGCTGCCTGTATCGCGGGCATGATGGCCCATGGACTGGAACCATTTCATGCCATTCATGAAGCGCAGGAGTTCACCTGGAATGCCTTACAGCATGGATTTCGCCCCGGCATGGGACAACATTTCCCGGACCGTCTTTTCTGGTCGAAACAGGATGACTAGTTGACCCGGTGGTCTTTACTCCGTGGCCTGTACGCTATTACCGACAGCCACCTGATCCCGGCGGCCAAACTGACAGACCAGGTCGCGGCCGCGATCAGGGGCGGTGCGGCCGTCATCCAGTACCGTGACAAGTCGTCCAGTTCAGAGCAGCGCCAGCAGCAGGCCGCAGCCCTCGCGCGACTCTGTCACAACCACGGTATCCCGCTGATCATCAATGACGATGTCGAACTGGCGGCGACTGTCGGTGCCCGTGGTGTGCATCTGGGAAAATCCGACAGCACCCTTCGCTCGGCACGCAAGCGTCTGGGCGCAGAGGCCATCATCGGCGTGTCCTGTTACAACGAGTTTGAGCGTGCTGTCGAGGCAGCCAGCGAAGGGGCCGACTATGTCGCCTTCGGCCGCTTCTTCCCGTCGCAAAGCAAACCGGATGCCGTCACTGCAAATCCGGCATTATTGCGGCGCGCACGACAATGCCTGAGTGTGCCTGTCGTGGCCATAGGCGGCATAACATCTGAGAACGGGCAACCGTTAGTTACCGCCGGGGCACAGTTACTGGCCGCGATTCATGGTGTGTTCGGGCAAGCAGATACAGAAGCGGCAGCAAGGCGATATGCGGAACTCTTTACGGCATATCAGAATGAAACAGAATGTTAGTGCCAACGTATCGCGTTTCACATGCTATACGACAATTTTAATAGCCACAGAATCCACGGAAGAACACGGAAAAATAAATTAATTACAAGAAATATTTCGGTGTTCTTCCGTGGATTCCGTGGCCATAATATCTTTCTTTCCTGGCGTCTCTGCGCCGTTGCGAGAGAATTACAAGGATGCGACAACATGACCCGATCACATGACCTGTTTCAGGCAGCCAGCAAACACATTCCCGGTGGCGTGAATTCTCCGGTACGCGCCTTCAAGGGCGTCGGCGGTGACCCGGTATTTTTTACCCGCGGTGAAGGTGCCTGCCTGTATGACGCTGACGATAAACGCTATATCGATTATGTCGGTTCCTGGGGACCCATGATTGCCGGGCATGCGCACCCCGAGGTGATACAGGCTGTTCAGTCCATGGCAGCCAACGGACTCGGGTTTGGGGCCCCGACAGAAATCGAGACACAAATGGCCGACACACTCTGTCACCTGGTGCCGTCGATGGACATGGTCAGGATGGTCAACTCCGGTACCGAGGCCACCATGAGCGCTATTCGCCTGGCGCGCGGGTTCACGGGCCGTGACCGGATCGTTAAATTTGAGGGTTGCTATCACGGCCACTCGGACGCCCTGCTGGTCAAGGCCGGCTCCGGCACCCTGACACTGGGTGTACCCACCTCACCGGGCGTACCCGCTGCTGTCGCGGCCCACACCAGCACACTGACCTACAACGATCTTGACGGTACTGAGCGCGCTTTTGAGTCGATTGGCAACGAAACTGCAGCAATAATCGTCGAACCGGTTGCCGGCAACATGAACTGCATCCCACCGGAACCGGGTTTTCTTGAGGGCTTGCGTGCACTCTGTGATCGCTATGGATGCGTGCTCATCTTCGACGAAGTCATGACCGGCTTCCGCGTCGCCCGCGGTGGCGCTCAGGAGTACTACGGCGTGACACCGGACCTTACCACCCTTGGCAAGGTGATTGGCGGGGGCCTGCCCGTGGGCGCCTTCGGCGGCCGCCGCGACATCATGGAGCACATTGCCCCGCTGGGACCGGTCTACCAGGCAGGCACCCTGTCCGGGAACCCGATATCCCTCGCTGCCGGTCTCAAGACTCTGGAACTGGCCTCTGCAGACGGCTTCCATCAACAACTGGATACCGCAGCCAGTAGGCTGACGAGCGGACTGCAGGAGCGCGCCAGCCAGGCAGGCATCCCCCTGAGTACCAACCAGATCGGGGGCATGTTCGGGGTTTTCTTCACTCCTGAATACCAGATCTCGCGTTTTGAACAGGTGACACGCTGTGATATGGATGCCTTCCAGCGCTTTTATCACGGCATGCTGGATGCAGGTGTCTACCTGGCTCCATCGGCCTACGAGGCCGGCTTCGTATCGTCGGCACACTCTGATGACATGGTTGATGCCACGCTGGATTGTGCTGAACAGGTTTTTGCGTCGATGTAACCCTCCATGGTGAATATCGACCAATAGCATGAACGAATTGCTACAGGACCTGCTGAACTGGGTCAGCCTGCACCCGCATGCCTTCATCATAGCGGTTTACTTCATTGCCCTGATGGAATCACTGGTCGTCCTGGGCCTGTTAATACCGGGTGCAGCACTGTTATTTGGAGCCGGCGCTCTAATGGCAACAGGCACCCTCCCCATCGTACCGATCATGTTGTCTGCCTCAGCCGGCGCCATTACCGGCGACTTTGTCAGCTTCCTGCTGGGCAAGCATTACCAGCAACGCCTCCGTGTGATCTGGCCCTTCAGGCATTACCCGAGACTGGTCAATCGCGGCGTCGATTTCTTTGTCCGACACGGCGGGAAAAGCGTTTTCATGGCCCGTTTTATCGGACCGGTACGCCCCATTGTGCCGGCCATCGCCGGCATGATGAACATGCGCACCTCGCGCTTCCTGGTGGTCGTCGTTATTGCCTCTCTGTTATGGGCACCGGTTTATATACTGCCCGGCATGGTGTTCGGTGCTTCCCTGGGGCTGGCTGCCGAGGTCGCCGGACGTCTGGTGGTGTTGCTGGTGGTCATCGCCGGCATCGCCTGGCTGGGCTTCTGGCTGACCAGCACCCTGATACGGCTGTTGCAGCCACATGTTGCCTCTGCATTTGAGAAAATACTGGCACGCAGCCGCAACCACCCCATGATAAAGCCGCTGGCCGGCTCCCTGCTTGACCCGGACCACCCGGAAGCCCGCGGCCTGGCCATGCTGTCGGTGCTGTTTTTCATTACCCTGTGGATAATATTGCTGACCTCCCGACAGGTACTGTATGGCCACTGGTTTGACGGCATTGATTCCTACATTTTCCATTCACTGCAGGACCTGCGCACGCCTTGGGTACACAGTTCCATGGTCTTCGTCACGCAGTTTGGCAGCCAGTCACTGCTTGCATTCATACTGGCCGGCGGCACTGCATGGTTGTTGTGGAAACGCTATACCAAGGCTGCCTGGCACTGGCTGGCCGTTTACATAGCGACCGGCCTGTTGACCTGGGTGCTGAGAAACACGACACAGGTCGCCCGCCCGGTCGACTTCCAGACGGGGTTTTCGTTTCCCAGTGCACACACCAGCATGAGTATGGCTGTCTACGGATTCCTTGCATTGATGATTGCCCGTGAACTGCAAGTACAACGCCGCTGGATTCCCTATTCTGCCGCCGGCACGGTGATTATCCTGATCGCCCTGTCGCGCCTCTATCTCGGCGTGCACTGGGTCTCCGATGTGCTGGCGGGCTTCAGCCTCGGCCTCGCCTGGGTCGCGCTCATCGGTATTGCCTATGACCGGCACCCTGCGCCAACCCTGCCCGTCAAGGGTCTTGTGGCAGTGACCCTGTTGCTAATGACGCTATCCGGCTCATGGTACACGCAGCGCTATTACTCGCAGGAACTGGCACATTATTCGCCACAGGTCGAAATACACAGAATCACTCTGTCTACATGGAAAACCATTGGTTGGGAGCAGCTACCGGTTTATCGCCTGGACATTGAGGGCAGGAACGAGCAACCCATGAATTTTCAGTGGGCGGGGTCGCTAGCTACATTAGAAGCCGAATTACACAAACAGGGGTGGGAAACGGCCGCACCAGTGAGCCCAATGAACTCCATGAACTGGCTGGCACCTGACCCTGGTATTGCCAGTTTACCAATATTACCCCAGGTTAATAACGGTCAACATCAGCAGCTATCTCTTGTCGCTCCGCACACGATTGAAGATGACCACCTTCTGGTGTTAAGGCTATGGCCGTCTGACAACGAATTACTGCCGGGCCAGATACCTGTATGGATCGGCAATATTGTCTACCTGTACCCCGAGCGGAAGTTACCCCTGATTTCCTATCTGCGCACTGCAGCGGATTTCGAAACACCACTGAATTATCTCGAAGAGGCACTGCGACAGGTCGGTCAAATCCGTCTGGAGCGGCGGGTCCGGCAATCGGTAAAAACGCAGGTACAGTGGGGCGGCCGTGTCCTGCTTGCCTGGGGAGCACCCGGCTGAAAGTTCTGACGGACTACAGATGCAAAAAAAGCGAAAAGACCGTGCTAACATGCCGATACCCTGTAAATGGATTGATTCCAGAATTCATTCTTGAGCAGACTGCTGTGGATGAGAAATATTGCAATGAAGTCTTCGTTACCCAATTACCTCGATTACGGCAAGTCATATGACAAGCAACCAGCTATAGAACCGCAGCAGGCAGCCCGGAAAGAGCCTCCCAGACTGAGCAAGGCGCGCGCATGGCTGCTCATTATCACGCTGATCTTTTTGGCCGAACTGGCCTTACTCGTCTTTCAGCTCATGTGGAACTATCCGACAGTCTCACGCTACGTTACGCAGGTTATTGAGCGAGACATCGGTACGACTACAGAGCAATCCTCAACACGCCTGGCGGCCATGGTCGACTATTACAGTGAAAGTGCCACGCGGCTCGCCAGTAGCCCGGACATAGAGAAGCTGTTCATTACCGGTGACAAAGTCGCCTTGCGTGCCAGGGAAGAGTCACTGCGTCAGCAATTCCCGAATGCATTGAATGTCCGGCTACTGTCGCCAGGCCTTGTCACGGTCGATATGGATGCCTTCCCTCCCCTGAGTTATGCCGCGCTGGACCAGATGCGTCTGGCAGAAACCGGTACCCTAAGTCCACCGGTGGAAGTTCATCTGTTCGGCACCCTGCAGCAGCATATCAGCATCCTGCGCCGGGTCGTGAACCCGGCAAGCAATGAAGTGGTTGGACACCTCATGGTGTTACTGCCAAACGAATTCCTGCAGGATATATTCGATGACCTTCAACACGCACATGGCTACATCGAGTTACAACAGACCAGCCCCAAGAGCGACCCCATAACGGTGACTGTGCAGGGTGACAACACTTACAAAGCGGGTGATCCCTCACGGGTTATGCCGATAGCAGGCAGCCGCTGGCAGATTGCTTACTGGACACCGGCAAATGATCAAATTTACCTGTTTAGTGTCAACGTCCCTATGCTGTGTATCGTTCTGCTGATTTCAACCGGCCTGCTACTGGTCATTGTTAGCTTGTTCCGCAGACTGGTTGATGACAGCATTGTATCTACCTAGCGCCGCACTACAATGACCCTGATTTACGCAATGGCAAATCATCTGCGTGCCTGAAGGTCCAGTAGGAATTCAGAAAATAATTTACCAGAGTGGCGGGTACTATGCCGATGAGCTGATGGATTTGTGGCATGATATCCGGGAAAGCAAGCGACAGGATAACAAACGACCCGTAACTCACCCCTAGAGCAATAATCGAAACCAGATTGAACTTTAAACCCCGAATGCGGGTGCGACTACTGGTTTTGCGCCATCGAAATGTCCAGTAATTGTTTAACAGGAAGTTCCAGATAATTGACAATTCGATCGCAATCGGTGAGGCGATGTACTTGTTTATCTCCAGCTCAAGAAACAGCGTGAAAAATCCCAGATTAACCAGCACGCCCGATGCGCCTACGATAGCGAACTTGATGAAGGTTCTGGAGCTTTGGAGCCGTATCCACCAGACATTGAACGCAAATTCGAGGATGTCTGAAAAGCGGAGTTTTGATTCACCTTTCTTGCGATCGACGAAGTCGACAGGAATCTCAAGGATTTTACCGCCTGCCTCTACCGCCGCATGGAGCAGTGCAACCTGGAAAGCATAACCCTGAACACGTAGAGCGTTGAAATCTATACGCCGTAATAGTGATGCCCGAATCGCCCTGAACCCGGCAGTGCAATCCCTGATCTGGGGTATGCCTGCTATATATCGGGCTGCCAGGTTCCCCCCCATGGAATTTAGTCGCCGAACCAGATTCCACGTTTTAGGCACACTGCCTCCCGGCACATATCGGCTACCAATGACGAAATCGGCACCGGCCTCAATTTCGGATAACAGCCTGGGGATGTCTTCAGGTTTGTGGGAGAAGTCAGCGTCCATTTC
>Ga0316191_10003461_pt1 | contig 11663 bp, 12 predicted proteins | sample Eddworburr2cm_MG_FD_204928 | JGI IMG/M metagenome (GOLD analysis project Ga0316191, IMG submission 204928) | Coastal sediment microbial communities from Maine, United States - Eddy worm burrow 2 cm | ecosystem: Environmental > Aquatic > Marine > Coastal > Sediment | place: USA: Maine... | reverse complement strand
TCGGCCGCATCCCCGGCTGGATCGCCCATTGGAAAGAGATGATGGAAGACCCAGACGTCCGCATCGGCCGCCCACGCCAAATCTACACGGGAGAGCTCAAGCGGGACTACGTCCCGAGAGAAACCCGCCGCCCCCCCTCCCCTTAACACGGTCACGGTCGCTGACGCTGACACCGTCGCTGACGCTGACGCTGGCGCTGGCGCTGACACTGACACCGTCGCTGGCACTGACACTGACACTGACACTGACACTGACGCTGACACTGACGCTGACACTGACGCCGACACTGACGCCGACCCTGCCGCGGCTAATGTCGCTATTTACGGCACATTAAACACGTAGCTCTTCTCTTCGACGCGGCGACTGATGCGCCAGCCCGCGTCGGTGCGCCTGTATTCGTCGATGTACCAAAGGCCGCACATGAAGATGTGGGTCTTGCCGTCGGGCATCGACATCTCTTGGGGGTTGAAGCACATGACGCGGCCTGCGGCAGTGTCGCCGTCGACCGTGATCTGCGCGTTTGCGTTGAGGTGCTGATGGTTCGGAAACATGACCATGACCTGATGTAGGAACGCGATGATCGTGTCGAGGTCGCCTGCGGGAGCCCCCATCGCGCTGCAGTCGATAGACCGCACGCCGGATCCAATACAAGCGTGACGCTAGCGCGCCGCCGCGCGTTCGCGTAAAGCCTCTGAATGCCACTCGTCGAGCTCAGCACCGCGGCACCGCGCATCCGCATGCTCACACTGAACGAACCGGAAACCCGAAACGCGATCTCGTTCGATCTCACGGCCGAGCTCTACCAAGCCCTCGAAGCCCTCCACAAAGACAACGACTGCAGCGTCGTCGTACTGACCGGAGCGAGTGGCGCGTTTTGCTCGGGAATGAATCTCGACAAAATGGGAATCCCGCCGAACTGCGAAGGGCTCCCGATGTCGCGAATCGCGATTCGGTCGATGCAGTATATTTCGGGGCTGATTCCGGCGATGCGTGGCATCCCGCAGCCGATCATCGCCGCGATCAACGGCGCCGCCTACGGTGGTGGCCTCTGCCTTTCGCTCGGCGCAGACATCCGGCTCGCAAGCGAATCCGCGAGCTTCTGCTTCGCAGGTGTTCACCACGGGCTCACCGGCGCGGAGATGGGGATCAGCTACCTACTCCCGCGTGCCGTTGGTTCGTCCAACGCGAGCGAGATCCTGCTGACGGGTCGACGCTACGATGCGAGCGACGCGCTGCGGATGGGATTGGTGTCGCGGGTACACTCAGACGACACGCTTCTCGATCGAGCGATCGATATGGCGAAAGAGATCGATGCGTGGAGCACGCACGGCATCTCGATGACAAAGCGTGTCCTGTGGAGCAGCCCGGAATGCGGAAGCCTTGGGGCGGCAATCGACCTGGAAGATCGCAACCAGATGCTCGTCCGCATGACGACGAAGAACTTCGAAGAGTCGATGGCGGCGCGCTCAGAAGGCCGCAAGCCCGAGTTCAAAGACTAGCCACTCCCCAGTCCCGAGCTCATGCCTTATACTTCGCTCAAGACCGAGGGTGATGGCAATGCAGGCCCTTCTCTTCGACCTCGACGGTGTGCTGTACCAGGGCGATCGTGCGATCGACGGCGCGGTCGAAACGCTGCGCTGGTGTGAGCGACGCGACATCCCGCATCTATTCGTGACCAACACGAGCTCGAAGCCGCGTCGCGCGCTCGTCGATCGGCTGTCGGCCATCGGGCTGTCGGTGTCGGCGGAGCAGATTTTCGCGCCGCCGGTTGCGGCGTACGACTACCTCGCTGCGCACGATGCAACGCCGCTTGCACTGTTCGTTCGCGAGGCGACTCGCGAAGACTTCGAGGGGCTCGACTTTCTCGACGACGACGCCGAGCGTGGTGCCGGAAGCGTCATCATCGGTGACATCGGCGAGGCCTGGGACTTCGCGACTCTCAATCGGGCGTTTCGTCTCCTGATGGCCGAACCGCGTCCGGCTCTGATCGCCCTCGGGATGTCGCGATACGCGCAGGGGAGCGAGGGCCTGGTGTTGGATGTGGCCCCGTTCATCAAGGCGCTCGAGCATGCGTCGGGATGCACGGCGGTGGTGATGGGAAAGCCCGCGAATGAGTTCTTCGACGCTGCGGTGCGCAGGCTCGGCGTGCCTCCCGGCCAAACCGTGATGGTTGGCGATGACATTCATAGCGACGTCGGCGGGGCGCAAGCCGCCGGTCTCGCTGGAATTCTCGTTCGGACAGGGAAATTCCGCCCTGGCGATCTCGAAGGCGACATCAGGCCAGACGCGGTTCTGGATTCAGTGGCTGACTTGCCTCGATGGTGGGAGAATCAGGGTCCGTGATGGATGAGCCTTTCAAACCGAAGCTCAGGGCGCATGAGCTGCCGCGCGACACCTTGGTCGATCTGTGGCGCCGGACCGGACAGGCCCACGAGAAGCTTTGCGACACCTGGTGCGCGGCCGTCTCCGAGAAGTACGGACGGAAGGTCGCAGACGCGGTGGCACTCGGCGGATGGCCGCTCAAGAAGGCCGGCGCCACGCCAAAGGAGCTCTTCTTCGACGATCTGAGATTCATCGTCGCAGCCACGGAGCTCAAGCCCGACATGCTGACGGTCGCCCAACGAGACCAGGCCGAAACTCCGGAAGAGCTATCGGGTGACCGCGGCTGGTTCCAATGGTTCGTGCACTCGTCACGGTTGCTCGGAAAGAGAGAAAGCTCGTCGACGAGCAAGCCGGCCTGGGTCGGAAGTCCCGGCAGAGCGCGAGGTTTCGCCCGGGGCAAGGGCATCGAGCTCGGGTTCATGGTGCTGCTCAAGGCCTGGCAAGCCTCCCAAGGGACGCACGCCTCGAAGATCGACACGGAGGCGTTCGAGGAAAAGGTCGCGAACGACTACGACGAAAAGACGCTAGCGCTGCTGTGGAACTACGCGGCCCTCGCCTACATGCTCGCCACCGACCGCTGGTACACGGGCATCCGCCAGCGCTTCGGAGACGAGGCCGCGCAGAATCTCGAGAAAGACGTGTGGATCGACCGCGGCGCAGCCGAGCACGATTTGAGCATCGGGCAGGAGGCGATGGGCATCACCGGCAACGACGTCGAGAGTTTGCTGCGGAGCTTCCAGTTCGCGCCAGGCGAGGTTGGAATCTTGGACGTCGAGTTCGAGCTCATCGATGAGAGTCACGGGATCATGACCCATCACGCGTGCCCTGCGCTGGATCGCTTCGAGCACTTCGATGACGTTCGCCTGAAGCATTGCTGCGACATCTGCATCGCCGGCATGCCGATTTCAGGAGAGATGCTCAACCGAAAGATCGAATGCAAACCTCTCAAGCTCCCCCCTCGCGTGGATGCAAACGACATCGCCTGTCGCTGGGAGTACAGGCTGCGAGATCCTTCCGAAGGTGAGTCCGCGTAGGGCGGCCGTCGGCGCACAGCTCACCACGCCTGTGCAGGAGACCAGCGCTTAGCGGATGGTGGTTGTCGCTCCGGCGTGGAGGTCAGCACCAGGCGAAAAAAACGTTCACGGCCCATGCAGGTGACAGGATACACTCCGCCGGATTGCCGAGGAGAAGACAATGGCCCGAGTTGTATATCTGATTCTTTTCGCATCGCTTCTGGTCGCACCGGTCAGCACGGTTCAGGCGGACGACGAAGGCGCGGAGGCGACGGGGGAGGCTTCGAGTACGCCCCCGGCGGCTGAAGACCCAGCGACGGAAGAAGTAGAAGAGCCCGACCCGACATTTGGTCCGAAGTATCCGGTCCGTTTCGCGCGGAGACCGCTCGTCCTGAACGAAGGCATGGTCCGGGCAGACGGGCGGCTGACCGTCGGGGGCGTTTTCGGGTCTGGCACGTTCTCGGCGCTCGACCTCGGCGGCGCCGTCAGCCCGATTGAAAACCTCGAAGTCGGCTTGAGCACCGAGCTCACCGGCAACATCCCCGCGCCCGGCGGCATCGGCCTAATCAGCGTCGTTTTCTCGCCACAGGCCAGCTACGGCGACATCCCCGTGTACGCCCGCTACCAGTTCGTCGAATCCGACTCAGCAACGGTGGCCGTCGACTTCGTCCTCGTGTTGCCGTCGAACACGGACTTCTCGATGACTGCGGCGCTCCCGCTGAGAATCATCGAACTGTTTGATTTCGTGACCTTAGATTCGAGGCTGGGCGTCCGGTACGTGAACGGAGACGCCTACTCCGGAATCGTCACCAACTCGGCGAAAAACACCGCTCAGTTCTTTTTCGATGGTGGAGCCGTCATCAGCATCACCGACAACGGCTTCCTTGAGATCGGCGGTGGTGTCGCGCTGGTGAACGTAGGAGGCACCTCCGGCGCCAAGAATATCGTCGAGATTCCAGCCTACATAGGCGGCGGCTACACCTATGAAGGCAAGGTTCTCGTCGACATCTTCGGGCAGTTCGGCTGGGACCCCTTGATGACGGCCGGCGGCCCGACCGGAGTCGACACCTTCAACGTCAAGGAGACTTGGTACCTTACGCTCGGCGCGGCGGTGCACACCAAGAAGCTCTTCGGCAAGAACAAGCAGTAGCTCAGGCGTCGGTCGCACCGAGGCGCTCGAGCAACGCCTTGGCCATGTCTGCGACTTCCTGACGCCCGAGCTCGCGGCTCTCGGCGCTCTGGTAGGTCTCGGTGTCCGCCTCGGGCAGCCCCTGCAGAAATCGGCTCGGCGTGATCTTCACGAGCCGGCCGCGTGCGACACGCTCTTTGTGGCGGGTCAGGTAGAGGAGGTCGCGTGCGCGCGTGACGCCCACGTAGAACAGCCGCCGTTCCTCTTCGAGATCCGCCATCGATGCGTCCGTGATCTTTGGGTCGGTCGTTCTTGCATGGGGCAGGACGCCCTCGACGCAGCCGATCAGAAACACCACCGAGAACTCGAGCCCTTTTGCGGAGTGCAAGGAAGAAAGCGTGACTTGCCTGCCAGGCTCCGGCTCGTCAGGGTCGCTCGGGTCGAGCGCGATGTGGTGCAAAAGCTGCTGTAAGGCTTCACGATCGGCGCCACTCCGTGCCTCGAGCCGCTCGATGCTGCGCCGCAGAAAGTCGATGTTGGCTCGGCGCCGTTTCGCGTCTGGGCTCGAGTCCGCATCGTCCCGGAGCATCCCGACCGCGCGCAGCAAGGTGGTCGCCGTATGCGACAGCTCCCCCGCTCGGAACCCCTTCCCTGCCGTCTCGATCGCCTCGCTCAAACGTGTGGCAGAGGCTTTGGCTCGCGCCGAGAGCGCCTCGATCTGACCCGCATTCTTGAGAGCCCGGAGAAGACTCATCCGATGCGCCTGCGCATGTTCCACGATGTGCCGAAGTGACTGTGCCCCGAGTCCCCGAGCCGGGGTGTTTACGATGCGGCGCAGCGAGAGCTCGTCGCGGGGGTTCAAAGCGACACGCATGTATGCAATGCCGTCCTTGATCTCTTTGCGATCGAAGAACTTGGTGCCCCCAAAGACGCGGTACGGGATCCCGGCGATGCGGAGCTCCTCTTCGAGCAACTTGGCCTGTGTGTTGGAGCGGTAGAGCACTGCAATTTCGCGAGGGTCGGTCCCCTCACGTTGAAGCTTGCGTATCTCGGAAGCCACGAACTTCGCCTCTTCCTGGGGCTCTGGCAGCACGCACATGCGGACGGGTGGTCCACTCTCTCGGACCGGCTTCAGGACCTTGGCGTAGGGACGTTTGGGCGATTTCTCAATCGCGGCGTTGGCCACGTTCAAGATCGAGGCATGTGAACGATAGTTTTGCTCGAGCTTCGTGACCACGGCCCCGGGGAAGTGGTGCTCGAAGTCGAGAATGTTGTCGACGCACGCGCCGCGCCACCCGTAGATCGACTGGTCGTCGTCGCCGACCACGCACACGTTTCCCCGCTCGTTGGCGAGCAAGCGAACGAGATCGAGCTGCGCGACATTGGTGTCCTGGAACTCGTCGACCAGGACGTGAGCGAATCGACTCCGCCACTTGCTGCGAATCCCGGGCCTATCACGAAGGAGCACGACCGGCTTGGTGACCAGGTCGTCAAAATCGACCGCGTGCATGTCCGCGAGCGTCGACTCGTAGGCGCCATAGATGCTAGCCGCAGCCTGGTCGTACTCGTCTCCCTTGGCCCTCACCTGGCCAGGCCCGAGCAGCGCATTCTTCCAAAGCGAAATCCGGGACAAGATCGCCTGTGCATCGAGCTGCCGATCTGCCTTCGCTTCGGTGCGCAGGAGCTCCCGTACGACGCCGAGGCTGTCACCCTGATCGAAGATCGTGAAGCGTGAGCCCAGCCCGAGCGCCTTGGCCTCCTCGCGCACGAACCGCACCCCAAAGCTGTGAAACGTCGACAGCCAAATCGCGCTTGCCGTCTCATCCCCCACCGTCGCACCGATACGCTCGCGCATCTCGTTGGCGGCCTTGTTGGTGAAGGTCACTGCCAAGATCGAGCCCGGCTGCACTCCGCCAGCAAGCAAGCGCGCGATGCGGGCAGTGATGACACGCGTCTTCCCCGAGCCTGCGCCCGCCAGAACCAGCAACGGCCCCTCGTCGTGCTCTACGGCAGCCCGCTGCTGTGCATTCAGTCGCAAGGCTGCGGCAAGTAGCCCGGCTCGCGTGGCAGTTCAAGGTAACTCAACGCGCATCCCGACAATGGCGTCTAGCTTGCTACAATGGATGGCATGGGCGAGGAAATCGAACGAAAGTTTCTGGTCTCGGGAGAGCTTTGGCGAGAGACGGCCGAAGGCACCCGGTACCGGCAGGGCTTTTTATCGACCGAGCCCGAACGCACCGTGCGCGTCCGCGTGGCAGGCCCGCGGGGGTCGATCACCGTCAAGGGAAAGAACATCGGCGCACGCCGTGCGGAGTTCGAGTACGAGATTCCCGTGGCCGATGCGGAGCGGATGCTAGACACCTTGTGCAAGCGCCCCCTGATCGAGAAGGTCCGCTACACGCTCGCGATTGGCCCCCATACCTGGGAGATCGATGTCTTCGAGGGCGACAACGCAGGGCTCGTGGTTGCCGAAATCGAGCTCAGCTGCGAAGACGAAGCCTTCGAGAAGCCCGACTGGGTCGGCAATGAAGTCACCGACGATCCGCGCTACTTCAACTCCAACCTGGTCGCGAACCCTTATCGGACCTGGTAGCTCGTCGAGTCGATGATTGCTCGCGGCGAGTGCTTGGTCTACGCCTGAGACATGCAGCTTCCCCCGTGCGGCTTGTATCGGACGACAGGACCCCTTGGATCCATAGCCGAGGGCCGACTAGTTTATTTTCACAACCACGGAAATCCTGGGCCGGGGGTCTACCTACCGGAGGAGTGGCGCTACAACCGTGCCCAGTTTCAGGCGAAGGGGCACACGATCGACGACCCGGGATTGGTGCGGTTCCTGCAACCTCTTCCGCCCGAAGGGTTCTATCGCGTGCTAGAGGCGTTTCATTGTTGCGAGAAGCAGTGTCGCCTCTTCGAACAAGACGCGTTGCTGCAGCTCGGGTACAACGCCGATGCAGATCCGATTCTCTTCACGCCCGAATTGGTTGACTCGATGTTCGCGATTCCGGCCAAGGGTTGGAAGACCACGCTCGAGACGCTTGGCAAGGTGCGTCAGCTACACGTGCCAGTGACGAAGCGGGACACCCTGCCACCGCAGTAAGCGCCCGATCGTGAGCCGGCTTACTTTTCGCTGCTCCCGCCAACTGCTTATACTGATCACCTGAAGCTTAAATGGGGTGGCTTACGAAACATGTGCGCGGGGTTCCAAGCGCCGGCTCGCTTGAAAGCGGGCCGCTCGATCGCTGGCTAACGCGCTTCATTCCGCGGGAGCTCGTGGAAGACCACATCCGAAGCCGAGCGCGGGCCTATCTCTTGATGCGGTTCACCATGGTCTCCGCGATTGGCACGATGGTTTTCGCTCCGTACTTCGCTCTTTACTTGAAGCTTCCGTACACCGGGCCGTTGAACATTCTATACGGGATCAGCCTAGCGCTCACGCCCGTGATCCTGAACCGCACGCGTTCACTTCGAATCGCCGCAAACTGGACCTTGTCCTCTGCGTTCGCTGTCTTGCTCTTCCAGAGCTGGGTTCTTGGCGGTGTGTCGAGCCTTGCGTACCCGTGGCTCGCCTGTGTGCCCATGGCGGCGATGCTGCTTCGGGGCGTTCGAGGCGGAGCCGTCTGGACCTTGGTCTCCGTCATCGGCGTGGTCGGCGTGGGCATTGCGGACATCATGGGTCTACTCCCGCAGGGACCTGCGTTGGTTGTCGCCGCTCGAGGTGCAACGATGGTCACCATCGCGGCCTTGACGCTGACCCTTGGCGGTTTGGCCTGGTTGGCCGAAAGCCGCGCGGAGGAGCTCCTGCAGGACCTTCAACGACAGAAACTGGTCTTCCAAGAGCGCGCCGTTCGCGACTGGCTGACTGGTCTCGCCAATCGCTCCTTGCTCACGGAGTGCCTGATCCAGAGTTGGGAGCGCGCCCGCCGGCACGGACCGCGCGGCGCCCTGTTCTTCATCGACCTGAACGATTTCAAGTTGGTCAACGACGAGCACGGACACGCAGCGGGCGACCAGGTGTTGCGGGAGGTCGCGTTGCGACTTCAGGACACGGTGCGGGCCTCAGACCTCGTCGGGCGGATCGGCGGTGACGAATTCGCGTTGGTGATCGAAGGCGTCGAGAGCCAGAAAGACGTCGCCGTGCTGGCCGACAAAGTCGCCCTTGAGATCGAGCGCCCCATCGAGCTCGAGGGCGCCACAGTCCACGTCGGCGCAAGCATTGGGGTCGCGTTCTTCCCGGACCGCGCATGTCACTTCGGGGACCGCATCACGCTGCCAAGCATCCCAGCGACCGCCGTCACCAGTCACGGCGAGGTCGATCAGGAGTCGGTCAGGCGGCTCCTCGAGAAAGCGGACGCCGCCATGTACGCCGCCAAGCGAAAAGCGTTGCGGTATTGGGTCCATGAGCACGTGGCGGACGAAACACTTCGCGGCACGGTCGGGCTACTCAGCGAGCCGCCACCGGCCGCGTAACGCAGGCGTGTAGCCAGCCGGCCCGCATGCGCTAGGCTTGCCTGGTGAAATCGACTATTGGAATTCTAACTGGGGGCGGCGACGTGCCGGGCCTCAATCCGGCTATTCGTGCCGTTACGATTCGCGCCCTTCGGGAAGGTCACCGCGTCATCGGGCTCCGCCGAGGCTGGGGTGGGCTTGTCGATATCGTCCCCGACAAGGACGCCGACAACAGTGAGCACGCCCAGGTCCTCACCGAGGAGGTCGTCAACAGGGCCGGACGCACCGGCGGCACGTTCTTGCACAGCTCGAGAACACGCCCCAGCCACTTGCCCAAGACGCTGTTACCTCCGCATCTCCAGGACAAGTACCCGGACGAAGTCAATGACATCACCGATGACGTGATGAAGAATCTCGACTTTCTCGGCATCGACTATCTGATCCCAATTGGTGGCGACGACACCCTCAGCTACGGCGCACACTTGCACCAGCAGGGCGTCCCCGTAGTCGCCATTCCGAAAACCATGGACAACGATGTCCCGGGCACGGACTACTGCATCGGCTTCAGCACCTGCGTAACCCGCACGATCGAGCTGACCCACAAGCTCCGCACTTCGGCTGGCTCACACGAGAGGTTCCTCGTGATCGAGGTCTTTGGGCGGTACGCAGGTTACACCGCACTGCTGCCCACCATGGCGGGCGCAGCCAATCGCTGCGTCATCCCAGAGTATGGCTTCGACGTCGAGCATCTGACTGAGCTCTTGGTCCACGACCGTAAGCAAAATCCCAGTAACTATTCGGTTGTCTTGGTTTCCGAGGGCGCCAAGATGAGTGGTGACGCGGCCATGTCATTTGAAGGCGAGGAGGCCGACCAGTTTGGTCACCGCAAGCTAGGCGGGATGGGAGACCGCGTAGCCAACGCGATCAAGCACCTGTCGCCCCGATTCAATCAGGGCCGGCGAATCAACGTCATAAGCCAGCGATTGGGCTACTTGGTCCGCTCCGGCGATCCGGATGCCCTCGACTCGATCGTCCCCATGGCGTTCGGCAACCTGGCCTTGGATCTCATCGACAAAGGCGAATCCGGTCGATTGGTTTCAGTCCACGGCGGCCGCTACGGCAGCGTTCCCATCGAAAAGATCATTGGAACCAAGAAGGCCGTGGACGTGGAGAAGTACTACAGCACCGAGCGTCTCCGACCGAAGTACAGCGCATTTTCGGACCTGCCGCTCTTCATCATGACGGGCGACGCATAGTCTGCGAGGGATCCCATGAGCACCTACATTTTCGAGCCCACCGACCTACAACGAATCGTGAAGATGCATCTCGACGCACCGCTCGGCCAACGCTTCGATCGCATCGCGGAAACGCTGCAGTCGGTTTATGGAGAACACGTCCATCGGCAACCAGAGTGGATCTGGAGCAACGCCGGCGGGATCATGTGCTCGATGAACGTGCTGCACACCTCTCCAAAAGAGTACCTGCTCTTTTGCGGAACGGCCGTCGGGTCGGAGGGGCACAGCGGGCGTCATCGCGCCGAGCTCTTCGACATCGTCATCAATGGAGAGCTCCAGACCTTCAGGCCGGATCAATTCAAAGCGAACACGCTCGTGCCGGGCGACATGGCCCAGCTGCCGCGCCGCACCACGAACGGAAGCCACCTCGGCAAGGAGTGCTGGCTTCTCGAGTACGCCCGCGGGAACATTGCATCGCTCTTTCCGTTTGCCCTCGGCGACACGATCTTCAGCACCCAGGATCTCACCGACGTCCGCAAGACGATGGCACATTCGACCAGGCTCATGTGGTCAGAGGCAAGAATCGCCTTGCGACGAAGGTTGCGCCGCGAGGCGCCCAGTGCGCCACGCCTCGATCTGATCGACGAACCGTCGAGGGAGAGCGCGGAGTACCCGAAGGCCGTCCCCGACTCCAACTGACACGCGCGAGGACCTAGACCTCATGGCTTCACGCTACCGACAATTTCGTGCGCGCGCGCTCAAGGCGATGTTCAAGGCGCACGCTGCAATCTACGAGCTCAGCGATGGACGAATCGGCGCCTGGGCTGGCCTACCCACGCTGCTGCTCTCGGTCACCGGACGCAAGTCGGGCAAGGTCTACTCGACACCGCTCGTATATTTTCGCGACGCCGATAGCTACGTGGTGGTTGGCTCGGATGGCGCAGCGAGGCGCGACCCGCAATGGTGGAAGAACCTCCAGGTCAATCCGATCGGTGTGGTCCGCGCGGGCCGCAAGAAGCTCGAGGTGAAGGCAACCCTGGCCGCCGGGCCCGACCGCGAGCGGCTCTGGGAGACGGGCATGACGGTCAATCCGATGTGGGCGAAGTACCAGGCCCGCACCAAGCGGGAGCTTCCGGTCGTCGTGCTGACGCCGGTTCCATAGGTCTCGGCATGCACCCATGCCTACCCTACCGAACCGACCGATCGGCTCGGATAGGACATCTCCAACACTAGGCGGCCCTCGTCGGCACGTCAGGACTTCGACAACCAACTGCGCAATCGGCCGAGAAGCCCGCCCTTTTCTTTCGCAATTTTCTTCTGGATCTGCCCCAGGGTCTTGGGGGACGTCTCCAGCGGCTCGAAGCTCGACGCGAGCGCGGCGATCGAATCTTGGAAGTCCCTTACTACGTCTTCAAGACGTGGGTCCGCCTCCAGTAACGCCTGAAGCTCCTGTTC
>Ga0316191_10003460_pt1 | contig 11664 bp, 14 predicted proteins | sample Eddworburr2cm_MG_FD_204928 | JGI IMG/M metagenome (GOLD analysis project Ga0316191, IMG submission 204928) | Coastal sediment microbial communities from Maine, United States - Eddy worm burrow 2 cm | ecosystem: Environmental > Aquatic > Marine > Coastal > Sediment | place: USA: Maine... | reverse complement strand
CACCTCGATGCCGCCGCCGGCGGCAAGCGCCGCCAGGATTGGAGTATTCACCGGCCGCCCTTCCCGCGCGCCATCCAGATCGACAACATGCAACGTGGCCGCACCGGCGTCGCGGTAAACGCGAAGCAACGTCTCCGGATTGTCCGGATAATGCGTAACCTTGCCGAAATCGCCATGCAACAGCCGCACGCAGCGGCCCTGATACAAATCTATCGCCGGAATCAGTTCCATTACCCGTCACCACCCAGGCGCAGAAAGTTTTCGAGCAGCCGCGCGCCGTCGTCACCGGATCGTTCGGGATGAAACTGGGTGGCGAAAAAATTACCGTGCTCGGCGACCGCGGTAAACGGCGAGCCGTACTCGCAACGCCCAGTCGTCGCCGCAACCACCGGAACGGCATAGCTATGCACGAAATAGAAGTAGCTATCGTCGCCGATGCCGTCCAGCAGCTGCGATTCGCCTATTTTTGCAACGCTGTTCCAGCCCATGTGCGGGACCGTTAACCCCTGGTCCTGCGGGATACGCCGTGCGCTTCCTGGCAGAACTCCAAGGCATCGCGTGTCGCCCTCTTCCGAGTGCTCGAACATCAGTTGCAGACCCAGGCAGATGCCGAGCACCGGCTGGGTCAGTGCCGGAATCACGGTATCGAGGCGAGCCGAGCGGAGCCGCTCCATCGCGGCCGCGGCCGACCCCACGCCCGGCAGCAAAACGAGATCCGCGCGTCGAATCTCGTCACCGACGCGGCTTAGCGGCGCCTCCACTCCCAGCCGCGCCAGCGCGTACCGAACCGAGCCGATATTGGCTCCGCCGCTATCGACGATGACGACGCTCACAACGCCCCCTTTGTCGAGGGCAGCCCGGTGCCGGTTTGCGCCAGCGCCGGCCGCATCGCGCGTCCGATTCCCTTGAACACCGCTTCGATCATGTGATGGCTGTTGTCGCCGGACACATCGATGTGGATGGCCGCCGCAAGCGCATCCGACAGCGAGCGAAAAAAATGCGGGACCAATTCGGTCGGCAATCCGCCAACGCTCTCGCGTTCGAAATCTCCGCTGAACTGCAGATAGGGTCGTCCGGCGAGGTCGACGGCGACCTGGGCCAGCGCTTCGTCCATCGGCAGAACGAAGCCGTACCGGCCGATGCCTTGCTTGTCGCCGAGCGCCTGACGCAGCGCCTGTCCGAGCGCAAGCGCGCAGTCCTCGACAGTGTGATGTTCGTCGATCTCGAGGTCACCTTTACAGCTGAGCTCAAGTGCGAAACCGCCGTGTTTCGCAAACTGTTCGAGCATGTGATCGAAAAACCCGATTCCACTGTCGATCCGGATTGGTTCCGGTTTGTCTAGCGCAACGTTGACCGCGATGTCCGTTTCCCTGGTGCGACGCCGGACTTGCGCAACTCTCGGCCGGCGCAGCAATTGATCCGCGATATCAGGCCATTGCGCTCCGCCATCGGCGCCCACCCTGATGCCATCGAGACCGATATTCGCGGCCAGCTGCATGTCGCTGTCACGGTCCCCGATTACCCGGCTCGCCACGCGGTCGAGTTCGGTATTGCGGAGAAAGTCTTGCAACAGTCCCGCCGACGGCTTGCGGCAGTCGCAACCGTCAGCGGCAAAATGCGGGCAGATATACTCCTCGTCGAACAGGACGCCCTGGGAGGCGAACAAATCAATAATGAAATCGTGACTCTCGCGAAAAGCCGCCTCGGGGAAACTGTCGCTGCCGCGCCCATCCTGATTCGACACGAGCACCATCCGGTAACCGGCATCACGCAACCTGATCAGCGCGGGGATGACACCCGGCAGAAGGCGGATCTTGTGCAACGCGTCCACCTGCTGATCGGCCGGTTCCTCGATCAGGGTCCCGTCGCGATCGATAAACAGCACCTTGACGCTAGGCATTGCCGTATTCCTCCAGCGCGGCGATCAGCGCATCGTTCTGGACGGGATCGCCGATACTGATCCTCAAGCAATTAGCGAGTTCCGGCTGAGATGAGAAATCGCGCAACAAAATACCGCGGCTGGCAGCGTGCTCGAGGACACCGGCGGCGTCGGCAAACCGCACCAGCAGGTAGTTGCCGTCACTGGGCCAGACCCTGTCCACACCCGGCAACGCCGCGAGGGCGGCAGCGAGTCGCGTTCGTTCGCTGCGCGCTTGCCTGATTCTGTCTTCGATACAGTTGGCATAGTCCGCCTCGGCCAGACCCAGCGCGGCGTCGATCGACAGGCTCGGCAGGGCATACGGCGGCATCACACCACGCACCAGCTCAACCACGTCCGCCGCTGCGAGCAGCGCTCCGACCCGCGCACCGGCCAGCGCATGCGCTTTGGACAACGTGCGTAACACGGCGAGGTTTGGATACTCCAACAGTAGCCGTGTAGCGCTTGCCTGTTCCGAGAATTCGATATAGGCCTCGTCGACGACCACCAGCGCGGTACCAGACAATGCAGCGCACAGCTCGGCTACGGTTTGTTGAGGTACCGAATTACCGGTTGGATTGTTGGGCGAACAAAGGAAAATGAGCTTGGCACCGTCGCCGGCGGCGGCAACCACTGCGGCGGTGTCGAGTGCGAAGTCTCGCTCGGCCCGCAACGGTATCGAGATCACGCCGGCGCCCTGCACCTGTGCCGCGACACGGTACATGCCGAATGTCGGCGGGCACACCACGATCCGGTCCACGCCAGCGCGGCAAAAAACCCGGATTAATAAATCGATGGCGTCGTCGCTGCCGCGTGTCACCGCCACTTGTGACGTATCGACTTCGTACAGGCGTGCCAGCGCCTCGGCCAGCTTTTGCGGCCACGGCTCTGGATAGCGATTGAGCCCGCGTTGGGTTGTGTCCCACTGCTGCCGCCACGGCGCCTCGTTGGCATTCAGACGCACGCCATCCGCAGCGGCCGCTGGCTGGTACGGTCGCAGCGCGCGAATCTCCGGACGCGCCAGATCGGCGACGCCGCTCATGGCTCGGCAGTCCCGCACCGGGCCAGCCGCAGGCTCACCGCGCGGGCATGGGCGTCGAGACCTTCGAGCTGGGCCAGCGTCTCGGCAACCGGTCCGACCGCGCGCAATCCCTGGGGATTGAGCTGCTGGACGGTCATCAACTTGATGAATGCGTCGACCCCGAGACCACTGGTGTTGCGGGCAAAACCATAGGTAGGCAGCACATGATTGGTACCCGAACAGTAATCACCAACGGATTCAGGCGTCCATGGGCCCAAAAACACCGAACCCGCATGACGAATCCCCTGCAGCCACTCACGCGGCTCCCGGGTCTGGATGATCAGGTGTTCGGGGGCATACTGGTTGCTGACCTCGACCGCCGCGGCCTGGTCCTGCACGACGATCAGCCTGCTTTCGGCCAGGGCCGCGCGAGCGATTGCGGCTCGCGGCAGATCCTCCAGCTGGCGTTCGACCTCGGCCGCGACCGCGACCGCGATCGCCCTGCTCGTCGTCACCAGGACCACCTGCGAATCGGTCCCGTGTTCCGCCTGCGACAACAGATCCGAGGCGATGAACTCGGGGTCGGCCGCCGAATCCGCCAGCACCAGTACCTCGGACGGACCGGCCGGAAGATCCAGCGCCGCGCCGCCGGGCATTTGCGCGGCGATCATCTTGGCCGCGGTCACCCACGAGTTGCCGGGGCCGAAAATCTTGTCGACCTTGGGCACCGATTCGGTACCGAACGCCATCGCGGCAACCGCCTGCGCACCGCCCAGTTTGAATATCTCGGTGACGCCGCACAGTTGCGCCGCAACCAGTACGGCCGGATCTGCCTTGCCCTCCTTGTTGGGCGGGGTGCACAGCACTCGTTGCGGGCAGCCGGCAACCCGGGCCGGTATCGCCAGCATGATCACCGCAGAGGGCAGCGGGGCGGTGCCGGCCGGCACGTACAGACCCACCGCATCCAGCGGCCGCAACAGGCGCTCGCACAAAACGCCCGGGACCGTCTCAACCGCGATCCGCGCCGGCATTTGCGCCTCGTGAAAACGCTCGACATTGGCCGCGGCCTGGCGGATCGCATCGATCTGCCGCGCATCCAGCGCGGACTCGGCTGCGCTCATTTCCGCTGCGCCGACCCGAATACCGTCCAGTTCGACCTTGTCGAAGCGTCGCGTGTAGTCCAATAACGCCCTGTCTCCCTCGCGCCTTACCGTCTCGAGAATTTCGCGCACCTGGCGGTCGAGCTCAGCGCCGTCGCGCATTGCCGGACGCCGCAGCAGTTCGGCGCGCGCCGCCGGATCGAGTTCATTCCAGTCGTGAATCCGCATTTCCTGCACCAATCAGGCCAGCATTTTTTCGACGGGTAACACCAGGACCGAACTGGCGCCCGCGCCTTTCAGATCCTCGAGCGTTTCCCAGAAAACGTTCTCGCGACAGACCGCGTGTACCGCGACACGGTCATCGCAACCCTCGAGCGGAATCACGGTCGGCGTCTCGGAACCGGGCAGCAGCCGCCGGATCTCGGCCAGCGAACCGCGCGGCGCATGTAACATGATGTACTTGCTTTCGCGTACCTGGAGCACGCCCTCCATGCGCCGAAGCAAGCGCTCCAGCCAGCTCCGCTTGGCCTCCGGCAGCCGCGCGCCGGTGGTTATCAGCGCGGCCTGGCTTTTCAGCACGGTTGCCACCGGCCGCAGATGGTTGGCGGCCAGCGTGCGGCCACTGGAAACCAGGTCGCAGATCAGGTCGGCCTTACCGAGTTTGGGCGCGATCTCGATCGCGCCGGACATCACGGCGATCTCGGCGTTCACCCCTTCCCTGTCGAGGTATTCGCGCAGCAGTTGCGGATAACTGGTCGCGATGCGCTTGCCCTGCAACGACTGCGCTCCGGCATAGTCTTCACTCTCGGGCACGGCGAGGCACAGTTTGCAGTGGCCGTAATCGAGCGTACGGTGCAACTCGAAATTAACCGCCATCGATTCGGCCTCGAGTTCGAGGCGCCGCTCGTGCATCACGTTGTAACCGACAATGCCGACATCGCAGATATCGTCGCGCACGAGATCCGGGATATCGTCATCGCGCACCAGCAATACATCGATCGGCATATTCTCGCCATAACAAATGAGCTCGTCGCGGCCACGGCTGTACACGAGCCCGCAACGGTGCAGCAGCTCCAGCGAATTTTCGGTCAGGCGCCCCGACTTCTGCACAGCGATCTTGATGCGCTGATCTTTTTCCATGGCTAATGCCTTTTGTGTTTGGGTCAGTGACTCGGATCGAGTCGTTGCAGAGCAATCTGATAACCGCCGTTGCCGTCGGCGAGAAACCGCGCGACACGCCCGACAGTGGTTACGCTTACGCCGGTCAGCTCGTATATCTCGCGGTAGGGTTTGCCTTCGCGCAACAGTTCTACGACCCGCCAGCGGTCGGCGAACGCCTGCAATTCCGCGGGCGTACCCAGATCGCGAAAGAAACGCCGGCACTCATCGACACTGCGAAGCGTCAATACTGCGCGATATAACGCCTCTTCACGCTCGAATGCCTCTTCCTCGGTCGCAGGTCTGTCTTTCACTGGAGTCACGCCACTAATGTATTAACGCATTAGTACATTAATACACCCGGTCATTGCAACCCCGGATCGACGCTTTCGCTGTAATCCGGCAAATGGATTGACAAGCACCGCCGCAAAAAAGACAATATCCGGCTTTCTTGCATGGGTCGCATTGGCCCGTGGACGTAAACAGAGGATTTCGACTTGGCTAACTCCAGCTCCGCCAGAAAGCGCGCCCGCCAGAACGAGACGCGCCGACACCAAAACATGGCAATGCGCTCCAAGGCGCGCACCTACGTCAAAGGTGTGCTTGCGGCCGTCGCGGATGGAAACAAGGAAGAAGCGCAGAAACGCTACACGACTGCGCTTCCGATTATCGACAACATGGTCAACAAGGGCATCATCCACAAGAACAAGGCAGCGCGGCAGAAAAGCCGTCTGAACAAGATGCTGCGTGCGATGGAGGCCTGAGCCCTACCCGGCTTGACGATTTTCTGGACCGGTGTCCGCGAGGATGCCGGTCTTTTTTTTGCCTGACTATTGCGGCTCGGATTCTTCCTCCGCGGCCGATTCGAGGTGACGCATCACCGCCTGGGCGAGCGCGTCAGTCCCGGCGCCGCTAATCGCCGATACCCGGAAACTGGGCCCGCTCCATTCCAGGCGCGACTCGATGGCGGCACAGATCGCATCGGCTTCGTCCGCGGCAAGCAGGTCCACCTTGTTCATGACCAACCAGCGCTCCCGCTGCGCCAGCTCTGCGCTAAAACGGTGCAATTCGCGTTCGATTTTCCTGAACTGATCCACCGGGTCGCTGCCGTCTACCGGCAGAACGTCGACCATGTGCAGCAGCAGCCGGGTGCGTTGCAGGTGTTTGAGAAACCGCACCCCGAGGCCGGCACCGTCCGCGGCGCCCTCGATCAGACCCGGTACGTCGGCCATGACGAAACTGCGATGCGCGCCGGCCGAGACGACCCCGAGGTTCGGATGCAACGTAGTAAACGGGTAATCGGCGACCCGCGGACGCGCCGCGGACATCGCCCTGATCAGGGTCGATTTGCCCGCGTTTGGCAGCCCCACAAGCCCGACATCCGCGAGCAACCGCAATTCGAGCCGCAGATTGCGCACTTCGCCGGGCGTGCCCGGCGTGCACTGGCGCGGTGCCCGGTTGACGCTGCTTTTGAATCGGGTGTTGCCGCGCCCGCCATGGCCGCCGGCGGCGACCCGCAAGCGTTCGCCGTCGTGCTTGAGGTCACCCAGCTGCTCCCCGGTATCCTCGTCATAGATCAGCGTGCCAATCGGGACGATGACATCGAGATCTTCACCGCCTGCACCGGTACAGTTCTTGGCCGAACCGGCGGTGCCGCGTTCGGCGACGAACTTGCGCTGCATACGAAAATCCGCAAGCGTGTTGACCCCGGAATCGGCTTGCAAAAATACACTGCCGCCATTGCCGCCGTCACCGCCATCGGGACCGCCGAACGGAACATATTTCTCGCGGCGGAAACTGACGACACCGTTGCCGCCGTCCCCGGCACGCACCTGGATCGTGGCTTCATCGACGAATTTCATCGTTCAGCTCCCGCGGATACGAAAAACCCCGGCAATGCCGGGGTTTCTGGCGTAACACATTGCGGCGCCGCTCAGCTTTCCTGGATGCTGACAATGCGCCGCAGCTTCGGCCCCTTGCGATCGAACGTGACCTCGCCGTCCTTCAATGCGAAGAGCGTGTGGTCGCGACCGATGCCGACATTCGGGCCGGGATGGAAATGGGTGCCGCGCTGGCGCACGATGATGTTGCCGGCGCGTACCTGCTCGCCGCCATAGCGCTTCACGCCAAGGCGTTTGGATTCGGAATCGCGGCCGTTACGTGTACTGCCGCCTGCCTTTTTATGTGCCATCTGCTGTGTCTCCGTCTACGCGTACGGCAACCGGTCAGGCTGCACTGATACCGGTCACTTCGATCTCGGTGAAGAGCTGACGATGACCTTTCGTGCGCCGGTAATTTTTGCGGCGCTTGAACTTGATCACCTCGACCTTCTTCGACTTGCCCTGCGTGAGCACCTTGGCTTCGACCTTGCCGCCGTCGACGTAAGGCTTGCCGATCGTGACATCCGAGCCTTCGCCCACCAGCAGGACCTTATCAAAGGCGATGTCGTCACCCTCGGCGGCGTCGAGTTTCTCGACCCGCAGACGACCACCCTGTTCGACCCGGTATTGTTTACCGCCGGTCTCAATAACCGCGTACATCCAAGTGCTCTCCGTGAGAATCCGCCGCGCCCGCCGCACCAGGCGGCTGACAAGCGTAGGAAAACCGGGCATTTTAGTGATTTATCCACCCCGGGTCAATCATTGGCGAGCGATCTTGCCACGACCGCGCCGCCCACGCCAGCAGCCGGAACAGGCTGGCGGACGGCGCGGCATTCGCGGTAGCATTCGGGCGTCTTCGGTACGCAAAAACCTTATGGAACTCGACGAGATACGTGACCTGATGGGTCACGAGATGACCGCTGTAGATCGCCTGATCGAGCGCCGCCTGTCCAGCGATATCGCCCTGGTCAACCAGGTCTCGCGCTATATCGTCGGCAGCGGCGGCAAACGGCTGCGGCCGCTGATGGTGCTGACCGCCGCCCGCGCCTGCGGCTATCAGGGCGACAAACACCACGACGCGGCCGCAATTATAGAGTTCATCCATACGGCCACCCTGCTCCACGACGATGTCGTCGACGGCTCCGACCGCCGCCGCGGCCGGGACACGGTCAATACCGTGTTCGGCAACCAGGCCAGTGTTCTGGTCGGCGATTTCCTGTATTCGCGCTCTTTCGAGATGATGGTCGATATCGGCGAAATGCGCGTGATGGACGTGATGGCGGGCGCGACCAACAACATCGCCGAAGGCGAAGTCCTGCAACTGATGAATGTGCAGGACCCGGATACCACAGAACAGTGCTATCGCGAGGTGATCTATCGCAAAACGGCGCGCCTGTTCGAGGCCGGCGCCCAGGTCGCGGCGATCCTGAGCGGGGTCAACGGCAGCGGTGAACAGGCGCTGATCGACTACGGACGGCACCTCGGGACCGCTTTCCAGCTGGTCGACGATGCGCTGGATTACAGCTCAAGCTCCGCGGAGCTCGGCAAGAACATCGGTGACGACCTGGCGGAAGGCAAGCCCACGCTGCCGCTGATCCATGCGATGCAGAACGGCTCGCCGGCCGAGGCCCGGCTGATTCGCGAGGCCATCGAACAGGGCGGGCTGGAGCAGATCGATGCAATCCTGCGCGCCATTGAATCGACCGGGGCGCTTGAGTACACTGCGCGGTCTGCCGAGAAAGAGGCGGCGGCCGCGATTGGGGCACTGGCGGAAATTCCCGACTCCGACTATAAAAATGCCCTCGAAGGACTTGCACGATTCGCGGTCGCACGCCGTCATTGACCCACCGGCAAACGGGGTGTAGCTCAGCCTGGTAGAGCACTGTCTTCGGGAGGCAGGGGCCGGAGGTTCAAATCCTCTCACCCCGACCAGTCATAAGAAAAAAGGCCGCTTTCACCGAAAGCAAGCGGCCTTTTTTTGTTGACGGCTCGAGTGCGGTGGAACCGAATAAAAGGTTCACAAAATCGCAAGGCGATTTTGGACGCCCGAAGGGCGGTCCGCAGGACCGAGGGCAGCATGCCCGAGTCTCAATCCTCTCACCCCGACCAGTTCCGAAAAGAAAAAACTGGCTCCCTCACCCCCAGGGGGAGGCGATTTTTGGTCTTGTTGCATGACCAGATTTTGAGACGAGCGGGCTGGTTCAGCACTGTGCCGCGTCAGCGGTAGTCGGACCAGACAGGCTGTTTGAATAAGAGAGACATTTGACTCATCGTTACCGTGAAGAGGAACGATGATGACAAAGAAGAAAGGCAGCGCCGTACTGCGCGGCCTTCGCCGTGACCTGCATGGCGATGTGTTCCCCAGCGTTACCACCGAGGCCGTGAAGGGATCCTACATGCGCGCTATAAAACGGGCCGACATCGAAGATCTCCGTTTTCACGACCTGCGCCACGAGGCCACGACCCGGCTCTTCGAGAAGGGGCTGAACATCATGGAGGTCGCGAGCATCACCGGGCACAAGGATCTGCGCATGCTGCGGCGGTACACGCATTTGAGGGCCGAGGATCTGGCGCGGAAGTTGGGGTGAGGCGAAGCTGCGTAGAGGCAGGATAAACCGCCTTTCTGGTGGCTCGGCGCGCAGTCTCGCGTAATCGAGCCGGGCGACCCGAGTATCTGCCGCCGACAGACCACGCCGGCTCACCCATCAGCGTGCAGATCGGAGTTCGGCCGATGTCCGCTCCTCCTGGTCCGCGGTCGTGGCATGCCGGCATCCCCTGCACCGCTTGGCCGGTGTCACCCGCGCGCGGTACTTGCTGTTACCGCTACGGTTGGGCGCGAACATGCCGTGACAAATTCATCCCAGGTCGACCTGTCTGAAGAAGCTGGCGACCTTGCGCGGATAGGCCTCCGCTCGGTAATCCCAGAACAGGATCTCGTCGCCATTGGCGAGAAAGACGTAGGGCACGTCATGCAGTTGTTCAGCATAGGCGCGACCCTGCGCCGCGGCCGCCTGCAGGTTCACAGAGGCGCGCTTGGCCTCAATTACTGCTGCGGCCCGTCCGTGCCGGTCACAGAGGACATAGTCGGCCAAGGTCCCGTCCGGCAGCTGGTACTCGTAACGCACGCTGTGGCCATCGGTCAGATCCCAGTCGACATCCTTCAGCTGGCCGTCGATGACGACTCGGGAAAATGCTTCTTTCTGTCCGCTTGGCGGGGTCACGCGCTGGCTTCCTTGTCTTGCATCAGTCGCTATCCATGGCCGGCGAATCGAATGCCTCTAGCTCGTCCGGGATTTCCGTGAAGATCCGCATCAACGGAAAGTTGATGTAGTAGTTGTAGCGCCCGATCTTGTGCTTCTCGACAAAGCCCTCGTCGGTTAGACGGTCGAGATACTTGGTCGCGGTCAGACGTGATACCCGCAGGTCGTTTTGCAGCGCCTCGATCTTGGTGTACGGGTGCCGGAACAGGTTGTTCAGCAGGTCCTGGCTGTAGATCTTGGGCAGCTCGGCCCGGATGCGGTGCTTGTAGTCCATCATCAAGGCCTTGATACGGCCGATGATCCAGATGGTCTGCCGCGCGGTCAGTTCCACGCCCTGCAGCATGTAGAGGATCCACGGCTCCCAGTCACCGGTGTCGCGGGTCTGTTGCAGCAGCCGGTAGTACTCGCTCTTGGTGCGGATCACGTAGCGGCTGAGGTACAGCACCGGGATGTTGAGCAGGCCCTTGGCGACCAGGTAGAGGATGTTGATGATCCGCCCGGTCCGCCCATTGCCGTCGTAGAACGGGTGGATGCTCTCGAACTGGTGATGGATCACGGCCATTTTCACCAGCGGGTCGGCGTCGCTCAGGCCGTCGTCGTTGATGAACTGCTCCAGGTTCGTCATCAGGCGCACGAGTTCGGCGTGGTCCTGAGGCGGCGTGTACACGGTCGCGCCGGTGCGCTCGTTCTTCAGTGCCGTGCCGGGCACCTTGCGGATGCCGGCATCGTTCAGCACCAGCTCGTGGTGGATGTCGAGGATGCGGTTCGTCGTCAGCAGGCGGTCATGCGAGACGAGCGCGAAGCCCTTCTTGAGCGCGGTGGCGTAGCGGCTCACCTCTTTCGCCGCCGGGTCGCGGATGTAGTCGGCGAAGAGATCCGCTTTGTAGAGGTCGTCCTGGGTGGTGATGATGTTCTCGATCTCGGAGCTGTCCTTCGCCTCCTGCAACGCGAGGGTGTTGATCAGGATGTGCTCGTTCGGGATCGTCGACGCCAGGCCCTTCAGTTCGGCGAGGTAGCGGTGCGCCGGCGCGAGCCGCTTGAGCACGGCCCGGGTCTCCAACTCGGACTGGGGCGGCAATAACGGCAGGGTGGCGGCTGGCACGTGGGCGGGGCACCTGTATAAGACTTCAAGGTTTTCTATACACGAATCCCGGCCATGTCAAGAAAATCCGATTTTTTATGCACGTCTGGCAGGATGTGCATAGAAATCTGCCCATTCTTCGCACAAAGCAGCCTGCAGCGTCTGGCGGGCCTTGCTCGGCCGGCAAGCGCTTACCCTGCCCGGGCCTCGTCCGATGCTGGTGGTTCAGGTCGTGTCTCGTGATTT
>Ga0316191_10003454_pt1 | contig 11675 bp, 9 predicted proteins | sample Eddworburr2cm_MG_FD_204928 | JGI IMG/M metagenome (GOLD analysis project Ga0316191, IMG submission 204928) | Coastal sediment microbial communities from Maine, United States - Eddy worm burrow 2 cm | ecosystem: Environmental > Aquatic > Marine > Coastal > Sediment | place: USA: Maine | collected... | reverse complement strand
ATCATAAATGCCTCCAAGATTATCAGAGATACTTATTAATGCATTTTGTTCTGGTAAGTAAACAAACGTGTCAATAGGAATAGATCTCGATAATATAACTTCAAATGCTTCATCTGAATCAGAAAGAAATGCTTCAACAACCAATAGGTTTTCATAATTCCCTGAGGGCGGGTCAAAAGGATAGGTGCAACTGCCTAAAAGAAGTAGAAGGAATAGATTATATCTAATTTTCTGTAATAACATTTAATTAAAACCTGAAATTATATGTAATGGTCGGGATTGCATTTGCAAATACCGACAACTTATAACCATTTACTTTTCCATCTTCTGAAACAAAATAGATTGAATAAACATTATTTCGACCAGTTATATTATAAACTGAAAAAGTCCATGAACTGTGATTAAGCTTCTTGATTTTATGATTTCCCTCCAGATTCATTGAAAGGTCCATTCTGAAATAATCAGGTATTCTGAATTGATTTCTATCCGAATAGTGCAGGCGCGCAGAATTTCCGATATTATACTTGGCAACCGGATATGTAATTGGCCTGCCGGTACTGTACGTCAGATTGGCTGAAATGCTAATGCGCCTTGAAAATTTATAATTGGTTAAAGCATTAAAATTATGTGGTTTATCGTAACTGGTAGGAAAGTATTCACCATTATTAATTGACTCTCCTGCATATTCTGAATGAACCTGGATTAGGGCCCTGGAGTAGGCATAACTCATCCACCCATTTAATTTTCCGGTTTTCTTTCTTAATAAAAATTCAATCCCATAGGATCTTCCGGTTCCGTTGACAATATCCGTCTCGATGTGCTCATTAAGCAGAATTTCTGCGCTATTCTTAAAATCCAGCAAATTTTCAATGCGTTTGTAATAAATCTCTACCGAGCTCTCAATTGAGTTATTTTTAAAGTTCTTGAAATATCCTAACGAGATCTGATCGCCAATCTGAGGTTGGATGTAAATATCGCTGAGAACCCATATATCTGTTGGAGAAATTGAAGTAGTATTTGATAACATATTTATATATTGTCTCATTCGATTATAACCAAGTTTCAATGAACTGTTATCAGTCAAATCATACCTGGCTGAAAATCTGATTTCAGGACCATGGTAGGTCTGAATATTTTCCCCCTCCCCATATGTTTTTTCACCAATTATAGTTTCTTCTTCCAGGGGGCCATTTTCAGCATAAATATTAACTGATTGTGGACCCAGATAATTAAAGATTGAATATCTGAGACCCAGGTAAAGAGAAAAGAACGGGCTGACGTCATATATATCGCCTATGTATATGGCGCTTTCAATACCCTGCTCTGTGTCAAGTGTTTTCGGAATAACCATAGCCCCTTCCCCTCTTGGTGTATAATTGCCAGGTTGTATGTTGTAATACATGGAGCTTATTCCAAAATCTATCTTATGTTTATTTGAAGGGAAATAGTTGAAATCAATTTTAGCAATATAATTACTCAGTGAATAATCCAGGTTGAATGCATTGATTTCATTCTTTTCACTGTTTATATTGTAATTGTAACCGCTATATATCCCCGAGAAAACACTATATAACTTATTATTATATATATGTTTCCATTGAAGCGACATGCTTGAATTGGTGTAACCATATAGGGTGTCCGAGTTAAAGCTGAATCGATCCTTGCTGAAATATCCTCCAGCATAAATGGTATTTTTATCATTCAAGTCAAAAGATAGCTTCCCAAATATGTCATAGAATGAGGCCGTGCTGTTTTTAAGACTGGCGTTTGGTAGTTGTTTGAGCAACCAGTCGGAATACGTACTCCTGAAACCGGCAATGAAAGAGGCTTTGTCACCGATAATCGGGCCTTCTAAGGTTAACCGGGCTGTAACCGGGCTTATTCCTCCGCTTCCAACGAATTTTTTATAATTTCCATCTTTAGCCTGAACTTCAAGAACAGATGAGATCCTTCCTCCATAATTGGCAGGTATGCTGCCCTTATAGAGGTCAACATTTTTTATTACGTCCGGGTTAAAGGATGAGAAAAAACCAAAAAAATGAGTTGGATTATAAATTGGTGCTTCATTGAACAACACGAGATTTTGATCAGCGGATCCACCCCGGACATGAAATCCGTTAGATGCTTCGCCGACTGATTGTACTCCCGGTAAGGTTAACACAATGCGTAACACATCCACTTCTCCCAATACAGGAGGGACTTTTTTCATAGCCTGAATATCAAGTTTGTTCAATCCCATCTGGAGCCCTGTAATATTTATATCACTTTCAGATTCAATCACTACTTCTTTCAGAGGAATAATATCTTCCAACATTTCAATATCGAGTTTACCGTCACTATAAAGCTTGATCAGCCTTTTTGTATCCTTATACCCCATGCTCTTCATTTTTAATTCCTGAGGGCCTTTAGGGATGGTAATGGAATAATATCCAAACTGATCTGAGGCAACCCCAATTCGAGGATTCTCTATATAAATCACAGCCCCGATTATCGGTTCTCCAGTTTTCGAGTTTTTAATATATCCTGCAATACTGGCATAATCGCTGTTTGATATTTCCGATTTATCTCCAATTTCCAGGATCGTATTTTCCAATGTTTTGATTAACTTATCCTTTTCTTCCGTCTCCTGTTCAAAATCAAATACCAGGTAATTTTGGGGATTAGTTTCTAATTCTGTCCTGTCAAAGAAATTCACTGGCAATTCATATCGAATTTTAATATTTTCGGTAAGAATGATTTTATTATTTTCAGAAATGAAAAAATTCAAATCCGTTTTTTGGAACAGCTGTGTTAGTACTTCTGTAATTGAACTGTTTTCAAAGGAGCCAGAGATATCCAGGCTGTCTACCATCTTTTGATGATACATGAACCTGACTGGTATCTGCTGTTCAACGTCAATGACAAAATTTGAAAAAGAGATGTGATCATATATGCCTGAGATTTTGAAATTACCTTGTTGAGCCAAACCAGATAAGCTTGTCTGAAGCAAGATTAATGTCAGGTATAATCTGATTTTCATGATCCTTTGTTATTCGAGATCGAGTTATAATATTCTACAACATCTATTAATTGTTTTTCATGATCATTTCTAAATCTTTCCTTGTTCTTTCGCAAAAATGCTTTAATTTCATTTTTCCTGTCTGCAAGAACTTTTAATATAGAATTTTTACCTTTTACTATATAATATTCCTGACTTGATTTAATATACCATATATCATTGATATCATACTCTTTTTCCAGCCTTCCCATGTTTTGTGATTCATTAATTTCCTTTCTACGCTTTATCAAAACTTTGGCTTTAGCGCCATCAGAGAGTACATCATAAAATCCGTTTTTAACATTTGATAGGGTATCTTCTTCAATATTCACGAAATAATGTCCCATCACATTAAATTCTTCTACTTTTAAACTGTTTAATTGAATAGGCCAGATAAAACCGCGTTTATCAATATTTTTTACTATAAGCAGATCTCTTAAAATATTATATTTAATTTCAATACTATCATACTGCTGACCCTCGTAGACTATTGTCCCAATCTCCCAATAATCATTCATATAAAATGGATGCCCTTTTATTCCTCTTTGGCTATCGTGGTAAACTCCGCCTGTAAAGATCAAAGAATTTCTACCAATAGCGTTATTGTAGATATTCAATGCATTAAAAAAAGCTTCATTTGATGAAGTGGAAGTAAGATCTTCTGTTTCACTCTGAGCAAATAAATACAGAGGTGTAACTGTAAATAGAAAAAATATAATTACATTTTTTTTCAATAGATATTTAAAATTAAAAAAATTATCGGGAGGTGGATTCTTTGATTAATAAACAAGATAATTTCCAACACCTTCACAAAAAAAGTTTTATCAAGCATCACTTTCAATATCTTTCTTCATAATGGCTGCTTTAATGCCAAGGTACACTTTAGTTAGATTGTGTACAAATAGTTGTTTAAGAATCATGGAAATGTTTAAGGACATTTATCAATTAACTTAAGACCAATACCTTTGCACCTTTTATTTTCCTGTTTTTTAATTCTATAAGCGCTTGATTAGCCTCTTGTAAAGCATATTGTTGAATTTGCGGTTTTATTCCTGCTCTTGCGGCAATTTCTAAAAATTCTGTCACATCGTTCCTGGCCACATTTGCAACTGATTTGATTTCCTTTTCCATCCAGAGGTGTTCAGGATATTGCAAAGAAAGCAGCTCTGTCTTATCATCATCCTCTTTTCTGATTGCATTGATCACAAGCCGGCCACCCGGTTTCAGGTTTTCCAGTGATGTGAGAATTGGCCTCCACACGGGGGTAGTATCAATGATTGCTGTAAGTTTTTCCGGTGCGTCTTCCCCAATATCCCCGACCCATGCAGCCCCTAGTTCCAGCGCAAAAGACCTTTCTTTTTCGCTCCGGGCAAAAACTACAACCTCTGTCTCCGGATACAGATACTTCGATAGTTTTAATACAAGGTGAGCGGATGCCCCAAATCCAGTCAGCCCCAATAGTTGGCCATTTTGAATATTGGTCAATGCCAAAGACCGGTAGCCGATAGCCCCAGCACAAAAAAGAGGTGCTGCTTCGTAATCTGAAAAATATTCAGGTATAGGGTATGCAAAATCTTCCCGGACCTTCATGTATTCTGCATAACCTCCATGAGCATCACGGCCTGTTGCCTTAAATTCGGGGCATAGGTTATCCAGGCCATTGGTGCAAAATTCACAGGATCCACAAGAAGAATATATCCAGGCTACTCCTGCACGGTCTCCGATCTTAAACTTAGTGACATCGGTGCCTTTATCGATGACTTGTCCCACGACCTGGTGACCTGGAATTACAGGATAAACCGGGGGTGGGGTTCTGCCCTCTATTTCATCCAATTCGGTATGGCATACACCACAAGCTTTTACTTTCAGGAGTAATTCTTTTTGACCTGGCACAGGTTCAGAGAACTCTGAAAATTCAAGAGGATTCTTTTCCTTTTGAAGGTCTGAGACCTTTGTTAACAGCATTGCTTTCATTATGCTCAGCTTAATAGTTTAAGATTCCTAATGAAACCAGAATAAAACCCGGGCCGTTCAGTCCAGTATGTATAATGATCCCTATCCATGTGTTGTGTCTTTTCTGGACAAGATAAGGGATTAAGAAAAAAGTAGGAAGTACCATGATCATTAGTTCTATGCCAAATGGTATATGGAACATCATCCAGAAGACGGCATTATACAACCAGGCCGTTTTAGGGTAATTGTCGGACATACCAGCCAGTATATATCCCCGCCACATAATTTCTTCGCCGAATATATTGAAAAAGAAAAATATCAACCATACGCCTAATATCCAGTACTGCCCCGATTTTAAAGGTTCGAAATGCATAAATGATGGGGAAGTATTAAAGGGTTTATCGAATAATGCTTGTGAGGTCCATTCTGCTGCCCACATGATGATCCCGGTTAAGACAATGATTAAAACAGTCGCCCCAATAGCCCATGCCCAGTCTTTAGAAGTTGGCTTTGTTAACCATAGCCTCTCCAGAATTAACTTTTTATTATACGTTTTAAGTTCTTTTCCGGTATTTCCAATAGCGATAATAAAAAGAGGTACAAAAATCAATAGGCCGCTTGAAATAAACCAGGATATTGCCGGATGAAATCCCAATTCATTTAATTTAGGAATTGCCTGTCTCGTGGCCAGATATAGCATCAAGGCAAAAAAGGCAAAATATGTAAAAGCCCTTCTAATTGATATTTCCTTGGTGCCGGCACTCATGATCTCAATTTCTGTTTAATCAGGTTTCAAAGAATTATGAACGAATCCATTACCGTCATAAGGGATTTAAACATCTTTATAATATTCTATTTCCCCTTTTAGGGCTAAATCCCCTACCTTATCAATAATTTCCATGCGCTGCTTTTCTGATAATTTGCTGAAGTTCCTGGCCATATCGATCTTTTCAGAAATTAGTGATTTGTTTTCTGCACCTGTAATCAAAACGCTGATGGGCAGACTCCATACAAAATTCAACACATCCTTCAATGCTATCCTGGCCGGTACCACAGGGTCTTCAGATTCCCATACCTTTTCATCTGATATTATAGTTTCAGAGAAAAACCTCCCGGCGGCCAGGGTTTTCATGGCTAATATGCCAAAATTCCTGGATTTTGCCTCTTGTATAACTTCGCCAATAAAGCTGTCCTTGTTGCCGGCATCCACCGGATTAATTGGCATTTGGACTGTCTCGAAGATGTCGTTGTCCTTTGTTTCGGCCAGCATATGTACATGAGCATATGGATTCTGATGTCCTGTAAAACCAATATGTCTTGTCTTACCGCTTGCCTTTGCCTCTTGCATTACGTCAAGGATCCCATTTGCTATTCTATCATCTACATCACCAGGTGAACTTAGCGCATGGACTTGCCAGAGGTCAACGTAATCAGTCTTCATTCTTTTTAATGACGCCTCGAGGTGTTCTTTTGCAGTTTTCGCGTCTTTCGCGGTAGTTTTCGTCATTAAAAAAACAAGATCCCGGTATTGTGGAGTCAGGAATTTTCCATACCTTATTTCGCTGGTATGTGGTCCGTAACTTTCCGCATTATCAAAAAACCGTATTCCACCCTGAAGGGCAGTTTCAATGGTTTCCTGCGCATTCCGCTCAGTTGTCCATCCAATATGGTAGCCACCTAAACCCAACATGGTTACATGCCTTCCTGTCTTACCTAACAAGCGTTTGGGTAGAATTTCACCTAGCCGATCGGCATCGATGCTTGAACTGCAACCGCTGGTCCATGGGAGAGGCGCCATGATAGCCGTTGTCAAACCAGCCATTTTCTTAATAAATTCTCTTCGGTTTTTCATAGGTTATAATTTTGAAAATTTTCCAGAATATACATAAGATTAGAAACAGATGCCAAACAAATTTGAATTTTGACAAGGATCTGCTTAAATGCCATCAAAGGTAGATTACTTATTGGATGATACATTAAGGTCATTTCTTTAAGCAATCTTAAGCCTGAGTATGAGTAATCACAATTAAAATCGATTGATTTTTCTGAATAAAATGAAATCAAGTATTATAATCTTGATATAATACAGATTGAATCTGAATAATTTATTGGTTATATTGAAAAATCACTTTTTAATATTACTACTATGAGAAAAACTATTGGAAAATCAAAAGACTCAAACCCAATAACCAGAAGAAAATTTATTGAAAATTCCAGCCTTGGATTAGCCGGCGCAGCTGTCATTACTACTTTTCCAAATGTGATAGCAAAACCTGCAATAAATGATATGGAGATCAAAGTGGGTGTGATTGGTTGTGGTGGCCGTGGAACCGGTGCCGTTCTGGATGTTTTGAATGCTGCTACCAAGATTATATATCCCATGGAAGGATACCATACAGAGGATGCTGCTGAAGGGGCTAAGGTACAGGCCCAAAACATCAAAGTTGTTGCACTTGCCGATGCATTTTCTGACCGTCTGGAGGCTTGCCGGTCTCAGCTAATGAAAGTTGGTGTGGAAGTAGAGGATAAAAACTGCTTTACCGGCTTCGATGCCTATCAGAAATTGCTGGAAATTGATGAAATTAATTACGTTCTGATCACTTCCCCTCCGCATTTTCATCCAATGCATCTTCGTGCTGCAATTGAGGCTGATAAAAATGCATTTGTGGAAAAACCAGCTTCTGTGGATGTTTTGGGTGCTAAATCAGTAATAGAATCCGGTGAGATGGCGAAGAAAAAGGGCCTTGCTATCGGAGCTGGGACAAACCGTCGACGTGACAATGTTATGAGGGAAGTTATACGAAAGATCCACAATGGGGAAATAGGAAAAGTGAAGGCAATGTATACTGAATTTTTAATTGGAGAACTCTGGTCTGTGGACAGGGAACCTGGATGGTCAGAAATGGAATATCAAATGAGGAATTGGCTTTATTACACTTATCTGGGGGGTGATATGATTGTAGAACAATATGTTCATGTTCTTGATTCGATGAATTGGGTAAATGGGAATCATCCTGTGAAAGCCATAGCATTAGGTGGGCGGCAGGTAAGAACCGATCCGAAATTCGGGAATATTTATGATCATATGTCTGTCCAATATGAATACCCTGATGGCGTTCTCGGCTTCTGTATGGATAGGCAGATCAATGGCTGTACAAACAGGGTACAGGATCTGATAATTGGATGTGATGGAAAGGCTACTCTGGGATATGCATCCTCTATTGTCAAAGATAATGGAGATCAGTGGCGTTTCAGAGGTGAAAAGAACAATTCCTATCAATTGGAACACCTTGAGATCATTCAATCCATACGGGATGGAAATCCAATAAATGAGGCCAGGCAGGTTGCGGAATCTACACTTACGGCCATATTGGGAAGGGAAGCTGCTTATAGTGGACGGGAAATCACATGGGAAACCTTAATGCAATCAAACCAGGATTATACATTGGCAAAATATGAGTTTGGAGATATGCCTATGCCACCTGTTCCTATGCCAGGGAAATATCAATTAACTTAAGAATGCTGAAACCGGGTTTGATTTGAGTTTTTTTACCCGTATCTGTCTGATAATATCATCACCATTTTGTCAGAAATCGATTTGTTGAACGATTGGACTATAGACCTATGCTTTTAATTATAAGAGTATATATTAACACCCTGGACTACTCTTAAAATGACCCCGGTTTCGGATGGATTATCTGGATTCAATCTTAGTTCAATTGATTTAAAATATGCAAGGATCTGTGCAGGAAGAATATAACAAATGGAAAGAAAAGCTTCGTCAAGTGTTTCCCCGGATTCACTCATGATTATGTTGAGATCTAGACAATAATCTTTTTTCGACCTCTCGAGTACTCCAATGGAATACATGGCCAATTCCTGTCTACAGATCTCTTTTACCAGGTCATCTTCAAATTGCTCAGCATATTTATTATTTGAAAATAAATAAATAACAATGGTTTTCTTATCAATCACAGATTTTGGCCCATGACGAAAACCAAGATAAGAATCATTTTTACATATAATCCTGCCGTTAGTTAGTTCCTGTAATTTAAGATGTGATTCTCTTGCTATCCCTAACAATGGTCCGGATCCAAGGAAAACAGCCCTATTAAATTTCATTGAGGCTACTTTCCTTAATTTTTCAGTATAATTACTCAAAATATTTTCACCATAGCAAATTAGCATCTCAATTTGGGATTTAAGCTTATCCAGCTGGTTGATGCGTGAGATTAAAATGCCGCTTAGTAGCATAGATGAAAAACTGCTTGTCATAGCTAATCCTTTATCATTGGCCTCTTCCGGCAAAAGGATGACCAGGCGCTTCGGTATCTTAATTTCAGTAACCAGTTTTCCAGAGGGATTACAGGTAATAATAAGATGGTAATCAATAGAACAGATTTTGTGAACTAAGTTCAGTACCGCAATGCTTTCAGGACTGTCTCCTGAACGCGCGAATGAAATTAGTAGAGTTGGAGTATCTTTTTGAAGAAAGAGTTCTGGGTGAGTAACGAGTGTTGTTGAACTTATTGACCTTGTAAGGATCCCTGTACTCTTTTGAAATGGACCTTGTAAGGAATCACCTATGAAAGCAGAGGATCCTGCACCTGTTAAGATGATATTAATTCCTTTTTGATTGTATACTTTATTAAGGAATTTTAAAATTCGTTCTTTCTGATCTTGTATGGTTTGAAATGTTCTTTTCCATAATTCAGGTTGTGAGGATATTTCAAGGGAAGTCGTATTCGAAATGGTATTTCCAATATTAAAATAATTATGAAAGGCTTTATTTGCCATAGATCAATTATTTTTAATTGTGCCTCCCCTTTAAACAAAGTTAAAGGTAATTCGATAAAATCAAAGGTTTTATAATAAAAAAATAGAATTATAAAAGTATAAATAAGTGATAAAGCTTTCATTATATTTTGCAATTTACTATTTTCAGTTATAGATGTGCGCTTGATTTCTGTTTCCTTGAAATTAATTATGTAAATGAAATATTTTGATATATTTTTATCAGTCTTGATGTTCCTTGTACTAATTGAGGTAAATTAAATTATTATGGATGCTAAAATTAAGTCAACAGTTCATCGCAGAACCAAGATACTTGAAAAATTAGAATCTGATGGCCAGGTAAACGTAACTGACCTAAGCAATCAATTCAATGTAAGTGAGGTAACAATACGAAATGATTTTCTGCAATTAGAAAAGAAAAACATGCTTATTCGTGCCCGAGGGGGAGCGATAAAAGTAAGCAGGGTCGGAGTGGATTTCGAATTATCAAAAAAGCAGAAAATAAATCTGGATCTGAAGAAGAAAATTGGAAAAGTAGGAGCCGAATTGGTTAAAGATGGGGACACCATTATTATAGATTCTGGCACTACCACACAAGAAATGGTTAAAAATCTCCATCCTGACAGCAAGCTTACTGTTATAACCAATGCCTTAAATATAGCGAACAATCTGGTTTATAATAATAACGTTCAGGTTATTATGCCGGGTGGCTTTTTGCGTAAAGATGCTCTATCCATGATTGGGAGTCCTGCTGAAAAAGCCCTTAGAGATTATCTTTGTGATAAGCTGTTTTTAGGAGTTGATGGGCTGGATCTTGATTTTGGTATATCTACACCAAATATTGAAGAAGCACATTTGAATAGGATTATGATTGAAATTTCAAGACAGGTTATTGTGCTTGCTGATTCAAGTAAGATGAAGAAACGAAGTCTTGGAGTTATTTGCCCACTTTCCAAGGTAGACATACTCATAACCGATGATGGGCTCAGCCCCAGTTACAGGACTAGATTAGAACAACTTGGAGTTGACGTAATAATTGCTTGATGTAATTGTAATTCCCCTCATATGTGAATTCCTGCATTCCATAGGAATAAGCCATTGAAAGCTTATCGAAACCCTAATTTAAATTTAATTCTTATAAAACCTGAATTATCCTGCCATAATTCCAAATATTAGTATCACAATTAAAATCATAAATTCTCTAGATTGGTGATAGTATTAGGAATAATAGATGTTTCTATTAACAAAATCCGAATCTTTTAATTATTTAAGCAAATACTTTAAAACAGCAATTGAATAATAAAATAAAAGATATAAAGCTTATAAAACCTTAATAAATCCAAATAAAGTTACTGTTTAACTTGATTTATTGATGGATTCTATATTATTTTTAAGTTATAATAATAAAACGAAACAAAAAGTTTGTGTTATTTATTGCGTTTCAGATGTTATTTGAATCCCGGACAGCAAATATTTCAATATTTAATTTCAAGTTTTGGGAAGAGGTATGCCTGATCATTGCGTTGCCGCAAGCACTCAATAAAGGAGGTTCAATTTTTACTAATTAAATTTTATAAAACTAAATTTTTCATTATGAAAGAAAAATTACTACAACTTGCAAAAGTGCCGAAGCGATCATCTTTCTTTGGCTTGCTGGCGCTATGTTTATTTTTTAACATAGTGCTTATCGTTGATTTAAGTGCGCAGGAGACCCTTATAAAAGGAAAAATCACTGCGGTAACTGGAAGTGATCCACTTCCTGGTGTCAATATTCTTATTGATGGTACAACAACCGGTACCGTAACAGCTACAGATGGAACATATCAACTTAATGTACCTGGCCCTGATGCTGTTTTAGTAGTTAGTTATATTGGATTTAAAACTCAAAATG
>Ga0316191_10003447_pt1 | contig 11688 bp, 8 predicted proteins | sample Eddworburr2cm_MG_FD_204928 | JGI IMG/M metagenome (GOLD analysis project Ga0316191, IMG submission 204928) | Coastal sediment microbial communities from Maine, United States - Eddy worm burrow 2 cm | ecosystem: Environmental > Aquatic > Marine > Coastal > Sediment | place: USA: Maine | collected... | reverse complement strand
TTGCTTGTCTTTTTCATTGTATTAAGTATTTTGGATCCATTGAACTGTTTGTCTAATTCCTTCCTCTGCCTTGCGGGCTTCATAGCCCAGTTCGCGGATTGCTTTCTGTGAAGATACAATCCAGTTGTGGCTGAATTTCCGGACCAGGTTGGGTACAATCAGAGGCGGACGGCCTGTAATGGAAGAGATCCCCTGCATGAGGCCCGCAACGGTCAGCATAAGCCACAAAGGTACTTTGAAAAGCCTGAGTTTTACTCCACTGGCAATCCTTATATATTGGAAAAGCTGTATGTAGCTGATGTTCTCGCCTCCCAGTACATACCTTTCTCCAGCCAGGCCCTTTTGCATGGCCAGCAGGTGACCGCTAACCACGTCCTCAACATGCACATAGTTACCCAGGCTAAGACCATTTCCGGGAAGTAGTCGCCAGCTTCCTTTCATATACTGTTTGATCATTCTGGTCAACCCGTTGGATTCACTGAGGTAACCAGGACCATATACCCGGGTGGGATTGACAATCACCACCTCCGGATTCCCTTCCTTTCGGCCCAGCAGTAATTGTTCCAGGCGAAATTTGGACTCTTCATAAAGATTAAAGAATGAAGTAGGTGGGGGAGTAGATTCATGTACAGGATCTTTTTGAGAGGGTCCCAGGATTCCGGCAGTGGAGCTAATTACTACACGAGCCGTACCGGATTTACGGGCAGCTTCAATCACGTTCATGGCTCCATCTACATTGAGCCTGAACACCCGTTCGGGATCCTTTGCCCACACTCCTGCAAAAGCCGCGATGTGGTAGGCTGCCTGGCATCCTTTCATGGCATTAGCCAGAGAAGAGGCATCGAGTATATCCCCTTTAAAGAATTTTACCCCTGGAATCCTGATCAGATCGGCCTTTGTTTCGGAACGGTAAAGGGCGTGCACCGTATCACCATGGCTTACCAGCCGTTTAACCAGTTGTATTCCTATGAATCCTGTGGCACCTGTAACAAATACTCTCATATTAGCTGGACCTTTCAATTTTCATCTCCGGATGGGCCCTTATGGAAAGCCACTCATTGCTTAAAGCCATGATGGAATGCAGAATTACTGCACTCCAAATGTTGCCTGTGACCAGGGTCAGGTAACAGAGAATGATCCCCACGGGTATGGAGCCAAAGGTTTCACCCGGACCCTTGTAAAAATGTGCAAGGGCATATACGGCTCCGTTCAGAGCAAAGGCAGGAAGGGTTTGCATCAGGCCCAGTGAGGCATGCAGAAGAAAACCCCTGAACAGAAATTCATAGCCAATTAAAAATGCGACCCAACTGATGGCGCTAATGAAAAGAAGCCATGGAGTCCATTTTTTTAATCTGATTTGTGGATACATGGCCAGATTCCTGGGACTTCCGGATGAAAGGAATCCAATCCCCAGGATGAGTGGGGCCAGAAGAATGGCCCACCAGGGAGGCGGGACATTGAATGAAAAGCCAAGTCCGTAATCTTTAAGACTGGCACCGGGAAGTATAAGGACGATTGTGGCTGAGACGATTCCCAGGAAAAAAACACCCAGGATGCGCTGTAATACCACCTTGTTACCCTGGCTGTCGAATCCTTTTACAAGAACACCAATTCTGCCCGCAAGTGTATTTCCGTGTGAGAGAAAGTAATAGGTGGCAAAACCGATGGCACACCATGAAATGGCCAATGCAAATTCAAGCTCTCCGTGACTAAGTGGATTGCCTGTCATTGTGCTGAATTAATTGGCATCCGGATTGTCCACCATATCGTTGACCAGCTCGGTAACCGATCGGAAATCAATTTTCCCGGTTCCCATCATCGGAAGTTCCTCAATCACGAAGAATTGCCTGGGCAGAGCAATATTGGGAAGCTCCTGGCCCATCTTGCGCAGAATGGCCACCTTATTGATATCCTGGGTCACAGCCGCAACAATGGTGGCGCCCTTGATTTCATCCGGGATCTCAACCACGCAGCATTTGACTCCTTCAGGGAGGTGCTGCTCCATTACATTTTCCACCCTCACCAGCGAGACCATTTCACCCCCAATTTTTACAAATCGCTTGAAACGTCCCGAATGCCACAGGTATCCGTCCTCATCCAGGTAACCCATGTCGCCGGTGTTGTACCAACCGTCAACTATGGCTTCGGCATTTAACTCCGGGGCTCCCAGGTAGCCTTTCATCACCAGGTCTCCTTTCACAAGGATTTTTCCAACCTCACCCACCTTGCATTCCTTCCCGGTCTCCAGGTGTTCGATCTTCACTTCCACGTTGGGTATCACCTTCCCAATACTACCGGGACGATTAAACTCCAGGGAGTTAACGGATACTACCGGAGATGTTTCCGTAGCGCCGTAACCCTCCAGCAGTGTAACTCCATGCTTCTTCTGGTAACCATCACGAAGGGCATCAGGACACTTATCAGCCCCGGCCACCATCAGTCGTATGCTTTTAAAATCACCTGGTTCTGACTTCTGAAGATAGCCCCAGAAGAAACTGGGTGTTCCCACCATGATCGTGGGTCTCTCATCCCGGGCAATGTTGCTGATGGTCTGAAATTCGGTGGGATTGGAATAGGTAACCATGGTCAGACCTTTCAAAAAGGTCACCCACAGGTTGACGGTCAGACCAAAAATATGGAAGAATACCAGATTAGCCAGCAGGATATCTTCTTCTTTTATATGTACGTAGTCACAAAAATTCTGGATGTTGGAGGCCAGGTTCTTGTGTGTTAACTGAACCACTTTAGGATCTTTCTCGCTGCCGCTGGTAAAGAGAATGGCGGCGTTGTCGTTTTCGTCTCCCTTGTGGATGCTATTGAGGAGCATTCCCGTGGGAAGCTTGGTTTTTAAAGCTGCTTTCAGTTTGTCGCCCGTTGTGACACCCTTCATAATGTCTTCAATCATGACCATTCCTTCCATGACCGGACATCCAATTTTATCCAGCAGGGCCTTGGAGGCAATGATGGTCTTAAAATTGCACTTTTCCTGTGCATATAAGGCATTCGATTCGGCCCCTGTGGAGTAGTTAATCATTACCGGCACACGACCGCTCATCAGGGCTCCAACAGTGGCAAGTGCACAGCCAGCCGAAGTGGGAATCATGATTCCTATGTATCCCTTATCGTATTTATCAAATTTCTTGGCAAGGATCAGAGCCCCGATCAGAGCCCTTCCATAGGGAACATTACTCTTGGTGGTCTTATCCTTGATGGCCATTTTTTTACTCAGCCTCTTGGCATTCCTTACAAATTCTTGATGTAGCAGCATTTTAGTTTTGGTTTGGGTGAAAAAGGGTAATTTAGTCGAGTAAATATAAGAATTTGAACGAATCTCACATCTGCCTAACATACGAATTGCCTGCTTGCTGATACTTTGGGTGTTACAAGTTGGGCATTTATCGAATGCCCAGATTCGGGGAAGCGTTTCCGGAAGGGTAATTGATGCCGGATCGGGAGAAGCTTTAATTGCCGTGAACATAAGTGCCGATAAGCAATCTGGTACTGCTACTGATCAAAACGGGGAGTTTACTCTTTCACTGGATCCGGGTGAACACATCATTGAATTCTATTATGTGGGCTATGCAGATCAACAACAGAAAATTTTTCTGGGGGAAGGCGAAACAATCCGGCTCGAAATTCAAATGGAAGCAAGCTGGGAGATGCTGGATGAGGTTGTGATCAGTGCCGGAAAATATGAGCAGAAGCTATCAGATGTCACAGTTTCCCTGGAGGTGATCAAAGCTCATCAGTTATCAAATCAGAATATTGTTTCCCTGGATCAGATCCTTGAAAGAACTTCTGGCTTCAGCATCCTTGATGGTCAGCCCAGCATAAGGGGAGGGAGTGGATTTAGTTATGGGGCAGGAAGCAGGGTTATGATGATGGTGGATGATCTGCCCATGATCTCGGCCGATGCAGGGGATATCAAATGGAGCTATTTGCCGGTAGAGAATGTAAACCAGGTGGAGGTGATCAAAGGGGCCTCCTCGGTATTGTACGGCTCCTCGGCACTAAATGGGGTGGTAAATCTCCGCACACGCTTTCCAGGCAGTGAGCCCAGCACAGAGATTACCATCCATGGAGGTGCTACTATGAATCCGGCACGAAAGGAGCTTATCTGGTGGGAAGGTCAACCCCTGTTTGCAGGCGGTTCATTTTCTCATTTAAGAAAAGTTGGGAATCTGGATCTTTCCCTGGGGGCTAACTATTTCAAAGATGAGGGCTACCGGGAGGGAGAGTATGAAAGCAGGATAAGGGGAAATGTGGGACTCAGGTATCGCTTTAAAAAGGTCCAGGGACTTTCCGTGGGATTGACAGCCAGTGCCATGTACCTCGACAAAGGGGATTTCCTTCTTTGGCTGGATGCTGACTCCGGGGCTTACAGGCAAAATCCTGAATCCCTGACACCCCTTAACGGCTACAGGTATAACATTGATCCTTATATGGAATACTCAACCAATGGAGGGAATAAGCACACTTTAAAGACAAGATTATACGGTGTTGGAAATTCCACCGCGAATATTGAGCAGAACAGTGCTTCGAAATTGTGGTACGCCGAATATCGTTATTTACAAAGGTTTCGTTCAGGAGCTCACTGGACCAGTGGGGTGTCTTACACACGGAATTCGATCATTGCCAACCTCTATGGGGACCACCATGGCTCAAATGCTTCGCTATACACCCAGATAGATGCTAACCTGTTTGAACGACTGAAAATCTCCTCCGGTTTGCGCTGGGAACTCAATGCCCTGGATGGCGAACTCTATTATTCTATTCCCGTCTTGAGGGCAGGCTTAAATTACCAGGCAGGAGAAGCCACATTCCTGAGAGCTTCCCTTGGACAGGGTTACCGTTTCCCTTCCGTGGCTGAAAAGTATACCGTAACTGTTATCGGCGCTCTGAGAATATTTCCAAATCCTGACCTGGAGCCGGAACGCGGATGGTCGGCAGAAGTGGGTGTGAAGCAAGGTCTTGCTCTTGGGAGCTGGAGCGGATTTGCCGATCTGGCCCTTTTCTGGACGGAATATAGCAATATGATCGAGTTCACTTTTGGTGTATACCCCCCCAATCCAGACGATACACCTACCCTTGATGATGTGGGATTTAAAGCTCTTAATATAGGGACAGCGAGGATCAACGGAATAGAAGGGACTTTCTCTGCCTCAGGGAAGGCAGGTCGCTTAGGGCTACAGTTTGGTGCTGGCTATACCTTAATGAATCCGGTGGATCCATCGCTCCTGGATTCCGCAGAGCTAGTGAACATGGATGGGCATATCCTGAAATATCGCCGTCGGAACTTGCTGAAGGGAGACCTGGAGGCAAGCATATGGAAGATCTTTGCAGGTATCAATCTGCAATACAATTCGAGGATGATCAATGTGGATGAAGTTTTCCTGGATCCTTTTATCGGGAACCTGCTTTTGCCGGGATTTCCCCAGTATTGGGAGGAGCATGCCACGGCTTATACCTTAGTTGATTTCAGGTTTGGATGGAACATTACCGAAATGATCAGGATCACGGCCATACTAAGGAATGCATTCAATGTGGAATACCTTGGACGACCGGGAGATATTGGTCAGCCGCGCAACATCACAGTTCAGCTGCGCCTGAATCTCTGATCCCCGGGAAACCTTACCTGGTTTTCACCAACTTTCCTGAAACAGTGGTAAGACTGGTTTTCGCCCGGTAGAGATAGGTGCCTGGCTCCAATTCCCTGCCATCGAATCTGAAGCTGTGTTCTCCGGGTGGGACTACAGCCGACTCGTGGTGTACCAGCACACCCAATACATTGTAGACATTCAATTCGATCCTGTCATTGACAGGCACATAGTAATCCAGTCGGGTTAGCTCAGAGAAGGGATTGGGAACATTCTGGAAAACGTGGAATCCGGTTTCCTTTACTGGTGCGATCCCTACTGTTTCCTGAATGGTGATCACAACCGATGTATCATCTACTACCTGAAAAGGGGTGGGTGTGCCCAAAACATCGATGGTGGCAATGATATGGATGTCCAGGGTATCTTTCCCAACCTCGGTGGGTGTGCCTGTAAGTTGAATGCAATAGGCTGTTCCCGGATAGAGTGTATCCTCACTGGGAAAGTATTCAATTCCTGGAGGAAGGTCTATGACAGTGTCAATTTCAATGTAGAGAATGGTCACTACATTTCCCAGAATTTCAAAATTCCCTGGCGGAATGACAGTCACTGTTTCATCGTAGAGTACATTGATGGCCCCTTTGGGCAGGTCCAGGGGACAAAACTGTCCAGGTTTTTCATCATCATCCACACAGGCAGGATCGGGAGTACATTGCTGTGAGAACATCTCGGTACTGGCCAACATTCCCAAAGCAAGGAGGGCCAGAAATTTTACTTTATTTTTCATAAAGTTGAGTTTATTCTGTTACACCTTTGGACAGCGGGGTAATCTGCCAGAAGGGACTATTTCGATTTGATAAATTTCCCTGTATAGAGCCTTTTGCTGTTGGTAACCCTGTAAAAGTAGGTGCCGGGGAGCAACATATTGCCATTAAAATCAAAGCGATGCTCACCGGGTGAAGCGCCTCTTGCTTCTTCATGCATAAGCTCACCCAGGATATTATACACCTGTAATTTAATACGGTCGTCGTAGGGTGTGTAGAAACCCATTTGTGTGAACTCAGAAAATGGGTTGGGGGCCACGGGAAGCATCCGGAACTCGTCAAGCTCTTGAGGTCCAATTGTAGAGGGTGCATTTACTGTGATGACCACAGAAGTATCATCCAAAAAGGGTCCCAATTCCACCTGACTGCCTCCATCGGGTGTGGCAAAGGCCCTTAAGTAAATTTCTATTGCAAATGCGCCTTTTTCCTCAGGTGTTCCTGAAAGCTGTGCACAGTAGGCTTTACCGGTTGCGTATCCACTTGAGTTGCTTGAATAAACCATTCCGGGAGGAAGGTTTTTTACCGAATCGACCGCTACACTATCTAGGGTATAGATGGTACCCAGTACATCATATTCCAGGGAAGGAAGGATGAAGGTCATTGTCTGGTCATAGGCCTGATCACGAACTACCGGGGGAAATACCTCAGGGCAATACTGCCCTGGCTCTTCAATATCCTCACAGGAGGGATCCGGAGTGCACTGGCCGGAAAGCTGAACCGTGGAGATAATGGAGAAGATGGCGGAAAAAGTGAGGAGTAAAGTTCTATTCATATAGGGTGCATTTTGGTCTCTAACAAATATAGGAGTATTTGAGAGCAAATACAATTTAGTATTAACAGTTTTAATTTAATGTCATTCTAAAAGCAAATTACATATCTTTGCTTTTTCTTTCAAACTAAACACTTAAAGATTAGAGTTATGAGTAATATTTTTGCACTATTCTGGTTGCTTCCCCTGGCTGCAGTTGTGGCACTGGTTTTCGCCTGGTTGTTCTTCAAGAACATGATGAAAAATTCAGAAGGAACCGACCGGATGAAAGAGATTGCACAATACGTACGTGAGGGTGCCATGGCCTACCTGAGACGCCAGTACAGGGTTGTGGGAATGGTATTTGGCGTTTTGCTGATTATCCTGATCTTCTTGGCTTACCTGGGAGTTCAGAATCCTTTTGTACCGGTGGCCTTTCTTACTGGTGGTTTCTTCTCCGGACTCTGTGGATTCCTGGGAATGAAAACGGCAACCTTTGCTTCAGCAAGGACTGCACAAGGAGCTTCCCAATCCTTGAATAAGGGTTTGCAGGTGGCTTTACGTAGTGGTGCAGTGATGGGCCTGGTTGTTGTAGGTTTCGGACTGCTGGATATCACCGGCTGGTTCTGGGCCCTGAATAAATTTGTTTTCAGCCCCGAAAACATGGAGCACGGTCTTCACTGGATGGGTCTGACCTTCGTTCATGAAGGAACTTCTGAGCATGAAAAACTGATTGAGATCACTGCTGTGATGCTTACCTTTGGTATGGGTGCATCTACACAGGCGCTCTTTGCCCGTGTGGGTGGAGGAATATTTACCAAGGCTGCCGATGTGGGTGCTGACCTGGTAGGTAAAGTGGAAGCTGGCATTCCTGAGGACGATCCTCGTAACCCTGCTACCATTGCCGATAACGTTGGAGACAACGTGGGTGATGTGGCCGGTATGGGTGCTGACCTTTATGAATCTTACGCAGGTTCCATATTAGCCACCGCCGCACTGGGTGCAGCGCTGCCCGGACTCTCGGGAGTTGACCAGGGCATGGCCGTTGTGGCTCCCATGATCGTTGCCGCCATCGGAATTGTTCTTTCCATAATTGGAATTTTTATGGTACGAGCCAAGGATTCGGCCACCCAGAAGAACCTGCTCAACGCCCTTCTGCTTGGTACAGGTGGTAGTTCAGTATTGATCCTCGCTGCAATGGCCGGAATGGCTGCTCTTGGCTGGGTAAGCTGGGGTATCTTTGGTGCCGTGGTTGCAGGTCTTGCTGCCGGTGTGATCATCGGACAGGGAACAGAACTTTTTACATCAGATGAGTACAAAGCTACCAAGGGTATTGCTTCATCAACCCAACAGGGACCGGCTACCACCATCATCGAGGGTATGGCTGTAGGGATGTACTCCACCTGGATTCCTGTAGTAACCATCGTTATTGCGATCATTGCTGCCTTTGGATTTTCAGGTGGATTTGAAGCATTCTCCAGTGGTGTTTACGGAATTGGTTTTGCTGCCGTAGGGATGCTCTCTACACTGGGAATTACTCTGGCCACCGATGCCTTCGGACCCATTGCTGATAACGCAGGTGGAAATGCTGAAATGGCTGAGCTTCCCCCGGAAGTTCGCGAACGGACCGATGCCCTGGATATGCTTGGAAATACCACTGCTGCCACCGGCAAAGGTTTTGCCATTGGTTCGGCTGCCCTTACCGCCATGGCGCTTATGGCTGCCTATATGGAAGAGGTAAGGCTCTGGCTCGGCAGAATGGCAGACAAGACTGCTGAAGGATTTGAGCGGGTAGGTGATACCCTGTTCTATACAGATCATGCTCCTGCAGCTGCCGACGGACTGAGTGTTGTTCAGCTAAATGGTGCAACCATTCACGATTTTGTGGGTGCATATGACCTTTCGATCTTTAATCCCATGGTGTTGGGAGGAATCTTCCTTGGTGCTATGATGGCATTTGTATTCTGTGCCATGACCATGAAGGCTGTGGGTCGCGCTGCCAGTGCCATGGTTGATGAAGTGCGCCGTCAGTTCCGTGAAATCCCTGGAATCATGGAAGGCAAAGCCACTCCTGAATATGCCAAGTGTGTGGAGATTTCCACCAAGGGTGCTCAGAGGGAGATGCTTCTTCCATCCTTGCTGGCTATCGCCGTTCCTATTGCCATTGGTCTGATTCTTGGAGTAGCAGGTGTTATTGGACTGTTGGTTGGTGGTTTGACCACCGGTTTCACCCTGGCAGTGATGCTGAATAATGCTGGTGGTGCCTGGGACAATGCCAAGAAATACATTGAAAAAGGTAATTTCGGTGGAAAAGGAAGTGAAGCTCACCATGCTGCAGTTGTAGGTGACACTGTGGGTGATCCTTTCAAGGATACCTCAGGTCCTTCTCTGAACATTTTGATCAAACTGATGACTATGGTTTCAGTGGTGATGGCCGGACTTACTGTCGCCTTCGGATTGTTTAGCTAATCCAATAAGAAATACCAATATTTGAAGAGCCGCTCCGGATTTCCGGGGTGGCTTTTTCAATTTTACAGCCTATTGACTTGTATCCGATTAAATATTAAATTGTAGGAAACAAACGAAGCTAATTGAAATCTTCTATCTGCTGGCTGACCTTCGACCATGGGTCAGCTTTTCACCCTTCTGAAGCATAGCAAAATTACACTAGACTTTCTCTACCTCAAAGCCTGTTTTCAGGCTCTTTTTTACTTTCTGTCTATAGGTTGAATCCGAGACATCTAATTCGGGTTCTAAGCATGCGCGCTTTAAATCATAATGCTATGATTATTAATACTATATACTAACCATTAAAGCTTTATGTATGGATCGAAAACTACTCTTCACCCTGCTATTTTGCTTTTGGTGCATAGGTGTAAGTGCACAAATCCATGATGTGGTCTCAGCATCGGGTGCATCATTTAAGCAAAGTTCAGGTTATATCACCCAGACCATTGGGGAGCTTGTGACCGTTACTTTGACTGACGCAGGAGCAGTTCTTACGCAGGGATTCCTGCAGACCGGATTACCAAAGAGTTGGCGTACTCCGGTCGAGAATATTCCGGACTTTGAAATGTCGGTATTTCCCAACCCGGTAAACGATCTCTTAATTATGCAGGTTGAACTGCTGCAGGATTTGCAGTACACTTTGCACGACGTAACAGGGGTATTGATAGAACGAGGTTTGGTTCTTAACGAAAGAACCGAAATCAACTTCAGCTATCTGTCTCCCGCCATTTACATTTTAAGAGTATTTGATAACAATCAGCAAATAAGAATTTTCCAAATCGTAAAACATTAGAATCATGAATAAAATCTACACTAGAATTGCCCGTCTTGGAATGGTATCACTCTTGCTGTTCCTGTTATCTGCACTCACTCTTCTGGGTCAGACCCCCACTACCTTTAACTACCAGGCCGTATTGCGCAATGCAAGTGGTCATATACTTGAAAGCAGTAATGTAAGCATCCAGCTGGTGATCCATCAGGGTACAGCTGATGGTGCTACCGCTTACTCGGAAGTACATAACACCACCACCACCGAGTTTGGATTGGTGAATCTGGAGATCGGTTCAGTAACTCCGGCTTCCTTTGCCACCATCGACTGGTCGGCCGGACCCTATTTTGTAGAGGTCATTGTGAACGGTACCTCCATGGGAGCTTCTGAGCTTCTAACCGTGCCCTATGCCCTTTATGCAGTGAATGGCGTTCCTGGTCCCCAAGGGATACAGGGAATCCAGGGAATTCCTGGTCCAGAGGGACATCCGGGTGTCATTGCAGCCAATTCGGTGAACTCCTCACATGTTGTCGATGGTTCATTGACAGCAGATGATCTGGATGTCGGATCTGTGGGTTCTTCCGAGGTTGCAAATAATACACTTACCGCTGATGATCTGGCTGCTGGTTCTGTTGGAGCCAGTGAGATTGTTGATGCATCCATCACTACCGCAAAAATAAGCGGCGCTATCGCGATAGCCAATGGTGGGACCAATGCCACAACCGAGGCTGGTGCAAGAACGAACCTTGGACTTGCCATAGGCAGTGATGTTCAGGCATACGATGCAGATTTAGACGATCTGGCAGATGGGTCTTTGTCAGGTGCAGTAATTGGGACCGGCATTAATGGGGCAAATATTACTACCGGTACTGTGGCAGATGCCCGGCTTGAAAGCACCGTGGATAGAACTATATTTAATGCCGCCGACTATATCACGGCATTAGGAGGTGTACACGTTGGAGGGACAACCAATCCGGGAACCGATAATCTGGTAGTTGACGGAACATCTACTTTAGTTGGAAATGTCTCAACTGGTGGTAATTACAACTATACCGCTGCGAGAACAAGATACTTGGGCGTCAGTCATTCAGCATTTGTACTTGCTGCAATCAATACCTCGGTGCATGCCTATAGATCTTATAGTTACGAAGCGCCCTTTATGATACGAACGACAGGTGGTACGGTAGGGGCACTAACTTATTTTATTGCACCTGTAAATTTGCCAGATGGCGCCATTATAACAAA
>Ga0316191_10003445_pt1 | contig 11693 bp, 7 predicted proteins | sample Eddworburr2cm_MG_FD_204928 | JGI IMG/M metagenome (GOLD analysis project Ga0316191, IMG submission 204928) | Coastal sediment microbial communities from Maine, United States - Eddy worm burrow 2 cm | ecosystem: Environmental > Aquatic > Marine > Coastal > Sediment | place: USA: Maine | collected... | reverse complement strand
CCTCTTCCTGGTGGCGGATCCACTCAGCACAGGCGCGCCGCTTGCCTGCTTCCAGCTCTGCGCCTTGAAGTTTCCAGCCACCTTTCAGGGTTTCCGGCTCCGCCAGCCAGTCTGGACGGGGCAGGCTGCCGGCAATAGTCGTTTCGAACATGATTGGCCTCCGCGGGCACTTTGTTGCTGAGGAAGGGGATGCTAGCAGAGCCGGCCGGCTTGCTTACGGGCCGGTCGGCGGCTGTTCATCTCTCGGTTTGACGCAGGTAATCATAGAAAGTGGTATCTGCCCCCCTAATTCCTCTAAGATTGCGGCCCCCGGACAGCGGGGGCCGTAATTCAAGGTTTTCGAATGGCTATTCAATGTGGAATCGTGGGGCTGCCTAACGTTGGCAAGTCCACCTTATTTAATGCGTTAACTGCGGCTGGCATTGCCGCAGAGAACTATCCGTTTTGTACGATTGACCCGAATGTGGGTGTCGTTACGGTGCCTGACCCTCGCTTGCAGCCGCTGGCTGACATTGTGAAGCCGGAGCGGGTGCTACCCGCCACCGTAGAGTTTGTTGATATTGCCGGGCTGGTGGCAGGTGCATCGAAAGGCGAGGGGCTGGGCAACAAGTTCCTCGGAAACATCCGTGAGACCCATGCGATTGCGCACGTGGTGCGCTGCTTTGAGAATGATGATGTAGTGCATGTATCGGCAAAGATCGATCCGGTGCGCGATATCGAAGTGATCAACACTGAACTGATGCTGGCCGATCTCGAAACGGTTGCAAAGACGCTGGATCGTGCCGAGCGCACGGCCAAGACGGGTGACAAGTCCGCGATAGTCTGGCGCGATTTACTGCAGCGTCTGTCCGACCACATCGACGGAGGTCAGCCAGCGCGCACTCTGTCGGCGACGCCGGATGAATTCGAGTCGTTGAGCGAGATGCACCTGATTACGGCGAAACCCGTCATGTACATAGCCAATGTCGATGAGGCGGGCCTGGCCGGCAATGATTTCGTAGCTAAGGTGAAAGATCTGGCGCGCGCCGAGGCAGCGGGTGTCGTCGTTGTCTGTGCAGCGATGGAGGCAGAGATCGCGGAACTTGATGACGAAGACAAGCAGGCATTTCTGGATGATCTGGGCCTGACAGAACCCGGGCTGAACAGGGTGATTCGGGCAGGCTATGAATTGCTTGGCTTACAGACCTATTTCACGGCGGGCGAGAAAGAGGTGCGTGCCTGGACATTTCACATGGGTGCTACTGCACCTCAGGCGGCGGGCGTTATCCACACGGATTTTGAGAAAGGTTTTATTCGCGCCGAGACCGTCGCCTACGATGACTTTATTACGTATAAAGGCGAGCATGGTGCGAAAGAAGCAGGACGTTTGCGCCTGGAAGGCAAGGAATACATTGTTCAGGAAGGTGATGTTCTGCATTTCAGGTTTAATGTCTAGCTGCACGCGGGCCCAGCCCCCATTAATATAGACACTAATTAACCGGTCGGGAGAGCATGCATGGAATCAGTTAAAGGCCTGTTCGGTGAATTGACAGTATTTGGTCTGTCGGTTGGCGTGCTCGTCGGGCTTGGCCTGCTGGTCTTCGTGGTGCATCGACGCTTGCTGGCTTTCTATTCCACCAAGCCCAGTCAGCAGCATTACCGCCAGTTGATCATGGTTTGTGTCTATTTACTTGCGGCTATTCTGGCCATCATTCTGATGCCGCTTAACGACCTGACCCAGGGGCAATTGCTGAGTTTCCTGGCCATCCTCCTCAGTGCCACCATTGCCCTGTCCAGTACGACGCTTGTTGGTAACGCGATGGCCGGACTCATGCTCAGGTCCTTGCGGAACTGCCGACCCGGGGACTACATACGTGTGGGTGATCACTTTGGCCGTATTTCGAACATGGATCTCTTGCACGTAGAGATCCAGACTGAAGACCGTGATCTGACTACCTTGCCCAATTTGTACCTGGTCACTAACCCGGTCAGGGTTTTGCGGTCTTCCGGCACGTTTTTGCATGTGAATGTATCGCTGGGCTATGAAGTGCCACGACAAAAAGTTGAAGAAGCACTGATGCGTGCGGCCGAGTTTACGGGCCTGGAAAAGCCCTTCGTGCAGATACGTGAGCTGGGCGATTTTTCGGTCAGTTACCAGGTTTCGGGCCTGCTTACCGATATAGAGCAACTGATTGGCATGCGCAGAAAATTGCGTGCCAGCACTTTAGACGAGCTGCACGCTGCGGGTATAGAAATAGTGTCGCCGAACTATATGAATACGCGCAGTCTGGGCGCCGGAGCGCGGGCTGTTCCGGTAGGCGGTGCGGAGGAAGCGGCCGGCAATGCTGCCGGGCGTTCGAATCCGGATCCGGATCCGGATTCAGTCGTGTTCGACAAAGCGCTTGAGGCCGAGAGCCTGGACAAGCTGAAGAAAGAATACACGGAATTTAGCCAGGAGCTTATAGGCGTGGAGCAGACGCTAAAAGAGGCTGGGCCGGGCGATGAGCGGCAGCCGCTCAACCTGCAGAAGAAGAAGCTGGAAGCGCGATTGCTGCGAACTGACAAGGAAATTAAGAAGCTGGAGGCGAAGCTGGCACGCTGATAGCCCCGGTATAGGTGAATACCGCGAGCTTAGCGGTTGACAGTCGGCCGTCCGGTGCGGAAAATTCACGCCCCTTCCAAAGTGCCCCGGCGCGGGTGTCGAAAAATCAGATAATCGACAGGGTGTTAGCAGGGAAAGAAAGTCGTGGTGATGTAGCTCAGCTGGTTAGAGCGCGGCATTCATAATGCCGAGGTCGGTGGTTCAAGTCCACCCATCACTACCATTCCCTTTGACAGCAGTAGATAGCCAACTCGCCGCGCTAACGCGATGATTCACATCGCTCACGGCCATCCATGGCCTCCGCGATACTTGTGCATCCTGCACATCGTAATGCCGAGGTCGGTGGTTAGCCTCGCAAAACCCTTGGTTTCGCAAGGCATAAATTCCGCCTCAGATCTTAGCGGTCATGCTGCGCGATGCCCGCTAAGATGGCGTCATTCAAAGTCCACCCATCACTACCATTCCCTTTGACCATTCCCCTTGCGACAGCAGATAGCCAGCTCACCGCGCTGGCGCGACAACTCGCATCGCTCCCGGTTATCCATGGCCTCCGCAACACTTGTGCATCCTGCACATCACTATTGCCGGGAAAATCAGGCTATAACTGCAATAATCCGTTCTTCGACCGCTAAGTGTTTTGTCGTTTTGTGCCAGGAGTTCAGTTTTAATGAATATTGAAAAAATACAGAGAAGCTCACGTGCATTTTCTGCACGTCTTATTCTTTTGGCGTTGTGTATCACAGCTTTTATTCCGACCTATGCTGATGAGCCGGCGGGTACTGTGCTGATAACAGGTTCTAATCGTGGTATCGGTCTGGAGTTTGTGCGGCAGTATGCCGCTCAGGGCTGGATGGTCATTGCTACATGCCGTTCGCCGGATAAGGCTGTTGATTTGCAGTCACTGGCGAACGAGTACCCCGGCATCGTGATGGAATATCTGGATGTAACGAAGCCGGACACTCTCGAAGTGCTGCGGAAAAAGTATGCTGATCAGCCGTTGGATTTGCTGATTAATAATGCCGCGTTATTAGGCTCGCGAGATGAACAGGCGTTTACTAATCAGGACTACGAGCTGGCCGTTAGCCAGTATGCAGTGAATGCCCTTGGGCCCATGCGGGTTAGCAGTGCGTTTGTCGATAATGTAAAGGCAGCTGGTCCGGGCAAGATAATTGCTCTGGGCAGTGCGGCTGGCTCTAATGGCTACCTGAAGCCACCTGCAGATTTTTACTCGTACAGGGCGAGTAAGGCAGCGCTGCATTTCCTGATGCACAACTTGTCACTTGAGCTTGCGAGCGACGGCATAGTCGTGGGCTTGATTAACCCTGGCCTCGTCGATACTCGCGGATTGGCCGACATAGGGCCCGATGACCCGGTACCGGACGATTTTGCACAAATAGTCCGGCTGATTCGGGCGGGTGTCATTGAGCTGACGCCACCCCCGGTTGCGGTTGCAGCCATGATAGAGCTGATCGACGGGCTGGGCCCGGAACAAAGTGGTGTATTTTTGAATTTTGATGGTCAGGTATTGCCCTGGTAACCGGGCTTGTTTGGCAATCGCCTGAATCAGGTTAGGTAACCGGGTTGTTGCTCGTTTGCGCAGGGTTTGATCCTGAGTTAGTAAAAGCGCAAATATTGCCTGTTTTTGCCTGTCGCGCGAACAGAGCCGAGCCTTACATAATCATCGTATGGTGTTCGCAAACGCCTGATTATCGATAGTCGATTTACCAGAATACTTTTTGCCTTATTGGCGCGGTCCAAAACTACGACCCGTGTGCTTGCAGGGTGCCTGATTTTTCTGCATGTTCATCGCGTTACTGAAAAAGGTAAACCCGTCGAAAGGCGGGGGCACAATGCCACCGGTCTAAGGGTAGTCACCCATGACAGCGGAGTTGCCAGTATTAACTAACGGTCATTCTGATCATTAGGGCGCTTTGTTGTCGGTATCTATCTCTCGGCGGTTTGATTTATTTGTCAGGGAGCGACAAAGATGGCGAGTAGTATTTCGGGTGTTGATCTGTATGAGGATGCAACGCGCCCGGTACCCAACAAAAAAACACCGGTCACGCGGAATCAGTCTGCAGCGGGCCGGCTTGTGCGAACACAGCCAAAAAAAGCTGAGGACCTGGCAAGGATACTCACCAGTCACGATAAATTCCCGTCTCCGGTACGCCCGGTAGGGTCAGGCAGTTCGGTGACCCGCTGCACACAGACGGTTACAGGAACGCTCGTTGATACCACGGGGCTGGATCGCATACTGGCTATGACGGCAAACACAGTAACCGTGCAGGCCGGAGTTCGGTTGCGTGATCTTGCGGAACATCTGGCTCACGACAATCTTGAGCTCGTTGGTGGTTGCATTGATCCTGACCGGACCGTCGGTGGCGCTATCAGCTCTGGGTCGCTTGGCGCGCGATTGCTGGGTGACGGCGCACAGCTGGCGTCGTCCGTATGCCATATCACGTTGATTAACGGTGAAGGCCGTCGCGTCGAGGTGGGTGAGAACCTGCCGGAACTACTGACGCTGATAAGAATGAGCTACGGGCTGCTTGGCATCATATATGCGGTAAAGCTGCGTATACGCCCGATACGGGTTTACTCCATCAGCAATAATAAAACCGATATCGAGGATTTTGTCAGCCTGATTCCGAACCTCATGGTCGCTCAAGCTGCGGTACGCGCATCACTTTTCCCTTTTCGTAATCGAGTCCATGTGGAGTTGCGCTACCCTAATGATGGTGGTCAGCCAGGTAAAATGCTGCCATGGAAACTCCGCAATTGGGCGACACAGTCCGTTTTACCCAAATTCGTTCGATCGGTGGGGCTGATGATACCCATGAAACAATTGCGAGACCCGGTGATCGACTCCGTTACGGAGGCGGCGCACGCACTAAACGGTTTGGGGGGTGCAGGCAGCAATGCAATGGAACAAACGGGAACCTTCACCAGATCGATGTTGTTGCAGAAACCGGTCAGTTGTACCTGGTTCTTTCCACGTGATCAGCTCGCTGCTCTTTTTCCGGCCTATAGGCAATTTTGCGAAGATTACTATCAGAGAACCGGGTATCGCTGCGATTTGCCTGCAGAGATCTGGCGCATCAACCAGGATCAGGCTTCCCTGTTGTCCCCCAGTTTCGAAAGTGCGGGTTTCGGTTTCAAGATGACTACCGCCAACGCTGATGGTTGGGATGACCTGCTGCTGGAATTTGCTGAGTTTGCGGCCCATTTTCAGGGCGTTCCGTTATTCAATCTGACCAAGGGCTTCAAACCCGGCTATGCATCGCGGGTCTATGGCGAACGGTTGCAGCGTTTCAGCACAATGCGCCAGCGACTGGACCCTGCGGACAGGCTGCGCAATCAGTATTTCAGGGAACAGATCAGATAGTCCTGGTCAGCGCCCCAGCCCCGTTCGCGGATATGCGGAAAGTGATTGATACCAATGGTCTTGGCCGGTTGGCGCGATAGAGCCAGGCTGTGGGTTATACTTTTTGCGAAACCACATATGTAGACTGGGGGGTATACGATGGATCCATTGCTTGTTGTTATCATTCTGGCGTTGGCTGCAACTTGCGTTGCACTATTGATGGGTTTGATGTCGATGGCTGGGGGTGGGGCCACTGACAAACTTATTAGTACACCCTTAATGTGGACCCGTGTCGGGTTGCAGGCTTTTACGCTGCTGCTACTGATAGCTGCCGTATTATTAGAGCGCGGTTAACAGGCCCGCTTTTTTCGGTTCCGGAAAAATGATTTCACGCGTGGCGCCGCCTGCTGTTCTGGCGTTTTTCTGAGGCAGGCTTGCATCGCGCTCGCCTGTGATCCACAGATCAGGTGTTCCTGTTGCTATTTTTTGTAGTGTTGATTGATAGCAGTGCCCCATTTGGCATCAATCGCCGCAAATAGCTCCGGGCTATTTTGTTCCAGAACCTCGCGGCTGTATTCCGGGTATTTTTTCGGGCCGCCTTCTTCGGGCCACTGCCGTGTGGCATCGATAACTATTTTGCTGGTGTGTTCCCGTTGTGGTGAGCTGGGCTCGAGGGGCATCGTTGGCAGATCCTCGTATATGTAACTGGCAGGCCATGCCTGCCAGCGGGTGGCGAAGGCCATAAAACGATCGGCGTCATTCCACAGGTCAACATCTGCATCGACCATAATGACAATTTTGAATACAGGTATCAGTTTGGCCAGTTTTTTGCCTGTTTCCAGCGCCTGACCAGGCTTGGATTTTTCGATGCCGATCCAGGTAACACTGTCGATATAGCGGTAATCGACAATGCCCGGCATAAATTGTTGTAGCCCGGCCACGGTGAGTGCGGCACTGGGTTGTTCAATTAGTGGCCGGGTTACACCCGTGAAGTCATTCACGACCCAAGGGTCGCTTCGATGGGTGATCCTGTTAATGGTCATGGTAAATGCGGTTTCGTAAGGCGCGCCCAGATAGCCCGACCCTTCGCCATAGGGCCCGTTACTTTCAAATGCTGCAAGGCTCACTTCGCCTTCGATAACCATTTCGGTTGCCGCAGGTACAAGAAAGTCATTCGTTTCACATTTGACGACTTCGATGGCTCGGCCACGCAGTCCGCCTGCCGTTGCCAGTTCATCGATGGGTTTCGTTCCCCGGCGCGCCGGAATTCGTGCGCCACTTACCAGCCAGATCATTGGCTCTTGTCCGACTATCAGTGTGATGGGTGCTGTCGATTCGCCACGTTCCTTTGCGCGCATAAGCATGGTGTAACCGGACTGCCCCTCACCTGAGCCGACAGCAATGTGCCGAGGCCCCTTTATCTCGCAGCGATAAGTGCCAATATTCAGACCCATCTCCGGGTCGCTGGTAAATACAGAGGCCGTGTTGATGAAACGACCACTGTCGCCGGGATTGTTTTTGAAGAATGGAAATTTGCGTATATCAATATCGTCACCGCTGAGCATGACCTCTTTGCATGGGGCCACCGACGCGGCAATTTCTACCGGCGCGATAGTCGGGTATTCGCCACCCGCAGCCGCAAGCATGTCGTCGAGGTATGCGCGTGCTGTGCGCCATGTCGCCGAGTCGTCGAAAGGGACGGGCTCCAGTCCAAACAACAAGGCTTCAGCCTCGACGTGGCGCAGTTGATTCGCAATGACGGGCCCTTTTATCCACTCGCCGCCAATTTTCACTTCATCAAAAACGACTATAGGTGCACGATATGGACCGAAGCGATCGACTATTCGATACATTAGCGCGGTTCCTTCATAAGCATCCTGATCTATCCGCTCGAACCGCATCACGTTGCCTCGGGCCTCCATGGCGCAGACAAAATCGCGCACTGAGTCGAATGGCGCCTCAGGGAAAGGAACAGTTTTGCTTGCTGCGGTGGTTCCGGTGCATGCGGTTGTGCTGCCTGCGATCGTGAGGCTGGCGCTGGTAGCTACCAGAAACTGGCGACGGGAAAATGATGTGTCCGGGAGATAATCTGATTTGTCTGATGACATGTGCGTGCCTTGTTTCAAGTTGCTCTCAGGATAGCCTACTATGTGAGTTTGCCATATCAAAACAGCGAGTTAGGTTTGTTTTCGGTGCGCGGTGGGCGTAAGGTGGATGCTCCAATCTGTGCATGAATGACATTACCTGGGGGTGGGTCATGAGTGAAGCATTTGTTGTAAAGGGCTTGGCAGTTAGGTTCTTTCACCTGATTGCCGTGGTTTCGGGTTGCAGTTTTCTGAGCACTGCGGCGATAGCGCAAATGACAGATTCGACGGGCCGGCAGCTCGATGAAATTATGGTCGTCGCGCAGAAGAAGGGCAACGCGGAGAGCCTGCAAGAGGTTCCCATATCAATTACTGCATTCAGCGGCGCCGACCTGGACGCGCGCTTTATGCAGAATCTGACCGGCCTCAGTTACACCGTGCCGAATGTGCAGATGGAAGAGGTCGGCACCTTTCCTGGCGTGCAGAACTTCTCGATTCGTGGCCAGGGCATCAACAGTTCTATCCCTTCCGTCGATCCCACCGTTGGTATTTTTATTGATGGTGTTTATATGGGCACGACTTTCGGGACCATCATCGATATGTGGGACCTGGAAGGCGTGGAAGTTCTGCGTGGACCGCAGGGTCTTCTATTTGGTCGCAACGTTACCGGCGGTGCGGTAACGGTGCGAACCCGACGGCCGGATACTGACGGGGATCTCGGAATCCGCATGCGTGCTTCCGGTGCAAACGAAGGGAATTACAATATTGCCGGCTCTATAGAAGGCGCGTTGGTGCCTGACAAGTTTGCGGCGAAGCTGATGGTCAGCTACAACGATGATAACGGCTACTTTTCTAATACCAACCCGGAGGCGCCTACGCCGCCTGGGCCTGCGCCGATTCCCGGGGTGGCCTTCTATGACAATCCTGCAACGGGCCGCAATATTGGCCGGATGGAAACAACGGTGGTCCGCCCGACATTTGTCTGGACACCCACCGATGCCCTGGAGCTTACGTTAATAGGCGAATACGGCAAGACGGAAGGCGATGGAGGGCCGTGGACAAATGTGACGCGTCAGCGCGCCGGTACGCTCAATGACTTCACTACGCAGTCCGATGAAATGGGCTCAACCGATATGGAATGGGAGCAGGGTACCTTCGAGGTCAACTGGACTGTTGGCTCCGGAACGATCACTAATATTGCCGGCTGGCGTACGGTTGATGTGAGTTCCACCCCGGATGTTGATGGCGATTTTCTGCCGGTCTTCACGGTTCCCGGGCTTACCGATCAGGAGCAGTTCAGCAACGAGCTGCGCTACGCCGCGACTTTTTTTGATGCGTGGGATCTGACAACAGGTGTTTACTACCTCGATCAGGATATTAACTACAGAGAGGCACGCTACATTCAGGGAGGCGCACTTCAGCGTGCCCTGGGCGGTGATATGAAGGCCAAAAACTATGGCGTGTTCTGGAACAACGACGTCACTGTCGCCGAGGTCTGGACGCTTACTGCGGGCATTCGCTATTCGAAAGAAGATAAAGAGACGCAAATCATTACGGGTGCATGTACTGAGGTCATCACCTTTAACTGCAATTTCGAAAACTACGAGGGTGACTGGGACAACTGGACGCCGAAACTGGGGGTTAGTTGGGCATTTACCGATAGTGCCCAGGCTTATACCTACTGGACCAAGGGTTTCAGAGCAGGCGGCTTTAATTTCCGCAATGCGAAGCCGAACGTCTTGCCTCCTGGCCCGACATTGCAGGAAGAGCAAAGTATGTGGGAGGTTGGTATTAAGTCAGAGCTCTGGGATAACCGGCTGCGGCTAAACCTGGCTTACTTCCATAATGAAATCGATGATATACAGCGTGAAGTGAATACACCCGATCCGGATGTAATCGTGTTGCAGGGAACGATCAACGCCGGCGACGCAACCATTAAAGGTGTTGAGCTGGATTTCGCTGCGTTGCTGACCGAGAATTTCTATATAGACGGAACCGTCGGCTACATGGATGGGCGTTATACCAGCAAGAACCCGATGTGGGCCGGAATTAACCCGGGTACGGGTGACCCCTGGTTGGGTGACGAGTTGCCCAGACTTGCGCCCTGGTCGTTCGGGTTGGGTGCCAATTACGATATACCGCTGCGAAATTTGAGCCAGATAAATTTGCGTGCCGATTACGGATGGCGGGACAGAAATGCCTACAATGATTCGAATACGGAATTTTTTGTGATACAGCGGCGTTTGGGCGCCAGTGTGAGCTGGTTTTCACCCGATAGTGCGTGGCGCGTTTCGCTGTTTGGCAAGAATCTTCTGGATGAGGCCAACTGGGGCAACCTGACTGAGCTTGGGGCACCGCTGGGTTATACAGCTGGCCCCATGCTTAAAGGGCGCGAGTATGGAATCGAGCTGCAGTATCAGCTGTGACGCAGATCAGGGCCCGCCGGGCTCAAATGGGGCCTAACGTCAGGCAGAGAAATGCTCGGGTAATGTGCAATTCTGGTGTGCAAATAAAAACCCCGCTAATGCGGGGTTTTTATTTTTTCATCGTATCCAGCTTCTAAAAAGCTGCTACGCAATGCCCTTGAGTTTGGCCTTGCCTTCTTCCGGCGGCGCCATCAGCGGTACTGTGTCGAGCACCCAGTTTTTCTCGGTGCGCCGAGCAGGGCTGGGTATCGCAAACGCGATATCCCCCCGCTTGTTCTGGAGTTCCTTCCAGTCTATACGCCAGCCTTTTTCATCCCATTTCTTTAGATAGTCTCGGTAGGCAAATATCGGCTTATCAACGGGGGTTAGCAATTCCTTTGAGGTTGAATCCGGGGTTCGTATAGGATCCAGATTTTCGATGACATTAATGTCTTCTCCAGCGATGCGCATGTTGACGTCGATCAACATCTGATCGTTCTTTTCTTCCATCATGAAGGTCCGCATGTTGACGAAGAATATTTTTGTGCTGGTGTCGGTTTGCGGTGCTTCGAAGAAGTACTGATGGAATTTCTTCTCTTCATTGAAGTAGATGCGTGTGATCAGAGTATTGGGGCCGTGGTGTGATGAGCCGGCCAATGTTTCGCCAACACCCGCACCAATTAATTTGGTTTCTTCAGACTTGCTGCCACTGGCCGGGTACATGAAGCCGCAGCCCCATTCTGATTCATCTTTTACATCAATGGGCATCTTGCGAAGCGTTTCGATGATTGATGGTGCGCCCTGCAATGGGTGCACGAACTCGTTGTGCGCGCCATCCAGGCCGTTTTCGATTGATCGCTGATAATAAGCGTTGACCTCAAAAACGACGATATCGTTGGTGCGCCATTTCGGGTCATCGAAATCTTCAATTTCGAATAGAGGCGGCCTTTCTTCTTCGGGCAGGTCGCCAAGAAAAGCGAAGACGATGCCGTAGCGTTCCTCAACAGGATAACTATCAACTTTCGCGCGAGCCGGCATTTTCTGGTCTAAAGGCAGTGTGGGCATAAACGAACATTTGCCGTCGCTACCGAATTCCCAGCCATGATAAGGGCAGGCAACGCAATCTCCGTTTACCTTGCCTCTAGCCAATGCTCCGCCGCGATGTATGCAGGTATTGCTAAGGACGATAGCCTTGCCCTCGGTGTTGCGAAAGGCAACGAAGTTAAGGCTCATGATCTGCAAGGCCAGGGGCTCGGCGTTGG
>Ga0316191_10003444_pt1 | contig 11695 bp, 12 predicted proteins | sample Eddworburr2cm_MG_FD_204928 | JGI IMG/M metagenome (GOLD analysis project Ga0316191, IMG submission 204928) | Coastal sediment microbial communities from Maine, United States - Eddy worm burrow 2 cm | ecosystem: Environmental > Aquatic > Marine > Coastal > Sediment | place: USA: Maine... | reverse complement strand
AGTGACAAGCACAGTTACTATGGAATTCAGGGGCTCCATATCGGACGTGAGCTCCAAGTCCATAAACCCGCGCCTTGCTCGTGCTGGTAACGAAAACTTTGCAGTTAGTTGGTAACCTTACGCCAGTAAGTTCCGTGTTCAGACGAAAGCAGTCGAGATGAGTTTATCCCAAAGCGACAAGGCAAGTGAAACGGTCGATGAGGCCAAATTCGCCTCAAGCGGTGTGTTTCGGATTCTGCTGATTGGGGCAAAGGCTTCGATTGTCCTGTTTGTCGTTAGTGCGCTTCTTCGACTTTGAGCGGTTCCGCAGTTTACCTGTATCGAGCTGCATCAGCCTCAGGGAATTGTTTTGTCGAGCCCGCGCGGAATGCGTTTTTCGCGGTCATAGAACGGCAGGTCCACAATCTCACAGGCAACTGATTTACCCTCTGCTGTCCGAATGGTCAGTTTCTGACCCGTCCAGTTCCCTGCCGAGTGGAAGCGCGCATAACCAATGCCGCATTCCAGGTAAGGTGACCATGCACCAGCGGTGATGCGGGCAACATCTTCCTCTCCATCCAGGATTTCACCGTGATAAACCGGCGTGGCTTCGGCGCATTTGACACCGTAAATCCGCGTGCCGGGCTTGCCGCCAAGAAGGGCGGCCCGACCGATGAAATCCTCCTTGTCAACATCCACAAAAGCCCCCAGTCCAGCCTCAAACGGCGTCATGGACATGTCGAAGTCTGTGCCATTGTCCAGAATGCCTGCTTCCAGGCGGCGGATCTCCATGGACGAAATACTGCCGACCAACATGCCGTGAGGTTCACCGGCTTTCAGCAGGTGTTGCCAGAGGCCGGGACAATCGGTTGCTTTTCCCTGGGTGTAGATTTCGTAGCCCAGTTCTCCGGTCCAGCCGGTGCGGGAAACGTAGACTTCCTGGCCGCCGATCTTGAAAAATCCGGAATGAAAATAGCCGATGGTTTCATCAATCGCGCCGCCGGATGCAGCGTGCATGATATCAAGCGATGTTGGTCCCTGTATCTGCAGCACCCGCGAATGTGGATCAGAGATGATAACGTCAAACCCGTCACTGTGAGCGTGTAGCCATGTCTCCAGCGCTCCGTCAGGCTGCACATACCAGAACCTGTCCTTCGCCAGCTTGAACAATATGCCGTCCATGAACACGCCGCCTTTTGGCGTGCAGGCAATGGCGTAACGACCACGGCCTTGCTTCAGGTTGGAAATTCTGCGGGCAAACACTCGCTCCAGAAACGCCTCCGCATCAGGACCCGAAATCTCCACCGGGCGTTCCGGTACATCGTACATGACAGCTTTACGGCGCAGCGCCCAGTAGGTCTCGGTGACGTCTTCACCATTGAACACACTGTAATAGCGACCGGCATAAACCCCCATTACCGTGTGTTCATTGGCCCAGCAGTCATGGAAGGGGGAGAGTTCAAAACGCCGGCTGCTGAGGCGGACGGTTTGTTGCACGTCTGAATGGATAGAATTGCTCATCGTGGTACCCTGGTGAATGATCGGATAGTATCGCTGAAAACTAACGCTCACTGGCTGTCGGGCAAAGTTATTTGATCTTTGTTATAGAGTTAGTTTATCTACCTTTTGACATGAGCGACTGGCTGCCATCACTAAACGCCCTGAAGGCGTTCGAGGCTGTAGCGAGGCATCTGAACTATGCACGCGCGGCTGAAGAACTGCGCGTCACACCGGCAGCAGTGAAGCAACTGGTCGGCAAGCTGGAAGAAGCCCTTGGCACGCAACTTGTGAAACGCAGCGGACGCGGCCTGGAACTGACTGCATCGGGGCAGTCAGGTTGCAAGATGCTGGCGTCCGGGTTCGCCCAGGTCCGCGATGCGGTCGATTTGATGCGCACGCCGGACACGCGCAAACGGCTGATTGTTTCGGTCGAACCTTCCTTCGCCACAGCCTGGCTGGTACCGAAACTGGACCGGTTTCGCGAAAGCAACGGTGAGGTTGATGTGCTGATTGATTCCTCGCTGAAGATCGTCGATCTCGAAAACGGTGCGGCGGATATTGCTGTCCGGTTTGGCCTGGCACCGCACGGCAAGCTGGTTTCACATCGACTGTTTGATGAGCAGCTCTGCGCCTTTTGCAGTCCCTCACTTGCGTCCGGCCCGCGCAAACTGAATGTGATTGATGACCTTCAACACGTCACATTGCTGCATTGGGACCTTTCCGACCTGAGTTGGGCGCACGCCACCAAACGCTGGATGGGTTGGCAACCATGGCTTGCACAAGTGGGGGCGGATCATGTCAGTTCGGCAACAGGGGTTCGCTTCAGTGACTACAACCTGGCTGTACAGGCCGCCATTGCCGGGCAGGGGGTTGTGCTGGGCAGCCTGCCCGTATTGCATGATCTGGTCGAAGCAAATCTGCTTACCTGCCCGTTTCGCGAGCGGGTAAACACCGACATCGGGTATGATCTGCTGACAACGCGGCGCGCCTTGCGGAGAGCTGAAGTACAGGCCTTCATGGACTGGATTATTGCAGAAGCGGCTGCTCAGACAGCCCACATCCTGATCTAGTGCCCAAATGTCTGAAATCTGCCAAATTGTGCGTTGCCTGAACCATGTTTCCAAAAAAATGTTCTGCACCCGCCAAGGAAATGCTGTTGTCATGCGTCCAATGACAGAACATGAGAATGAACACGAGTGACAGCGAGCTGGCCGCGCAGGCCGCTGGTGGCGATATGGCGGCATTCCAGGTGCTGCTGGAGCGACACTATGACAGTATATTCCGTATCGCGCTGCGCTTTACCGGCGTGCGTGAGGACGCTGAAGATGTGGCGCAGACCGTTTGTACATCGCTTGCGGTGAAACTGCGCTCGTTCAAGGGCGAAGCCCGGTTCACCACATGGCTGTACAGGATCGTGGTCAACGCAGCACAGGATTTTCATCGCAGGCAAAGCGCCACGACCCGGCTGCACCAGGCCTATGGCGAAGTGTCCGAACTGGTGCGCGGTGCAGAAGCAGATGCGGCCCGCGAACTGGCCTGGCTCTACGATGCGCTGCAACGGGTTGGCCAGGATTTACGCGAAACCGCAGTTCTGGTGCTGGCCGAAGGCCTGACCCATGCAGAAGCCGCGGACGTACTCGATATCAAGGAATCCACCGTGTCCTGGCGCATGCATGAACTGCGCAAGGAGCTTAAAACGTTGGCGAAAGCAGAAGCATGAATGACGAACTGAACAGGATGGAACGGGCGTTTGAGCGGCAGGCCACCGTTCGGCCGAGTGATGCTGCGCGTCAGGCTGCGATGCGAGCAGCCACGGAAGCTTTCCACAAAGAAAATGCAACAGTCCACCAAGGAACCGGCATCGGTAGCCGTCTTAGAGAGCGGGGCAATCAATTGCTTATCGCACTCAAGAGGAAACCTTTCATGGACTTTGCACACCCCAAACTCACACACGTATTGGCCGGCGGCGCGAGCCTGGCTGTCCTGGCCATTGCAGTGGTCAATATCGACCACATCAAGCCCGGCATCGTGTTTTCACCGTTTGAAACCAAAATGGATGAAGCGGAACTCCCGGCTGACAAGGACGTTGTGGCAGCTTTGACGGATACCAAGCCTGTTGCACGGCTCGAAGAAAATCTGCCCAAAACAAAAGAAGTCAGAAAGCAACAATCTGGCGCTGTACAATTGTCGAAGCGGGAGAATGATGCCATACGCGCTTTTTCGCCCCACATCGTTGGCGGTATTGTTGCGAATGAAGCGACGTCAGGCTTGCGCAGCCGTGATGATACTGCGGTCCGGCAATACCGGGAACAGGGCCGAGATAAATTCTCCGACATAACCCCCAATCCACTAAAAGTGGTTGCAAAAGATCCGGTATCAACCTTTTCAATTGATGTTGATACGGCGTCCTATGCCTTTGTGCGCAACGCCCTGAACAATGGTGTGCTGCCGCAAAAAGACGCTGTGCGTGTCGAGGAAATGATCAACTACTTTGACTATGGCTACCAGGCTCCGGAGAACCGGAGCGAACCGTTCAGGGCCAATGTCTCGGTGATGCCGACGCCGTGGAACACCAATACCAAACTGCTGCGCATTGGCATCAAGGGCTTTGAACTGCCGAAGACTGAAGCGCCAAAGGCCAATCTGGTGTTTCTGATTGATACGTCCGGTTCAATGAACGCGCCGGACAAGCTGCCGCTGCTGCTCAATTCATTCAAGCTGCTGCTGTCGTCGCTGAAGCCCGATGATACGGTGGCTATTGTCACCTATGCAGGCTCTGCCGGCACGGTGCTGGAGCCGACGCGGGTGGCCGACCGCAACAAGATTCTGTCAGCACTTGAGCGGCTGAATGCCGGCGGCTCGACGGCAGGTGCCGAAGGCATCCGCCAGGCCTACCAGCTTGCCGAACGCCAGATCGACAGTGCCGGTGTCAACCGGGTGATACTGGCCACAGATGGTGATTTCAATGTCGGTATTTCGGACACCGGAGAGCTGAAGAGCTTCATTGAACGCAAGCGCGAATCCGGCATTACCCTGTCGGTGCTGGGCTTTGGCCGCGGCAATTACAATGATGAGTTGATGCAGGCGCTGGCCCAGAACGGTAACGGCAATGCCGCCTATATCGACACACTGAGCGAGGCCCGCAAGGTGCTGGTTGAAGAGGCAGGTTCCACCCTGTTCACCATCGCCAAGGACGTGAAGCTGCAGCTGGAGTTCAATCCCGCAACCGTCAGCGAGTATCGCCTGATCGGCTATGAGACGCGGCTGTTGAACCGTGAGGATTTCAATAACGACAAGGTCGATGCCGGGGACATCGGCGCCGGACACACGGTAACGGCGCTCTACGAGATCACGCCCGTTGGCGCACAAGGCCGGTTGGTCGACGATCTGCGCTATCAGTCTGAGACTGCGAAACCTCGCTCTTCTGGCAGCGCCGAAGAATATGCCTTCATGAAGATCCGCTACAAGCTGCCGGACAGCGACACCAGCACCTTGATCACCGCCCCGGTGACGCGGGGCTCGGAAGCAGCGTCAGTAGAACAGGCATCGCGCGATGACCGGTTTGCAGCGTCTGTAGCCGCTTTTGGCCAGGTGCTGGGCGGAGGCCGCTACACCGGCAGTTTCTCTTATGACGACGTGGTGGCACTGGCCCAGTCGGCCAAGGGTGAGGACCGGTTTGGTTATCGGGCCGAGTTCATCAACCTGGTGCGGCTGGCCAAATCTGCCGCGGCCCTGGAACCCGGCAAGCAATAATGCGGCGCTGGTTCCTGCAGGAAAACTGCGGGAACCAGACCATCAGCAAACAAGGAGTTTGAGAGATGTACCGTAAAACCACTACTGCTTTCGCCCTGACAACCCTGCTGACCATCGCAGGTGTTTTGGGGCTGACCTTCGTCTCATCCCAAGGTGAAGCCAGGTCCCTGGCCCCGCCAGCCTCTTCATTCGTCAATGTGAACGTCAGCTTCGACATGCAGATGCCGCTCGCAGACGATGAAACAAATACAATGTCAGACGCCCAGACGAGGGGCAGAAAAATGATCTACAGGCAGGCAGTTACCGAGTGCCCCATTTTGCTGGAGGCCATTGCGGCCACCTGTTCTCTGACCCGGCTGAACGTGTCCACAAGAATAAATCGCCGGAACAACAACCAGGAACATTTTCTGCATCTGAACGGCAATGCTCAATTTGCAATTACCCTGCAGGTCGCCGAGTAGGTAACAGGCAACGGCAGGACAGCCATGAGGTCGCAAATGATCGTGGCTATCCCGGCTGTCATAAGCCTCTTATTTGCCTTGTTTTGCTGCATGGTGCTGCCCACATCTTGACGAACACAAGGAGTGTTTGCATGGACCGAAAACCCGTACATCTGAAGCGCAGGGACTGGGCATCGGACGACCGGCTCTGGAAAGGCGTACTGGAGGGCAGGGACATCGGAACCGGTGTGACGGTAATTTTCTATGCAACCGAAAAGACGGGTGCCGGCCCCAAGTGGCACGTGCATCCTTATGACGAGATATTCATAATCCGTGCCGGCAGGGCCCTGTTTACCATCGGCGAGACGAAGATTGAAGCAGAAGCAGGCGAGATATTGCTGGGTCCTGCTGACATTCCTCACAAATATGAAAATCTCGGGCCCGGACTGCTGGAGACCACGGACATTCACGTCAGTGACAGATGGATTCAGACAGATCTTGATGATCCCGAGTTAGAAGACTGATCGGCTGTTACATTTGTCAAGCGCCTCGTTGATCTGGAGACGCAAACGTGGCGCGGGTAAAATGTCAGTGGTGAATTCTGCTGCCTGAAAGGACCCCCCACGCATGGCCTGGACTTCCGAAATCGTCATCTACCGACTGATCCGCGCTGCCGACACCATCAGGCGACTGCCTGGTGGCGGGCTTCGCCCGGCGGGCTTTACATCTGCCTGGCCGGCGGTGCGCGATGAGTGGGCGGATCAACTGGCCCGTGTCGGCTCGGATGAGACCCGGGGCCGGGACCGGCCGCGCCTGTCTCCGCCGCGCCCGGGCGAGATTGACCGCATGTATCAGTGCATGGACTGGATGGTGCATGTCGGTGATCTGGAGCACCGCAAGGCATTGATGATCTATTGCCGTGACAAGGCGCATGGCTGGCGGTTTTCCAGGACCTGCAAAAAACTCGGCTGGAACCGGCGGACCGCCTACAACCGAAAAGACAAGGCGGCTCAAGAGGTTGCAGCAGCCCTGAACAACAAGGCAGTTTCCTTGCCTCAGGCCGACATTGACGCGGTTACACAAATACCGGCAAACATATGCGTATCAGCGCTACAGTGAGGAACTTTGCATACACATCGCTGCTGCCGCCTGGTCATGCCGGCGAAAGCTGTCATCTGTAGTAGACATTCAACAAATGCCGTTGCGTGTCTTGCAAGTCTGTTCCACAGTCAATGTCATGAAACGTATTCTTGAATTGGCAGTTGTCAGTGCGTTGTGTGGCCTTGTAGCCGGGTGCGGAACGTCCGGTGTGTCGCTGTTCGGCGATGACGAGACACCGGCGAGCGTCGCCGACACCGGTAACAACTCAGACCTTGCGGGCAACCTGCCTCCGGCAAACAATACTCTGCCTGCAAATGTCGGCAGATACCCGCCGCCGCAACGCTATTACGAACTCACCCTGGACGGGTTTCCGGCAGGCACCCGGTGTGAGGTCACCGATGCGCTGGGCAGGGTCTGGAAACGAGGTACGGGCAGGCGTATTTCAATCAGCATCACCGGGTATCCGAGCCAGGGCGAGGTGGTTTGTTCGACCGGCTTGTTATCCCAGTTCGTTATCGATACCAACAAATGGGTGTTCACCCAGCCACGGCGTCCCGGTTTGCAGGAAGGTGATGTTGAAAAAGTATTCGTCGAGGTGGAGTACAGCCTGACCAATGCCAAACTGACCCCGGTTGCCAACATGACCATGAACACCAGCGCCGGTACCTTCACGGACCGGATTGTGCTGGACAATCTCGGGCAGTAAGCGTCGGGGAAAATCCAGTCGTGTGTTGAAGTTTGCTTCCGGCACTCTGCTCCAGGATGCATTCAGCTCCATGAGCGGTTTCGGCTGACGCGACAGATCATGACGACTTAAAACCCGAAACGGGGCGTGGTTCTTCAAAGGATCCGCGTCCCGTTTTGCATTTCAATCACAAGGAACCTCCAGAAAAATGGCAAAAAACCCCGTCCCAAATCCGGTTGCAACCGATGCCACTGCCTTTGTCAAAACATGCCCCAACGGCCATAGTGTGTTTCAACTGGCCAGCCATGTTGAAAGCAGGTTCATGGTGCAGATCCCCGACGGTGATCAGCTGGACGATATCTGCAAGCCTTCCTACTGGGCCCATCATGCGGCCCGGGTGACGCCGAAATCGCTGCTCACCTGTATCGATCAGCGTCTGCGCTGGGAGGCCGACCTGAGGGTGCTGGAAGCAGGGCGCAATTACCTGCGGGTCGCGGTTGTGCGGCATGTGGAATATGATATCAAGGCGCTGGGCCGGCCGGAGATCGAACGCCTGCGTGGTCTGCACACTATCGAATCCAATGGTCAGAACGGCTGGCGGGTGGTCGACCCTGACGGCATTGTCCTGTTCGCCGGACTGACCACCAGGGTTGATGCCGAGTGCGCCCTTGATACCCATCTTGGCACCATGAACCGCAAGGCGGCGGCGTAAACCGATGGCAACCAGCAAGCTGGAAATTTATCAGCGCGCCATTCTGCACTGCAGGCAGACGCCGGTGACATCGCTGAGCGAAAACAATGAAGCCCGCAGATTGTGCGATATTCACTATGGACCCATGCTGCAATCGCTCATGGAAGCAGGTTTCTGGACCCATGCCATGCGCACCACCCAGATCACAGTGAACAATAGTGTCACGCCCGCCTTCGGCTATGCCTATGCCCATGACATACCGGCAGATTTCGTGCGCAAATATGTAGTGTCTGCCTCCGAGGCCCTGGATCCGCCATTGGACTATCACACAGACGGCAGGGCCTATCTGGTGGAGGGCGGTTACCTGTGGTCCCACGTGACGCCGCTTTACATGCGCTACACCTCCAGTGATGCCGCTTATGGGCTTGATCTGGGCAGGTGGCCGGAACGGCTCACCGAGGCGGCATGCACCGAACTGGCCTGCCGTATCGCACCGAAACTGACCGGCTCGACCGAACTGCAGAGCAGTCTCATGTCGCTGAAGGCCGTGGCGCTGGGCAAGGCCAACACGTTTGAAGCCCTGCAGCAGCCGACACAGGCCAGCAGGCCGGGACGCTGGATGAGCAACCGGTTTTCCGGCCGCCGGTCAAGCCTTGATTACAGGCGGGCGTGATGCGCGAAAAATCCTATCTGTTTGCCATGAACGGCGGTGAGGTGTCGCCGCTGGCGCTGGGCCGCGTTGACCTGTCGCGCATGCGTATCTCGGCCGAGGTGATGAAGAACTGTTTCCCGCGTGTGATCGGTCCGATGGCTGCACGCCCCGGGCTTGCTTATCTCTCGTCGACAGACGGCGATGGCGAGGCGCGCAACATTCCGTTCATCTTCTCGGCAACCGACACTGCCCTTGTGGAATTGTCAGACAAGAAATTGCGCGTTCGGGTCGCTGGCGAGCTTGTTTCCAGGGCTGCTGTTTCCACGGTTGTGACCAATGGGGATTTTGGTGCGTCGACCGGCTGGACGCTCACGACGACAGGCGGTGGAGTGTCAACAATCTCCGGCGGCGTGTTGACACTGCAAACACCCGACAGGGGCGGCACGACACTCGCCAAGCGCTCCGACACCGTGTCTGGTGGCGACCAGAATGTCGAACATGCGATTGAAGTTACCGTTGACCGGGGCCCGGTGAAATTCCGCTGCGGCTCCACTGATGGCGGCGATGAATACATAAGCGAAACCGAATTGAAAACCGGGTTTCACTCGATTGCCTTCACACCTGTGTCGGGCACCTATTACGTTCAGCTCTCAGCGGAAAGCGAGGCAAATCGCATCGTATCCGATGTGTCCATTGCCGCGGCAGGCGTGATGGAACTGGTGACAGGCTGGGCTGCCGCTGATCTGTTCAAACTGAGATATTCGCAGTCCGGTGATGTGATCTTTGTGACCTCATCCGACCAGGCCTATCAGCCGGTGCGGATTGAGCGCCGGGCGGAAACATCATGGTCTTTAACAGGCTACGAGTTTGTAGATGGTCCGTTCAGAGGCAAGACAGCAGACCTGACGCTTACACCCGACGCCAGAACCGGGAACGGCACCCTCACGGCGTCGGCTCCGTTCTTCAAGTCCGGTCATGTTGGGTCAGTGTTCCGCATTACCCACCAGCAGACCATTGTGGGAGCGTCCTTATCCGGGCCGGACAGGTACACGGACACCATTCGGGTGTCGGGCAATTCCAGGTACGACATTGATTCCGATGGGGCCAACGAAAACACCAACGAGCGTGATGTCGTCATCTCGATTACCGGAACGTGGGTCGGGCGTATCGGGCTGCAAATCTCCGAAGACGACGGCGAGACGTGGCGGCGGGTTGAGTTTTACACAACCAATCAGAGCATTACCAGAACGCCGGGGTCTGCGAACACGGTTGTATTGTGCAGGCTCGGTTTCAATTCGGATGACTATACCTCCGGTACTGCAGTCATTACGGCGACATATTCGGGTGGCGGTGGCGGTGACGGCTACGTGTTGATCACCGGCATCAACTCACCGACCTCTGCCGACTATGAAGTCATGTCCAGAATTCATGCCGACGAAGTTGCCAATGACTGGTCGGAAGGACAGTTCTCGACCTTGCGCGGCTGGCCGTCTGCCGTTGCGTTGTTTGAAGGCCGGTTGTGGTGGGGTGGTGCCGACAAACTGTTCGGTTCCGTCTCGGACGGCTTTGACAGCTTTGACCTGGAACAGGACGGTGACAGCGGGCCTGTGATCAGGTCCGTAGCAACAGGTGCCGTGAACGCGGTCAACTGGATCCTTGGTCTGGCCCGGCTGTGCATCGGCACATCAGGGGCGGAACCGGTTGGACGATCATCGTCGTTCGATGAGCCAATGACACCGTCGAATTTCTCCATCAAGGATGCTTCCACACAAGGCTCTGCCGATGTGCAGGCGATCAAGATTGATCGCTCTGCGGTGTTCGTGCAGCGCTCGGGCAAGCGCGCTTATGACCTGTCCTACACGATCGATGCGCAGGATTATTCATCATCGGAAATCAACCGGTTTCACCCGACCGTGCTCAGTGCCGGTGTGAAGCTGCTGGCCGTGCAGCGCCAACCCGATACCCGCATCTGGTTCGTGCTCAATGACGGCACCTGCGCCATGCTGACCTATGAGCGCTCGGAAGACGTTCTGTCCTGGTTTACCTTCCAGACGGACGGGCTGATCGAAGACGTGGCCATCCTGCCCAATGTGGAAGACGACGATGTCTTCATGGTGGTCGCGCGCACTGTCAGTGGCGCGACCAGGCGCTATGTGGAGCGGCTCGCCTACGACACCCAGGCCCAGGGCGGCATCCACAACTACATGGCCGACAGCTATGTGACCCGGACCCTTGTCGCATCTGACACGGTAACCGGGTTGTCGCATCTTGAAGGTGCGCAAGTGGTGGTGTGGGCCGCCGGTCAGGCGGTCATGGATGGCGATGAACCGGCAACATTTATTGTCTCATCGGGCCAGATCACATTGCCTGAACCGGTCAGCGGCACGGTTGTTGCCGGGCTCGCATATGACTGGCAATGGCGCTCCGCCAAGCTGGCCTACGGGGTTCGCGACGGTGCACCCCTGTCGCGGCGCAAGACCATCCGGGACGTGGCACCGATCCTCTACAGGACGCACATCAGGGGCATCAGGGCTGGCCAGACGTTTGACGCCATGGATTACCTGCCCTTGTCGTTTGCAGGAGAGACGCTGGATGCCAACACGGTGCTGGAAACCTACGATGCCCAGTCCTACTGCATTCCCGGCACCTGGGACACCGACACAAGACTGTGCCTGGCCGGGCAGGCGCCGTTGCCGTGCACGGTGCTGAGCCTGTCTCTGACCATGGAGGCCAACTGATGCTGAGCGTCAGGGAGGCCAGACCGGGCGATGTCCAGAAATTCTGCCGCGTCGTAGCGCCCATGTGGTTCATCGGTGTGGTGGCCGAAGATGAGACAGGCGCGATTATTGGCGCAGGATGGGTGGTCTGGGGTGACGAAAACCGGCCCTGGGTAT
>Ga0316191_10003443_pt1 | contig 11698 bp, 4 predicted proteins | sample Eddworburr2cm_MG_FD_204928 | JGI IMG/M metagenome (GOLD analysis project Ga0316191, IMG submission 204928) | Coastal sediment microbial communities from Maine, United States - Eddy worm burrow 2 cm | ecosystem: Environmental > Aquatic > Marine > Coastal > Sediment | place: USA: Maine | collected... | reverse complement strand
TCTTCCAGGATCTTGCCCATGACCGGCATAAACATGGATGCGGAAACAAATCCTGCACCTCCAAGAAGAGAAAGCCCCAATGCTCCTGTCCTTGGAATGTACTCAGAACAAAATCCAAGCATGGTGGGCCAGAAATAGGTTATCCCGATGGCAAATAGAACTGCACCAACTACCGTCATACCCGATGAACTTACAAAGCTCAGCACGTATATTCCCAGTGCTGCAAATATCGATGACATGAATAGCACACCCACGGGATTAATGCGGTGAACCAGTTGTCCGGCAAAAAACCTGCCCAGCGCCATGATGGTGGAAATAAGTGCCAGCAGGAGAATCGCACTCTCAACTGCACCTCCAAGCAAGGCATTAACCCATTGATTGGTCACCAGTTCTGTGGCAGAGGTAAGAAGCATCAAAGAGAACAAGATTGGAAATATGGCCTTTTCCTTATGAACCAATTTGGCCTCTAGAATAGAAATCAGGGAAACTAATCCGATTAGAGCCAGGTACATCCATCCATCCGGAAAATTAATGATCTTGGTCGCCAGCAGGATCATAAGGGTCATCGATATAATGATAGTAAAAGGTGCCCCTACAGCCATCATCATTCCCTTGTAACTAACACCACTGGCTACACGTTCAGTTTCCGGAATTTTCTGTCCAAGGAAGATCACACCATAAATCGCAAGCGGAATGAAAAGCAGGGCTGCATAAATCTGCCAGCTCATATCCATTTTATCCATCATAAAATAGGCCAGCAGACTGCCGATCACAATCCCGCCCGGGAACCAGACGTGAAACCTGTTAAGCATCCTGGTTTTGTCTTTTGGGTAGATAGAAGCAACCAATGGATTAAAAGCTGCCTCTACCGTTCCGTTGCCAAGACCGATAAACACATTGGCGACAAACAGCACCTCTTTATTCTTTGCAAGTATAAATACAATCGCCCCGATTAACTGAAGTATAAATGCAGTCCAAACCAGGGTCTTCGTCTTTACAATATCGATAATAAATCCTCCCAGTACCATGGCAATGGTAAAACCCCAGAATGCAGGACTAAATGCCCAGCCGATGGCCTCTTTCGAAAGTCCAAAAATGCCGCCTTCTTCAACAGGGCCAAATACTTCTTCAATTTTCGCCCTCATGGCAAAGGTCAGGGCCGTTACCAATAGTGCAAAACAACTACCAATAAATAGTCTTAGTTTGTTGTAGTTTTGTTCCATGATTCAAAGTTTGAGATTATTAGATCTAGTATTCAAGTAGTTTTAGGAAGTTAGGTAAAACTCCCAATATAATAACTTCATGGAAAAAATCTGTCTTACTTCACCACAAGCTTGATCTCAGGATGTGTATCAGGCGATGAAAACGCGTTGAGCACCCGGAAGCGCAATTCAAAGGACTCCAGGGTTTCCACTGTTTTCACCTGGATAGAAGTCTCCTGGTGAGCTTTGATAATAAATACCTTTGCCTGGTTGTGAAGTCTGTAGTCTGACAGATTCTCCAGGATGTAATCGGCATCGCTATGGTTGTGGATCAGCACCCGTGGTACTGGCCCCTCTCCCGTCCTGCTTATTTCGAGAGATTGTTCCACCAGGGGGGAGAGAAATTGTGCATCCCCCACCAGGGTATTCTTAAACCAGACCGCAGTTTTTTGCTCCTCCATGGCTTTTTTCATAGCATCGACCGACTTTTCAGTGGCAAAGACGAGGGTTACGGGCCTGTGTTCGCCTTTCGAAACATCGTATCCCCAGTCAATGGGTCCGTGTACATCCGAGTTCCCCAGGATGGCCAGCTGATGTTCCCGGGCAATCTCCAGGGCTTCGTCGGAATAGGTAGATGAATTGTAAATTTCAATTCCGGCAAACAGGCCTTCAGACAATAGCTTAAGGTGCATATCTGTAAGAGCTGCTACTGCGTTGGGTTTCTGGGCGGTCCAGTGGGGATGGTTCCAGAATACCAGTGCTCCCTGTTTTTTGGCTTCGCGGAATACTTCCAGCACATCCTTCTGGTTCAGCTTGTTGGCATCTTTCACAAAAATGGCATTGAAATGGCCGGTGGGCATGGAACGGGTGATCTCAGTACCGGGGATCACCAGCAAACCTGTGCCCTCGGCAGATTCCAGGGCCAGTTCGTAACCCCGCATGCGGTCGGGGTGGGGGATATCCTCCTTCTTGGGCTGGTACTCCAGGTGATCGGTGATGGAGATGGCATCCAGTCCGTCCATCAATGCTTCTCTGACCCTTACACTGGCCCACACGCTTCCGTCGGAAAGTACAGTATGCATGTGGAGATCACACTTCAGGGTCACATATCCCGGAATGTCGGGGAATTCAATGGCGCGGGTGGCTTCGGGCTTTTCATCGCTTTGCGCGTAGATGGTTAGGAGAAAAGAGCTGGCGCACAGAAGAGCCAGGATAGTTTTTGAAAGTTTGGATCTCATTATTACGTGGTTTTAGTCAGGTTTAAGAGCAATCGATTTAAAACTACAAAAAAGATTTTGGAGTGTTCACTTATCTATAAAGAATATAAAATACGTGTCTATTGTCCATTCCCTGCTTTTCGAGCCAAAATATTTGGTGCTGTAAACGATTTTTTCCTAATTTGCTCCGATTCGTGTAAACTGCACACTTATTCATTTAACTAACTAAACTATCTCTACCATGAAAAACAATCTTCTCAGGTCGGGAAGAAGAATCAGGAGTACTTTGTTACTCCTATTTTTAATTCTGACCAGTTTTGCTATGCTAAATGCACAGGTGACTGTAACAGGTACTGTCACCGGGGCAGAGGATGATGCACCCGTACCGGGTGTAAACATTGTTGAAAAGGGTACCTCAAACGGGACCATCACCACAGGCGATGGAACCTACTCCATTACGGTAGGCTCTGATGCGGTGCTGATGTACTCTTTTATAGGTATGGTCACCCAGGAAGTTACCGTGGGTGCGCAAACAATTATTGATGTGGTTCTATCCAGTGGTGCTACAGACCTTGAAGAGATTGTAGTGATTGGATATGGTACTGCCGCAAAGGCTTCTCTCACAGGAGCTGTAGCTTCGGTAAGGGGGGATGAATTGAAACAATCTCCGTCTACCAACTTCAGTAATACCCTGGTGGGCCGTGTACCTGGTCTTTTCGCCTACAACAGAAGCGGTGAACCGGGCTATGACGGGGCCACCCTGAGGATTCGGGGTGCTAATACCCTGGGTGATAACAATCCCCTTGTGGTTGTGGATGGTATCCCCAATCGTAATCTTGAAAGGCTGGATCCTGCCATGATTGAGACCTTCGTTGTATTGAAGGATGCTTCGGCAGCGATTTATGGCACCCAGGCAGCCAACGGTGTGATACTGATCACCACTAAGCGGGGCAGGGTAGGAAAACCGACCATCACCCTGGATATGAATGTAGGTGGACAGCAACCCACCGTGATACCGGAAATGGCCGACGCGGCCACCTATTCCACCATGCTCAATGAGATTTCTTATTACAACAATCCAGGCGGTGGTTTGAATCAGGTATACAGCGAGGCCGATATTCAGGCTTATGCAGATGGTTCCGATCCCTGGGGGCACCCCAATACTGACTGGTTCAATACGGTATTTAAGCCCTGGTCCCTCCAGCACTATCAGAATGTTTCTATTAGAGGAGGAAGCGACAGGCTAAAATACTACATGTCATTTGGAAATAAATTCCAGGATGCGGTTTACTACAACAGTGCTACTTATTATAGCCAGCAAAATTTCCGAAGCAACATCGATGGAAAAATCACAGAGAACATAGATATTTCCTTTGATGTGGCCGGCCGCTCTGAGAACAGGCACTTCCCAACGGTGAGTCAAGGTAATAGCTTCAGGATGCTGATGCGCGGAAAACCCAATATGCCAGCATTCTGGCCTAACGGGGACCCAGGACCTGACATTGAATATGGCCACAATCCGGCAGTGACTACTACCGATGCCACCGGCTATAACGATGACAAAAACTACTACCTGGAGACCAACCTCAGGCTGAATATTAAGATCCCCTGGGTAGAAGGCCTTGCTGTGCAGGGTAACTTCTCCTATGACAAACGTTTCCGTTATCAGAAGGTTTGGGAGACTCCCTGGTATCTGTACACCTGGGATGGAAATCCTGAGCATATCACTGAAAAAGGCCAGAGGGGACTCGCTACACCGCAGTTGACCCAAAGAGCCAATGATGACTATAAACTGACCTACAATGCATATATTACCTATGATAGGGTCATGTCCGGACATACCATTAAAATCATGGCGGGTACGGAAAGTCAGAAAGGCTTAAATAACTGGATGTACGCGTTCAGGAAGAATTATGTATCCAGTGAAATTGAACAATTGTTTGCAGGAGCTACGGACCAGTTTATGTCCAACGACGGTTCAGCCTCCCAGTTTGCTCGCAGATCCTACTTCGGACGTTTCAACTACAACTACGCAAATAAATACCTGGTGGAATTCATTGCGCGTTATGATGGTTCTTATATGTTTGATGATGCCTGGGGCCTTTTCCCGGGAATTTCAGTGGGATGGCGCATTGTGGATGAAGCCTTCTGGGCAAATAACATCTCTTTTTTCGACGAATTCAAAATCCGTGCATCCTGGGGACAAACCGGAAACGACAGGATTTACTATGATGGATCGCTTCAGGAATATAAATACCTGACCCTGTACGGATTTGTCAACAACAGATCTTACGTGTATAACCAGAGTGAGGATAACAAACTCCTCTATGAACAGGCGGTCCCTAACCCGAATGTAACCTGGGAGGTGGCCAACCAGTTTAACGTTGGTTTCAACACCGCATTTCTGAATAATCAGATGACCCTGGAGGCAGATTATTTCCATAACCTGAGGACTAATATCCTTTGGAGACGGAATGCCTCTGTTCCTGCTTCAGCCGGACTTTCCTTACCGCCTGAAAATATAGGTGAGGTGCTAAACCAGGGCTTTGAGTTTGTTCTTGGATTCAATGGGAGTTCAGGTACAGGAAATGTCAGGTACAACATTTCACTAAATGGGAGTTATGCCCATAACGAGATCATTTTCTGGGACGAAACTCCGGGCATTCCCGACTACCAGCAAAGTACCGGTGCGCCTATGGGAGCTGCACTCTATTACGAAGCCGACGGTATCTTTGAGACCCAGGCCGATGTAGACGCCTATCCCCACTGGGCAGGTGCTCAACCCGGCGATGTCAGGTTCAAAGATGTCAATGGTGATGGAGTCATTGACGGACTTGACAGGGTCAGACAGGAAAAAAGTGGTCTGCCCTTCTTTACCGGCGGACTCTCGGCCAGCATTTATGTAGGCGGTTTCGATGCTTCCATTCTGTTCCAGGGAGTAACTGGTCCAGTAGCCTATATCAGTCCCGAATCGGGAGAGATCGGTAACTACTATAACGATTATGCCGTTAACCGGTGGACACCCTCCAGTCCAAGCTCTACTTATCCCAGGGCCTGGAACCGGGACAATGAATACTGGCGGAGCCAGGGCAATACTTTTTGGCTCCATAACACCAACTACCTCAGGCTAAAGAATATTGAGATAGGATACAACCTTCCGGACAAGGCAGTAAATGCCATGGGTCTTGCAGGATTCCGCGTGTATACTAATGCATTGAATCTGTTTACCATCTCAAAAGAGAAACTGATAGATCCAGAGCTTACCTCAGGAACGGCCTATCCCCTGCAAAGGGTTATTAACTTTGGATTGACCATAACCTTTTAATCACTCAGACTATGAAACAGATACTTAAAATTTTTATAATTCTTCTGATAGTAAGTCTGACCAGTTCATGCGAAAAAGACTTTCTTAAGCTTGAACCACTATCAGATTATTCAGATGCAGCAGTCTGGAAAGATCCTGCTCTGATACAAACTTTCGTGAATAACATCTACAGGAATGCTCTTGGGTGGCCCTACTCCATCGAAAGACTTTCCGATTATGTGGATGAATCTCACTTTACTCCCGATTGGGATGTGACCAATTTTAACAAAAGCCTGATTACCTCTGATGGACTCATGGGTTGGCAGGTAAGCTGGGCCACTCCGCATACTCTTCATTTCCGATGGGGGCCTCTTTACAGCAATGTAAGGGCCTGCAACATCTTTTTTGAGAAGACAGAAGGAGTGGACTTCGGAGATGCTGCTGCTAATGCTGAGGTTGACAGAATGAGAGGGGAGGTCCATTTCCTTCGTGCCTACACCTATCATTATCTGGCAGCTCTGTACGGGGGCGTTCCCATCATCACAAGCCCCTATGGTTTGAGCGATGAGTTTGAGGTGGCCAGGAATACCTACGAGGAGACAATGAATTTCATTATTTCTGATCTGGACGCCGCTGCCGCTTTACTTCCTCCGGAAGCTGCGAAGGATGGTCAGGCCACGGAGGGTGCTGCACTTCATCTGAAGGCAAGGGCCTTGCTATATGCTGCCAGTGATGTGCATCATACCCAATCCAGCTACGCACCCGGATACAGCAATCCAGAGCTTCTTGGATATACCGGCGGTTCTCAGGCTTCAAGATGGCAGGCAGCCAAAGATGCTGCACTAGCTGTCATAGGGCTTAATCGTTACAGTTTGGTGAATCCGAGTCCTGCTCCGACCGATGATATAGCGCAGGATTTTATTGACTACTTCATTTCCTATGGTCCTGAAAGTGAGGATATCCTACTGCAGTATTTCACTCCTAAAACCGATGAGAACTGGGATGGCTATAATCCGGCACTCTATTGTGGTCCCAATGGCTATCACAACTGGGGCAATAACGTTCCCCTGGGTGAACTGGTGGATGACTATGAAATGGCCGATGGAACTTCCTTTGACTGGAGCAATCCGGTCCACAAGGCTGATCCTTACGTCAACCGTGAGGCCAGATTCTATGCCACCATTCTGTATGAAGGAGCCGATTGGAGGGTGCGTCCTTCGGATGTGCAGGGCATCGATCCATGGAACAAGATCCAGGTGGGTCATGTCTATAACATGGGTGGCGAGCTGATAGTTCCCGGGGTGGATACCCGAAGCGGTCCCATTGAGGACTGGAACGGAGGCAAATCTGGTTACTATGTGAAGAAATTTGTGGATCCCTCTGTCGATCCCCAGTATGTGAAGCAGGATGTTCCCTTCCGTCATTTCCGCTATGCTGAAGTCTTGCTGAACGCAGCCGAGGCCTGCATTGAACTGAATGAGGATGTAAACGCTCAAGGCTATCTCAATGAGATCCGGGCAAGGGCTGGACAGCCTGATATCACAGCCACAGGAGCTGCCCTTCGTGATGCCTATCGTCACGAGCGCCGCATCGAGATGGCTTACGAGGATCAACGATTCTGGGATGTTCGCCGGTGGGTCATTGGTGACGAAGCCTATATTCAGACCCATGCGGTGGATGTGAGGTATGAAACCGATCAGGCTGCCACCAACTATCGACAGGCTGACGGAAGTACCTGGAGTACCCCCATATTTGCAGAAGTAGAGCTGGGCGGGGACGCCCGGGCCTGGGACAATAAGATGTATTACTTCCCCATCATGCGGGATGAGATGAATAAAAACTCTTTACTCATTCAGAATCCTGGATATTAAAGTTTAGTGATGATAAGTGTTAAGGCCATCCTTCCACCTGAACCAGGTTGGTTGGATGGCCTTTACTTATGTGTGTATTTTTTGTTTTTCATTGTTACCTTTATCGGGCAAAATCCAACACAGATATGAAAAAACTACTACTACCCTTTGGAAGAATTATTTTAGCCACCATCCTGAGCATCTTTTGTATGCCCGGAGTAAGTTTCGGAGCTGTTTCTGGTGAGGGCGATCCTCCCGATTGGGAAAATCAGGCGGTCTTCAACATCAACAGAGAAGCACCCAGGGCATGGTTTGTGCCTTTCCAGGACGTGGACAAGCTTGGATCAAGCCCCATGGAATCGAGCCTGATCCAATCCCTCAATGGATCCTGGAAATTTCACCTGGCACAGAATCCCGGTGAACGTCCTGTGGATTTTTACAAAGAGGATTTTAACGCCGGCGATTGGGACCAGATTCCGGTACCTTCCAACTGGGAAATGCAGGGCTACGATTATCCCATCTATACCAACGTGAAGTTTCCCCATGAAACGAATCCGCCCTATATGCAAAAGCACTATAATCCTACAGGTTCTTACCTCACAGAGTTCAGCCTTCCTGAAGGATGGGACGGGAAGGAGATCTACCTGCATTTTGGAGCAGTGAGTTCAGCCATGTATGTTTGGATCAATGAGCAGAAGGTGGGATACAGCGAGGACAGCAAAACCCCGGCAGAATTCAATATCACCCCATATCTCAAAGAAGGTAAGAACTCTTTGGCAGTGCTGGTGTATAAATGGAGCGACGCCTCTTACCTGGAAGACCAGGATTTCTGGCGCATGGGAGGAATAACCCGGGATGTATTCCTGATGGCAAGATCTTCCTGTCATATCAGGGATTTCAGGGTGGAAGCCGGACTGGATGAGTCCTATAAGGATGGGACCTTTAAGCTGAAGGTGGAGATAATGAATCTGGATGAAGATTCTGATCCGGCCTGGTCTGTTCAATCAATCCTGACAGACAATCAGGGGAAAGTGATCATGGACGAGACTTCCCAGCTTGAACTGAAAGAGGGAAGCGGAATTGTCAGCCTGAATAGAAATTATCCCAATGTTATGCAGTGGTCGGCGGAAATCCCCAACCTTTACCAGCTGCACATCCTACTAAAAGATGAGCAAGGCGAGGTAGTTGAAGCCATTCAGCAGGACGTGGGTTTCAGGAGCGTGGAGATCAAGGATGCCAAATTGCTGGTAAATGGCAAGTATATATACCTGAAAGGGACTAACCTTCATGAACACCATGATGTGACCGGACACGTAATGGATGAAGAGACCATGTTGAAGGATATTATGCTGATGAAGAGCCACAACCTCAATGCGGTCCGTACCTCCCACTATCCTCAGCCGGAACGCTGGTATGAACTGTGTAACAAATATGGACTTTACCTGGTAGATGAAGCCAACATTGAATCCCATGGAATGGGATATGGCAAGGAATCACTGGCTAAGGACTCAAGCTGGATGGCTGCCCACTTATTCAGGACAGAGAATATGTTTGAGCGGGATAAAAACCAACCTTCCATTATCATCTGGTCGCTGGGAAATGAAGCCGGGAATGGAATCAATTTTGAAGCGACCTACAAATATTTAAAGGACACCGACTCCACAAGACCGGTTCAATATGAACAGGCAGGCATAGCAGATAATACCGATATTGTCTGTCCCATGTACATGCGCATGGAGCAAATGGAAAGGTATGCAAAGGGGGCAGCAGGAACGCCCACCAGGCCTCTGATTCAGTGTGAATATGCACATGCCATGGGAAATAGCCTGGGCAACTTCCAGGACTACTGGGACCTTATTGAAAAGTATGAGGTGCTTCAGGGAGGATTTATCTGGGATTGGGTGGACCAGGGAATTCTTACCACCAATGAAGAAGGGGAGAAGTTCTGGGCCTATGGCGGGGATTTCGGTCCCGATGATGTGCCTTCCGATGGCAACTTCTGTAACAATGGCGTGGTGAATCCCGACCGGGGCATTAAACCCGCCTTGCTGGAGGTGCATAAAGTGTATCAGAACATTGGATTCAGTGCTTCAGATCTGAGCAAAGGAGTTATTTCGCTGGAAAACAAGTACTCCTTTCTGAGCCTGGATCTCTTCATCTTCACATGGAAGATTCGCTCTGATGGAGAGACTATCCAATCGGGAACCATTGATGGAGTAGACCTAAAGCCAGGTGCAAAAAAGGAATTCACTCTGAATTACAGCATTGATCCCCAGCCGGGGAAGGAATATTTTCTGCATATGGAGGCCTCTCTGAAGGCGGCAGACGGACTGGTAGATGCTGGAAGCATTTTGGCCAGGGAGCAGTTACAACTGCCCTTCAATCTACCTGCCCTGGCTGATCAGAGAGTCATTCCTGCGCTTTCCGTCAAGAAGGGGAAAGAAACCCTCACGGTGACCGGAGAAAGTTTTTCACTGCAACTGGACAAAGGGAGTGGGATGATTACAAAATTTGTCTCTGAGGGCCAGGACTTATTGCTGAGCGGACCGGTTCCCAATTTTTGGCGGGCACCTACTGACAATGATTTTGGGAACAACAACCATAAACGGGCCCGGGTCTGGAGGAAAGCAGGAGAAGAAGCAGTGGTGAATAAAGTGAAAGTGAAGAAGGAGAATTCGGGCTCTGTGAGCATTGCAGTAAGTTATGTGCTGAATGATCTGGATGGTCAGCCTATGGCCGATTACAACACCCTGTATATGATAAATGGTCTGGGTGAAGTAACTATCACCAATGACTTTGTAATGACAGCTGAAAAACTGCCTGAATTGCCCAGATTTGGAATGAACCTGGTGATGCCTCGCAGTTTTGAAACATTAACATGGTTAGGGAGAGGTCCGCAGGAATCCTACCAGGACCGGAAAACCGCAGCCTTCGTGGACCTCTACTCGGGCAGTGTGGCCGATCAGTACTGGCCCTATCTTCGCCCCCAGGAAAACGGGAACAAGGAGGATGTGAGATGGGCAGCCATTACCAGCAAGGAAGGATCGGGGATCCTGTTCAAAGGAAAACCATTGATCTGTGTATCAGCCCATCACAACATCATGGAGGATTTTGAATCGCCCGACAGGACAGATGGCCGACATGTACAAGGTGTCAAACCCGTCAACCGGCATACCACAGATGTGGTAGCCAGGGATCTGACCTCTGTGAATATAGATTATAAGCAGTTGGGTTTGGGAGGAGATAATAGCTGGGGGGCTCCCATTCATAAGGAATACCGTTTGACTGAGCGAAGCTATAGCTATACTTTTACCATGATCCCTGTGCATAATTTCCAGACTCCCTAAGAAGCAAGTGAATGGATAGATATAGTGCAATAGGGAATCTGGAAGATCCGGATATTCAATGGGATGTAGTTATTATCGGGGGTGGGGCTTCGGGATTGGGAGCTGCCCTGGAAGCAGCCACCCGGGGATATAAAACTCTTTTGCTGGAGCAGGACGATTTTGCCAAAGGAACCTCCAGCCGGAGTACGAAATTGGTACATGGAGGAGTGAGGTACCTGGCCCAGGGAAACATATCCCTGGTGCTGGAAGCCCTTAAGGAAAGGGGACGGCTGAAGCAAAATGCTCCTCACCTGGTGAAGGACCAGGCTTTTGTAATTCCCTGTTACTCTTATTGGTGCGTGCCATTCTATACCATTGGCCTGACCCTGTACGACCTGATGGCCGGAAGGCTGGGCATTGGTCGCTCGGTACCCCTGTCCAGGAAGGGAGTGAGCAAAGCTCTGCCCACCATAAAAACCCAAAAACTTAGAGGAGGTGTTCGATATTTCGATTGCCAGTTTGACGATTCGCGGCTTGCTGTAAACCTGGCCCAAACCATTACTGAGCAGGGAGGTGTGGTCATCAACCACATGAAAGTAGTTGGCTTGCTGATGAAAGAAGGGAGAATTGAAGGAGTGGAAGCCGGAGACATGGAGACCGGGAAGCAATATCCCATCAGGGCCAGAGCGGTCATCAATGCCACAGGGGTGTTTGTGGATGACATACTAAAAATGGAGAATCCTGAGGCCAGGGATGTGGTCAAACCCAGCCAGGGAATTCACCTGGTGATGGACCAGGA
>Ga0316191_10003442_pt1 | contig 11699 bp, 8 predicted proteins | sample Eddworburr2cm_MG_FD_204928 | JGI IMG/M metagenome (GOLD analysis project Ga0316191, IMG submission 204928) | Coastal sediment microbial communities from Maine, United States - Eddy worm burrow 2 cm | ecosystem: Environmental > Aquatic > Marine > Coastal > Sediment | place: USA: Maine | collected... | reverse complement strand
CGGCGGTGTGCCCACGAACGAAGCAATTCAATGGATCGTCGAGCACGAGGCGCTGGCGCGCGGTTGGTACAGCGCGCCGGTCGGCTGGACCGATGCCGCGGGCGATGGCGAGTTCGTCGTCGCACTGCGCTCCGGTCTGCTGCGGGACGGGAAGGCCTGGGTCTACGCTGGCGCCGGAATCATGGCCGACTCCGATCCGGACGCGGAGTACGCGGAGACCGAGCTCAAGATGCAGGCGCTTCTAGGAGCGCTCCATGGGGACGGCCGCTGATCTACAGACCCAGTGGGCGAGGCTCGTCATCGACAGCTTCGTCCAGGCCGGTGTCGGCGACGCGATCATCAGTCCAGGGTCGCGTTCCACGCCGTTCGTGATCGCCGCCCTCGAACACGAGGGACTCGAGTGTGCGAGCGCGCTTGATGAGCGATCCGGGGCCTACTACGCGCTGGGTCAGGCGAGGAGCACGCTTCGCCCCTCGCTCCTTCTGTGCACTTCCGGCAGCGCGCCGGCGAACTACTTTCCAGCGGTCGTCGAGGCGAGTGAGGCGGGGGTGCCCCTCATCGTGCTTTCGGCAGACCGACCTCCAGAGCTACGTCGCTGCGGAGCGAATCAAACGACGGACCAGATCGGATTGTACGGAAACAAGGTTCGCTTCTTTGCCGACCTCGGAGAGCCCCGGGACGATGTGCTGAGCTTGAGGGCCGCGCGACGAACCGTTGCACAGGCCGTTTCCGAGGCATTGGGTGTCAAGCCGGGCCCGGTCCACATCAATGCGCAGGCGCGCAAACCGCTCGAACCCATGCCGGCGAACGCCGAGCTCCAAGCACGAATCGACGCGATCCTCACCGAGCCGCTCACGAAGCTGGTCAGGGCGCGTCCACTCGATCCCAAGCTGGTCGAGCACGTTCCGGCCTTGGTCGTCGATTCCGTTGCCGAGGCACTCGATTCGGCTGCGCGTCCTGTGATTTTGTGCGGACCGGCCGACGTGCGGAATGCGATGTTCGTCGACTCGCTCAACGAGCTGGCGGAACGCTCGGGCGCTGTCGTGCTCGCGGAAGCCTCGAGCCAGTTCCGATGCTGGTCCGGGTCTCGGGCGCTGGGAGCATTCGATACCATTTGGCGGACGGATAGCGGGAGATCGATGTGCCTCCCCGATTTCGTCCTGCAACTTGGAGCAACCCCGGTCTCCAACGGATGGGAACAACTTTGCGGGACAAGGCGAATTCGCCGCATCGTCGTGCATCCCTGGGAATGGGCCGACCCCAGCTCCGACGCTGAAGCGATTGTGCAGGCCGATATCGGATCCTTTCTCACGGCGCTATGCAAGGCCGAGTACGACCCCGCTCGTCGCGACCCGGAGTTCGTGGCGGGCTTCGAGTGGGCCGAGTCCGCGGTTTGGGACGAGGCATCCGCGATCCTCGACCAGGCCGGCGACGCCCTCACTCAAGCTGGCGTTGCGCGTGCTTTGTTCCATGCGTTGCCCGACCCCAGCGCGCTGGTCCTGGGCAACAGTCTTCCGATTCGCGACATGGACACCTGGGTGCCGCCGAGCGACAAGCTGCTCGCCGTGTATTCCCAGCGTGGCGTGAGTGGGATCGATGGAGTCGTATCCGGCGCGGCGGGCGTGGCCTCGTGGGTGGAGAAAGCGACGACCTTGCTGATCGGTGACGTCAGCTTCCTTCATGATATCAACGGGCTGCAGTTGGCATCGCGGCTGATCGGCCCCGTGGTCATCGTGGTGGTCAACAATGGCGGTGGCCGCATCTTCGAGCAGTTGCCGATCGCGCGGGACGGCAAAGAGCAGTGGCTCCCGTATTTCACTACGCCGCACGATGCAGACCTCGAGAGTGCAGCAGCGATCTATGGATGCGAGTTTCACAGCGCAAATACGGTGGCGGGCTTCAGGGAGGCGCTCGAAGCTGCGTACGCGCGGGAAGGATGCACCGTCGTTGAGGCCGTCGTCCCTTCGCAGAGCGCACTGGAGCAGAGCCGCGCGCTTACCAGCCGGGTCGAACGGGCGCTTCGCCGTGAGGCTTCTTGATGTGGATGCTGCTGCACGGCTTCACGGGAGCGCCCCGAAGCTGGAGCCGTGTGCTTGCCCATGCCCAGCTCGAACCGCCACCGCTCATCCCGCCTTTGGCGGGCCACGAGCGCGACTGGCGGACCAGGGACGTCGACTCGTTCGACAACGAGATCACCCGGCTCCTCTCGCTCGCCGCGAGTGCCGGGCAGCCGAGATTGCTCTGCGGATATTCGATGGGAGCGCGAATCGCTCTCGGCCTGCTCGCGCGAACGCCGCATCGTTTCGATGCTGCGTTGTTGATCGGTGTTCACCCCGGCCTGACCGACGAGGGCGCCCGCGCAGAGCGTCATGAGGTCGACGCAAGTCGCGCGCGATCGCTCCGAGAGAAAGGTCTCGAGGCCTTTGTTGCGGCTTGGGAAGAACTGCCGTTGTTCGCGAGCCAGCGAGACCTCTCGCGAGAGGTGCGGGCTGAACAACATGACGTTCGTCTCGCTCAGGACGCAGAGGGACTGGCGCGAGCGCTGGACGTGCTCGGATTGGCCGAGATGCCGGATTATCGCGCGGCGCTGGCATCTCTGCAGATTCCCGTCACGCTGATGACGGGTTCGCACGACTCCAAGTTCTCCAGCATTGCAAAGGCCATCGCTAGCGAGCACGCTCACGTCGACGCAGAGTTGGTCAACGGCGTCGGCCACAACGTCGTTCTCGAAGCCCCGGCGGCCGTGGCCGCTGCGTTGACGACCCTCGAGAAGAGGGCACGCAAATGACCGAGGTCGCCCCAGGCTCGCTCCCCGCATGGATCCTTGCCGCGCGTCCGGCGACTCTGACGGCGGCGTTTGCACCGGTCGCGGTCGGTACCGCATGCGCCTGGCGCGTCGGCGGGTTTCGATGGGATGCCGCGCTTGCCGCGCTGCTGGGTGCCTTTCTCATTCAGATCGCGACGAACTTCGCGAATGACATGTTCGACTTCGAAAAAGGAGCGGACACCGAAGAGCGTCTTGGGCCGACACGCGCTGCTCAGGCAGGTCTTCTCAGCGTACGGCAGCTCCGACGCGGGATCATCGTCGCGTTCGCGCTCGCGCTTGGGGCGGGTGTCTACCTCACGTGGATCGCAGGCCCAGCCGTGATCGTCATCGGCCTCGCGTCGCTGGCCGCGGGCCTCGCATACACCGGCGGCCCTTTTCCGCTCGCGTACAATGGCCTCGGCGACGTGTTCGTGATGGCGTTCTTCGGCTTCGTGGCGGTATGCGGGACCGCATTTGTTCAAGCGCTGTCAGTGCCCGACATCGCCTGGGCCGCGTCAATCCCCATAGGCGCCTTGGCAACCGCGATCCTCGTCGTGAACAACGTGCGCGACTTCGAAGGGGATGCGCGAGCAGGCAAAACGACGCTGGTCGTTCGATTCGGAAGGGAAGCGGGGGTTGCGGAGTACGGCTTCCTGCTGATCGCCGCCTACGCGACGCCGGTCGTCATGGTTCTTCTCGGCTGGACCAGCGCTTGGGTATGCCTTCCCTTGCTCACGATCCTCTGGGCCATCCGGTTGTTTCGCTCTGTCGTGAGCGACCGTGGCATTGTCCTCAATCAGACGCTCGGCTGGACGGCCAAGCTTCTCTCGCTTTACGGCCTTCTCTTTGCCATCGGGATCGCGTTGTGACGGAGCTTCACGCGCAGATCGACGTGCTCGAAGGCGAGCTGCCCGAGTCGCTCGTGGGCGGGGCGGCAGCTCTCTCCAAACGAGCGTTTGCGGTTCTTCGGCTCGAGCGCGCCGACGGCACGACCGGACTCGGGGAAGCCTCCCCGCTGCCCGGTTACTCACCCGATTCAATGGCAGAGGTTTCAGACGAGCTTCAGCGCCTCGCGGAGGCACCGGTTGCCGCGAATCCGCTCGCGACCCCGCTCGAGCTCCTGGTGGACGCCTTTGCTGCCCATCCATTGATGCATGCCGCCTCGCGCTTCGCGCTCGAAACGGCGCTGCTCGACTGGCTTGGTCACTCGCGTGACGAACCCGTGCATCGGGTCTTGGGTGGCGACGTGGAACGGCAGCCGATTCCAATTGCGGACCTCGTGATGGAACCCAGTCCTGCCTCGTGGCCTGCGCGTGCCGATGCCTTCGTTGCAGACGGTGCCACACATCTCAAGCTCAAGGTCGGGCCTGATTTCGACGCAGAGCTCACTGCCCTCGAGGCTATTCGCCGGGCGCATCCGACACTCCCTCTTCGGCTCGATGCCAATCGCCGGATTCCGCTCAAAGCGCTGCGTCGGCACGCCCCGTCGTTGGAAGCTCTCGAGCTGGAGCTGTTCGAGGAGCCCGTTGCGCCCGAAGACTGGCCCGCCGCACTCGACCTGCCGTTGCCCTACGCGTTGGACGAATCGCTGCGCGACGATGAGCTTTCACAGCGGCTGCTCGGGAGCGGCCGCATCCGTGCCGTCGTGATCAAGCCCATGGTCATCGGGGGCTTGCGGGCTTCGTTCGAGATCGCCGAGCGTGCCGCAGCGCATGACGCGCAATACCTCGTGTCGCACACCTTCGACGGACCGATCGCAAGAGCGGCCACTGCGGAGCTCGCGCTGGCGCTGCAAACCGAGCTCGCCGCGGGCCTCGGCTCGCATCCCGCGCTCGCACTCTGGCCACCCCACCGTATCGCCGCGATTCGCGGCCGGCAGATCGCGCCGCACGATGCGCCAGGGTTAGGGCTTCACTTCGAAGAGGGCACCGATGCATGAGCTGAGCGTCCTCGCGGCGGCGCACGAAGCTCCGGAGCGCGATTGCTTGATCGCCGACGACCACGTCTGGTCCTACGCCGATGTCGCCGCGCGCGTCCGCATCGCCCTCGCATCGCTGCGGGCCCAGGGGATCGAGCCCCGGGATCGTGTTGCGCTCACTCCCAGGGCGGATGTTGATTCGATCTGCTGGCTGTATGCGCTCTTCGAGCTGGGGTGTCCGGCGGTGCTGCTCCACCCACGCCTCACCGACCGCGAGCGCGCCGTCATTCTCGGAGAGGCACAGCCCAGGCATGTGATCACCACGGAGATCCCCGAGGGCACGGTTGACAACGACCCGTCGATCCCCGGTCCGACGTCCGTTGATCAGACTCTGGTCATCGCATACACCTCCGGTTCGAGGGGTGGACCCCGCGGTGCGCGACTGTCCCGGCGTGCGTTCGTCGCATCGGAGGCCGCCCACGCGGCAAACCTCGGGTGGCTTCCCGAGGATCGTTGGCTGCTGTGCATGCCGCCCGCCCACGTCGGTGGGCTGTCAATTGTCACTCGCTCCCTCATCGCGAGGAGTTGCATCGTGTTGAGCTCAGGAACCTTCGAGCCAGCTGAGGTGACACGCATCATGGCGCAGCATCGAGTGACACTTTCGAGCCTGGTCCCGACGATGCTCCGCAGGCTGCTGTCACTCGAACGCCCGCCTTGGAAGCCGAGCACCGAGCTCCGCGCCCTCCTGGTCGGCGGAGCACCGTTTCCCGATGCCCTGCGTGAGCTCGCCGCGGAACGAAGGGTCCCAACCCTAGCGACCTACGGGTGCACCGAAGCGTGCTCGCAGATCACGACGCAAAGTCCGGTGCAAAGCGGCCGACCCGGGTCCGGTGCGCCCCTCCAGGGTATCGAAGTGCGGATCGAAGGGGGCGAGATCGAGGTACGCGGCGAGGTGCTCATGGATGGATACCTAGGGGAGGACCGTAGGGGCGCCCCATGGACGTCGGATGGATGGCTTCGCACTCGGGACTTCGGGTCCTTCTCGTCGGATGGTCAGCTCCTCGTACAGGGGCGCATCGACGACCTCATCTTGACCGGTGGCGAGAACGTCGCGCCTCGAGAAGTAGAGGCGTGGCTCGAAAGTGTTTCGGGCATCGAGTCTGCTTGTGTCTTCTCGCTACCGCATGACGACTGGGGCGAGGAACTGGTTGCCGCCGTCGTAACCGATTCAACGCAATACAGCGCGGACGCTCTTCGTGACCGGCTGGCGAACGATCTCGCGCCTCACAAGCGCCCCAAGCGAATCTGCGTGCTCGATGCGATGCCGCTCAATCGATCCGGGAAGGTTGATCGGGCCGCCGTCGAGGCCGAGTGCTCGGGCCGGCTGCGCTCGATTTAGCCTCTGTGGGGACAGCGAGTTTCTGCTAGGGTTCGGGCCTCAAACGGGGAGACCAGCATGGCAGAGCAGATCAAAGCCTCACACATTCTACTCATGTACGCCGGCTCGGAGCGGTCCTCCGCGACGCGCAGCAAGGAAGAAGCTGAATCTCAAATCGCCAGCATCGAGCAGAAGCTTCAAGGCGACGCGGACTTCGCCGCCTTGGCGCGCGAGCACTCCGATTGCGGCTCGGCTCAGGCGGGTGGCGACTTGGGTGGCTTCGGACGAGGTCAAATGGTCAAAGGGTTCGAAGATGCTGCCTTCGCGCTGAACGTTGGCGACACCAGCGCGGTCGTCGAAACGCCGTTCGGCTTCCACATCATCAAGCGGAGTGGCTGAGAAACTGTCGCACGATGGGCCGGTAACCCTCGCGGAAGGTCGGGTACTGGAACTGGTATCCCGTCTCTCGGAGCCGCGCGTTACGGCAACGCTTGTTGAGCCGCTCGGGTTGGATCTCGGATTGGGCGGGAGGAGGTGCGGGCACGCCTAGCTCGGCACTCAGCCAGGTTACGACGTCTGCGGTCGTGACGGGTTCGTCGTCGGATCCCAGGTAGAGGCCTTTTGGGTTTTCGAGGCGCATCAGATGGTGCAGCGCGCCGGCACAATCCTCGACATGGATGCGATTCGTCCAACTCCCAGTCGCCGTGGCTTCCTCGTCCCGAACCTTTCGCACGAGGCGCGTTCTTCCCGGCCCGTAGATGCCGGAGAGTCGTACGTTGATTCCCGTCTCCGGGGCCTCTCGGACAATCGCTTCGGCCTCGAGTAGAACGCGCCCGTTGAATCGGGACGGCTCGGTGGCCGAGTCCTCGTCCACCCATTCGCCTTCGCTTTGTCCGTAGACGGCGGTGCTCGAGGTGAAGAAGACTCGCCGTATCGGGCAGCCGGCGTCCCGCAGCGTGCTCAACAAGTTACGCAGCCCGTCGACGTAGACCGATCGATAGTGGTCTTCGTCCCGCCGGTCGGCGCTGGCCGTGTAGAACACGTAATCGAAGGCGGCAGGTGGCGGGTCAAACTGTTCCGGGTCGGTCAAGTCGATGCGCCACGGACGGACCCCTTGTGCGAGGGCCTCGACCCGCCGGCGCACTCCCCAGACCTCGCATCCGTCGGCGAGCAGTCGGGTCGCAAGCGCGTTTCCCACGTCGCCGCAACCGGCGATCAAGACTTTGTCTGACATGGCTCAAACGCAAAGACGATTGCCGCCCTTGCCCTTGGCTGAATATGCGAAATCGTCGGCGCGTTTCAAGACGACTTCGACCGTATCTCCGGGGCGGGCGATGCTCAGCCCCGCGCTTGCCGTCACTGGGTTCGCGGCGTCGAACTTCATGCCCACCTCGCGGATCGCCGTGACGAAGCGGTTTCCTGCGACCCGTCCCTCTTCCTGGTTGGTGTCTGGGAGGACGATGACGAACTCGTCGCCACCATAACGGCCTGCGATATCGACCTCGCGGGTCGATCTTCGGAGTGCGTCCGCCACGCTTTGAAGCACCCGGTCGCCTTCGAGGTGGCCGCGCGTGTCGTTGACCCGCTTGAACTGATCCAGGTCGATCATGACGATCGCCATGGGCCGCCCACGATTCAACCAGGCCAGGCCCTGTTCGATGTGGCTCAGGATGTGGCGGCGGTTCCAGAGCTTGGTCAAAGGGTCCTGCCGTGAGAGCTCCCCGAGGCGTTCGTTGGCAACGACGAGTTGGTTCTCGCGTTGATTGATCTTCTGAATCAGTGTCGCGACGATCGCGGTGCAGAACATCAGCAGGACGGTGACCATGAAGGCTTGCAAGAAACCTTCGAGCGCATCGGGACGCTGCGCCTGCATCCAGTCGGGCCCGTCGGGCGCGAACGGAAGCTCTCCACGGACCTCCATAATGACCACCGACGAGTACATCGCTGCGCCAATGCTCGAGAGAACGACGCCCATCCTCGGCGTCACAACGAGTGAATTGACGATGCCGGCGACGAAGTAGAGCGCGACGATCACAGTGCGAGATGAGCCGATCCGCTGGACGATGAACGTGAGCAGCGCCATATCGAGTACACCGCCCAAGAAGGGACGCCAGGGACCTGCGATATCGCGCCAGATCAGAAACTGTTCCACGATCGCGACGCCGGCATAGGCGATGAACACCCAGCGATGCGCGGTCATCGGGGGATAGAGAAGCGGCACGAGCCAAATTCCGCAGGCCGCCAACAAGAAGCGAACCCACGCCGTACCAAAAGCCAATCTGTTGGAATTCATCGGTAGCGAACCAGTCTAAGCATTCTAGCTTAACCCATCAGGATTATATCATAATCAAGTGCCCCATGCTCCGTTCTGCGGGGCCATGCTGCGGGGCGTTCTACGGGCGCTGGCCTCATTTTAAGGTCAATACGGCAGTCCCTCCGAGCGAGATTTGAACGGCATGAGCGACGACGCAACGACACAACGGCTGAAGAAGCTGATCGAGGAACGGATCGTCTTATTCGACGGTGCGATGGGCACGATGATCCAGCGCGCGGGCCTCGAAGAAGCGGATTTCCGGGGAGACCGATTTCGTGATCATCCGGGGAGCCTCCAGGGCAATAACGATCTGCTCGTTCTCACGCGGCCGGACGTGATCCGTGGGATCCACGAGGAGTACCTCGATGCCGGCGCCGACATCATCGAAACCAACACCTTCAACGCGAATGCGTTCTCGCAAGCCGATTACGACCTTCAGGAGGTGGTCTACGATCTCAACGTCGCCGCCGCGCGCCTCGCCAAAGAGGCGACGGCTAGCCGCGCGGACCGGCCGTGCTTCGTGGCAGGCGCGATTGGCCCGCTCAACAAGACCCTGAGCCTCAGCCCGGACGTCGATGACCCGGGCTTCAGGGCGCTCACATTCGACGAGGCACGCGAGGCGTACGCCGAACAAGTGCGCGGATTGATCGACGGGGACGTCGACCTCCTGCTCGTTGAAACGATTTTCGATACGCTCAACGCCAAGGCCGCGCTCTGCGCGATCGACGACGTTTTTGCGGAGAAGGGCGTCCGTCTTCCGATCGTGATCTCGGTCACCATCGTCGACAAGAGCGGCCGCACGTTGTCCGGTCAGACCGTCGAGGCGTTCTACGTTTCGATCGAGCACGCTCGACCCTTGGCCGTGGGGATCAACTGCTCACTTGGCGCTCAGGAGATGCGCCCCTTCTTGAAGGAGCTTGCTGGCATCGCCGATTGCTACGTGCACTGCTATCCCAATGCCGGCCTCCCGAATGCCTTCGGCGGCTACGATCAGACCCCAGAAGAGATGGCCGAGCTGCTGCGCGGGTTCGCGGCGGATGGCATGATCAACGTCATTGGCGGCTGCTGTGGCACGACCCCGGACCACATCCGGGCGATCGCCGAGGCAGTTCGTAACGTGCCGCCGCGCCCCAGACCCGAGCGCGAAAGTCACTACCCACGCTTCAGCGGGCTCGAGCCGCTGGTCATTCGGCCGGAGACGACCTTCATCATGGTCGGGGAGCGCACCAACGTGACCGGGTCCGCCAAGTTCCGAAAGCTGATCACCGAAGGCGACTACCCGGAGGCGGTGTCCGTGGCCCTTCAGCAGGTGCGCAACGGAGCGAACATCATCGACATCAACATGGACGAGGGCATGCTCGACTCCGAGCAAGCGATGAGCCGGTTCCTGAATCTCATTGGCGCCGAGCCAGAGATTTCACGCGTTCCAATCATGATCGACAGCTCGAAGTGGAGCGTTCTCGAAGCAGGCCTGAAGTGCGTGCAGGGCAAAGCCCTCGTCAACTCGATCAGCCTGAAAGAAGGCGAGGCGGAGTTCCTCGACAAGGCTCGGCGGGTGCGACTCCACGGCGCTGGCGCCGTCGTGATGGCGTTCGACGAAGAGGGGCAGGCCGACACGATCGAGCGGAAGGTCGAGATCTGCGCTCGCGCCTACCGGATACTCGTCGAAGAGGCGGGCTTCGCGCCGACTGACATCGTGTTCGACCCCAATGTTTTCGCCGTCGCCACTGGGATCGAGGAGCACAACCAGTACGCGATCAACTTCATCGAGGCGACAAAACAGATCAAGGAGCGTTGCCCCGGGGCGCTCGTCAGCGGCGGCGTCAGCAACCTGAGCTTTTCGTTCCGCGGCAACAATCGTGTGCGCGAGGCGATGCACTCCGCCTTCCTCTATCATGCGATCGCCGCTGGGATGGACATGGGCATCGTCAATGCCGGCCAGCTCGAGGTCTACGAACAGGTTCCCAAGGATCTCCTCGAGCACGTCGAAGACGTCCTCTTCGATCGCCGCGCCGACGCGACGGAGCGGCTGGTCGCGCTGGCCGAGACGGTCAAGGGCAAAGGAAAGAGGCAGAAGCACGACCTGACTTGGCGCGAAGCACCGGTCGAGGAGCGGCTTTCGTACGCGTTGGTCAACGGCGTGGTCGACTTCGTCATTGAAGACACCGAGGAAGCCCGACTGAAGTACCCACGCCCGCTCGATGTCATCGAGGGCCCCCTGATGGACGGGATGGCGGTAGTCGGCGATCTCTTCGGCTCTGGCAAGATGTTCCTTCCGCAAGTCGTGAAGAGCGCCCGGGTCATGAAGAAGTCGGTCGCGCATCTCGAGCCGTTCATGGAAGACGAAAAGAGCGAGAGCTCCGCACGGGCCAAGGTCTTGCTTGCGACCGTGAAGGGCGACGTGCACGACATCGGCAAGAACATCGTCGGCGTCGTACTCGGCTGCAACAACTACCAGGTCGTCGATCTTGGAGTCATGGTCCAGGCCGAGAAGATCCTCGACACCGCGGTGGCCGAGGAGTGCGACATCGTCGGATTGAGCGGTCTCATCACGCCTTCGCTCGACGAAATGGTCTACGTCGCGTCGGAGATGCAGCGACGGGGAATAGAAGTTCCGCTGCTGGTGGGGGGCGCGACGACCAGCCGGGCGCACACCGCCGTCAAGATTGCGCCCGAGTACGAGGGCAGTACGGTGCACGTTCTCGATGCGTCCCGCGTCGTCAACGTCGTGTCCGCGCTCTTGAGCCCCGAGCGCCGGGTCGAGCTCGACGCGAAGAACCGAAGCGAGCAGGAAAAGTCGCGGAAGCTGTTCGAGCACCGGCAGAATCGCCAGCTGATTTCCCTGGACGTTGCGCGGGAAAACGGGGCGCCGATCGAGTGGCGAAGTAATGATGTCCCCACGCCGGCGTTCAAGGGGGCGCGGGTCATTGATGACGTCAGCCTCGACGAGATTGCCCCCTACATCGACTGGACTTTCTTCTTTGCTACGTGGGATCTCAAAGGGAAGTTTCCGAAGATCCTCGACCACGAGCGTTACGGCGTTGCTGCGCGGGAGCTCTACGATCACGGCCGCACGCTCCTCGATCGCATCGTCGCCGAGAAGCTTCTCACCCCGCGCGGCGTGTACGGGTTTTGGCCCGCAAATCAGGACGGCGATGACATCGTCGTGTGGAGCGATGACGAGCGGAGCCGCGAGCGCCTGCGGTTCCACATGCTCCGCCAACAGGCGGTCAAACCGAACGAGCAGCCCTACTTCGCTCTTTCCGACTTCGTGGCACCTCTG
>Ga0316191_10003441_pt1 | contig 11699 bp, 9 predicted proteins | sample Eddworburr2cm_MG_FD_204928 | JGI IMG/M metagenome (GOLD analysis project Ga0316191, IMG submission 204928) | Coastal sediment microbial communities from Maine, United States - Eddy worm burrow 2 cm | ecosystem: Environmental > Aquatic > Marine > Coastal > Sediment | place: USA: Maine | collected... | reverse complement strand
CCCTCTTGCTGAAAAAAGCGAGCTACGGCTGCTGCTCTGGCCGTTGAAAGCTCCCAGTTGCTGGGAAAGCGTTTCCGCAGCGCCGCACTTAAAGGGACATTGTCCGTGTGACCCTCCACCACGATATCATGGTCTTCGGCTTCCTTCAAAGAACCCGCCATAATCCGCAACAATTCTTTTCCCCTGGGGTTAATTTCAACACTTCCGGAGTCAAAAAGAATCTTATCTATGAATATGACTTTCAGCTTATCGTCTACTTCGACAACTTCAATCTCCTGGGCGGCAATTTGATCTTTCAAGCTGGTTTCAATCGTCTTCTTGGTATCATCCAACAGCTGGATGACCTTGCCCTGGAGTTGGATGACTGACCGTCTCTTTTCTAATTCCAGTTTGAGCACTTTAATATTTTCTTGCTGCTGTTGGTTGATATTTTTCAGATAGGTGGTTTGGGTTTGAAGTTTGTTTAGATCTCTGGATAATTGGTTTCTTGCGGTCTCTGAATTACGGAGCTCCAATTCCATCCATTGAAGCTTTTCCTCTGTCTGCTTTTGTTTAGCCTGGAGGATTTCAAGTTCACGCTGAGCTTCGTCTCTCTGGATCCGGGTTTCCTCCAGCTCGGTTTGCACCTCCGTATAAAGGGGCAGTGGCATACAGGCGCAGAGCAGCATCACAAAAGAACATAAAATAATCAACAAAGATCTGATGCGCATCGAAAGACCTCCGGGATGGATGCAAACCCTTCAGAATAAAACAGCTAAAGTTAACGCTTAGAAACTTCTACAGATAAAAATATATCGTTTTTAGGGGCATCATTTTTTTGTGGATGGAATATTGGGGCGAAGCCCTAAGCTAACCTATAGCAAAAAATTGCTTATTATCCTAACACTATTTTACTTTTTTGACTGAATCTCTTTAAGCGTTGACTTGTATACCTCGCTCATCGGTCCCCCGATGGCAACAGCCCTTTGGGCGGCTTCAAGTGCTTCCTGCTTACGCTCCTGCTCCAAAAGTACTTGCGCGAGATTGTTGTAGGCTCCCGCCGCCTCCGGGTGATTCTTGACTGCCATTCTAAAAGCGTCTTCAGCACCATAAAGATCTCCAAGCGCATACAAGCTATTGCCCAGTCCCATGAATGCTATCAGGCTCCGCGGCCAGCGTGTCAGTGCTTTTTGGTAGCCTTCAATCGCGGCGTCAAATCGACGGGACTTTTCCAGTCCGAACACGGCTGCCAGGTAGTCTTTCTCTCTGGCAATTGCTGGCAACTGTGTCGGCTTGAGCACGATCAGTCCCCAATAGTCGCTGCGGGCCCAGGTTTTTTCAAATGTAAAAAAAGACATCACCTTGCGCTCGGTTGTTCCCGAACGGAGGATGACAGTATTTTCTATAAAATCATAACCGATTACGACCGCATAATGCCAAACCGGAATCCACGACAATCCAATGTTTTGCAGCACAATCACAGGATGGCCCGCGGCTATTTCCGGCCATATTGAGTTCAAGCCGAGGATTGGATAGGCGATTCGGCCCTGGCGGCGGGTAGCGCCCATCATGGCCATCTGCAGGCTTCCTTTACGCGAAGGGGTGTAGACCTGGCTTTGGAGCGCTTCAGGGGTAATCGGCAAATCGCTGTATGTCAGAGCCATGGCAAGGGTGGAAGGACCGCACTGGTAATCACTCTGGGGGTAAAACGGGACCCTTTCAAGTTCAAAACCTGGGGGAATGTTTTCCGGCAGAAGCGGTAATTCGGATTTTTTGAAGCCCGCACAGCCGACAAGCAAACCGGCTATAACCCACAAGAAAAGCAACAGGCAGGACAAATAAAGGTAGCTTCGACAAGTCGGCATATTATTGTTTAGACCATCGGGCTTTAACTTACAATTTGCAAGGAAAAATCAAAGTGACCATCTAAATTTGTTTGAGGTTTGAGGGGCTATAGGTTCAAGGTTCTGGGTTCAGAGTTCAGAGGTTGAAAAGTTTCCACCGTTAATTGTTTAAAATGTTAACCCTGAACCGTGAACCTTTGAACCCTCTTTCCTGAAACCTTTCGCTATATAAAATCAGTGTATCCCAGCAACTCCAACACCACCAATACGATAAAGGCGATAATGGCAAGATACAGTACAGTGCCCCATAAGCTGCCTCCGGCGGGAAGTTGGTCAATTTTGTCGGCTATTTGCATGATTTCAGCATCGGACAGGCTGTCAATACGCGTCTTGGCCTCAGCCGGATCAATTCCCCGGGCCGTCAATCGGGATTGAATATCTTCACGATCTAAAAACGATCGCAGCTGATCACGGGCATTCTGTGTGTCCGGATTTACCAGCACTGCTTCCGTACCGACCATGGCCGCAAAAACCGAAGGGACAGGTGCGGTGATCATCACCAGAATGACCGTCATCAGGATGCTGATACTCTTTTCGACTCTTTTTATCCGACGCATAATCAGACTCCTTCAAATTTGATCGCTATCCAAAGATTAGCAAATGGAAAACCAAACGTCAATTCACATGGGTGCGTCAAAAGGCTCCGCATAACCGGTCAATTCGACATAACCCTGCCCGACAACCGGTTGGCCGGCCCTGGTCCCCTCAATTGATACGCTGCCTTCCCAGTAGATCACTCCGGTGCTTCCGGAGGTTTGCATCTCCTGATCCGCCAGGTTGGGTATAATGGTTAGATCAAGTAAACTCGGAAAAATCTGCAGCCGCCAGCCGGCCGGATAAACCGCCTTAGAATGCGGGCTTTTCCAAGTGTTCTGGACGGTCACCGCAAATTCCTCATTATTTATATGACGATTTTGACCCTGATTGCCGATAACGGTTGCACTGGACGCCGGACCAATCCCCCCCTTCTCTTTTCTTAGTAAAAAGGCCATAACTTCCGTCTGGTCTGAGAGCTGCAATGAAAACCAGTCCCAACCCTGCAGGCCGGGCTCCAAAAGCGCGGTGCTGTATTCATGATCCATCCAGGCCGACCCTTTTACCATAACAATTTTTTCACCGATAGATAACTTGCCTTCAGCGTTTAGCCGGGAGAGTGAATAATAACAACTGGCCCGTTCCGCCGTTGAGCCTTTGAGGCTGTAACCGGCAAGGCCGTGCATCACCGGCGGCTTTTCCGGAGTCAAAGCCAGTTCATAGGAAAACCCGTCTGAATTCACCGTAAGCAGGTGCTTGTCCGGACCTATACGAGCCGACCAGTTTTTCAGAAATAAGGTGGTGGTATCTTCAATCTGATCAGCACCTGCCATTTTCAGTGCCTGACGTGAAACCAGCTCTGCCTGCAGATGTTGTTTTTCAGTGATGTTGGAAATGGCGCTGTGGGCCAGATAAACTTGCTGGGTCCGCCAGGCCGAAGTCGGTTGGGGCCATTTTTGGCGGTCATCGGGGGGGCTGATCTGACTGCGAAAAAATGTCAACTGAAATCCATATTTCGCTCCGGAAGCCGCCTGCAAATTCCCCGTGTAATACCACCACTCGGTGCGGTAACCGTAGTGGGAGCCGTGGTCTCTGGGAAATTCTAGATTGCAGGGTCCGGTGACGGATAGATATCCGGTTGGTTCTGAGGCATTTACATGGTGATGCAGGCATGCAAATGCAAATAATAAAATCAGGAATATAATGTAATTTTTCATAAAGAACCAACCTGTCGTTATTAGTTACTCTCGCAGAAGACTAGCCGGCGGCTCCTTGAATACCATCCTTATCGCCGGGATGGCTGCCGCCAGGGCCGTCAGAATGATCAACGGCAAAGACATCGCCAGGGCCTGCCAGTCGACACTGTATAAAAAGGTCCAGCCAAAAGATTGCTGATTAATCACATAAACCAATAAATAGGAAAGCAGGAAACCGCAGGCAATCCCGGCGATTTCCCCGGCGACCACCATAAATGCAGCCTCCCAGAATATCATTGTCCGAATCTGACCAAAACTGGCGCCCACTGCAATAAGTGTGTTCAACTGCCGGGACCGTTCGAGCACCAGAACCGTCAGGGTGGTCGTGATTCCGAGCGCTGCGATCACCAGGGCAATGAGCAAGAGGACGGTGGTAACGGCAAAGGTTTCGTCGAAGACCTTCAGGATGGAATTTCGCAAATCCTGGCCGTTGATCATTTCCAGGGTGTCACCCCAGCGGTCAATTATTTTTGATCGTAACCCGACCACCGCCCGGCTCAGATCCTGGGTTCGATCCCGAAAATAAATTCTGGCGCCGCCCCAGCGGGGATCATGGTAACGGTCTCTAAATTGTCTGATTGAATAAAAGACCACCCCGCCCTGGGTCCGATAGTCCCGCACGATGCCTAAAACCGGAAGCTCAACCAGAGACGCTTCAACCCTCGCCCGGAATATATCACCGATGTTCAACCCGGTTCGATTGGAAAAAACTTCCGAAATAATAACCCCGTCTCCGTTTTTCAATCGGGATCGTATGATTTCCGGCTGACCTTTGAACCAGAAAAAATCTGCATATTTTAGAAAAATGTCCAGGTCTAGAACCTCAAACTCATAGGGGAAATTTTCATAGCTCAAAAAGAAACGGCGATTGGGAACCACCTCCAGGTCTTCGCCCAGGGACTGAAACCAGGCAGCTGCTGCGGGTGGAACCGGGTGACGAAATTGATTGATTTCATTTAATTTGGTTGTAACAAACAAATCACCACTGACCGTCTGATGGGTCCAGATTTCAACGGTCCGGCGAAAACTGTGAATCATAATCACCAGAGATGCAAACAAGGCCACGGCTGTGATAAGGGCGCCGACGGATACGGCCGTTCTGGTTCCGCTGTCCCGTACATAGCGGCCCGCCAGGTAGGCCGGTGTCCCGGCAAAGCGGCGAAGTATGGGAGACAAGATGTTTCCCAGGTAACCCAGAGACCAGGGGGCCAGCAAGGAAAACCCGACAAAAAGCAGCAATATAGCCAAATAGCCTGGAACGGGAATGCCAAATACACCGGGGAGCCGGGAAAGTGGATACACCAGAACAATGGCCATCAAACCGGCCTGGGCGAGTCTGCGGGGCGATTTTCTGATTTGCAGGCCATGCTCGGAAATTTCCATGGCTTCTTTGGGTGATACCTGCATGGCTTCTCTGGCGGGTTGCAGCGCCGCCAGAACGGCGATCAGGACCGTAACGGCAAAACTCAATCCAAACTCCCACCAGCTCAACGATAATTTATCCACCTGAACACGCACAAACAGGGTGGATATTGTCTGGCTGACACCGCCCAGAAGAAATTTGACCAAGAAGCCGCTGATCGGAATTGCCAGGATCCAGCCGGCTATTCCAAGCAAACCACCTTCGGCTATAAACAGGAGAAATAGGAAATTGGGTGATGCACCGGTGGAACGCAAAACAGCCAGCTCATGGCGCCGGGAGGCGGCATTCAACGCCACCAGGCTGTAAACCAAAAACATCCCGACAAATAATGAAGCAAAACTTAGAATCGATAGATTCAGCTGATAGGCTTTGATCATTCCCTGACCGCTTTCTTTGGCGGCTGTCGGTGATCCGATGACAATGCCCTCGGGCAGCAGTTCGGCTAGTTCTTGCGGGCCGGTAGCTGCTGCATGGGGCTTAAAGCGCAAATCAATTCTGTCCACCACTCCGTGCAGTCCTGTAAATTCTTGAAAGGTGGCGATATCCGTTAGAGCCACCTGCCCCCCCTCCACCAGGGCCAACCCTTCCCGGGCCAGGGTCCCTGCTATCCTAAAGTCGGCCGTCTGGTGGGCATGTTCAATGGACATTAATTCTCCTGGCCGGTATTGATATTTAGCTGCCAGAGGTTTTCCGATAATCAAGGTATAGGGGTCTTTGATCAGATCCTGCCAGGGACCTGCCGCCTGCCGACCGGTTTCGGCGATTTCCCAGTTACGAATGGACCTGTCCAGGATGGGATCAAAACCAATGAGCAGAAACGGTGCGGCGCCTTCCTCCACAGGGCGGACATAGGTGGTGAGCAAGGGAGAGGCACTGTCGATGGAAGAATGCTTTAGGAGCACTGCAACCAGCTCTTCCGGAACACGACCACCCGGTCGAATCAAAACCCGGTCGGCCCGGCCGGTAATTATATCCATGCTCCGGGTAAATGAATCCAGGGAGGCGTTGATGGAAAGCCGTACACTGGTAAATACGGCAGCTCCCAGGGCAATTCCGAATAGCACGGTCAGCGCCCGAATCGGGTGTTTTCGCATGTTGCGCAGACTGAACCAGACGAAGAATTGGAAATAGAATAATAGACGCTGCATATTACATGCTTTCGGGTGATATTGGTGTTTAGTGTTGGGTGTTTGGTATTTGGCAGGATTTACAGACATTGCTGTGACTAAACACTAAATACAAAACACGAAACACACGATGAATTCGTCTCTTAGAAATTCATCGTTAATGATCCACGATGGAACCGTCTTGCAATTCAAACCTGATCGTCGCCAGTGAATCTGCAAGGTTACTGTGAGTGGCGATAACAACTGTCCGCTTCCATTTGTGGTTCAATTCTGCCAGCAGTTTAATAACAATCTGTCCGTTGCGGCTGTCTAAATTTCCAGTGGGTTCATCGGCAAGAATGATATCCGGATCGTTAATCAACGCTCTGGCAATGGCAGTACGCTGCATTTCACCGCCGGAGAGCTGCGCCGGGAGGTGGGTAAATCGTTGACTGAGGCCGAGCCAACTTAACAATTCGGTGGCTTTGGATTTAATAGCAGAGGGATTTTTTCCGGCCAGCAATCCGGGGAGGCACGCATTTTCAAGCACATTGAGGGTCGGCATCAGGTTAAAGGATTGAAATACCATCCCCACGACTTCCCGCCTGAAATGGGTGAGATCCGCGGGGGCTGCGCTGACCAGGTCATTTTCGGCCACCGTCAACTCGCCCCGGGTCGGACGATCCAGACCTGCCAGCAAAGACAGCAAGGTACTTTTGCCGGAACCACTATTACCTTTCAAAACGACCAGTTCACCGGCGGTAATCCGAAGATCGACTGCATCGAGGCCAATGACTTCGCTGTCGCCCAGGGCATATACTCGCGTTAGATTTTTAGCATCGATTACGGTTTTAGGTGGGGTCGGTTGCATGCGATTTTAGTTTCCCCAACTTTTTAATTTAGGAATCTTTAAGGGCATGAGCACCCAGGGCCCCGGACAGCACTCCCAGAAAGCAGAAAACAGCCCCCCCGAGGATGAACAGTTTCATGGCTTCTCCCGTAAAATCTAAAAGCAAAAAAAGTGATTTGGAATGTTCAAGGGTTGAAGAAGTTCCGAGACGCTAAATAAATTTATCATTCGGAAAGAAATCCTTTCCTGACGGCATCATCAATTAATGAACTTACATAGTTCCATAACACCGGCGCGCCGTCATCAACCGGCCGCATGCGTGATTTTACCTGATCACTTTTGATATCATTTTCCTGCCAGGTCTGCCCCCGGGTAAAATAGTTGTGCAAAAGGGGTTGGACCCGATCCAGGGCATTGGCAAACCGTGATTCCGGTGTTTTTCTTTCTTCGAATTCATCCCAAAGATCGCGAAATGTCCCGGCCTGGTCCGGCGGCAGGATGTTGAAGATCCGATCGGCAGCTAATTTTTCTCTTTCAGCCTGATCCTGTCTGCCCCGATCGTCATAACAGTAAGTATCACCGGCATCGATTTCAATCAGATCATGCACCAGCAGAATTTTCATCACCCGGAAAAAATCGATGTCCGCATCCCCGGCATACTCCGACAGTACCATAACCGTCAGGGCAATATGCCAGGAGTGCTCGGCCGAATTTTCCCGCCGCGATTTATCCATTAGAATGGTCTGTCGCAGGACATGCTTGAGTTTGTCCACTTCGAGTATAAATTCGATCTGCCGCTTAAAACGATCCTTTTGTCCGGGCTGCAATTTACCATCAAAATTATCAGCGATCAGTTTCTCTCCAGCCGAATCAATGAACATTTATATCCTCCGTCTAACGTTTAGCACCTTAGATATTGCATTTATGCATCTAATGATACCGGAAAAACCTACTGATGGTAACTTTTAACCAATTTTTCCCTTTCTTCATCTGATAAGGATTTCAGATATGACTTCCAGCCCGGACACCATCCAATATGCCATTTCCAGATGCGACCCAAAAAAGACTTTGGATTTTTGTCATAGATCCCCCTGAATCTGCATTTTTCACAACTGCTCATATTGACCCTCCCTTTGGCGGCAGAATTCTTACATTTGATTTACAACCAGATTTTCGGATATTAAACAATATAAATATTTGCATGTGGATGCAATTATTTAAATACTTTTACGGATGACATCCCCCCATCAACATGAAAAACCTGCCCGGTAATCCATGACCCCTCATCGCTCAAAAGATGTTGCGCTAAGCCGGCAATCTCCTGCGGTGAACCAATCCGCTTAAGAGGATGGCGCTCGGCAGAGGCTTTCTTTCTGTCTTCACTGGATAAGAGCGATTCGGCCAAAGGCGTGTCGGTCAAGGAAGGTGCAATGGCATTGACCCGAATGCGGGGGGCAAATTCGGCGGCCAGTGACCTCGTTAAACCCTCAACCGCCGCTTTGGCGCTGGCCACAGAGGCGTGAAAGGGCATACCGATCTTTGCGGCAACGGTGCTGAACAAAACGATGGAGGCACCATTCGGAGATTTTTTTAATCTCTTCAAACAACCCTGGATTACTTTCACCGCACCCAAAAGATTAATTTCTAAATCTCTTCGAAAATCAGCGCTTGTCAGTCGTTGAAAGGGTTTGAGAATAATCGTTCCAGGACAGTAAACCAGCCCGTGTAAAATCTCAGGCAGGCCCTCGAGGTCAGAGAAATCCTTTGTAACATCAAGTTGGAGATGGTGAACCTGCGGATAGTCCGCCAGGGTTTCGCTGGTTCGTGAGCCAACAAAAACTTCGTTCTGATTATTCTCGAGCTTTTTTACAATTTCAAGGCCGATACCTGAGCTGCCGCCGACAACGAAAATATTTTTTTTGTCCATAATAAATACCTGAGTCCTTCCAATGAAAGCTGTATATGTTGCCTAAAGTTATTAAAAAAAAAGGGGGAATTTTCCGGTTGCCAAAAAATGTAAGTCTCTGCGATCAAATATCAAGCAGGATGCGACCGAACCATCAGAATAAATTTAATAGGTTTTTACTATCAGTATGCCCGGTTTTTTCTCCCATTGCTTTGTCAGGCTGGATGATAAGAATAGGAGTACAAATCGTGGTAAAACTGAGACTGTAAATTAGAGGGGATAAAATATCATGTTTGAACTGATTCTGGGGATAACCGTCGGCTGTTTATGGGTCAATTCGTTCTTGGTCGCAAACAAACGATTCGCTCTCCAACCTGTTCAGGTCCGGCGGCCCTTGCGGACCGATCGGTATAGGACCTTGCGGCGACTCGGATAGCAATGACAACTGAAAAACAATATCGGGTGGCTAAGATCCAGAAATTTGCCTATGCAGCCCCTGCATTTGCGCTGGCGGTGGTAGGGATTCCCGTTTATGTATACATTCCGAAGTTTTATACGGATGTGGTTGGGATCAACATTGCGGTTCTGGGTTATCTTATGTTTAGTGTCCGCATATTTGATGCAGTTACCGATCCGGCCATCGGTTACCTCTCCGATCGAACGACAACTCGCCATGGCAGAAGACGGCCGTATATCGCATTCGGGTCCATCCTGGTGGCCGTCGCAATGTTTCTTTTGTTCAACCCGCCTGCGGTTTCAGAAACAATGGAAACGGTGTGGTTCGGTGTTACCATTTACCTCCTTTTTCTTTTCTGGACGGCGGTTGTCGTGCCCTTCGAATCCTTGGGTCCGGAAATCACATTTAACTATCACGAGCGGACTTCTCTGTTTGGCATGCGCGATGGATTTCTGATTGCCGGAACCCTGGCAGCGGCAAGCTCCCCCGCTCTTGTCGGATGGCTGTTTAATCTGCCCGCGGATGCCGACGGGGAACGCGCCAAATTTTTCTGGATAGCGGTCATTTATGCGCCGCTTTTGGTTGGAACCTGCTGGTGGTGCGTGCTGGCTATCCGTGAGCGGCGACCTGCGGCAGAACCTCAGACCAAGGGCGTCTGGCGCGGTCTTCGCCAGGTGGGTCATAATCGCCCTTTTGTCATTCTGCTGGTTGCATATACCGTGAGTGCCATTGGAAACAATCTGCCGGCGACACTGATTCTTTTCTACGTGGAGTATGTGCTGGAATCGCCATTGGCCGACTTTTTCCTTATGCTGTATTTCGTTGCCGGCATCATTTTCTTGCCGGCCTGGATTATGATTTCGCGCCGCACCGGGAAAAAGGCGGCCTGGCTCGCCTCCATGGCGATCAACACCGGTGCCTTTGCGGGAGTCTTTTTTCTCGGTCCGGGAGATGCCGTAATTTATGGAATCCTGGTTTTTTTGTCCGGTATTGGATTCGGTGCTACCCTGGCCATTCCCTCTGCGATCCAGGCAGATGTGATTGACTATGATGAGCTTCTGACCGGTGAGAGACGGGAGGGGCAATACATCGGTCTGTGGTCGATTTCAAAAAAATTCGCTGCCGCTGTGGGGATCGGCGCCGGCCTGTCGATACTCGGAATGGTTGGCTATACCCCCAATGTGGAGCAGTCGGCAGAGGTCCAGATGACCCTGCGCGTCTTATATGCCCTGGTCCCGTCGCTGTGCAATATGGTGGCCATCGTTATTGCTTGCGCCTATCCCATCAGCGGCCGTATCCATGCCGAGATACGCAAGGCCATTGCACGGCGCCAGGCCGGACTGCCGGCCACCAATCCGCTGAAGCCTTCACAAACGCTGGTCTAAAAGAGTTGGAGGAAAACAATGCAAACTTATTTTACGATCATGGGCTGGAATCTGGTTGCCGTAGCGGCCATGATGGTCACCGGGTGGTTGGTCAGTGTCGCCTATCGAAATGTGACCATTGTCGACAGCCTGTGGGGCCTGGGCTTTGTTCTGATAGCCTGGCTGACCTTTTTTCTGTCGGACGGGTATGGCGGCCGTAAAATGCTGATCGCCATATTGGTAACCCTGTGGGGGCTTAGATTAAGCCTGTATCTTTCATGGCGGAATTGGGGAAAAGGAGAGGACCCGCGCTATGGCACCTGGCGGATAAAGAGTGGTGAACGGTTCTGGCTTGTCAGCCTTTTCAAGGTGTTTATTCTGCAGGCACTGTTTTTGTGGGTGATTTCTCTCGCCTTACAGATCGGTCAACTGGCAGGGACACCAAGCTCATTTACCTGGCTGGATGCCTCAGGAATTATCGTCTGGACCATCGGTTTTACATTTGAGTCGCTGGGTGACTGGCAACTGGCGCGGTTTAAATCCGATCCGGCTAGCAAAGGTCGGGTCATGGACCGTGGATTGTGGGCTTATACTCGGCACCCAAATTATTTCGGTGAATTTCTCGTTTGGTGGGGGATTTTTCTCATTACACTGTCAACACCCAACAGTTGGTGGACAATTATCAGCCCCATTATTATCACCGCGGTTCTTTTGAAAATGACCGGTATCCCCCTGACCGAGCAGGAGCTGGTCAAAAACCGTCCCGGATACAGCGATTATGTCAAACACACCAGCGCGTTCGTGCCCTGGTTGCCTGCAAAGGAGAAAAAATGAGGTTACTGGTGAATATGGCAGAAAACGGATTGCTGCCGGATGTTTATGGACTGGCGGATGCAGGCCGCTGGCTCCAGAGCTGGCGC
>Ga0316191_10003440_pt1 | contig 11700 bp, 11 predicted proteins | sample Eddworburr2cm_MG_FD_204928 | JGI IMG/M metagenome (GOLD analysis project Ga0316191, IMG submission 204928) | Coastal sediment microbial communities from Maine, United States - Eddy worm burrow 2 cm | ecosystem: Environmental > Aquatic > Marine > Coastal > Sediment | place: USA: Maine... | reverse complement strand
CGTTCCCGTTCGAGATAGTCCTCGGCAAGGGTCTGGTACGCGAAGTACTGCCAGTGCGGTCGCTGCAGTGCCACCATCTGCTCTGCCAGGGTCACCGGGCCGTCCAGATATCCGAGCGCCAGAGTCACCACCCGGAAACTATCGTCCAGGAGTTCTCGGTCGGTGGCGGCCAGAGACTCCGGATTGTTGTCGGGCAACAGGCTGTCGATGACCGCAAAGAAGCTGACCAGGCACGCGTCTAGATCTGAAATCTTGAACAGCGCCCAGCCGCGCATGTAATTGGCATTCTGCCAGTAAGTGGTATCCGGGCCCTGATCCACCACGAATGCGTAATCTTCACTGGCCTGCCGATACTGCTCACGGGAAAAGGCGATCTCGGCCCGGCGGAAGCGCGACTCCAGAAGAAAGGAACTCTGCGGATAGCCGGCAATGAGCCGGTCTAGATAGCCCACCGCCCGGTCGGTCTGCCCGGCAAGATCGTACGCCCGGGCCAACTGGTAAAGAATTTCGTCCTGCTTCCCGCCGTCGGCCTCTTCGAGCAGAGACTCGTACAGCGAGATCGCCGCCTGGTAGGGCTCAGGCTGACCCGCAATGTCCAGATCCTCTCCGACGCTCATCTCGAGATCTGCGAGACGCTTACCTATCGCACGGTCTTCCTCCGGGTTTGCCATGGAACCGTAAATGCGTCGGTAAGCGAGCATTACCTCTTCACGAGAGGGGACCGCAGCGGGCGCCGTCGGCACTTCCAGCTCTGGCAGCCGATCAATGACCTGCGCCAGTTTCGGCCCGGCGGGTTTAATCACGTCAGAGGAGCCGAACCAGCTGCAGCCGGAAAGCACAGCGAAAACGCAGGCAGGGAGCAGGACAAGCGGCCACGGCCGCCGTTCGCTTCGAGCGCGCCCGCTTGCTGCAGGGAACATCACGATCCACCGCCGAACGGCTGAGGCTGATCCAAAGCTGCCAGCTGGTCGGTGGCTCTGGCAATCGCTATGCGGGCGGTTACCAGATAGCCTTCCACCTCTCGGGCTTCCCGCTGCATACCTCGCCGAAGCGCTGCAGCGAGCATATCTTCGCGACTATTCAACGCGTTGGACACGCGGGTACGCAGCGAACCCGTGCGGCCGGCAAGACTCCGGAAATCGGTTTCAACACCGGCAGCGAAGCTGGCTTCTGCCCCGGCAATCCGAGCAATGCGCTCATCCACTTCCACAAGCAGCTGACGATCTTCAGCAAGCGCTTTGTCCAGCATCCGAAGACGGCCACTCCGCTGGTCGGCAACCTGCCAGAACACGGCCCCCTGCAGGCGCCGAATCCGCTTCAAGAATCGGGCCTGATCCTTCGGAGCCATGGACGCTTCGGCCAGGCGCGCCATGTCGGAAAGTTCCCTTAACAGTTCCAGTTCGTCTGCGGTTGCCAGCTGGTCCATCCAGGTATCGGTGAACATAGCCGGGCTCAACCTCAGGCTTTGCAGGCGCTGCGCCGCCTCGTCTATCTCGATCTCAAGGGACGCTCGGCGGCCAAGCAGATCCTCCCGATGAATCATTTCCCGGGCAACCGCAGTGCGACGTCGACGCTCCACGGCAACTTCTTCGAACGCTTCCAGTCGCGCGGGTAGCGCGCCTAGCCAGTCCGCCATGCCAGTCAGCTCGCGCCACTCCAGCAGCACCTGATGTACGTCTTCGCTGGCAAGCCACTGCAGCCAGTCATCTCTTCCGAGCTGTGCACGCCATTCGGCCAGAACTGAATCCGAGCGCGAGTCAGCGTCCCTGGCAGGGTCATCCGGTTCCGCGGAAAGCGTGCTATCGGATGCGGTATCTGCCAGAGTCTCCAACAGGTTCCGCACCCAGGCCCGGTCGTCCACCTGCCGGGAAAACTGTGCCAGGCTCACCAAACGATTTTCAAAGACCTGCTCTGCAATCCGATACTGATCCAGCGCCTGGCTTGGCGAAGACAGGTGCTCCAGGCTCATGGGAAAGCCCAGCTGCGCAGCTGCCGCGCTGGTATTCCACCGGGATTCCCGTTGAATGGTCAGCCAGATACGCGCGGCAAGTTCGTAGTCACCATTTTCCATGGCCAACCCGGCATAGGCGGCCAGAGCTACGTCCCGATAGCGACCTTCGCCAGGCAGCCGGTCGAGCACGGCTTCTGCCTGCAACGGCCGCTTTTCCTCACGCGCGGTTACCGCCAGGGCCAGTCTGGCCCGCTGGACGATGTCAAAGCTTACCCGGTCTTTTGCCGGGAACTCTGCCAGCTGAGCGAAGGTCTCGCGCGCTGCAGCAAGATCACCGGAGGCACGATAGGCGACGCCCAGGTTGAACAGACCATAGGCGAGATACGATTCACCGGATTCCAGGGAAGAAAGGGCAGCCTCGGCCCGCGCAAGATCGCCGTTGGCGATAGCCGCCTCGGCGTCCATGAAGGACACTTCCGGGTAACTGTGCCGGCGGCCCCGCCAGTTGCTGCCAAGATCAATGCGCGCCAGCTCCTGTTCCAGGCCCTGCCAGTCCTGGCTCCGGTATCGCTCCCGGGCGGTGTGGAAGGCCAGGCGCATACGATCAATGTCCGTCAGCTCGCCGTCAGCTACCTGAGCGAAAGTATCGTTGGCAAGCCGATACATACGTTCTTTGAAGGCGAAGCTCCCCAGAGCGAGATCGAACCTGACTGGATCCTCGCCCTGTCGCCCCTGCGCTTCCGCAACCATGACGTCTACGAGAGCCTGTTCGTAGTCCTCCTGGTAGAAAGCGAACAGCGCAGTCCCGTAGGTGAGCTCGTCAACGGGCTTCGCGCCCGGAGCGGCGAGCAGGCAGCTGAGAATGAGCTCACAGAGAAACGCTTTCATGGGCTAGCGGCCTCCCCGGCTCAGTTGCTGACCGCGGCAGCGAATTCCGGCTGGTACTTGGCTGAAGAATCCTTGATGGCCAGTTCAACGAAGGCGGGGTCAAAGGACTTCTCGAATTCCACCGTCGCCGCGCGGCGGAAATCCCGGCCGCTAGGCCCGCGGCCGGTGAAGAAAGCGGTAAGGCGATGGGAGCCCTGCTTGACGTTGCCGACGTAGATTTTCTGCACCCCGCCGCGATAGAGCGCGTCCACCTGGCGCTCCGTATAGAGGTGATGGGCAACTTCGTCACCGTTAATCTTCACGGTGACCGAATCCAGTTGAAAAAAGTCGCCCACGTCCATGGACAGGAACACGGCTACCTGCGAGCTGGCCGGGAACAGCAGATCTTCCTCGAGAATGACCAGGTCGCGCTTGAGCGCCAGCAGTGCCTTTTTGACATCCTCCAGATCGCCAGATGCAGGGGCGCCCGCAGGGGCGCCCGCAGCAGCCTCTGTCTCGGCGCTGGTCCTGCTGCCCGCCGGGTCACCGCCCGCAGACAAGTCGCCAAAGGCAGGTTGACCAGAACCCACAACCAGGGTTACAGCAAGAGCTGACAACAGCAGTATCCTTTGCATGTTCACGATCAATCCTTGTGCTCGTCAGCGCTCATGCGCGCCCGCTATTCTCGAATGAGTTCTTTGACAACCTCGACGTACTTGGCTTCGTCGCCGGGTTTGTAGCCGCGATGGATGTAGCGAATCCTGCCATCCCGATCGACGACCACCGTGCTGGGCATGGCCTCGAGCTTGTAAAGCTCGCTGACCAGCTGGCCTTCATCGATCAGTACCGGGAAGCTTACGTTGGTCTTGTCGACGATCTCCCGGGCCGGCGCCACTTCACCCTCGACGTTGACGCCAAGGACTGCAAATCCGGTGTCTTCGTAACGCTGGTGCAATCGGTCCAGCAGGGGCATTTCCTGGCGACAGGGTCCGCACCAGCTGGCCCAGAAATTGATGAGCACCACCTGCCCGCGGTATTCGTCCAGGCGCAGATTGCCGCCATCGAGACTCTTGAGGGTGAAGTCCGGTGCGGATTCCTGGAGTGAGACCGCAAAGGCCGCGGGCGCCAGACCCAGTATCAACAGGCCGCTGGCAAGCAGCAGAGAAAGACGACGCTTGAGACTCACAGGATCCTCCTTAGATCGCCACCCTTGCAGCGCTCTCATCAGTTATCGGTGTTGGACACCAAACAGTGCGCCGTCGAAAGACTCGATGCTCAAGATCCGCTGCCTAAGCCAGATGACCCGACAGGGAATTTTCACCGCCCGCACCGGAAAAGGTGCAGCTCGCCGCAATTGGCGAGGCCTTTCGAACTGCCGGCCACTACCGTCTGGCGCGTCCTGCTGCCCGATCCGCTGCCATCCTGGCAGCGGTCCGTCGCCGAAGCGACGGATGGATGCTCCTATGAATCCATTCAAAGCGCATCCTGGTGAGAACGGCAGGAAAAGGCGCCGGAACCCGCCGACTGCTCGAACCCCTGAGCCTTCGCCAGGAGACCGACAGCGAGATCCGGCGTGACCGATTCGCTTCGAGCGACCATGGCTCCACCACAATCCGGTGGATCCACACTGCTGGTCGCCGCTCCGTTCTCGTTCTTTCAGCCCGCTGCATCCCGCAGCTGGCCGTGACACAAAGTTAAATCAGCAGGGAGAGCAAGAATGTGGCGTGGCTCACGTTCCGGCGCGGACCTGGCCGATGGCAGAGCAAAAGTGAGACCCGACACTCGCAGCGTCGGCCAAAGAGGCGCGGATTGCTCAGGGGGAAGCGGTGAGAGGAGCCAGATCAGCCGAGTAGCGAAGCGTTCCCTGGGCGTCGATGACGATGGCATCGATTCCGGGCAGGGTGTCGATGAGGGCGATGCCTTTCTCGGGGCCGAGCACAAAAACGCTGGTGGACAGGGCGTCCGTCAGCGCGGTTTCCGGCCCCAGTATGGTGACGCTCCAGGCGTTGCGCGCGGAATCGCCGGTGGCCGGATCAAGGATATGGTGATAGCGGATGCCGTCTGCTTCGAAATACCGTTCGTAGTCACCGGACGTCGAGACGGCTGTATCCAGCAGCGGCAACATGACGGCCATGACGCCTTCACGGCGCGGATCCCGCACACCTACGTTCCAGGGCTCTCCCCGCCGGTCACCGACGATGCGCGAGTCGCCGCCTGCGGAAACGCTGGCCTGGGCGATACCGGCATCCAGCAGCAGCTCAATGGCACGGTCCACCGCATGACCCTTGGCGATACCACCCAGATCTACATAGACTTCCGCGTGCGCGTAGCGTACCCGCTGATGCGCCGGGTCCAGCTCCACGTAGCGATAGTCGATGGCTTCGAGAGCCTGCTTGAACAGCCCATCAGGCGGGCGTTCGCCAGTGCGGTAGTCATAGTACCTGCCGACGGAGGCATAGGTTACGTCAAAGGCGCCGCCGGTCAGCTCCGAGACTCTCCTGCTCTTCTCCAGCAGGTCGAACAGCTCTGCGGAAACTTCTACCCAGCCGTGAGGCGCCTGGCGATTCAGCACCGACAGCTCGCTGCTTTCCAGGTAGGGGCTGAATGCAGCCTCGATCCGGCGCATTTCGGCCATAACCATCGCCAGCAGGCGCACACCTCGCGCGGGGTCTTCCTCCCATAGCTCGGCGTGGACTCGGGTCCCCATGATGCCCTGGGTATCCTCCCGCCACTGAGCACCCGCCGGGTAGGCGATTAGCAGCAATAACGAGGCGACAAGACAGGCCACCAGACAAACAGGCTTCATGGTGGAAGCTTAGTTCATCCGAGACCGCTCAGGGGTCTGTCGGATCCGTCAGCGCCGCCGCATGGCTGGAAATCGCTACCCCGCGTCGACCCTGGCGGACGCTGTGCCGATCATGGCCGTTTGTCAGATAAGCCAGGGATATGCCCGTCACCGGATCGGCCCAGGCCAGCTGACCGCCGGCCCCGTTGTGGCCGAACGTCTGAGGCGAGTTGGTATGCCCGAATCCCAGGTAGTTGGGCGCCTCCTCACCGGCAATGACGATTCCCAGCCCGCGATTCGCTCGCTTACCGTGAACCGGATCCCTGAGGTCGCCGGTCCTTACTTCGCGAGCCAGCGATAGCGTGTTCGCGTCCCAGACCTTCTCAAATTCTCCGTTGACCTTCAGGCCGCCATGCAGCAGACCCTGATAGAACAGCGCAAGCGTAGCGGCGTTCATGAAGCCGCCACCGCCGGGGACCCCCACCGCCCTGATCTCCGGTCGGTTGAAGTTCGAGATGGCTTCCTCGGTGACTTCGGTAACAGGGGGTTCTGGCAGGCCCATCCGGGCATAATCTTCAGCGGTCAGACCCGTACCCACGTGCACGCAGGGCATGGCCCTGTCGTTCTGGTCTGCGGGCAGCCCCACAAACATTTCAGGCAGGCCAAGCGCCAGGGCAACCCGCTGCCGGACGAAGTCCTGAAACTCCAGGCCGCTGCGCCGCTCGATGATCTCGGCAACCACCCACATGCTGGAGGTCGGGTGATACTCAAAGCGGGTGCCCGGCTCCCAGCTCAACCGCCATTGGCGAAAACGCTGCATTCGAGTTTCCCGATCGAGCCACTCCAGGGTTTTGAATGGCGCATGGGGGAAGCCCGCAGTATGGGTGAGCAGATGCTCCACGGTGACGGCCCCTTTGCCGTTATCCGCAAATTCCGGAACGATCTCGCCAACCCGCTCGGAAGGATCGAGCAGGTCATCCTGCATCAGCAGCCAGGCGGCAGATGAAGTAATGGCCTTGGTTGCCGAAAACACGCAGAACAGGCTTTGCTCGCTGGCATCCCCGAAGGACTCGAGCAGGGTAAGTACCCCGTTGCGGGCAACCGCAACCTGAGCCGCAGGCAGCAGACCCTCGTCAACCTCGCGCCTCACGCGCTCCAGAAAGCGTGCAACCCGAGACGGGTTGAGCCTGCCGAACTCTGCCTGTGACACCGTCAAGCCCACCGATACCGCGGGGCTGCTTGTTTCGCTCATGAATTCTCCTCCTTGTTTAGCCAAGCTGTATCCAAGCTCTGAATGCCAACTTCGGAACAACCGCGACCCCGGCCAGCCGCGATACCAGCCGCGGGCCGCCAGCCGCCGGCCGCCGGGTAGCGATGATTACAGAGGGTCGGTTGGTCTCGCAATGACGGTGAGGCTAGAATCGCGCCTCACGATTCGACCCGGACTGCTTATGGACATCCGATCAGGGTTTGCGGGCACAGTCGGCAACACGCCGCTGATCCGCCTCAACAGGCTGAGCGAGGAAACCGGCTGCGAGATTCTCGGCAAGGCGGAATTTCTGAATCCGGGGGGGTCCGTGAAGGACCGCGCGGCTCTGTGGATGATACGCGAGCACGAACGGAGCGGCGCCCTGAAGCCGGGTGGCACCGTCGTTGAAGGAACGGCCGGTAACACGGGCATCGGTCTGGCCCACGTCTGCAACGCCCGGGGTTACCGGTGCATCATCTACATGCCCGACACTCAGTCGCCGGAAAAGGTCGCGCTGCTGGAAACCCTGGGCGCCGAGGTACGCCAGGTGCCGGCGGTACCCTACAAAAATCCAGACAACTATCAGAAGCAGGCGGGACGATTCGCTGACTCTCTCCCGGAGGCAGTGTGGGCGAATCAGTTCGACAATCTGGCTAACCGTCACGCGCACTACGAATCAACCGGTCCGGAGATCTGGGCCCAGACCGATGGAAAGATAGACGCCTTCGTGGCCGCCACGGGCACCGGAGGCACCCTTGCAGGTGTCAGCCGATACCTCAAGGCCCAGTCCAGCAGCGTTCGAATCGTTCTGGCAGACCCCATGGGCAGCGCCCTGTATAACTGGGTGAAAACCGGCGAGGCCAGCATGAGCAAGGGGCCTTCGATAACCGAAGGGATCGGCAACAGCCGGGTAACCGAAAACCTCAGCGGAACCGAAATAGACGACGCCGTGCAGATCACCGACCAGGAAATGATCACCATGGTGTATCGACAGCTGCGCGAAGAGGGCTGGTTTTTCGGCTCGAGCACGGGGATAAACGTGTGCGGCGCGGTGAAGGTTGCAGAGAACATGGGGCCAGGGCATACGATCGTCACCGTGCTCTGTGACAGCGGCAGCCGCTATCAGTCGCGACTGTTTAACGAGGCATATCTCAGCGAGAAAGGCCTGGTCGTCACCTGAGAGAAAGCAGACCCAGATGCCAGTGAGCAGCTATGCAGATTGATCACGACAAACTGACCCGCTTCGTTTCCCGTATCTTCTCCAGCGCCGGCGCCACCGAGCCAGTGGCGAACGAGGTCGCCGATCATCTGGTGATGGCCAATCTCAAAGGCCATGACTCTCACGGCGTCGGTATGATCCCCGCCTATGTAGCCAACATCTCCAAAGGTCACCTGAAGGTCGATGCCCACGCCAAAGTGATTCGTGACCGCGGCGCGGTGCTGATGGTCGACGGTGGCACCGGCTTCGGCCAGGTCGTCGGCCGGGAAGCCGTGGATCTGGCGCTGCAGCGGGTAAAAGACACCGGGGTGGTGAGCATGGGCGTGCGTAACTGCCACCATCTAGGACGCATAGGCGCTTACGGTGAGCAGTGCGGCAAGGCCGGCTGCGTATCGGTGCATTTCGTCAACGTGGTGGGCCATGAACCTCAGGTATCCCCGTTTGGTGGCAGGGAGCGTCGGATGACCACCAACCCCTTCTGCTGTGTGGTTCCCAGGGTCGACGACGACCCGCTGGTGCTGGACATGGCTACCAGCGCCATCGCCCTGGGCAAGGTCAGGGTCGCCCATATGAAAGGCGAGTCGGTGCCTTCGGGGGCACTGGTAGATCACGAGGGTTTGCCGACCAGCAATCCTGCCGTGATGTACGAAGAGCCCTTCGGAGCCCTGGGGCCTTTCGGCAACCACAAAGGCTACGGGCTGGCCGTGATGTGTGAACTGCTGGGCGGAGGCCTGGCCGGCGAGTGGACGGCCCAGCCGGAGCATCAGCGCCCGGGCACCATTATCAACCACATGCTGATGCTGGTGCTGGACCCGGCCGCATTTGGCGGACTCGCCGGTTTTCAGCGCGAAGTTGTGGAAATGGTCCGCTATCTGCACAGCACAACGCCCGCGAAAGGCTTCGACCAGGTACGCGTGCCGGGCGAGCCGGAGCAGGAATCTCTGACTCTGCGACTGGCGGAAGGCATACCCATCGATGACAGGAGCTGGCGCGGCATTCTGAAGGCCGCGGGCAAGGCGGGCCTGACCGAGATGGAGATAGAGGGGCTGCTGGCGGCAGCGCCCGCTGGCTAGAGACGACGCCGAAACAGGCTGAACAGGCGCTCCCAGTGTCTTTCCGCCCCGCTCAGTTGATAGGCCGCCGGCCGCTGGGAAAATACGAAGCCGTGCACGGTCCCGGGATACCACTCGATTCGGTAACTGGCGCCGACGGAAGCCAGATGTGCATCCAGCGCGTCGATCATTTCCCGAGGCGCCCACTCGTCAGTTTCCGCGCAGCCGAAATACAGCTCTCCTCGAGCTCGGTGCGCGTCCAGATGGGGTGAATCCAGAGCTTCGGTGCACAATCGAACGCCGTGAAAAGACGCCGCCGCAGCAATACGCTGCGGAATGGCCGCTGCAATGGCAAACGCGAAAGGCCCGCTCATGCAGTAGCCCACGCAGCCTGCAGCGCCACTGCCGGCTGCAGGGTCCTGATCTGCATACGCCAGCAGGGCTCGGGCGTCGTCGCAAACCATGGCGTTGGTCAGCGAGTTCATGTGAGCAATCATTTCCGAGCGCCGCTGCGGCGTCAGGACAAAGTCGCGTACGCGTCGATAGTAAAGATTAGGCAACATGACATAGTAGCCCGCTGTACCCAATCGACGGGCCATGTCGCTGAGTTCGTCGCGCCGCCCCGGCGCATCCATCAGCAGCAGCACCACCGGATGGGGGCCATCCTCCTCGGGATGCGTCACGAATGTGTTCATGGAACCGTCTGACGTGGCTATGTCCAGCTCCCGTTCGCGCATCGATCAATCCCTGTCAGGATCGCTGAACCGATACTCCCGGGCCAGCTCGGCAACCTTGTATACGCCGCCGGATTTCTCCATCAGATCGGGATCCATCGCCAGGGCGGCGATACATCGGCCGGTGAACCTGGGCGACTGGGCGACCGTCGGATCGAGGGTGACGTCGCCCCGCTGTACGGCGTCCATGATGAACTCGGTCTTAACAGAACCGGGCCACAATGATAGCGCCGCAACCCCGTGGGGCCGGAGTTCTACCGCGAAATCCCTGGCCATGCGATCGACACCGGCCTTACCGACACCGTAGGACGCGCTGAACACATACTCGCCGCCGGCACGGGATGATATGTTGACGATGAGCCCACCGCCCTGTTCGACCATCAGCGGTGCAGCGTACACCGCGGACACGTAGTAACCGCGCAGCCCGATGCCGCATTGGTCGTCCCAGGCGGACAGCGGATGCTCCCAGAACCCACCACCCCAGACCGGCGGATCCGGAATTTTGTATGCATTGTTGACGAGAATATCGAGCCGCCCCTGCTCCTGACGGATGCGCGCAAAAAGCTCGCGAACCTCATCGTCGTTGTCGTGATCGAGCCGCACGGCGAGGCCCGTACCTCCCAACTCGTCCACTTGGCGGGCAGTCGCTTGAATCGTTCGGTCTGCCGGTGGCTCGTCGAAGCTTTCACTGCGCCCCGTGATGTAAACGGTAGCGCCGGCCTCCGCCAGACCTTCCGCAGCGCCTTTGCCCACACCCCGACTACCGCCGGTGACCACCGCCACCTTGCCTTTCAGGTCCGCCATATCACTCACGCCCCACCAACGCTCATCGGAAAACCGGCAATGGTAACCGAACCTTGCCGGTGGCAGCCCCTTGGGATACCTTCCCATCAGAAATTGAGGAAGGATCCGTGCCCGCATCCGAGATTAAACGCGCCGGCCTGAAGGTCACATTGCCCAGGCTGAAAGTACTGGAGGTACTCGAGAGCGCGAACCCCCACCACCTGAGCGCCGAAGACGTCTACAAAGCCCTGCTCGATACGGACGACTCCGTGGGCCTGGCGACCGTCTACCGCGTCCTGACGCAGTTCGAATCTGCCGGTATCGTCTCCCGCCACAACTTTGCTGAAGGACACGCGGTGTACGAGCTTGCACCCGAAAAACACCATGATCACATGGTGGACGTCGATACCGGCAAGGTCACAGAGTTCATAAACGAGCGCATAGAAGCGTTGCAGCGGGACATCGTCGAAGAGCACGGCTATGAGCTGGTCGATCACGAGATGGTACTGTTCGTCCGCAAGCCCAAACACTGACGCCTTCGCGAAAATTTTCCCGGCAGGAATCCACACCCAGCCCGCTCCACCCAACCCGAAAAGGTCAGAAAAGGCCTGGGCATCGGCTTACAAAATAGAATTGCAAATGAGAATTATTTCGATTTAAATGGCGAACTGGCTGCTCTCCGGGAACCTCATGCGCGTACTGCTCTCAGACCTGCAAATAGGCGACATTGCCCGCGTGGCCGGCTATTCCGAGCAGAGTACCTATGCATCCCAGCTGATGTGCCTGGGCCTGATACCCGGCACGCAAATTGAAGTCCAGCGGGTAGCGCCCCTCGGCGATCCCATGGAAATAAGGTTTCGCGGTTTCTCCCTGGCGCTGCGCCCCCGCGAGGCCAGCTGCCTGCAATTGGAGCGGGAATGACCACCATAGCCCTGGTTGGCAACCCGAACTGCGGGAAAACCACCCTCTTCAATGACCTGACCGGTGCCCGTCAGCGCGTGGGTAACTGGCCCGGGGTCACCGTGGAGCGCAAGACGGGCACCTATGCTCATGGTCAGAA
>Ga0316191_10003438_pt1 | contig 11706 bp, 7 predicted proteins | sample Eddworburr2cm_MG_FD_204928 | JGI IMG/M metagenome (GOLD analysis project Ga0316191, IMG submission 204928) | Coastal sediment microbial communities from Maine, United States - Eddy worm burrow 2 cm | ecosystem: Environmental > Aquatic > Marine > Coastal > Sediment | place: USA: Maine | collected... | reverse complement strand
TGCCTCAGCCGGCGTAAAATCGATAACTGTGGACAGTGAAAATGCAACGGTACCGGCAGCAGCTGAAGGTACGACGGGGTCATTTAAAAGTACAGTGACTTATACTGAATCTGATGAGACAATAACCTATACCGTTACAGATATTTATAATAAGACAAGTACTGTGAGTGTTGAGGTAGTAGTTTCTATGATAATTATTAAAGATGCAGATCTCGTTGGTGGCGAAGATTATTTTTGGACCGCTGATAAGGAATATTTATTGGACGGTCTTGTTTACCTTGAAGAAGTTGGAAAACTTAATATTGAAGAGGGTACCATAGTTAAGTTTAAATCACAACCAACTACGGGTGATAATACCAGTGCGCTTATTATTACAAGGGATGCTCAAATATTTGCAGAAGGAACCGCTACTGATCCTATCATATTCACATCTGATCTCGATGACGGAAATCCGGGTGCCCTGGATGAAAAGGACAATAGTTTATGGGGTGGATTGATCTTACTTGGTAAATCCCGCGTAAGTGTAGACGGATCACCGGAAGGACAGATAGAAGGTATTGATGCAACTGAGCCAAGAGGTCGATTCGGGGGCACCAATGATCAGGATAATTCCGGTATCATGCGATATGTTTCTATTCGTCATACAGGTGCAGAATTGGCACCAGGTGATGAACTCCAGGGTTTGACCTTGGGTGCTGTTGGTTCTGGAACCACTATTGAATATGTAGAGATATTTGCTTCCTCTGATGATGGCATCGAATTCTTTGGCGGACATGTCTCACTTTATCACATTGTAGTAGCCTGGGCAGAAGATGACAGTTTTGACTGGGATATCGGGTGGAGAGGTGCAGCTCAATACTGGTTTGCTGTTCAACGCGATGACGTGGCAAACCATGGTGGAGAATGGGATGGTGCAATACCAGATGGATCTCCAGACCCTTATTATTCCAAACCATTACTTTATAATGCAACATTTATTGGTAGCGGGGTAGGTGCAGAAAATGCAAAGAACTCTCCTGCAATAATCATGAGAGATGCTACTGCAGGAACATTAGCTAATTCAATAATAGTAGACTTTACAGACAAAGGAATTGAAGTCGAGGATCTTGCAAATGAGAAAGGGATTGATTCTTATAAGAGAATGCAGGATGGAGAACTGAAGCTGTTGAACAACATGTGGTGGGTTGGTGGTAATACCGCGATAGATACTTCTTCAGTTGGGATCTTACAGCCTACCGTTGATGACAATAGTGATCCTGTAGGTGATGATCCAGATTGCTCAGATTTGGCCGCCCATATGACCGATAATCTAAACACCGCTGATGTAGATCCTGCCTTAGCTGGCATTGGCAGGACAATCGGCAGTAAAAGTCTTGATCCAAGACCGACCGCTGCAGCAGCCAAATCCGGACTGGCTGATGTTCCTAGTGGACTGGAATCAGTAGGATATAAAGGAGCTTTTGATCCGGATGCTGCGTTATGGATCAAGGGATGGACAGCACTTGATGAAAAAGGATATTTGGTTGACTAAGATTAATAACTTAATACCATAAATATAATTCAGATTGATTGGGTGGTAATTGATTATCCCCAAATCAATCAGTTTTTTGGATGAGGTAAAGTAATAACAAATTAGAAGATAAGATTCATAATGAAGATGTTTAGATATCAAATGAAACTACTTTTAATAGTAGTTTTTTCCTGTTTTATATATTCATCTGCTATCGCCCAAAGCGGAGTAATTTCCGGACTAGTAGTAGATGGTGAAACGGGGGAAGAACTTATTGGAGTAACTGTAAGGATCGATGGGAGCATGGTAGGGGGCATATCCGATATATCGGGAAATTATCGTTTTGATGTAGAGCCCGGCGAATATACTGTAGCCGCCAGTTATGTGTCATATGCAACACAGAAAATTGAAGGAGTAAAAGTGACTGCTGGAGAGGTAACAAAACTTGATTTCACCATGCTTACCCAAAAGATGGAATTGGAAGAAATTGTCGTATCAGCCACTGCAATAAACAACAATGAAGCTTCAATACTCAAAATGCAAAAGAAATCCCTGGCTGTACAGGACGGGATATCCAGTTCTGAAATGCGTAAGATTGGAGTCAGCAATTCTGCAGAGTCCATGAAACAGGTTACAGGGGCTTCGGTAGAGGATGGGAAATATGTCGTCATGAGGGGCCTGGGTGACAGGTATTCGCTCACTCAATTAAATGGGGCTATTTTGCCGAGTACAGATCCATACAGGAACAGCCCAAGCATGGATTTGATCCCAATAGCAATGGTGGATAATATTGTTACTACAAAGTCTTTTACACCTGATCAGCCTGGCAGTTTTTCAGGTGGAAATGTGAATATTACTACCAAATCCCTGCCAGATCAGTTCTACTTGAATCTTGGAGTTAAATTTGAGTATAATCCCAGGGCATCCTTTAAAGACGAATTCTATACCGATCCTGTTAAGGGTTCAAAAGATTGGATTGGTATAGATGATGGATCAAGGGAGTTGCCGGCTTATTTAACAAATACAGATAACTTAAATACTTTAAGCGACCAGGGGATCTATATAAAGGTTAGACAGAAAAATGAACAATATGATTCAGACAGGGAATTATTTGATAAGACTGCAAAGGATTTAAATGATAACAGCTTTGTGCCTACTTATAACAGAAGTTTCATGAATTACAGTTTGAACTTCGCTTTGGGAGACCGGGTCCCTATTTCCGGGAAAAGTTTCGGTTACAATGTTGGTTTCAGGTATAACCGGGGTTATACCAGGTTTCCTGACCGGATATTGAGAATTCTTGAATATTCAAGTGATCCGGCTGCTGAAGAGTTGAATACAAACCTTGACTTAAATGGAAATCAGTCGTTTGAAAATATAAATTTCGGCGGAATATTGAGTCTTGCGTATCAGTTCAATAATTCCAATGAGATACAGCTTAATACGATGTATAATCATGATACAGAAAAGCAGGCTGCTTCCTTGTCAGGAATTTTTCCTGGTGCTATTTCAGGGCCACATTCTTTTACATCAAGAAACATTAATTTCCTGGAACGTTCCATGGCAAATGCTCAATTATCTGGCCGGCATCTAATTGGGGCCTGGAATGGATTGAAAATTGAATGGCTGGGAGGATATACCTTATCAAAGCAATATGAGCCGGATGTAAGGATCTTCGCCAACGACGAAACACCAACTGGTTTTACCATTACAAAAGCCGAGTATGATTTGCCCTTTCATTTCTGGAGAGATCTTGAAGATACTCAGGTTAATGGAAAAATTGACATAAGCATTCCTATAGGTAAGAATTCATCGAACTTGATCAAAGTTGGTGGCTTGTATTCGAATAAAGAGCGCCAGTTTGGAGAAACCCGGTTTCAATTGGAATCACAAGGCACAAACCAGAATTACGACGAATATACTTCCTTTAACCAGGCGGGTGAAATTGACCCTATAACATTTGAGCCATTTTTTGCACAGGAAAATAGCGGGATATTACCAGACCTGGCAAATCCATATACAGATCCATCTAATCCATTCAGATATATTAATGGCAATTACTATTTGAATCAGACAAGGCCCACAAATATATATAGCGGTCATGAAACCATTACATCGGCATATTTGATGGGTGTCTGGGAATTTGTACCCAAATGGAAGCTTATCCTGGGGGCGAGATTAGAACAGACGGACTATGAGGTGGTATCTGAAGATCCCAATACCGAAAAAGGTAAAATCGACCAAATGGATGTTTTACCTTCAGCCAACCTGATATGGGCAATTACTGAAAAGTCTAATCTGAGGCTCTCGGCAAGCCAGACTTTAGCCCGTCCGAATATGCGGGAAATGGCCCCATTCGTTAATGTAGACTTTATTGGCGGATTCTTTTTCATAGGTAATCCGTTCATTAAAATGTCTAAGATCCAGAATTTCGATATCAGGTATGAATTATTTAACAAGCCTGGTGAATTATTTGCAGTCAGTGCCTTCTATAAATCATTTGCAGATCCGATCGTAAAAATATTGGTTCCCGTAGCTTCAGGTGGACAGATAAGGATGGGCAACTCAGAAGATGGTCAGCTAGGCGGATTTGAAGTTGATTACAGAAAGAACATATCTGAGAAATTTAAATTTGGAGTGAATTTCACCTATACCCTGTCAAGAGTAAAACTTGATGAGGAGGAATATCAGACAGGCAGCCAGGTAAATCCGGAGCTTAGGCCTTACAGGCCTTTTCAAGCCCAATCCCCTTTTATCTTAAACTTTCTGTTTTCCTATACTGATTTTGCCAAGAAGATTGAAAGTACTTTGTCTATGAATATGTTCGGCCGTCGGTTGTATGCCAACGGATTTGGCGGCGCTCCGGATATTTATGAGATTAATGGAACCAATTCTAAGGCAATTCCAGTGCCGGACCTGAACTTTACTGTTAGTAAAGGATTTGGCGATCATATTGAAGTGTATTTCAGGTGGCTTAACATATTGGATTTTCAAACGGTAAGAAACCAGGAATATAACAATCAGTATTTTATCACAGAATCATATCGCAGAGGAACCAGGTTTGCACTAGGGTTTAATTATCGATTATAATCCATTCAGGTATTTAACATTCCCTTAACATTTTATTACCACAAACTTAACCAGTAAAGCAACAGTACGAAATAATATTTTTCGTACTGTTGCAATATGAAGGTTTTAACATTTGTATTGTTTACTTTTTTTATAAATCCGTCGGATATAGAGCTGATGGAAACTGCCACTATTAATTTATCCGGTATAGTAGTAGAAGAGAGTACAGGTGAACCTCTAACAGGGGCCCTGATTAAAATAAAAGGACTTGAAAAGGAGTATTATACTGATTTTGAAGGCCATTTCAGCATCAATGAACTGATTCCGGGCAGGTACAATATAGAAGTATCCTACATCTCATTTGAATCAACTGAACTTAAAGAAATCCAACTTGATCGCCAGAACAACGATCTGTTTGTAGGATTACGGTAAGTATTTATTTTCCAAAATATTTTCTTTTTTTTGAATGTTATTACCCATCCCTTAAAAAGTGATCAAAATCATTCTATTTTTATTAACATTTACTTAACATTGGCGTAATATTGACGTTTATAATTAAAGCGTTTTTAACAATTTAATAGTATTACGATGAAAAGGCTAATCACTATACTCTCAATAATATGTATTCCAGCGATAATAGGTGCACAACCCTATGAAGAAAATAATGGGAAAGCATATGATAAGGATGGATATCAACTTAATGGAAAATTCGCCACCAATTATGAAAATGGCCAGGTGAAGGAAGAGATCAATTACAAGAATGGGATAAAAGAAGGAGCTTATGTTGCTTATAGTGAGGGTGGGAACATCATAGAAATGGGCGAATATCATGAAAATCTTAAACATGGGAAATGGATAAAGTGGGATATTACAGGCGTTAAAGTAGGAGAGATCCGGTATGATCACGGACAAAAAGATGGGAAGTGGCAGATCTGGGATTCCAAGGGAACATTAAGATATGTAATGTTTTATAGCGATGGACAGCGAAGTGGTACCTGGAAAATATTTGATGATACCGGAGCTTTAGCAAAGGAAGAAAATTACGACACATCATTTTAAATTTTAATATTTAAAATCCAACCATTAAAAAAAATAAAGCTATTTTTAGCTTTATTTTTTTTTGCATAAAATATAAAAATCCTTGTCATGACTTCAGGAATGGAGACCGTCTGCATAACCGGCGGCACTGGACTAATTGGTTCCTCATTAATGCGAATATTAAAACTAAGTGCTTACAGAGTTCTGGTATTAAGCAGGCAGAAATCTGATGATCCTGAATCCATTCTTCGATACTGGGATATTGATAAAGGAATAATAGATTCGGTAGCCGTAGAAAATGCCGATCATTATGTTCACCTGGCTGGAGCAAGTGTAGGAGAAGGAAGATGGACGGAACAGAGGAAAAAGGAAATCCGGGATAGCCGGATAAAATCTACCAGGTTGCTATACGATACCATAGCTAAATCCAAAAGACCACCTAAGACGTTCATATCAGCTTCTGCAATTGGAGTATATGGCCATGATACAGGTGGAATACTTGTCGACGAGGACCGGGTAAAACCGGGGGATGACTTCCTGGCGACCGTTACAAGAGAATGGGAAGAGGAAGTGAATAAGATCAGTGAACTGGGTGTCAGAGTTGTGATATTAAGGATTGGATTGGTTTTAAGTTATTTTGGAGGTGCCGTTCCAAAATTAATGAAACTTTCAAGCCTGGGATTAAGCGCTCCTGTAGGAAGTGGTCAACAGTATATCAGTTGGATTCATCTCGATGACTTGATCGATCTGATAAAATATTGCATAGAATATCCAGGTGTAAAGGGTACCTTTAATGCGGTGGCACCAAATCCGGTAACCAACAGGGAATTTACAAGAAGTATGGCTTCAATCCTTGAAAAGCCATCTTTTCTTCCACCTGTTCCAGGTTTTATGTTAAAAATGATTCTGGGAGAAAAGGCATCTATAATCTTGGGTGGCAATAAGGTGTCATCAAAAAAGATAATAGATGCCGGGTATAATTTTAGGTTTGAAAAAATAGACGATGCTTTATATAATATTTTAAAACTCAAAGTCGCATGAAAACAGATAAGATAGATAAAAAAGCGGGTGTTCGGTATCCAATCATAGAAAAGAGAAAACGAAAGGATATACAACAACTTCGAGATGACACAAAGGATATCGTGAAAGCTTTTGAAGATAAAGACTGGCATGAAATAAAGAGTTCAGATTCCTGGGCTATTTTCAAGATCATGTCTGAATTTGTGGATGGATTTGAAAAATTAGCTAAAATAGGACCATGTATTTCTATATTTGGTTCGGCCAGGACCAAGGAGGATAATAAATATTACAAAATGGCACAGAAAATAGCCTCATTGCTCGTAGAAAGCGGTTATGGAGTTATTACAGGCGGAGGTCCGGGAATTATGGAAGCCGGAAACAGGGGTGCTCAGGATGCCGAGGGGAAATCAGTAGGATTAAATATCCACTTACCTTTTGAGCAGGAAAATAATATATACATAGATCCGGATAAATTGATATCATTTGATTATTTCTTTGTTCGCAAAGTTATGTTCGTAAGATATTCCCAGGGATTCATAGGTATGCCTGGTGGATTTGGTACACTGGATGAGTTATTTGAAGCCTTAACATTGATACAAACCAAGAAGATTGGAAGATTTCCAATTATTCTCGTAGGTACTGAATATTGGAAAGGGATAATCGACTGGATGTATAACGTAATGTTTAAGGTTGAAGGCAATGTGAGCAAAAGTGACTTTGATATATTTCACCTTGTGGATACACCTGAGGAAGCAGTAAAGCGGATCAATGAATTTTATGCAAGATATAATTTGGCGCCAAACTTTTAGTTGTTGTGAGAAAAGATGGAATTTACATTATTATTGTTTTGTTATTAGTTGCTGGTTATATCTTTTCAGCGAAGCTGGAAAAAATGCCGGGACAAGGGGATGTTGAACTAACCGATTCTGCCGGGACTGATTCTGAGCACACCTATGTTCTGGTCTATCCTGTTCCAGAGGTGCTTGAATTTGCCGGGGAGAAAATCCTTATGGATGATCCTGATCTGCGGGAAAGGTTTGATAATGAGATTATAGTCAATACTCATTTCCATTCCAGCACAATTTTCATGATAAAAAAGAGTAATAGGTGGTTTCCACAAATGAGACCAGTTTTGAAGGAGTATGGTATCCCGGAAGATTTCCTTTATCTTTCTATGATAGAAAGCGGCTTGAGCAATAGCAGTTCTCCAAAAGGAGCTGTCGGATTCTGGCAGTTTTTACCTTCAACGGCCAGAGAATTAGGCCTTGAAGTAACGAGTCAAGTGGATGAAAGATATGATCCGATAAAATCTACTGAAGCGGCTTGTAAATATCTTCTTATAGCAAAAGAAAAAGTTGGAAGCTGGACAAATGCTGCTGCTGCATATAATATTGGAATAAGAGGATTGACAAGGGAGATGGACAAACAGAAAGTGGATTCCTATTATGACCTTCTCTTAAATGAGGAGACTTCAAGATATGTATTCCGAATATTATCTATAAAACAGATAATGGAAAACCAGGAAAAATATGGGTTCAACATTAAGGAAGACAATCTTTACCCTGTTGAGGATGTTCAATTAATTGAGGTGAACCAAACAATTCCGGACCTTACCGAGTTTGCTTTTGAACAGGGAATAAACTATAAGATACTTAAAAGGCATAATCCCTGGTTACGTAAAAATTCATTAACTATTAATTCTTCGAAAAAACCATATTTCTTTAAAGTTCCTGTGAATTCATCAAGTTCAATTCGCGCAAGTATTCGAGAGACGGATTCATTATTAGTCAATTCAGAGAGGATTCGTTTAAAAGAGTTTTAAATTTGCAGTCATAAAAACATAAATGACATCAGAAAGTAAAATTCGTGAAGCTGGGATTACTACCCATCCTGATCACGAACATATAGAGGTTTTTGGAGCGAGGGAGCACAACCTGAAAAATATAAATGTTACCATTCCCCGGGAAAAATTGGTGGTAATCACCGGTATTAGCGGGAGTGGGAAATCCTCACTAGCATTTGATACCATATATGCTGAAGGTCAACGCCGATACATGGAAAGCTTTTCAGCCTATGCCAGATCATTTATAGGGAATATGGAGAGGCCGGATGTTGACAAGATCAATGGGCTGAGCCCTGTAATTTCAATCGAACAAAAAACGACCTCGAGAAACCCCCGTTCAACAGTAGGTACGGTTACGGAGATCTATGACTTTATGCGCTTGTTATTTGCCAGGGCCGGCGAGGCATTCTCTTATTTGACCGGAACAAAAATGGTAAGGCAATCGGAAGATCAGGTCATTGAACAGATAATCAAACAATTCAAAGGTCAAAAACTTATCATTCTGGCTCCTGTTGTGAAGGGGAGAAAAGGACATTACAGAGAACTTTTTGTTCAAATAAGGAAAACGGGATATTCAAAGGTAAGAGTCGACGGTGAGATCCTGGAACTTGTTCCGAAGATGCAAGTCGACCGGTATAAGGTTCATGATATTGAAATTGTAATTGACAGACTTATTGTAAAAGAGGATGAACGATACCGGGTGACCGAGTCTATCAAGTCAGCAATGAGGGAAGGAAAAGGATTGGTTATGGCACTTGATAATAGTGAAAATGTACATCACTTCTCAAAATATCTGATGGATCCTGAAACAGGGTTATCTTATGATGAGCCTGCCCCCAATATGTTTTCCTTTAACAGCCCTTATGGAGCTTGTCCAACCTGTAATGGACTTGGGCAGATTGAGGAGATCACCAAAGAATCTGTTATCCCTGATGATGAATTATCAATAAGCCGTGGTGGGATAGCCCCGCTTGGAGAATACCGGGATATATGGATTTTTAAAAAGATCGAAGCCATCTTAAAACGGAAAGGCCTGTCGATTACCACGAAAATTAAGGAATTACCTGAAGATGTACTTAATGTATTGCTTTTTGGAGATGAAAATCCCGTAGCTGTCAAATCGGTAAAGTATCCTGGTACAGATTGGTATACCAAGTTTGAAGGAATAGTAAACTTTCTTCAAAAACAGAAAAATTCAGGATCTGAGAAGATCCAGAAATGGGTTAAGGAATACACTGTTTCACAGAAATGTCCTGATTGTCATGGGGCAAGATTGAAGAAAGAAGCGTTACATTTTAAAATCGATGGCCGACATATAGCCGAGTTGGCCCTTTTGGATATTGGCAAGTTGCAACTTTGGTTTGATGATCTGGAATCCAGGTTAAATGAAAAACAAAAAATAATTGCCGCAGGAATCCTCAAGGAAATAAGAAAAAGATTAAAATTCCTGCTTAATGTTGGCCTTGATTATCTGGACCTGAACCGTCCCCTGAGGACATTGTCTGGAGGAGAAGCGCAAAGGATCCGCCTTGCCACTCAAATAGGAACCCAATTGGTTGGCGTTTTGTATATTCTCGATGAGCCAAGTATTGGCCTTCATCAACGAGATAATATAAAGCTTATCAGATCGCTGAAAGACCTCAGGGACCTTGGCAATACTGTAATTGTGGTTGAACACGATAAAGAAATGATGGTTGAATCAGACCATATAATAGATATTGGACCCGGTCCGGGATTACATGGCGGACATATTGTTGCTGAAGGCCCCCCTGCGGAATTTGTAAATAATGGAACGCTCACATCGGATTTCCTCAATGGAATACGACGGATTGAGATTCCCGGGCAAAGAAGGAATGGGAATGGGGCTGTGGTACATCTTTGTGGAGCCAGGGGGAATAATTTGAAGGATATAGACGTCTCGTTTCCTTTGGGTAAGTTTATCTGTGTAACAGGGGTTTCCGGTTCAGGGAAGTCGACCCTGATCCATGAAACCTTATATCCAATAATCAGCCGTAAGTTATATCGATCCAGGAGAGAGGTTTTACCATATACTTCCATTGAAGGACTAGAACATATTGATAAGGTCATAGAGATAGATCAATCACCAATTGGAAGAACACCCCGATCAAATCCAGCCACTTATACAGGTGTTTTTTCTGACATCCGTTCCCTCTTCTCGGAACTTCCTGAATCTAAAATAAGGGGTTATAAACCTGGAAGGTTTTCCTTTAATGTAAAGGGTGGAAGATGTGAAACTTGTGAAGGTGCCGGAATGAGGTTGATAGAAATGGATTTTCTGCCCGACGTGTATGTGCATTGTGAAACCTGTAAAGGTAAAAGGTACAACCGGGAAACCCTTGAGGTAAGGTTTAAAGGAAAATCCATATCTGACGTACTCGATATGACTGTTGAAAATGCTGTTGAGTTTTTTGAGCATCAGCCAAGAATTTTAAAAACCTTGAAAACGCTGAATGATGTCGGATTGGGTTATATTACCTTGGGGCAACATGCTACTACATTATCCGGAGGTGAAGCACAACGGGTAAAACTTTCCTCTGAGCTATCGAAAAAAGATACGGGCAAAACTTTTTATATTCTTGACGAACCAACAACAGGACTTCATTTCCAGGATATCCAACATCTTATTGATGTACTCCAAAAACTTGTTAACAAAGGGAACACGGTTCTGGTAATTGAGCATAATCTGGATATAATTAAGGTATCTGATTATATCATTGACCTGGGGCCTGAAGGAGGCGACAAAGGAGGTCAGCTTGTATTTTCCGGTACTCCTGAGAAATTGGTAAAAGTTAAGGAAAGTTATACGGGACATTATTTGAAGAACGAGCTCTGATAATTGAACTGAAGCCAAGATAAATTAGAATTACACTTATTATGATTATTTCCGTTTAAGAATTCTAATAAAACAGGGTTGCGGGGATTGCAACCCTGACCAAAAAATTAAAACTAAAACCTATCATCCATGAATTATCTAATACTAACAATCAATAATTCATTCAAAAAGTTCCCGGTTTTCAATTTTTTTTTATTCACAACTAATTCTTATTGCATATATAGTAGGAAACGCCATTTATGCAGGTTAAAAAATCACTGGTGTTTATAATAGGCTTCAAAATTGCCGGAGTAGATATTTCAATATCTTCGGTAATCTCAATCTGTCTTGTGACATTTCCATCTGAATTATAGATAATTACCTTATTCACAG
>Ga0316191_10003437_pt1 | contig 11706 bp, 9 predicted proteins | sample Eddworburr2cm_MG_FD_204928 | JGI IMG/M metagenome (GOLD analysis project Ga0316191, IMG submission 204928) | Coastal sediment microbial communities from Maine, United States - Eddy worm burrow 2 cm | ecosystem: Environmental > Aquatic > Marine > Coastal > Sediment | place: USA: Maine | collected... | reverse complement strand
CCTTGTTTCCCGAATTAATTCGGTCCTACGTTTTGCCGGTCATGCGCCTAGGAGCGAACGTCGTTCGCGATGTTGGAGCCGTGTTTCCCGAATGAATTCGGTCCGACGTTTTGCCGGTCATGCGCGTAGGAGCGAACGTCGTTCGCGATGTTGAAGCCGTGTTTCCCGAATGAATTCGGTCCTGCGTTTTGCCGGTAACGCGCGTAGGAGCGAACGTCGTTCGCGATGTTGGAGCCGTGTTTCCCGAATGAATTCGGTCCTACGTTTTGCCGGTCATGCGCGTAGGAGCGAACGTCGTTCGCGATGTTGGAGCCGTGTTTCCCGAATAAATTCGGTCCTACGTTTTGCCGGTAACGCGCGTAGGAGCGAACGTCGTTCGCGATGTTGAAGCCGTGTTTCCCGAATGAATTCGGTCCTACGTTTTGCCGGATGAAATGGGTCGTGGAGTTAGCCGCAGCCGCCGCCGGTGGCGGCGCGCTTCAGCTCCAGCTTGACCTTGGGTTCGAACTCGAACTCGTAGGCCAGGGGATTCGGCTCGGCGGCCGGGTGGCGCGCGCCGATCGCCGCGTCGAAGCGGTAGGCCGGCCGGTCGTTCTCCCGATCGCGCAGCAGCCGTTCCTGCAGGAACGTCGCATCGCTGAACGTCCGGATCCAGTTGTTGACGCCGCCTTCCAGGATGTACACGTTGGGCAGGCTTTCGGCCTTGAGTTTCTTCCAGGCCGCGGTCGCCGCGGTCTCGTCGTTGCCCATCGTCACGAACACCGTGTTGGCGGGCTCCATCATGAGTTCGCGAGCCGCCTTGACCACTTCACCTTCCGGCAAGTGGCGCGCGCCCTGGATATGGAACTGGTTGAAATAGCGCTCGTCACGGACGTCCAGCAGAATCGCCTTGATGCGCGTGTCATTGATCAGCCCGAGCAACTCGGCCGGTTCGATCTGCACCGCGCGCTCATCCAGCAGCGCGGTCTGCTCCGCTTCGATCATGCGCCAGCGGTCTTCGGTGTCCGGCTGGCCGATAACCAGTGCGGCCACGGCCAGCGCGACCAGCGCCGCGGCGCCGGCCGGCGCCCAGCGTGGCGCCCGCTGCGCAGTTTCACCGCCCACCGCGGCTTCGAGCCGCTCGGCGCCCCAGAACATGAACAGCGCCATCAGCACCACCCCTACGACCACCAGGCCGTAACTCACGCCGAACAGTTCGGGCAGAGTGAAGCGGCCCATGTAGGAACTGTTGAAAAAGACGGCGAAGCTGCTGACGGTTTCGCCGAACAGGAAGATGCCGGTTAGCACGCCGAGCACGAAAAACACGCCGTCTATCTTGCCTGTGGCCATCGCCACCAGCGATGTACCGGGGCAGAAGCCGCCGACGATGAAGCCAACGCCCATGATCAGTCCGCCGACAATTCCGGGCCAAAGATAGGTGGGCGGCACCCAGACCAGGTTGTAATCAAGCAGGCCGATGGCCGATGTGAGGAAGATCAGGGCACAGGCCACGATGATGGCCGTGAACATCACCTTGAATACCGTCAGGTCCTTGAAGTAGAACTGTGCCGCCAGTTTCTTCGAGTTACCAAAGCCGGCCGTCTCAAGCACGGCGCCGAACAGGACACCGACAAGCGCGTATACGACGTAGGCACCGTAGTGTCCGAACATATCTGCGAGCGGGAGAGGAAATGTAGTCATTGTGATGTCCCCCAGAACCTAATTCCAGAATCGCCGCAGGAAGTAAGCCAGGGCATAGGCCCCGGCGAACACCGCGAACATGAACGCCCAGCTGCCGACCGACAGCACGGCGCCACCGGACAGGGCCTGCCCGGACGTGCAGCCGCGCGCCAGGCGCGCGCCGTATCCCATCAGGGCGCCACCCAGGAAGGCCATCACCCAGCGCGTCTTGTTGCCGATGCGGGGGCCCTTGTTGGTCTCCAGTTTCACCCGGCGCCCGAGCAATCCGGAAATCAAACCGCCAAAGATCGTGCCTACCGTCAGGTAGACAATCCAGCTGTCCAGCGGGTTGGTCTTGCCGCCGGCCATTTTCAGCAGGTAGGGAACCTGGTCGATGTGCTCCGGGACGATGATGTTCTGCACATAGACCACCATCCGGTTGAGGCCGCCGGAGGCGCCCAGCCCGCTGCCGGTGACGAAAAATGCCAGGAACAGCACCACTCCCAGCAGCGTGCCTGCCAGGTAGGGGTTCATGTAGGGCTTCGGGCCTGCACCGGAAGATTTGTATTCAGACATGGGAGGCTTCCTCTGTTGTGGAATCCAGTGACCGGGGGCCGGCTTCGCCGGCGTGTACTTCAACTTCTTCCCAACCACTGATCATGGACCGGATACCTGCGCCAGGAGTTTCGCCGGCAGCGGTCGTCAGGTAGACATGCATCACGATGAATGCGGCGAACGCCCAGGCCAGCAGCGTGTGCAACGGGGCCAGCACCGGCAGACCGCCCAGCGCTGCCGCCAGCAGCGGCCATTTCTGCATGCCCCAGATGAGCACGCCGGTGACGACCTGGGCAGGCAACAGGATGTTCAGGATCGCCAGGTAGGTGATCTGCTGCAACGGGTTCAGACGGTTGGCCTTTGTTTTCTCCAGCGGATGGGCTTCACCGGCAAATATGCCCTTCGTGTAGAAGGCCGCCTGCGCCAGCGCGCGCCCCACGAATCCCTCGGTCTTGGGGAAGAAGCGCCGGATGGTGCCACTGGCGACCGTGTAGAACAGCGCCAGCGCGGCGTTGATCAGCACGATGAAGCCAAGCACGTTGTGCATCTGCACCACGTAGGCGAAGCTGAACATGCCGAACAGATGGGGTTTGTGGATGATAAGGCCGGTAAAGATCAGCAGCAGGATGGTGCTGGCCTGCAGCCAGTGCCAGATGCGCTCGTAGGCATCGTACATGTGCACCCGGCGCATGGGGCGATGCTGCAACGGCCGGCGACGGCGAGCCAGGTAACGGGCAACCGCGTGCACGGTCACCCCGAACAGAATACCGAAGAACATCAGGAGGCCGGCGATGTCCACCCAGCCCGGCCCATCCAGGCCGATGATGTAGAAGCCTTCGCTGCGCGTGTCGGGCAGGAAACTGGCGCCGCCACCCTCGGCCGGGCCGACAACGCCCAGGCCGCCCGGGTTTGCCGCGCCGATCAGAACAGGTTCGAGGCCGCCGGGCAAAAAGGTGGCCAGCGCAAACGGAGTGCCGAGGATCGAATCGGCGCCATGGCAGCGGCGGCAGTCCCTCGTGGCCCACTGGCCATTCACGACGTCGTGACTGATGGGGAACGGCGTGATCTCGCCGGCCAGCTGCACATTATTCAGACCGGAGGCTTCCAGCCGCTCACGGACCGCCTGTGCACGTTCCGGCGTATCGAGCCGCCACTCCGGGCCGGTGAGGCTGGCGTCATCATCCTGGTCCAATGCGCGCAATACGTCTCCGTCCAGCCGGCCGTTGGGATACAGGGCTTGCACCAGTTGCTCCCGGGACACCGGGCGTTGCGGATCTCCCGCCAGCCAGTACCAGCTGCTGACCAGGTTGAACGGCGCCAGCTTGCGCTTGCCGCCCACGTTTTCACGCGCCAGCATGGCCGGGCGGAAACCATGAATCAGGCTGTCGGCCGTCGTCGGATCGCCTTCGACTTCGCGGTATTGCCGCCGCGGCAGCCCGTCGCGGTCGACCAGGGTCCAATCGAGCACCTGCAGGGCCGGGCCGTAGACTTGCGGGATGTGGCAAGCCTCGCAGGCCAGTGATTCGAAGTGACGCTCCTTGTAAGGAAGCCAGTCGTGCACCCTGGTCGCGTCATGGCAGGACTCACAGCGGCGCAGGCTGTTTTCGCTTTCGACCGCAGCCAGGCCATAGGTCGTATGGCCCTTGGCGAACTGGTGCAGAGGCCGGGTCAGGTAATCCGAGTTGGTCAACCGCCTGGGGTCGAAATCAAGGTGCGGCGGCCGGCTCTCAGGCCGCTGCTGAAAATAGACCGGGTTGTTCAAAGAATAGTGGCAGTTGACACAACCCACCACGCGGTCGGCGTGCACGTCAAAGGCGTGGGTGAGTGCTTCCTTACCGGCCAGGTTCAGGCCGCTGTTGTTCAGCTTCTGTGGAGATATCACCTGCCCCGTGCGATCGGTCAGCGTGCGCCGTGCCGGATCCGGGGCCAGGGTCAGCGGCTCGTCCAGCGCTACTTCGGTCTGGCCATGGCATTGCGCACAGTTCTCGTCGCGCGGCTTGCGAATCTCCAGCAATCCGTCGTTCAGGGTTCCATCGGGCTGGAACATGAAGGGGTTCCACTGCCAGCGCCCGTCGGACTTCACGACGATCCCGCGAACAGAAAGGCGAGCGGAATTGGCCCAGGCAAAGTCACCGGACGCGAGTGCCTGTTCGCGCCGCTCCGGCTCGGTGATGTCGCTGTGGCACATCAGGCAGTCCATTTCCACCTGGCCGGAAGCCGGGCCGCCACCCACGTGACGGGCTCCGAATGCCAGTAGCCAGGCATCGAGATCCACCGAACCGTCGGCCGTCGCGGGGTTGTCGTAACGCAGTGGATCCCAGCCGCCAAAGTAACCCGGCCCGGAAGCCCAGGCATGGCGTGTTCCACCGCTACCGATCTGCGCTGCGCCGGCGTCCGCGTGATCACTCGAAGACTCGATGAACTGGGCATCGTGACACTCGCCGCAGGTCCGCATGGTCGAAAGGGGACGGCCGCTGAGCAGAACGGGACGGCCACTGGCGTCCAGCAGCGGAAAGTCCGGATGCAAGTCGTTGGCGCCCGCGTCGGCCATCATGCCGGCCAGCAAACCCAGCAGAACGATCAGCCAGCCGCGACAGTGCTGTTTCATCGTCCGGCTCCCGTCGGGCTGGAAGCAACGCCCACCGGGTGTACCCGGTCGCGGCTGCCCCAACGCATCGGATCACCCGGATAGCCCAGCGCTTCCCAGTCGAGACAACCGCCCTCGCAATGGCAGGCGCGGCACTGCAGTGCCTGGGTTTTCGGCGCCACCATGTGGGTCTGCGGCCAGTACATCTCGGTTTCGGCGAATGCGTAATGGCCGCTGTACGGCAGGCCGGTGACTTCAGCGCCCAGACGCAGCGCCTGGTCCCAGTCGAATTCGCTCCAGAAGCCGCCCTTGCCCGAGGTCACCGGCTGCAGGAGGTAGTTGTACTGCGTGTCATAGGGTTGATGCGCCTCGTGGATCTTGAACGGCCAGATGCGCGCGTCCGGATCCCTGATGCTGCCGAGCGGTGGATTGAGGGCGGTGATGCCGTCATCGTCCAGCGTGTCGCCCAGCAGGTAGCGGTCGGCCAAGCCATTGAACCAGCGGAAAGCGGGCTTGAGGTTCTTTTCGTAGACGAAACTGCCCTTGATCTTCAGGTACTCGTGCACATTTTCCTCGCGGCTCGGATCGCCGGCCTCCGACCAGTCCCAGTGCACCTTGGTGGCTTCCTTGCGGGCCACGCGCGGGATATGGCAGGTCTGGCAGGCCACGGTGGCGGTGTGCGCGTTGATGCGCGCATCGGCGTGCAGGCGTTCGCTGTGGCAATCGGTGCAGGCGATCTGGTTGGCCTTGTCGACGCTGACCGTGATCGCGCGCCCGCCAATCACGTGATCCTTGGTGCGATGGCAATCAATGCACTGGAAGTCGTAACGCCCCATGTGCACGTCGAGTTCCTCGTCCGGGTAGTACAGGCTTTGGTCGAGGTCGCCATGCTTGACAGCGTCACCGCCGCCGCCGCGGAAGTGGCAGCCGCCGCAATTCTCGCGGGTGGGCAGGCCAACGCTCTGGGCAGCCGCCAGCAGGTCGACACCCTCGGCCGGAATACCGGCCTTGCCCTTGAGATAAGTCCCGCTTTGGTCATGGCAGACCAGGCAATCGACATTGTCGGTGTTGTCAAAATCGAAGTTCTCGTCTTCCCAGCCGTAGCCCGCGTGGCAGGACGTGCAGCTGGCCCAGTTGCCCTGGATGCCGATGCAGAAGTTGTTGATGGCGTTTTTCTTGCCGACAGAAACCGGTTCGGCCCGCCCTTCCATCATCACGGGGTCGGCCTGCCAGCGCCAGTGAGCCGTGTGGATGACCTGTTCGCCCGCGTTTTCGTGGCATTGCAGGCAGGCCCGGGTGACTTCCTGGCCGGTGGCAAACGTCTGTTGAAACAGGCTGCTGTGATCGACCGGTTCAGCGCGCCCGGGCACGAAGTCCCAGGGCGTATCGATCGTCTGCCCTTCGGCGACTGCCTCGCTCCGCGTGAAATACCAGACGGGGACGGAGATCAGGACGAGAATGAATACCAGGCCGGCAATCCAGCCGTTGCGCGAGTCATTCATTTGAACACCACTTAACGGGTACTTTGGGCGACTCTTATTTTAGCATGTTCTAATTTAGAATTGCGTAGTATACGCGCAAAATCGCGCTTACATGATCGAGGTCAAAAGAACAGTCGCAATCGGTTCGAATTCGTTCGCGAACCATCGTGTCCCGAAGGAGGAGCCGGGTATCCCGGGGCAGGACAATCGGGCTGTCGGGAACAGCCGATTAGCGCACAGGGACGTCTGGAGCGTGTCCTGAACCGGGATGCCCGGCTCCTCCCCGCGCGAAGGCGATTGGCTACCGAATGAATTCGGACCTACAGATCGAAGGGATAGCGGATGACGATGTTTTCGTTGCGGTCGGGGCCGGTGGACACGATGTGAACCGGTGCGCCGCACAGGGCCTCCATCGCTTCGAGGTAGCTGCGCGCGTTGGCCGGCAGATCTTCCATGCGGGTCGCGCCGCGCGATGATTCCTGCCAGCCGGGGAAGGTTTCGTACACCGGCTCCAGCCGGGCCCAGTCCTGTACGTCCAGCGGGGGTGCGTCCAGCACTTCGTCACCCAAGCGGTAGGCCGTGCAGATGCGAATCTCATCGAAGCCGTCCAGCACGTCCAGCTTGGTCACGCAGAAGCCGCTGACCCCGTTCAGGCTGACCATGCGCCGCAGGGCCACCGCGTCGAGCCAACCGCAGCGCCGCGGGCGGCCGGTAGTAGCGCCGAATTCGTCGCCACGCCGCGCCAGGCGCTTGCCCGCCTCGTCGAACAGTTCCGTCGGAAACGGCCCGCCGCCGACCCGAGTAACGTAGGCCTTGGCGATGCCCAGCACGTAGTCGATGGCGTTCGGGCCGACCCCTGCCCCGGTGCACACGCCGCCGACCGTGGTATTGGACGAGGTGACGTAGGGATAGGTGCCATGGTCGATGTCCAGCAGGCTGCCCTGGGCGCCCTCGAACATCACGCGCTTGCCCGCGGCCCGCAATTCGTAGAGGCGGCCACTGACGTCGGCAACCTGGTCCTTGAAGTACTCGCCCAGTTCCAGCGCCTGGTCCAGCATGGCCCTGAAATCCAGCGGTTCCTTGCCGAAACGCTGCGTGAGAACGAAATTGTGAAAATCGAGTACGTGTTCTATTTTCTCGGCCAGCAGTTCGGGCGTTCGCAGGTCGGAGGTGCGCAGGCCGCGGCGGGCCACTTTGTCTTCATAGGCCGGCCCAATGCCGCGGCAGGTCGTGCCGATGGCCTTGGCGCCGCGCGCCTCTTCACGCGCCCGGTCCAAAGCCTCGTGCCAGGGCATGATGATGGCGCAGGCCGGCGAGATGCTGATCCGCGAACGCACCTCGACACCCCGAGCCTCCAGGGCTTCGATCTCCTCGCGCAAGGCATGCAGCGAAAGCACCACGCCATTACCGATCAGGCACTCCACGCCCGGCTGCAGAATCCCTGCCGGGATCAGGTGGAGCACGGTTTTTTCACCGTCGATGACCAGCGTGTGGCCCGCGTTGTGACCGCCCTGGAAACGCACCACGGCGTCGGCATCGCGGCTCAAAAGATCGACGATTTTCCCTTTACCCTCGTCCCCCCACTGGGTGCCGAGCACAACGATGCTTCTGTTCATTTTCTGTTCAATCGCAAATTGAGGAACTGTCGTTAATTGAGGAACTGTAGCAGGACCGCCCCGGCCAACATGCTGATGATACCGCCAATCCGGATAATTTTTGGATTACTGTTCGACAGGTCCTGCATCACCTTCTGCCACATCTGCGGAGCGAGCATCGGCAGCAGACCCTCGATGATCAGCAACAGGGCGAACGCGGTCATCAAGTCGCGCAGCACCTGCGTTCTACCGTTCGCTGGGCGTATCGGTGCCGAAATACTCGAAGAAGCTCGATGACGGGTCCAGCACCATCACGTCGTTGCTGCCGCCGAATGCGTTGCCGTAGGCCTGCAGACTGCGGTAGAAGGCGTAGAACTCCTCGTCCGCGCCATAGGCGTTGGCGTAGATTTCCGTCGAGCGGGCGTCGCCTTCACCGCGGATGGTCTGGCCTTCGCGTTCCGCCTCGGCCAGGATCACCTGGACCTGGCGATCGGCGTCGGCGCTGATGCGCTCGGCCGACTCGCGCCCCTCGAAGCGATAGAGATTGGCCTCTTTCTGCCGGTCGGCCGCCATGCGGCGGAACACGGACTCCCGCACGTCGTCGGGCAACTCGATGGCCTTGATGCGGACATCGACCACCGTGATGCCGAATTCGCCGGCAGCCTGGTCGGCGGCCCGCGCGATGTCCTGCATGATGGTGACACGCTCCTCGGAGATCACCTGCACCAGTTCACGGGCTGCGATCTGGTTGCGGATGCGGTCCTTGACGATACTGTCCAGCCGGTTCAGCGCCACCTGCTCGTTGCCCTGGGTCGACGTGTAAAACCGCGAAACATCGACGATGCGCCATTTCACGAAGGAGTCGACCTCGACGAATTTCTGCTCCGCCGTGATCATCTGCTCCGGATTCGTATCCAGCGTCAACAGGCGCCGCTCGTACTTGCGTACGTTGTTGACGAAGGGCAGCTTGAAATGGATGCCCGGCTCATAGTCGGCGCGCACGATGCGGCCCAACTGGAACTTGATCGCGTACTCGGTCTCGGTAACGATGAACAGGCTGGACACTCCCATCACGCCCAGCGCCACGATGAGAATCAATAGAATGGGACGTCTCATTGTCTTCCCTCCCGGCGCGCGTCGCGGCTTGTCGACGGACTGTCGATGCCGACGCCGCCGTCCGGCGTCACAATCGGTGGCATGACGGTTCTGCCGCCGCTGCCGCCATTCATCTGGTCCAGCGGCAGGTACAGGACGTTGCCACTGTTGTCGGCGTCCAGCAAAACCTTGCTGGACCGCGCGAACACGTTTTCCATGGTCTGCAGATAGAGCCGCTTGCGGGTGATTTGCGGCGCCTTGCGGTACTCCTCCAGCAGCAGCGAGAATCGCTGTGCTTCACCTTCGGCCACCGCCACCGTGGCCTCCTTGTAACCTTCGGCCTCCTGCACCACGCGGGCGGCCTGGCCCCGGGCTTCAGGAACCACGCTATTGACATGCACGCGGGCCTCCTCGATGAAGCGCTCGCGGTCTTCGCGGGCCCTGATCACATCGGAATACGCTTCGCGCACCTGCGCCGGCACATTCACATCGGTGAAGTTGACCTGGGTGATGAGTACGCCGGCCTGGTAACGGTCCAGTGTTTCCTGCAACACCCGAAAGGTCTCCAAACGGACCGTCTCGCGCTGTGTTCCCTCGAGGATGGCGTCCAGCCGGTTGGTGCCGACCGATTCGCGCAAGGCGCTCTCGGCGGCATCGCGCACGGTCGATTCAGGGCTCCGCACGCGGAACAGGAAATCCTGCGCCGCTGCAACCCGGAACTGCACCTTGTAATTGAACTCCACGAGGTTTTCATCCTCGGTCAGCATGTTGGCGCGATCCTCGATCGACCGGACCGAGCTGACATTGACCTTGAACAGGGTCTCGAAGGGCCGCGGCAAGGTCAGATTGATACCCGGCGAAAGGGTGCGGTTATAGGCGCCAAAACGCAGCACCACGCCCTGCTCCGCTTCGTCGATAATGTGCACGGCATCCCATCCACCCCACAACAACAGGGCCACCGCGACGATGCCGAACAGGCTGCCGCCACTGCCGCCAATGCCGCCGTCGGTATCGGACCGGCGCCCGCCACCCCCGCCAAACAGGGACTTGAGGCGGTTGTTCACACTGCGGAAAACTTCCTCCAGGTCGGGGGGCTGCTGACCGCCCGAATTCCAGGGGTCCTTGTCACCCTTACCGGGTTCTTTCCAGGGCATGCGTGTCTCCTGTTACGTTACTCTCAGCTAGCTTGGGTTCTGCGAGGGTGCTTTCAAGGCTGGCCAGCAATTGCTGGCGGGCCACCTGCCCCTCGATACCGGGCAGACGCGCCAAACGCTCGGCCGTCTCCCGCGGCACATCGACGTGCATCATCCACGAACCCTTTTCCGTAATCCGTTCCTCGTTGACCACGCCCAGGTCGAACAACTGGGCGCGCAACCGGCCATGGCGTCCACCCAGCTCGATCCAGCGGTTGATGCGCTCGCTCGACAGCCAGTCGCTGACGGCTTGCCTCAACTGTTCGAGCCCGGCGCCAGTGGCTGCGGAAATGCTTACCGTGGCGGGACGTCCCCGCTCATCCGGCTGCACCATCGCCTCGTGCCCGCTAAGGTCGATCTTGTTGAAGACGCGGATTACCGGGATGCGCTCGGCGCCGATCGACTCCAGCACGGTTTCGACATCGGCCTGGCGCTCGACCCGGAAGGGATCCGATACGTCCACCACGTGCAGCAGCAGGTCGGCTTCCCGCGCTTCCTGCAGCGTGGCGCGGAACGCCGCGATCAGTTCATGCGGCAGATCGCTGACAAACCCCACCGTGTCGGCCAGCAGTACGTCACCACAATGCAAGCCCTGCATGCGGCGGACCGTCGGGTCCAGCGTGGCGAACAGCAGGTTCTCGGCGCCGACATCCGCGCCGGTCAGTGCGTTGAACAATGTGGATTTACCCGCATTGGTGTAACCGATCAGTGCAATCAGGGGAGCGCGCGAGCGCAACCGCTGCCGCCGGCTCTGGTCGCGCTGGCGGGCGACCTTGTCGAGGCGGCTGTTCAATTGGCGAATCCGGACACCGATCAGGCGCCGGTCGGTTTCCAGCTGGGTCTCGCCGGGGCCGCGCAGGCCGATACCGCCCTTCTGCCGCTCGAGGTGGGTCCAGCCGCGCACCAGGCGCGTGGAGAGGTGCCGCAGCTGGGCCAGTTCCACCTGCAGCTTGCCTTCGTAGGACTGGGCCCGCTGGGCGAAGATATCGAGGATCAGCGTGGCTCGATCGAGCACCCGGCATTGGCATGCTTTCTCGATGTTGCGCTCCTGGATAGCCGACAGCGACTGGCTGACCAGGATGAGATCGGCCGCGCAGTCTTCGACCCGCGCGGCCAGCTCCTCGATCTTGCCGCTGCCGACGTAAAAGCGTGCGTCGGGCCGATCGCGCGGGGCCGTGATGACAGCGGCCACTTCCGCACCCGCGGAGCGCGCGAGTTCCTGGAACTCGTCGAGCGAGTCGGGTCCGGTCGACCTGAATTCGGGATGCAGGATGACAGCGCGATTGCCGCGCTCGGCGCGTTCAAACAATGGGGCGCCTCAAGCGAGTGCTACTCGGTTTCCTCATCGAATACCCGCACATTCCGCGCCGGGACGACGGTGGAAATAGCATGCTTGTAGATCATCTGGCTGACGGAATTCTTCAGGAGGACGACGAACTGATCGAACGATTCGACCTGCCCCTGCAGCTTGATGCCATTGACGAGGTAAATGGAAACGGGTACGCGCTCCCGACGCAGGGCGTTCAGGAATGGCTCTTGTA
>Ga0316191_10003434_pt1 | contig 11711 bp, 8 predicted proteins | sample Eddworburr2cm_MG_FD_204928 | JGI IMG/M metagenome (GOLD analysis project Ga0316191, IMG submission 204928) | Coastal sediment microbial communities from Maine, United States - Eddy worm burrow 2 cm | ecosystem: Environmental > Aquatic > Marine > Coastal > Sediment | place: USA: Maine | collected... | reverse complement strand
CGGGGCGATCAGAACGGCAGTCAGGTAGCCATCAATCTGATCCGGTTTGAGCGGGCTGCCTTTGAGCAACTTGGCCAATTCACCTTTTCCCTCAGCCTCGATTTCAGGCGGATCGAGTTCTTCGTTCTCCCACTCCAATTCATCGCCGAGGTCTTCCATCACGCGCTCCGCTGCAACTTCCAGCGTTTGCCCGAGGATATCCTCAAAGACGGGTATTTTCTTGATCTCTCGTCCAGCCTCTAGCGCCTGGGCAACAACGGCAAAGCTCATCCACGTGTCAGGTGGGGCGCTGCGGTCGTGGCGCAGGATCAGCGCTGACCGGGCAAAGAATTTTGCCCAGCGATCACGCGCTTCCTCAAGATGCCCCGCGACGATCTTCTTTGCGCTGGCGGCGGTTGACGCCTCTTCGAGCGCTGCCATCAAAGTGGCGTCAGAGACGAACCAGCTGTTGGAGATGTCATGCTCCGAGAACCAGTCCCGGCTCTTGCCGATCAACCGACTTCGGCGATTGTCTGACAGAGCCGCAATCTCTCCTTCCGGATCAACCGCCGCGATAAGTGCCGTATGTCCCCCGGTTTGTGGCGTCACATCGCTAATGCCGAACATCGGTGCCACATCCAGGAAGCCCGGCGCCGTCACCGCACCGCGCTCCAGCCCGTCGCCAAAGGCGAAGCCAATGGCGGGGGTGAGGTAGGAAGGCGACACGTCATGCATCGTCATCGCCTGTTCAATTTGCTCAACGATGGTTTTCTGATCACCTCTGCTGGAACAAGGAATGACATAAGCGTCCTTTATCCCGTGCCCTTCCTTGATCATTGCCGCAGCCACCGCGCGCGCGCTTCCACGGCTGCAGACGCCCAAAATGCTTTGCGAGCCGGTGCCGTCGGGAAGCGACGTCATCACTCGATGAAGCCGCCAAGGTTGCGGGACTGATCCGCCTGATGGCTCCCGCCGCAGTGCAGTCTTGATCAGAGCATCAAGCGCATTGCCGTTTGGCAGCCAGTTGCGGATCAGCATGAGGTCGGACAGCAGGGCAGCATCTACATTTGCGCCTTCCGCAAACAACCCGAACCCGGCGATGGCGGCATCGCGCATCTCTGCAACCGGATCGAGCAGAAAATACCGCCCCACGGCAATCATGCGGGGATCACCTTGCCCGATCATCTGCGTCAAAAATGCGGTTGTCACTTGAGCCGGCATGGCGCCCACAACTTCGCGAAGCCCCGTGTAGGCCTCAAAAGGCGTCGCGCCATCTGGGACAAGCCCTTCTGCGAGCTCCGCGACATCCGGAAGCTCGAGGCTGTCGTCTCCCTCTAGAGCCTCAAAGACGTCGGGTGCCTTGCGTAGTTGGTCGGGTGGAGTGAGACTGGCACGGAGATAAGCTTGACACAGTCCGAAGCAGGTCTCGGCGTCAAGCTCACCTGCTTCAGTCCGTTTTGCAAGGCCCGCTGTTAGAACCTGGAAAAAGTGGCTCGCCCCCCGCTCCTCATTTTCATTGTTCATACGCGCTTCGTCCAAGATACGCGACATAAGAGTAAGACAGTCATTGGTGCGTTCTGCGTCAGCGTCGGGCAGCGTGTTGACAAGTTCCAGAACCGCTTCGGGACAATTGGAAAGAGGCGCCGCCCAGCGATCCGCCCACAACAGCGTTCCGTTTGGATTACCTGCGGTTGGCCGATCCATAAGACAAGTTTCAACTATCTCAGTCACTAATGCCCCCTTAATTCTTTCGACTTCCCACCGCGTCAAAGCCTAAAGCGCGCGGCCGGTCTCAGTAAAGGTTAACATTGGAGAATGGTGTCTGAAAGTCGGCTTCGTTCGTGGACCGTGTGAACTCGAAGTGCCTTGAATTTGGTACGCGCGGCGAACGGCTCCTTCGACGGGCCACGACGCAGCATGACCGAGGATGTGTCAATTTTTGCAAAGGGCCGGAAGCAGCGGTTGATGCTGTTAAGGCGAAGGTCTGAAAAGTCCGCAACTCGGACACTCGTGCAACATGCAGCGAACGGCGGCTGTGAGCCAGAAGCAGTCATTTTAAATTGCCGGGAAAAACTTCAGTCCCGCGCGTTCATGGACAAGAGAGCAACCATTGCCCGAGCATCACCGTGCAGGAGGACCGAGGTTTGCAGTTAAATTGCCGGCTGGGTTTACCCAAGAAAGTCCTTGTTAGAGAGAACCGTCGCCTTTTGCTTGGATCGGAGGTTGATATGGACGATCCGGCGTGTCTGGTTGTTATCCGACACCCTGCGAAACAGAAATTCATCTCCTGCAAAGTTTCCCGGTGTCATGATCCACCGGACCATGCTGGACGTTAGGCCTTTGTAGGGTGCGATCAAGTCAACGATCCAGAGCCGTTTTCCGCTGTTCCAGTCCTCGGACCCGAGCTGCTCACCGGCGATCAGTTTGTGTTCGGCCTGCGGACTAAGCCAAGCCCAAGTGTACATGCCACGCGCCACACCATCGAAGCGAAAAAGCCGGAACTGACCAAGAAGGATTGGGGGCTCCACATAGCTGCGAAGCTGCGATACCGCCATCCGGCTGTGCCGCGGGCTGCGAAAGGCCAGAAACATCATGTCCCCATAAGCCCGGACGCGCTCAGGGCATGGGCTTTCGATATCCGGTAGAGCGCAGCCGGTAGAATCTTTCAGAACAGTCACGACGCCAGTCTCCATTCTTCGGTGTAGGTGTGTTGCGCGACGCACTCCTGGAATACTGCGCCCTGCCAAGGTCGAAGTACGGTTCGAGCGGTCTCTGGTACCGCTTTTGCGTCCGAGAGCTCCGGAAAAAGCGCGAGTAGTTCTTCGCGTGCAGCGTTGCCGATCTCGCCCAGTGCATAGCCTCCTGGGTGGAAGCTCTCTGTCGGAAGGCCTTCGGTGAACATGATCTCATGCCTGTCGAGCAGGATGTGGAAGTAGTCCACTTCCTTGGCATTGGTATCCAAGCGAATTGTCTGGTTGTTGACCAACCCCTTGGCAGGAACAAGAACCTCTCTTACACCAAAATGAAGTTCGGCCTGCCAACCGCCCAAGAGGATCCGGTGCTGTGGCGATACAATTAGGTCACGCGAAGGGCCATCTTCGCCGAACGCTCCCGCCTCAATCCGAATAGGCCGAAGCGACGGGTCCGCTCGCATGTCAAGACGTGAGACGTGGCGGCATCCAACCCAGCGCACTTCCTGTGGTGGACCGTCAACGGTTCGTACGAAATCGCCTGGGCTCAGGTTCTCGACAGGCACCGGGCCAGATTTTGTATCGATCAATGTGCCACGTGCGACGCAAATAAGAAGATTAATGTTAACCGTGTCAGTGTCGCTACCATCTGTGTCGTTTCCAGTTACAGAAATGACGACGGTCTGGTCTTCGCCTGATGCAAACACCGCAGATCGGTCAATAACGAAGGTAAACTCGCCTGTGATATCGTTGGAGATTAGGGAGCCGTACGCGCCTCCGCTCTGCACTACAAATCCATAGCCCTCGTCAGCTTCGCTCGGGGTACCTCCGCCAATCGGCACCGCGTCGAAATCGCCCGAAACTGTCGTTATTCCAGTCCCGTTCAGAGTGACATCGAATGTCCAGGTGTCTAACCCGGCGAGCCCCCCACCGGTCGCGCCTGTCACCTCTTCGATATTGAAACCCATGCTGCCGCCCTGCGTGTACAAATAGCGGACAAAACCGCGTCATATCCTAGATTGTCGCAAGAATGTGTAAAAAATTAGTGCGGAATCTGGAAAGAATTGTGGCAGAGTGGCTGGGGCTACAGCACCGCCATCCACGACTGTGCGTGGATAACGCAACCCCTAAAGGATGATCGCTGGATCTGCGCCGTCCTTCTCGCGCCCGGACGCGAAGTCGGTACAAGTTTTGCCCAATGTCATGTCTGATAGTGTCGCAGCCCCTATCCTGCGGCGTGACAGGGCAAGCCCAGCCGTCTTAAACCTTCCGATCTGGTCCGATGCGCCGCCCAGTATTCGTCCAATAAGTCTCCGAACCCCAAGGTGCTTTTTCCGGTCGCCATGACTCGTTTGCCTTTAGCCATGTTGGTATCGGTAAAAGTCGCCCATTGTGGTGCCTCACGCCGTGTCGAAACCTGCGTGTCGAGGACGTGCCATCTGCTTTATGTACCTGCACCCGCTATGCGCGCCCTGGTTTTATGTCTACTCGGTAGTTGCTCGCCATCGTCAGTCCTTTTATGCGCTTGCAATGGGTAGTTTGTTGCGAATGCCAATCCGGTGCAGTATCCGGTGCGTTAAACCATCTATTCAGACTATATCGGGACTACATCGGAACCCATTCATGACTGCACCGTCTGCGCCGTTAATGCCTAGTAATAACGGTCATAAACCCCATAAAGCCCTTGTAAATAAGGCTGCGAGATTGTCCGTTGCGCCTATGATGGATTGGACAGATCGTCATTGCCGAATGTTGCACCGGCAATTGAGCCGTGAGGTGTTGTTATACACAGAAATGGTAACGTCGGCGGCACTTGTGCGGGGCGGCGCGGTCCATCTTTTGGCATTTGGCGCTGAAGAGCATCCCGTTGCCTTACAGTTGGGCGGGTCGGACCCGCAAGAACTGGCGCAGGCTGCCCGCATGGGGGCGGCTGCAGGCTACGCCGAGATTAACCTGAACGTGGGGTGTCCGTCCGACCGTGTGCAATCGGGGTGCTTCGGTGCTGTGCTCATGGAGCGCCCGACACTGGTCGCTGACTGTGTTGCAGCGATGGGTGCAGCCGTCGATATACCCGTTACGGTAAAATGCCGTATCGGTGTCGATGACCAAGAAGCGCACGAGGTTTTGCCAGATTTTCTGTCCCGCATCGTCGCGGTAGGGTGCGAGCGGGTGACAATTCATGCACGTAAGGCGTGGCTGCAAGGGTTAAGCCCGAAGGAAAACCGTGATGTCCCGCCGTTGGATTACCCCTTGGTCATGCGGATGAAAGAATATTTCCCCAATCTGCACATCTCGATGAACGGCGGTATTGAAACGTTGGAGCAGGCGCAGGACTTTCTGGAAATGGGGCTGGACGGCGTCATGATTGGCCGTGCTGCTTATCACAACCCGACTGGAATCCTGTCTCAAGCCGATCCGTTGATCTTTGGCATCGGTTTGGCAAGCAACCCGGTAACCGCTGCCGAAGCGATGATACCCTACATAGATGAGCATCTCAGCGCTGGCGGAAAATTGGGCCAAGTGACACGTCATATGTTGGGGCTGTTCACCGGTCAGCCTGGTGCGCGCGCATGGCGGCGCACTTTGTCAGAAGGTGCTCATGTGGATGGCGCCGGGTCGGAACTGGTTGAGCAGGCGCTTAAGCATATAACATTACATCACGATCGGCAAAGCGAGCGTCACGCCGGCTGATAAGCCCACGACGTAAAAGGAAGTAAGACAATGACGACGTATGATCCGTTGCTTTTAGCGCAACTAACAGGACTTCTTATGGTGGTCGGTGCTTTTGCTGGTGTGCTTGCAGGCTTACTGGGAGTGGGCGGCGGTATCGTGCTCGTGCCTGCATTCTACTACGTCTTTGCCACTTTGGGTTTTGAAAGCACCCAGCTGATGCAGCTTTGCGTGGCAACATCGCTTGCGACAATTATCGTAACATCCATGCGGTCGCTCTCAAGTCATAACAAAAAAGGTGCCGTTGAATGGCCAATCCTGTGGGGATGGGGGCCGGGCATTGCGGTTGGCGCAGCACTTGGTGTGCTGGTTGTGGCGCAACTGGACACGGTGACGCTACAGATCATCTTTGGCGCGCTCGCGTTCTCGGTTGGTTTGTATATGGCGCTTGGTAAAGCGCATTGGCGGTTGGGTGAAAGCCTCCCTGTCGGGCTGACACGGGCCTTGATATCGCCTTGGATCGGGGGGCTGTCGGTATTGATCGGTGTTGGTGGCGGCAGCTTTGGCGTGCCGCTCATGACCTTGCATGGCGTACCAATCCACCGCGCAGTCGGCACTGCGGCGGGTTTTGGTCTGTTGATTGCGGTACCTTCGGTCGTTGGATTCTTTCTGGTTGAGATGCCGCATGAGGTGCGCCCACCGTTCACCCTCGGGTCGGTAAACCTCGCAGCATTTGCAGTGATTGTCGGGATGACACTGCTGACCGCTCCTGTTGGGGCGCGGCTGGCACATCGTCTTGACCCTGCTGCATTGCGGCGTGTTTTCGCGGTATTCCTGCTGCTAGTAGCTACGAACATGCTGCGCAAAGCCATTTTCGGATGAGCCATTTCAAGAGCACAGGTTGGGAGATCTTCGCCCCTGAACCTGCTATGCTCGACTGGGTTGCGCACGCCAAAACGGATGCATTGCGCGCATTGCAGGACCCTGATCTGTCAAAGTGGTACGAGTGCGAGGATACTTGGTTTGTAGGGCTGGATGCACTGGCAAACGACGCAGCAGGACGTGTTGCAGGCTCTGCCGCACTAACTGGCGCGGCAGTTGATTTCATTTCGAAGACATGCGGCGGCTGGCCTGACCTGCATCGCGGTCAGGTCTCGGGCGTATTTTCGGGGTACCCGCGTCCGCGACAGGGCGAAAGCGATGCGGGCTTTCGGTACCGGTTAAACCGCTGTGCCGCTCATGTGGATGGTGTTCTGGGGGGTGGGCAGCCCAAACGCCGCTTTGTACAAGAACCGCATGCTTTCATTCTTGGCATTGCGCTGACGCAGGCAGAGGCCGCCGCAGCGCCACTGGTCGTCTGGGAAGGTAGCCACCGGATCATGCAATCGGCCTTCCAAAAGGCTTTTGACGCAGCACAGGGCGGTGAACTTGCAGCCGTCGACGTGACCGAGAACTACCAGTCTGCCCGCCGCGCGGTTTTTGAGACCTGTCCGCGGGTGGTACTCCATGGCCCGCCCGGTACGGCCTTTGTTGTGCACAGGCTGGCATTGCACGGGGTGGCCCCTTGGGAGACAGGCGCGCAGTCTGATCCTGAAGGACGTCTGATCGCTTATTTCCGGCCACCGATGACGGGTGGTGCGCGCGCTTGGGCCGATGCGCCGTGACATTCGCCCAAAGCCCCTTGGCAATCGCTGCGCAGGCCACTATACGCGCAGCCTGATCTATCGAGGGAACAACGGCATGGTTGGCAGCGCAAATCTCAATATCATGATGAAAGCCGCGCGGCGCGCCGGTCGGTCGCTTGTGAAAGATTTCCGCGAAGTGGAAAACCTTCAGGTTTCAATGAAGGGCGCGGGCGACTTCGTCAGCCGTGCTGATCTGAATGCCGAGAAAATCATCAAAGAAGACCTTATGGCAGCGCGTCCGACCTATGGATGGCTTGCCGAAGAAGGCGGCGAGGACGAAGGTCAGGACCCGACACGCCGCTGGATCGTCGATCCGCTGGACGGGACGACGAATTTCTTGCACGGCTTGCCGCATTGGGCTGTATCCATCGCGCTGGAACATAAAGGACAAGTCGTTGCTGGTGTGGTATTTGACCCCGCCAAGGACGAGATGTTTTTCGCTGAAAAAGGCGCGGGCGCCTGGATGAACGAGAGCCGTTTGCGGGTGTCTGGCCGCAACAAAATGATCGAGAGTGTTTTTGCCACGGGTCTGCCTTTTGGCGGGCGCGCAGATTTGCCACAGACACTTCAGGAACTGGGGCGCATTTTACCCGGTTGCGCCGGGGTACGTCGTTGGGGGGCTGCAGCACTTGATCTGGCTTATGTCGCCGCTGGTCGGTATGACGGTTTTTGGGAACGCCGTCTGAACGCATGGGATATTGCGGCGGGGCTTATTATCGTGCGCGAAGCCGGTGGCTTAGCTGATCCCATTGATCCAAAAGGAAATATCCTTGAAGATGGCACTATCATTTGCGCCAACGAAGGATTGTTTGCACCACTTTCAAAACTGGTGCGCGGCTGATCTAGCGCTGAACCTTACGATCTGACGGGTGGTTGATCCCGTCCGTGGTCCGGATCGGTTCATGCTCCTGTGGCAGCACATCGTCAAAACAGCCGAGGTTGATGCCCGTTTCCTTTGGATCAATGCGGCGCTTGTGATGCGTGTAGATGCCGCAGGTTTTGCAAAAGTAATGCTGTGCAGCACCTGTCCCCCAAGTGTAGAGGGCCAAAGCGTCAGCACCTGCAAGAACTTCAACGGTGTCTGAAAGGGCCGTTACTGCGGCCGCACCGCGTCTACGGCAAAAAGAGCAGTTACAACGGGTTGCGGACGACAGCCCGTACGGCAGATATGCTTGAAGAACAACCGCACCACAGTGGCATCGGGCTGTGCGTGTTTCGCCTTTGATGTTCATCTGCGCCGAACTTTTGGCAGACGGCTTTCGGCAAGCCGGTAGCGTGCTTCGGGATGCGGCGGATGTCCTTCTGTACGTGTCCAGAACGCACGGCCGCCTCGGTTAATCCATGCAGGAACAATCAACAGCAAGCCTGCGATAAAGCCCCCCGTGTGGGCCCAATATGCCACGCCTGCCTCGTCCGCACTGGACTGGATGCCACCGATAAACTGCATGGCAAACCACACAGCCATCATGATCCATGCAGGGATCGGCAGAACCTTGAATATCACGACCAAAATAATGAGAATGTCGATCTTGGCTTTTGGAAAAAGTAGAAAATATCCTCCCATGACACCGGCAATGGCACCCGATGCGCCCACAGTCGGCACAATCGAATCCGGCCCGAGAGCATAATGTGTCAAACCGGCCAGAGCGCCACACAGCAAATAAAAACCCAGAAACTTCCAATGTCCCAACTCGTCTTCGACGTTGTCACCGAACAGGAACAAAAACAGCATGTTGCCAGCCAAATGCAAGATGCCGCCATGCAGGAACATCGAGCTGAAGAGAGTATAAAATCCGTCACCGGACGTCATGCGCGCAGGCACCATGCCCCACTGATCAAAGAACATATTCATGGCGCGATAGTCTTCCATCTGGCCCAGATAGCTGAGGAAGATGCCGATGTTGGCAGCCATCAGCATGTAGGTCACATAGGGTGTGCGCCCTGACGGGTTATGATCGCGGATGGGAAACATGGCGCCAAGCTGTGCGATCCCCCGCCGCGCGTCAAGGCGGCGGGGTGATTATTCTGCTGAGGGACTATTTATGACGCAGCGCCCAGCAAAGCGGCATTTCCACCCGAAGCTGTCGTGTCCACACAAACATGGCGTTCGCCCAGCACGCGTGCGGGATCAGGCCGTCCTGGGATCAGCGGGATAATCGGACCTTGCCTCAGCGCGAGCGCCTGTTCGATCGCACGCGCCGTGGACGCGTCCCCCCACCACATCACACCGCCATATGCGGGGCCCTCTGTCAGCTCTTCGGGCGCGATGAAACCTTCCATCTCGACCGCGACGCCGCCGAGCGAGCGAACAGCACGCGCTTGTGCTGCGGTCGCTTTCGCACCAGGCCCGAGGCACAAGAGTGCAGCACGGGGCAGGGTGCTCAAACGGTTGGATTCGCCGGTCGGGCCCGGCAGGCTCAGAGTCTCGACAATCCGACTTGCATCGGATCCCAGCGCGGGAAGATTGTTCTGCGCATGTGTGAACGCTGCGTCCGTTTCGACCCGGTCCACAGCAGCAAAGCGAGGCAAATAGTGTGGCCCGCCCGCCTTTGGGCCGGTGCCGGACAGACCTTCACCACCAAAGGGCTGGCTGCCGACGATCGCACCGATTTGGTTGCGGTTGATGTAGATGTTGCCGGCATGGATGCGTTCGGACACATACTGGACCCGATCATCGATACGGGTGTGCAGCCCGAATGTCAGCCCGTAGGCTGTTGCATTGATGTCGGCCAGTATCTGGTCCAGTTCCTTTGATTTGAACGTCGCCAGATGCAGGACAGGGCCAAAGATTTCGCGTTCCAGATCAGAAATACCGGACACTTTGATGAGCGTGGGCGCGACAAAGGTTCCGTCTGTAGGGGTATCTAGTTGCGCCAGCACGCGGCCCTCTACTTGCGCCTGGGCAATATGCGCGGCGATAGTTTGGCGTGCGGCTTCGTCAATGACGGGGCCAACGTCGGTGCTGATGTGCCATGGGTCGCCAAGGATCAGCGTCTTCATGGCGCCGGTCAGCATCTTGATGAAACCTTCTGCAATATCTTCCTGCACATAAAGGCAGCGTAGTGCAGAACACCGCTGCCCCGCGGATTGGAACGCGCTTTCTATCACCGCTTGCACAGCCTGTTCAGGAAGTGCCGTGCTGTCGACGATCATCGCATTCAGCCCGCCCGTTTCAGCGATCAGCGGGGTGCCTGGTGTGCAATGCGTTGCCATCGCGCTGCGAATACGCAGGGCAGTGACGGTTGATCCGGTAAATGCAACGCCCCCCACGCGGGCGTCACTGGTCAGTTGCGCACCAATGTCGCCGCCGCCGGGCAAAAGCTGTAGCGCCGCGCGAGGAACGCCCGCCTTGTGCAAGAGGCCGACCGCAAGATGCGCGATCAATGGTGTTTGTTCAGCGGGTTTCGCTAAAACAGCGTTACCGGCAGCCAAAGCGGCCGCGATTTGCCCCGAAAAGATAGCCAGCGGAAAGTTCCAAGGTGAGATACAAACGAAGGTACCGGCGGGTGGTTCGCCTGTGGCTTGTGATGCGTAATACCGCAGGAAATCAACGGCTTCACGAAGTTCTGCGACGCAGTCTGGCAGGCATTTACCAGCTTCCCGTGCCAGTAGGGCAAAGATCTCTCCATAGTTGTCTTCCATGAGTTGAGCTGCGCGTTCCAGAACTGCGCGCCGCGTGGCAAGGGGGGCGTCCCATGGCATCGCCGCTGCAAATGCGGCATCGACATCAGCGGTCTGCGCCCATGTAATTGTACCGGGAGGTGTGCTTGTGTCTGCAGGGTTACCTACTGTTTCCGTGCCGTCATGTCCGCGCGCGGGCGCTTTGGCCAAAAGCGGTTCGCCATGCCACTGATGCCGGGAAAATACCCCGCGTGCGGCGTCGATTTCATCCATTGTCAGGCTATGCGCAAGATCAAATCCACGCGCATTGGCGCGCTGTGGTTTGAATACATCCGGTCCCTTCGGGATATCGGGTGCTGTGTCCTGAAACAACGCGCCAAACGGGTCGGCCGCGACAACAGAAGGGGGCACAGCTTCGTCTACGATCTGGTTCACAAAGCTTGAATTTGCACCGTTTTCCAAAAGTCTGCGCACCAGATAGGCCAGCAAGTCACTATGCGCCCCGACCGGTGCATAGATGCGGCAGCGCGTTTTATATTTATCGAGAACCAGCTGGTGGAGCGTTTCCCCCATGCCATGCAGACGCTGGAACTCAAAAGTCTCTGGGTCGTTGGCGATATGCAGAATTGCAGCAACTGTATGCGCGTTGTGCGTGGCAAACTGCGGGTATATTCGGTCAGTCATCCCAAGCAACTTATGGGCATTGCAGATGTACGAGACATCTGTCGCAGCCTTTTGGGTGAAAACCGGAAAGCCGTCGATACCTTCTACCTGAGCGCGCTTGATCTCTGTGTCCCAATAAGCGCCTTTGACCAGGCGGACCATAATCTTGCGACTATGCCGTTCCGCCATCTCATACAATGTGTCGATGACTGTACCCGCACGCGGCCCATAGGCCTGCACAACAACACCAAACCCTTCCCATCCGGCCAACGCGGGCTCGGCCAATACACGGTCTATCACTTCAAGCGATAGGGCCAGACGATCGGCCTCTTCGGCATCCACATTCAGCCCCATGCCCGCAGACTTCGCCAGCAGAGCAAGAGCGCGCAGACGTGGGACCAGA
>Ga0316191_10003432_pt1 | contig 11714 bp, 14 predicted proteins | sample Eddworburr2cm_MG_FD_204928 | JGI IMG/M metagenome (GOLD analysis project Ga0316191, IMG submission 204928) | Coastal sediment microbial communities from Maine, United States - Eddy worm burrow 2 cm | ecosystem: Environmental > Aquatic > Marine > Coastal > Sediment | place: USA: Maine... | reverse complement strand
GTGGCCGCACCTGTCATGCTGCAATCATTGCGCGCGAACTTGGAATACCCGCCGTAGTTGGCTGTGGCGACGCCACGGAAGTCATCGTTGACGGGCAAGATGTCACGGTGAGTTGCGCCGAAGGCGACGAAGGTTACGTCTACGAAGGCAGGCTCGACTTCGAACAGACGCAGATCGAACTGGACTCACTTCCGGACATTCCGGTGAAACTGATGATGAACGTCGGTAATCCCGACAGAGCCTTCGATTTCGCCAACATCCCAAATCATGGCGTAGGACTCGCACGCCTGGAGTTCATCATCAACCGGATGATTGGTGTGCATCCACAGGCGCTGCTCGAATACGACAAGCTCGATAAAAGCACTCGCAACGCTATCGATGAGCAAATGGCCGGATACGATGATCCAGTTCAATTCTATATCGATAAACTGGCTGAAGGCGTCAGCTCCATCGCCGCAGCATTTCATACGCAGCCGGTTATCGTTCGCATGTCGGATTTTAAGTCGAACGAATATGCGAATCTCATCGGTGGCGAACGCTACGAGCCAGATGAAGAAAACCCAATGATCGGATTTCGGGGCGCCGGCCGCTACGTGGCCGAGAGCTTCAAACCCTGCTTCGAACTTGAATGCGCAGCCATTCGCAAAGTTCGCAATGACATGGGCCTGCGCAACGTACAGGTCATGATCCCTTTCGTGCGCACGGTCAAACAAGCCAGAGACGTTATCAACCTGATGGCAGAAAATGGACTGCAGCGTGGCAAGGACGATTTGAAAGTGATCATGATGTCCGAGCTACCGACAAACGCCCTCTTGGCTGATCAGTATCTGGAGATGTTCGACGGTATGTCGATCGGCTCGAATGATATGACCCAGCTCACCTTGGGTCTCGATCGGGATTCAGCGCTCGTCGCCGACATATTTGACGAACGCGATGATGCCGTAAAAGCGTTGCTCGCAATGACAATCAAGGCATGCAAGAAGCAAGGAAAGTATGTCGGCATTTGTGGCCAGGGACCGTCAGACCATCCTGATCTGGCCCGCTGGTTGCTTGATCAGGGCATTGAAAGCATGTCCCTGAACCCGGATAGCGTTATCGAGACCTGGCTATTTCTCGCGGGAGAATCGGTTTAGAAACGGTCGTATCTGGAGCGTCGTTGCCAGCGTATTCGCGGTAGCCAGATGCCGAGCACCATTCCGACGATCAATACAATCGCACCGGTCATAAACCAATACCGGGTCGACTGCCCTGTCAACTCGCGGTTCTGCTGTTCGAGTGTCGCCGCCTCGATCTCGGCGCTCGCCAACTGCTCGCGCAGGTCTTTATTCTGGCTGTTAATCGATAAAACATTCGCCGCGGTACGTTTGATTTCGGCCAACTCTTGTTCAAGCCGCTGCTTGTCCTTCTCCAGGGACGCTATCTGGCGTGCGGCTGCGTCGTATTCACCTTTTACGCCATCAAGCTGTGACGCCAACGTAGATCCCTGCGCATTCGCGTTGCTCAGGCTACTCGTCAGTTGTGTCAGCTGTTCGCGCGCGCTCGGCTCGTTCATCAAATAGCGCGTTAGGACCCAACCCTCAGTGCCTGCAGCGGTACGAACTTTCGAATAGCCGGATTCCGCATCACGTTCGATAACCTCCAGCGCTGTGCCACTTGTCAGCATTCGCTCGATTGCATTGCTGGTGCTGGGGCCGGTTCGAAGCATTACCTCGAACTGGTCACTGACCCAGGTCGCTTCGGCAGCAGCGAAACTGGCCGGGACAATGGTAAGCAGGAATAGCGCCAAGATTCTGGATTTAATGGTCATTTTTCAAGGTCTGAAACTGAATGCGGCAACTATAATTGATGGTGGCCGTTAGCGCCACACAAAATGAGTTAAATCAGTCGCTTAAAGGCGACATTTTATGAATATTCTGTTCCCAGTGTACACCATCGAATGGCGTTACCTGAATTGAGCTCACGGTCCCAGGGTCCAGACAGTGCACATTGACGCTGAAGCCATCGGGGTGGGAACGCGGCACGTAGAACGACTTTATACCGCAGTGACGACAAAAGTAATGCTGAGCCACTCCGGTGTTGAAAGTATACGTCTGAATATCGTCCTGACCGCGGGTTACGCGAAAGTTTTCTGACATTACGGTCAAATGCAGGTAGCCACTCATCCGGCAGATGCTGCAGTTGCACTCCCCTACTTCGATCTCGGTTGGCGCCTCGACTTCAAAACGCACCTTGCCGCAATGGCAACCCCCTTTATGTATTGTCATTGCCTGTCCTCCACATCATCTTTTATCCATACCGCAATATGATTATTCGCAGGCATGGCGTAAAGACGTCGTCGCCGCATTTGGCCCGCTCGCGCCAGAGCATCAAGTTCTTCCAGATGGCGGATTCCCATCTCCGGGTTGCGATGCCGCAACGACCGATGAAACTCGGCATTGCTGTTAGCATTGAACTCGCCGTTTTGGCGGAAGGGTCCATAAAGCATGAATACTCCGTCCTGTGGCAGCATCCGACTGACCAGGGCAAACATTTTCTCTACCGCCGCAAAGCTCATGATATGCGCCGTATTCGCCGAAAATACGCCGTCAAAGCCCGTCGCCGGCGTAGCGTTCAAGACGTCAAGATGCAAGGGCCCCGCAGTATTCGGCAGGTCAGCATCGCGCAGCCACGCCCGAATCACAGCGTGGTTTTCCGCCACATCGCTTGTCTGCCACGTCAGGTGCGCAAGCTGCCTCGCAAAATAGACCGCGTGTTGTCCTGTGCCCGAGCCAATCTCAAGAATTGAGCTCAGATCACTGAGCTCATAGCGCATGACTCCGAGTATCGATTCTCTATTACGCTCTGCCGCAGGCGCAGTCGGCTTGCCACTCATTCTCGCGTTCGTAAACGCGATTGATCCAATAATTGATCCCGGTACCAGGCCAGCTCGGCGATCGAATCACGAATATCAGAGAGCGCACGATGCGCAGATTCCTTGGAAAACCCGGCAGCAACGTCCGGCGCCCACTGCTGCGCGAGAATCTTTAACGTACTCACATCGAGATTGCGGTAGTGAAAAAACCGCTCAAGCTCGGGCATCTCGCGGGCGAGAAAGCGCCGATCCTGACAGATGCTGTTGCCGCTCATTGGCGAGACGCCAGCATCGACCCAACGGGAGAGGAAATCCAGCGTCTTTAGTTCCGCCTGTCGGGCGGTTACATCGCTCTTTAGAACACGCTCCGTCAGACCGGAATCACCGTGCTGGCGTGTGTTCCAGCTATCCATACCTTGCATAATCGTCTGCGGCTGCCCTATCGCGAGAACGGGACCTTCCGCCAGCTCATTCAGATGCCGATCGGTAACGATAGTCGCGATTTCGATAATCGTATCCGCTTCGGTATTCAATCCGGTCATTTCCAAATCGATCCAGATCAGGTTGCCCGCGCGATCATTTTCGTTATTACTCATGCATGCTCCTGCTCTGCAAGCGTCAAATTGCCGCTAGTTTACCTCGGCTGAGAGTGCAAGGCTCCTGGCGTACCGGCATACTCTACGACATTCCTTCTGAGATCCGCCTGCATGCCGCAAATTCCCGCCCTCGTGATCGCCACCTACAGTCGACGTATGCGACTGCAGCTTGCCGATGGCACGGAGGTCGATGCCCGGATTAAAGGCAAGCTGCTCAGGCCCGTGTGCGGCGACAGAGTATTCGCCGAACTGATTCCTGGCGAAACGGATTGGCTAATTACGGAAATCTGTAAACGCGATAATGTCCTTGATCGGCCGAACCTCCGCGGTAAGGCCGAGATTCTCGCCGCCAACGTCGATTTGCTGATAGTTGTCGCTGCAGGCTCTCCACAGCCTGACTGGTTCATCGTCGACAGATACCTTAGTGCAGCGGCAAGCATGAATGTGCCAGCAGTCGTGATATTCAACAAGACTGATTTGGTAACACGAGACAAGACGTCTGACGTTGAGCTCGGTGATTACGAACGTATTGGCTATCCGAGCTTGCGCTGCAGCGCCAAGACCGGTGTCGGCATAGATGCAGTACAGGAAATCCTTGCCGGAAGGCTCGCATTGATCGTCGGCCAATCTGGTGTCGGTAAGTCGAGCATCATCAATCGCCTTATGGGCGGCGAGCAACAACGCACTGCCGCGATCTCGAACAAGACTGGTGAGGGGCGACACACGACTGTCAATTCAATGATGCTGACCTTACCTTGTGGTGGCGCTGTGATTGACTCACCGGGCGTACGTGACTACGCACCCGCACTTGAATCAACCAGCCAGGTAATGCACGGCTTTCGTGAAATCGAAGCAGCAAGCCAAGACTGTCGCTTTGCCAATTGCCGCCATCTTCGTGAACCAGGCTGTGCTGTAAAGGACGCAGTCGCAAATGATGCGATTAGTCCACGGCGGTATGAATCCTACCGTCGCTTATTGGCGCTTACGGAAAAACTGGGGAAAAGAACCTAGCCTGGCGGCCAGGTCAACGTCCTGCCGCCAAGAACGTGAAGGTGAATGTGGAACACCGTTTGCCCCGCAGCCGAGTTGCAATTCATCACCGCCCGATAACCGTCATCTGCAATGCCTTCCTGCCGCGCAATCTCCTGAGCGGCAAGGTACAAACTGCCAATGATGCTCTCATCTTCGACCTGCAGCGAATTGATCGTAGCGATGTGCTTTCGCGGTATTACCAGGGCATGCGTAGGCGCCTGAGGGTTAACATCGCGAAACGCAATAGCAGTATCTGATTCGTAAATTATGTCCGCAGGAATATCACCACTAAGTATCTTGCAAAACAGGCAATCTTTTTCGCTCATAGATAATTCCTAATCAACGACACGTCGTCCATAGAACGCATGCGACAACGTCCCGCCATCGACGTACTCGAGCTCACCGCCCAACGGAACACCATGCGCGATACGCGACGCCTGCACCTTGTGCCGCGACGCCATATCCGACAGATAATGCGCTGTCGCGTCACCTTCGACGGTAGGGTTCGTAGCGATAATCAACTCCACCGCAATACCTTCCGCGAGACGCTCCTCGAGTGCACTGAGCCCCAATTCATCGGGTCCGATACCATCCAATGGCGACAAATGTCCCATCAGCACGAAATATAATCCGCGATACCCGGTTGCGTCTTCAATCGCCATGACATCCGCGGGCGACTCAACCACACACAATTGCGAGCCATCGCGTCCATTCGCAGAACAAATCGAACAAACCTCGTGCTCGGTGAACATTCGACAACGACTGCAATGCCCGATACCGGCGACCGCCTCGGCAAGTGCTGATGAGAGTCCCTGGGCGCCATCTCTATCTCGCTCCAGCAGATGAAATGCAATTCGCTGTGCCGATTTTCGACCAATACCGGGCATACAGCGCAAGGCATCGATCATCTGGACAAGTAACGGTGAATACGACATACGGCGTACGCGTCAGAAAGGCAGCTTGAGTCCGGGTGGCAGGCCCATACCGGAGGCCATGCCCGAGTATTTCTCCTGCACCGTCGACTCAACCTTGCGCAGGGCGTCATTGAAGGCGGCAACTACCAGATCTTCAAGCATTTCCTTGTCATCACCGATCATTGAATCGTCAATGTCGAGCGACTTCACCTGATGCTGGCAAGTCATTACGATGCGAACAGCGCCGGCCCCGGATTCACCGGTCACGGTCAAGGCCGCCATCTCTTCCTGGGCCTTTTTCATGTTGGCCTGCATTTCCTGAGCCTGCTTCATTAGCTGGCCAATGCCACCTTTCATTCCGAACTCCTGGGCTAGTCGCCTTGCGGCGGATTGTTAAGTTTTATGGAATCTGCTTTCAGCTCGGCACCGAACATGTCTTTGAGCGCCTTTACATTTGGATCTGCTTCGAGTTTCTCGCGCTCGGCTGCTAATCGCTCATCGGCTTGTCTCGATTCGGACTGCATAGGCGACTCAACTTCGGTCTTGCCTATACTAATATCCACTTTCAGCGTTTCACCGAACTGCGCTGATAGTGCGCTTGCCAATGAGTCCTTTCGTTGCCGCGTCAGGTATGACTCGGATGCCGGGTCAAGACTAAAGAAAATCGTATTCTGATCACGCTTTAGAAGCGCACAACTCGTGGCCAATAACCGGTCAGCACCGCTCAGTCCAAGCTGCGGAATCAGTGCTTTCCAGTCAGGTTCCTGCCACTGGATCGCAGCCTTTGGTGCCGGCTTTTCTGCCTGGACGACTTTCTTCGTCACGGGCGCCGCTTGCACCTTGGCGCTTCCCGGTGTTGCGCCAGCGCCGCCTTTCCCTGGCGCCGCACCTGCAGCTGCGGGTTGTGCCGGCCGAAACGCCAGCATCCGTAGCAGCGTCATTTCCGCACCACTTTTCGGATCCGGCGCAAGGTGTATGTCCCTGCGTCCCACTAGCGCAATTTGGTAGAAGAGCTGCACATCGGCAGCAGATATTGCACTCGCCAACGCTTCCAGCCTGGCGGGATCCATTTCGTCATCGCTATCAATGTTGCCCACAACTTGAAAAACAGCAATTTGTTGCAGCGCGCGCGCCAAATCTTCAAGCAAACGCGTGTAATCGGGAAATTGCTCATCAATCTCCTTCATCGTAGCGACGATGCCTGCCGCATCATCAGCGGCGAGCAGATCTAGCAATTTGGCAACATGGTTCCGGTCTATCGTACCTAGCATTGTTGCAACGGGCGCCTCGGCAACTGCACCACCGCAATAGGCTATTGCCTGATCGAGAAGGCTCAAAGCATCACGCAAACTGCCATCGGCGGCGCGGGCAAGCATGGCAAGCGCAGCGCCCTCCGCCTTGATTCCCTCAGCAACACAGATTTCCTCCAGTCGTCCCTGAATTAACCGCGGCGTCAAACGCGTCAGGTTAAATTGCAGACAACGCGACAACACTGTGACCGGGAGTTTTTGTGGGTCTGTCGTCGCCAGCAGGAACTTGACGTGCGGCGGTGGCTCCTCAAGCGTCTTCAACAGAGCATTGAAGGAGCTCTTCGACAACATGTGTACTTCGTCGATCAGGTAAACCTTGTAGCGTCCCCGTGCGGGCGCATACTGGACGTTATCGAGCAAATCGCGAGTATCGTCGACCTTGGTCTTTGAGGCGGCATCAACCTCAATAAGATCGACAAATCGCCCTTCGTCGATCTCCTGGCAAGCGCTGCACTCACCGCATGGCTCTGCCGTCACGCCCTTTTCACAATTAAGCGCCTTGGCCAGGATACGAGCAATTGTCGTCTTGCCAACACCTCGCGTACCGGCAAACAGGTAGGCATGGTGCAGCCGCCCCGATTCCAGCGCATTCATCAGAGCCTGCAGCACATGCTCTTGTCCGACCGTGTCGGAAAAGTTTTTGGGCCGCCACTTGCGCGCCAGAACGAGATAGCTCATATGTTGGTTTTGAGGCCAATGCCTGTGAGGACGGGAATGCGCCAGTTTAGCGCAAGGGCTGCGAGGAGCAAGTCCTCCTAAGTGGTCCGCGCCAGCGACTTCCCGGCACCCGGTGTTACCGCTACCGTTGCTCCCTTCCGGGCCTGGCGGAGTTCACGGCTGACCGTCGCGGAAAGGCCGACGCGGACCGGCGGCGATTATCCCTGCTCATCGGCGCCGATACAACGGTGTTATGCAATCAACCCCAAAGGTGGCGGTCTTTTTCGATTACCTGAGACGGAGTCCCGACGATCAGCGGATCTGGACCATGCACGACATGCTCGTTCTTGTCCGGGTAGTCCAGGTTGGCGAGAAAGTGCTGCATACAATTCAAACGCGCGCGTTTCTTGTCATCTGACTTGATGACGTTCCATGGCGCATCACCGGTATCCGTATAGAAGAACATTGCCTCCTTCGCTTCTGTGTACTCATCCCATTTGTCACGGGATTGCTCATCGATCGGGCTGAGCTTCCACTGTTTGAGCGGATCCCCTGTGCGCGACTGAAAGCGGCGCGCTTGCTCTTCGTGAGTTACCGAGAACCAGTATTTAAACATCTGTATTCCCGACCGAACCAACATGCGCTCAAGGTCTGGTACCTGGCGCATAAACTCCAGATATTCCAATGAACTGCAAAAACCCATGACTCGCTCAACGCCGGCGCGGTTGTACCAGGAGCGATCAAAGAAGACCATTTCGCCTTTTGTCGGTAGATGCTTGATGTAACGCTGGAAATACCATTGCCCAAGCTCATGCTCGGTCGGTTTTTCTAAAGCAACCACGCGGGCTGCACGTGGATTCAGATGCTCCATATAGCGCTTGATCGTGCCGCCCTTGCCCGCTGCGTCTCGCCCTTCGCAAATGACGACAATTTTTTGACCAGTCTGCTTGACCCAGTTCTGTACTTTGAGGAGTTCAACCTGCAAGTCTGCCTTATGCGTCTCGTAGACAGATTTGCGAATTTTGTTCTTGTACGGATATTGCCCCGTTCGAAATAACTCACGAATCATTTCCGGGCTATGGCGCATCTCACCAAATACGTGCGCTGCCGATGCGTTACCTTGCTTCTTTTTGGCCGCATCTACCGCGCGGAGCGGTGCTTTGCCGCTAGACTCTGCTTTACCGTCAGTCATTAAATCCCCATCCTACAGTCACAAACCTTTTTCAATTATCCGCTTTTGCCGACCAAAACATAATACGCACAAGTGCCTATCGATAGCCTAGAAAATCATCAATAGCCGGATCCATTTTGGACTTGCACCAGCCCACATTATTACTGAGAAGCCATCCTTTCCGCGTATGTGATACTCGGCGCTTGCCACTTCCTTCCCCGCCCTTAGCAGATACAGATCGGTCTGCCGATTTACCATTGTCGATCTCGATCCTGACGCCATTGCGCTCGAAGCCTTCTTGCCTGGAACAATTGAGTTGCCGAAAAACGGCTGCTTTAGGGTGATGAGCAGACATTCAGATCATTAAAGGCAGGGAAATCGAGGGGCACCTTTCGGCCAGTAGCGGCCAGTGGATGTTAGTTTCAGATCTCTCCGCTGCCTAATCAAAGGCCAACGAGCCGCGGCGCCGTCGCGTGCCACCAATCGGTGTCCCAAAGGCTATGGATCAGGATCGACGACGGCACCATTAACGCTAACCAGACCCTATAGGCCTTGTGAACAGACTGTGTACGCACCAGATCCCAGACGAACATCGGCGCCACGGCCAGCAGAGTGTACAGATCCGGAGAGAGAGGGCTTTCCGGAAGCGTATGCGGCAACCACGTTATCCGGTCGAATGCCGCGGGCAAGGCGATGGCAACCGCCAGAAACATCATCCGCTTGTGAAGACCCGAATCGCTCTTGCGGGCCATAAGGGCCATCAGAATGAACAGCGGAAATAGAATGCCTACCCGTATTTGGATGAGCATGATGTTGTCAAAAAATCGCAAGAACGCCTGTATGCCCGTCTGAGCTTCAGCCGAGGCCGTCTGCATGCCATTCCAGATTTGATGGTACATCGTCGGGACAAGTATGAAGCCCGCGACCACAATGGCTGGAGCAAGTACGACAGCGGCAACACCCAAACGCTGGTGGTATTCCAATTTTCCAGTCGCGGCCAGGGTCGATTGCGCGAACAGCAAAAACAAGAACGAGCCCATAAGAATGGAGTGAAGGTGTAGCACGAGCGGGAACGCTGGTCTCTCTCCCGCCTCTACGGCTGCTATCTTAGCGAATGAATCCGGAATAAAGCCCGTCAGCGTTATCACGATAAAGAATACGGCCATCAACACGTAAATCCATCGGTCAATCGCATTGACGAGTATGCTTTCGGAATGGTGATGCCCGGTCTGACTGGTGTGCGGTGTTGCAACGGTTGTCATCAGATCTCCCCCTTCTTGTCCGACTCCCGCGCCGGAAAATTCCAGACTTTCGTTGATGATTAAGCGTACCCAATCGAGCACTTACGCGCCAAAAAGGATGCTTGAATACCTACGTCCGTTTTGGGTCACACGTGGCCCTTCACGACTAGTTTAGCTTAACGGCAACTTTCCGGGGGGTACTGACAAATTAACTTCTTGGCCCGCGGTATTTTCCATGAATGCACGACTTATATGGCCGCCGCACTTCTCCAAGACGCAAAGGCGCGTTGTCGGAAGAATCGGTAGTGTTCGGCCGATATCAGATGCCGACCCAGATTGAACAGATTGTAGGTAGCAGCGTGGGCGCTCAGAAACCGTTGTGCCTGATGAATAGACTTGAATCGCCGCATGCCCCGCTCTCTCACTCTGGTCGGTTGATGTGAGAGTTCCGCTCGATTGTTGGCATATTGTGAGGTGTCATGGGTTGTATCCGGGATGAGTTCTCGATGAGCAACACTGTAGCTTCGAAGCTTGTCGGCAGCGATTCGTCTCGGTTCATTGCCGCTTGCTCGCAGCAGGCGTTTGAAGAAGCGCTTTGCTGCCTTTCCGTCCCTGCGGCGCTGTAGAAATACATCCACCACTTCGCCATCCTGGTCGACTGCCCGCCAAAGATAGTGCTGCTTGCCTTGAATTCTGACGAAGACTTCGTCGATGTAGAAAGTATCACCAAAACCTTGATGCCGACTCCGAAGTCGCCTGGCGTACTTGGGGCCGAATTTGATACACCATAGTCGGATCGACTCGTAGCTGACAGCAATCCCTCGCTCCGCCATGAGATCTTCGATATCGCGAGAGCTGAGGTTGAAACGGTGATAAAGCCAGAGCGCGAAGCCTGCCCTTGGGGTACAGCGTGCTGAATGATCTTGGGCGGAAATCGGTGGCGCCTGTACATCGATGCGGATTTATTCATACGACAATTGTGGATCAGACGCCGTTAAGTTGTCAGTACCCCTATTTCACACGCGTTCTTCGTCTAGCGTACCTCGCCCCCGATATTGTTGAAGCGGTGGTTCGCGGTCGCCAGCCAGTAGAGCTCATGGCCAATCGGCTGGTCAGTATGCAATATCTGCCACTGGACTGGCCGGGCCAACGCGAGTGTCTCGGCTTTCCTCCTGCCTGATCTCGTACTACCTGAAACCGCTGCAGAGACTTCTGCCAAAAACAGGCTGTAATAGGGCCTGAGAGCCCCCAGGTAGTACGATAATGTGCCTCAAGAACGCTGTAAGTCCCGGAAAGAAAAAGGCATTCGCGAGTCTCTGGACGGAGACTCAACGAATGCCTGACTGTTTGGCGGAGAGGGGGGGATGGGCGCTGCGCGCCCTCAATTGCGGCTGCGCCGCTGCTTGAGTCGAACAGGGCCCTCATCCTCAACCACACTCGGCCAGAAAAACAAAAGGCCCCACGAGGGGGCCTTTGATTTTTCTGGCGGAGAGGGGGGGATTCGAACCCCCGGTACGGTATAAGCGTACACTCGCTTTCCAAGCGAGCGCCTTAAGCCACTCAGCCACCTCTCCGGATATTTGATTTTCAGTATTCGCGACGAAGCTTGCAACTAAGGTGATGTGATAACCGACGGAGGTCGGTCAATGCACGCGGCATCAGCCGGGCGCGGCTGCTGCGGCGCCGCTTCGGGCAATGGCATCTCTCTGATCTCCTCGAGCGAATCCAGACCGTCCGGGGCTTGAACGCGCGCAGCGCGAACCGCACTGAGGTAAGGGCCCTCTTCACAAATCAGTTCAGTCTCGCCGCCACAAGCAGCCAAACTACCGATAAGTGCAAGAATAAATATACGTGACAGCATCATGCTGCATCCTCCAGATTGACGCCCGCGATAGCAAGCGCCGATCGCATCTGATCGTGGTACTGCAATGAAAACTGCGTT